>OFGP01001517.1_pt1 | contig 16542 bp, 14 predicted proteins | sample 1521781 | NCBI WGS metagenome assembly OFGP01 (sample SAMEA3504113, study PRJEB24116) | mouse gut metagenome | biome: mouse gut; feature: mouse-associated habitat; material: faeces | place: Denmark | collected 2011 | reverse complement strand
AGCGGTCCCGGTACTTGCCGCCTATGTCGGCCATGTAAATTTCAGGGATACGGAATCCTATATCCATTTTACAGAAATAAGCTATGGCGCTTTTCAGGAGAAGCAGTCCGCCCTGCAGGCACTGATTCCGGAGGTGGATGGCTATGAATAAAAACTTAAGTTTTTATGTGCAGAGGTATTTTTCATCGTACCTGATCGGCCAGCATAACTATGGGAAAACACGCTTGCTTCATACAGGGATACATTCAAGCTGCTGCTCACATTCCTTGCCGGAAATCACCAGAGAAAGAAAAATATCCCCATTTCTGATGTGGACAAAACCTGTATTCTCCGGTTTTTAACCTGGCTGGATGCAGAACGCGGGAACTCACCGGCAACCAGAAATGTAAGGCTTGCCCATCTGAAATCATTTTTCCATTATGTACGGATTGAAAACCCTGCCCTTGCGGACCAATGTGAAAATGCCATGAGTGTCCCTTTCACTAAAGTGGAAAAACACCCTCCGGAATATATGGATGAGGATTCAGTATCCCACATGCTGCACACTGTGAATCCAGAAAGCAGGGATGGCATACGCCATCTTGCAATCCTGTCCCTTTTGTATGATTCCGGATGCAGGGTGCAGGAGCTGATAGAACTCAAAGTAAAAGACATCCAGTTTGAAAAGGGCCAGCGTATTTATGTCCATGGCAAGGGTGATAAATACAGGGAAATTCCCATTACGCTAAGTACAGAAAAAATACTGAAAAAATATCTGAAAAGCTTCCCTCATAGCGGAAACGATGTACTTTTTACAAACAGGAAAGGGGAGCCGCTTACAAGGCAGGGCATACGCTACATCATGCAGAAATATGCAGCCGAATCAAAGAAAAGCACCCCCGGTGATTTCAGCGGGGCTGCCCATCCGCATTTGCTGCGCCACAGCAAAGCCACACATTTAGTCAATGCAGGAGTAAATATCTATAATGTCAGGGATTTTTTAGGACATACATCAGTAGCAACGACACAGATATATCTGACATCGAATCCGGAAGTAACACGTAAGGCCATAGAAAATGTTGCCTCCCAAACGGTACCGGATAGCGCTGAATACTATTCAGCAGATGAGAAGCAGTCCCTTATGGAGTTTCTGGACACATTGATCTAAAAAATAATGTAAAGTACATACCTCCTTAAAAGCCTGTAAATATAGGATTTTAGGGAGGTTATTAACATTATGGATGACTTAACATTAACGTCAAACACGGACACGGCACGGAAAGCAGGAATTTTAATCTCGACTTCCTCTGTCTGTGGCGTACCGTCCTTATCAAGCATAACCTCCCCGGTCACAGGGTCTAACTAAAGTTGCTTCGGGCTTCTGCATGGCAATCAGGAGCGTGTTGTTAAAACTGTAATTATGGAATTTTGACATGGTGGAGAGGTAGCTTTTGTATTTCTCGCTCTCAAAAAGCTCCTTTAAGCCTTCCTCCAGTTTGTCCATGATCTCTTTTACTTTCTGCTTTTCTGTCTTTGCGTCTGCCATATTTTTAATCCTTTCTCTGCATGAAAAAAGACAATCTGTTACGACTGTCTTTCTTCCTTAAAACAGAAAAAGCAGCGAATTGCTTTATCTCTAAAACAAATTCACTGCTTTACTGCTTGTGTTATGAAGTTGCTGTGGTTATGCCAGTACAGGCATTCTCTTTTCAATGATAGCCTTGACTTCTTCCACGCTCTTCTTTGTTGCCAATGCTATCTGATCAATCGTAAAATTATTCTCATACATATTTATGATGACATCTACTAAAGTATTATCCTTAATTCCCTGCGAAAGATTACACATAGCGCTCACGTCCTCTCTTATTTTTTCGTCTGCATGAATACTGTACTCTGTTTCCATAATCCCTAATTTTTCATCAACGGTCAGTTCCATTGAAAGCAGCGTACTCAGTAAACGGTGCAGCTCATATTTCTCATCATGCTCAGGAAGTTCATTTGCTATACCATCAAAACAATATTCAACAGGTCAAGCCTGCCCTTCCACGGATAAGAACCGAGCAGATCGTCTTTTGCCAGATGCACATAAGCCATGCTGTTTTCGTCCATGCCCATACATACCCATATCGAAAATACACGCCTGATGTCATTATAGTTTGTCTTGACAAAATCCCGTTCCTTCTGTGAGGAAACAAGGCGGCTCACATAAAATACTGCCCTGTTCAGGATATGGTAGCCTGTTGGCTCATCTTTTTGTGCCTCTAAATTCACGATAACCTGTGAGATACCGTCTTTCATCCGCACATAAAAAATAATGTCAAACCGGATAAGCCCCTCGTTAATCTCCGCATTCTCCGTATTCAGCCCGACAATCCGCTGCCCGTCTTTTTCCTGTTCGGCATTGGTCAGCCCCGGCTCTACCGGAACCACGCTGATAAAAGGCTCTCCTTCAATGTAGGACACCACATCTTTCGGATTCATTCCCTTAAACTCATCAACGGTCTTTACCAGAATATGCGCCAGAATGATTTTATTTCCCAACAGACGTTTTGCCTTTTCATCGTATTTTGCGTCTTTGTCCGCCGCACTCACAGCATTTTTTATTTCTGTGTCCACAGCCATAAACCTCCTTTTGTATATTCGTAGGAAACGCAAAAGCCATTCCCCAAAGGTATATGACCTCAATACCATTATACCCTGAAATTGCCGCTAAATCAATCGTAACTTTCCAGAAGCCAAGCCAGACGTGTCTGCATTTTTATTGATTATTGAATCGTTATAGCGTTTCCTCCTTCCCTTTCGCTTTTTCAATCTCCGGCTTGCCAGCGCCAGCCGCCCGTACTTTGAACGCTTCCAGTTTCTCTTTTAGCGATGTCCTCTGCACAGACTTGTCAGCCATCGCCGCCGTAATGGATACCAGCATGAAAGCGGCATTATGTGAGCGGACGCTTGACAACGCCGTCTACGCCTATCCAGCGCTTAGAGGAGCCGTTATCCACTGGTCTGCCAGCCTTTACGCAGACACTCCGTCTTTACACAGCCTGTTTTAAAGTTATAAATGCTGTTGATATTTTTTCTTGTGTCATTATTGATACCAAGACAATATACAAGTGCATTATGGTACACATCCTGATACCTGACTTCTTTCAATTTTTGATAATAGAATTTTTCATGTGCATCGCTGATAAAAATAATCGCTTTCTCTTTTTCTGCTCCTAACGCTGTACTACTTTCTTTCTTCCTCCATTCTTGATGATTGACTATAACAAAAAAGGACAGCCCTATTCGTTAGAATAAGATTGTCCTTTAGGCGCTATATCAGGTTGTTCCTCTACATCATCAAGTATTATTCAGTACTACCGGGTAAAAAATTGATGTACAATTGATGTACTAACCCCATTTTGATGTACAACAGAAACTCTTTTTAATCTTCAAGAAGTTTCCGTTTTCTCTCAATCATCTCGTCAATTCTTTCTATGAAAGACGCTACATCCTTGACATTTTCGCATCTCTCGATACGTCCGTCAGGGTATACCCTTTTCGATATGCTTCCGGCTCCGCAGGCAACTATGGTCTGTTTCTCCTCCATGATCAGAATATTATAGATCCCATACTTCCCTTCCACAGAATAACCTACATTCTCAAAATTCCCGGACATATTCTTCTGGCGGTACAGATAGTACGGCACCATATTCATGGCCCGCGCTCCGGCTGCCGCGATCTCCATCGTCTCCTCCGTATTGTTGTAAGCCGTCGCGCCGTTTTTCTCGATCCACTTCTGCAGGCCGGAAGCCTTCTTCACTGCCAGAGAATGAATGGTCAGGGCGTCCGGCTCCAGAGCTGTAATCGCCTCTATGGTACCCTGCACATCCTCCTTCGTCTCTCCGGGCAGCCCCAGGATGATATCCATATTGATATTGTCAAATCCCACCTGCCGCGCCAGCCTGAAAGCATCCACCACCTGCTCCACCGTGTGCTGCCTGCCGATCAGTTTAAGGGTCTCCTGTTTCATCGTCTGCGGATTGACGGAGATTCTGGTCACACCATGTTTTAACAGCACTTTAAGTTTTTCCTCCGTAATGCTGTCCGCACGCCCCGCTTCCACCGTAAATTCCTGTACGGTATCAAACACAAACGTCTCTTTCAATTTCGTGAGCAGTCTGTCCAGTTCCCCCGCCGACAACGAGCTGGGCGTGCCGCCCCCGATATAGACGGTGTCCAGTATCCTGTCCCGGTACATCTGTGCCACCGCATCCATCTCCTGTTCCAGAGCCGTCAGATAATCCGCTACCCGCTCCTTCCATGCACTGATCGGAAAGGAGGTAAAGGAACAGTACAGGCATGTGGTCGGGCAAAAAGGAATGCCGACATAAAGGCTGTACCCATTCTCATAGTGCAGCGTACTCAAAATCTCCCGCTCCCGTTTTGCGATCTCGATTCCCAGCCCGATTTTTTCTTCGCTGACGAAATGCTTCTCCTTAAGATAGGCCGCCACCGCCTGTTCACTCTCACCGTTCTCCAGCATGGTCATGGCAATCTTCGTGGGCCGTATCCCCGTCAGATTCCCCCAGGGCAGCGACTGGCCTGTCTCCTCCTGCAGGGCAGTATAAAGGAACTTCTTGAATCTGTCCTTATACTCTGCAGGCTCTACCTGATCGGTATCCCGCCAGAGATATACATTGCCCTCTCTGCCTGCTGCATCTGCCCCTAAGCGATTATCTGCATCGTCATCTTCCCCGTCCGTTCCATCGCAACGCTGCTCTGTGCCGCCGTCTGCTTCCCCAACATTATGTAAACTGCTATAGACCGTAAACTTCACATCCGTCTCACCGAATTCCAGCTCCATCACCGGAACGGCCCGCCGCACCCTTCTGTCCTTCACCACCGACTCCGGCGTCACGATCTTCAGCTCCCACGCCGGATAGAACGCCTTCACCAGCGCGTGGATATCATATTCAAACTGTGCCCTGTTACTCTTTAGTACCTGCAAAATCATCCATTCCTTTCTCTGTCCGCCACTGCCGGCAAGACAACCATACCTGCTTATCAAAGAAATAAAAAAGAACTTCCGTCCACAGACAATATATTAACTTTTTATCATGAAAAACGCAAGAATGATTCTATTTTCTTTCCGCCATTACGCAAAACAACTCCGGCAGCAGCATGACAAAACCTGTAGCAGCATGACAAAACCCGCAGCAACAGGACAAAACCCGCAGCAACAGGACAAAACCTGCCGCAACATAACAAAACCCGCAACAACATGACAAAACCTGCCGCCGCACAACACCCATGCAGCAGCAGGTTTCTGTCCCACCATCCGTTCCTTTTCCTGATCCAGATATCCCGACAATCCCCGGTCCCATAACCTGACACGGTCCTTTCTGCCCTTTTACATCTTATTAAACGGATCTTTATAACACGCCACGCTTCCCAGATCTTCCTCGATCCGCAAAAGCTGGTTGTACTTCGCCACCCTGTCGCTTCTGCAGGGCGCACCCGTCTTGATCTGTCCGGCATTGACCGCCACCGCCAGATCCGCGATAAAGGTATCCTCCGTCTCGCCGGACCGGTGGGAAATCACCGCCCGATAGCCGTTCTTCTGCGCCATCTCGATGGCGTCCATGGCCTCGCTGACCGTACCGATCTGGTTCACCTTGACGAGGATTGCATTGGCCACATGCAGCTTGATGCCCGCATCCAGACGTTTCGTATTGGTCACAAAGAGATCGTCGCCCACCAGCTGGATCTTATCGCCCAGCTTCTTTGTCATCATCTGCCAGCCGTCCCAGTCATCTTCCGCCAGTCCGTCCTCGATGGAGATGATCGGATAGCGTTCCACCAGCTCTTCATAGTAAGCCACCATCTCCTCCGTGCTTCTGGTGATCTCCTCCTGCTCCGCCTGCCCGGCAAACTCAACGCCCGCCTCATAGCATTCCGTCACACGGCTGCCCCGCACCTTATTTCTCTTCCGCTTAAGCTCCGTCTCTCCCGGGAAATGATACACGCCGTCCACCTCACTGTAAAGCTCGGAAGCCGCCACATCCAGCGCGATCTTGATATCCTGCCCCGGCGTATAGCCTGCCGCCTTGATGGACTCCACGATCAGGTCAAGCACCGCGAAGGCGTCAGGCAGTGACGGTGCAAAACCGCCCTCGTCCCCCACACCGGTGGACAGTCCCCTGTCATTACAGATCTTCTTTAAGTTGTGATAGATCTCCGCGCAGATCCGCAGACCGTCCCCGAAGCTCTCCGCCTGCACCGGCATGATCATGAACTCCTGGAAATCCACCGTATTGTCTGCGTGTTTACCGCCGTTTAGAATATTCATCATCGGCACCGGCAGCAGTCTCGTATAAGCGCCGCCCAGATAGCGGTACAGCGGAATTCCCATCGCCTCCGCACACACCTTGGCGCAGGCCATGGATACGCCCAGCATGGCATTAGCCCCCAGATTGCTTTTGTTGTCCGTGCCGTCCAGATCAATGAGGATCCGGTCGATCAGTCCCTGGTCAAAGGCATTCGTCCCCATCAGCGCCTCTCTGATCTTCGTATTGACATTGTTCACCGCCTTCGTCGTGCCAAGACCGAAATATCTCGTCTCACCGTCCCGCAGCTCCACCGCCTCGAAACGCCCGGTACTGGCGCCGCTGGGCACTGCCGCCCGTCCCACATACTGGCTGCCGCCAACCTCCTTTTCCACCGTCACTTCCGCTTCCACTGTAGGATTCCCTCTGGAATCCAGAATTTCCCTCGCATGTACATCCACGATTCTCAATTTCATAGCCATAAAAAAACCTCCTGTGCGCACTGGTCTATAACCGTTTTCCATTATTATGCACACAGAAGGTATTCTTTATACGAAACATCTCAGCTTCCGGCTTCTCTGCCACTTTACTCATTCCTGATCGCCGCCAGCGGACTCAGCTTCATGGCTCTGCGCGCCGGAAAGAAACCAGCCACCATACCCACCAACACGGCGAAGAGCAGCGACAGCGCCACAAGCCAGAGCGGAATGTAGGAGATGCTCGCCGAACCGGAGCCGCCCACTCCCAGCATACCAATACCTGACATATCCTGATTACCGCTTCCGGAGATCTTATTGATCACAAAGGAGATAATAAAACTCAGAACCAGTCCGATCACACCGCCGAGAAAACCGATAAAACCTGCCTCCATCAAAAACAGGGTACCGATATTACTCAAATCGCATCCCAACACCTTCATCACGCCGATCTCCTTCGTCCTCTCATAGATGGACATCATCATCGTATTCGTGATACCGATAGCTGCCACAAACAAGGATACCGCACCGATACCTCCCAGCACGGCCTGCACATAGCCCATGGAGTTCTGGGCAGACGACACCCATTCGGCGTTGCTCCATGCTTCATACCCCAGATCTTCCGTCAGGTAGTTCTGTACCTCCATCACATGCTCCATGCTGTCCACATTCACCAGAAGCTGGTTATAGAAGATCTCTTTATAGGGTTTGCCGGTCTTCGTCTGCGGCTGTCCGGGAATGACCTTATTCTTAAAGATCTTCTTCAGTTGTGGGAGCAGCTGCTCTATATCGCAAAATGTATACCAGCCGTAAGAAGACCAGGAGTCCTCCTCGTTAGGAGCCTCCACACCACAGGTCTCAATCATATACTTCTTCGGTGGCTTTGCGGGAGGCTGCCCGTCCTCCGATGGATACATAGACTGGTAATACGCATCCCTGTCAAAGATGAAAAAGACAGGATCCCGCATCAAATCGATATCCGGTGTCTCACTGTACGGATTGCTCGACTTCGGGTTATAGAAATTCTGTAACACCTGATTGCCATGGAAAAAGGTCAGCTCATCGTCATTCCCCGGCAGTCTTCCTTCCCCGATTTTAATATTCATACTCTCAAAAGCCGTCTTCGGCACCCCTCTGACCTGCAGATACCCTTCATAACTCCCGTACTTGGCCAGCACAGACACCTCCAGGATCGGCTGGACGGATTCCACATGTTCCAGCGCTTCAAGACTTTGTACCAGAGTATCATCCAGCCTTTTGTCTTCTGCATTCTCACTGTCCCACGGTTCGTTCACCTGAATCTGCGTCAGGCTTCCGTAAGACTCATATTCCGCCATCATGGAACGGCTCAGTCCCAATCCCAGAGAAACCATCACGACAATGGACGCTACACCAATCACAACACCAAGAACCGTAAGTACAGTCCTTACTTTTCTTTTCCACAGATTACTGCTGCTCATCCGCAGCAAATCAAGCAGTTTCATATGCTTCTCCACTTCACCTGCCGTCCCCACTTCCTGACAGCAGCATTCTTTTACTGCAGTTCACAAAACTTTTCATTCTGATCCCTGTCTTATTTCTCATTCTCCAATTCCGCTTCCAGATCACTCAACTCACTCGCTAACAGCGCTGCCGCCTTTTTCTTCTTACGTATCCGCAGCAATACTACTGCAATAATAATGCCTGCAACCACGATCACGGCAACGACAATCCCAATGATCTTTCCTTTCTTAGAACCACCCTGATCCTCCGGCGTCATACCATCTATCATCATATCGCCGTCCATCATGCCGCCGTCCATCATATCATCATATACTGCTTCTGTTACAAGCAATGTGATCGTCTTCTCCGTTGAAGTCACATTTCCGGCATCATCCTCATAAGAAATCTCCATGATAACCGTTCCGTCATCCATCGTGGGAGCAATTCCAGTTAACATAACATCGACATTTCCCGTCGCTCCCGACTGCAGATTACCGACAAAAGCTGACGCCTCATCGACTGAATCCGCATGAAATTTGACCTGCACATTATAAAGTGTCGTCTTCCCTGTATTATAAATGCTGCACATTACATTAGACTGGGATCCTACCGCAATATCCGCCGGCACCACCTCCGGGATACTCGTGTCAAACCGGCTTTCCTGGGAGATCGGAATGGAGACACTGGCCTTATCTGTCAGATCAAACACAGTTCCCGCATCATATTTCATATTAACGTCAAGCACGTAAGGCTTCTGCGCCAGATCAGCCTTCGCCGTCATCTCGATCACAATATCCGCTGACGTGTTCGCCCCTATTCTGTCCATATAAACGGAACTGGCTCCGGAAGTCGGCAGAAACGCTGAATACGTATTGGTCTTGTCCTCGCCTTCCTGTGCCGCCTGCATATCAAAAAGAACGTTTGTCACCGCCATGTCTTTGGCCGTATTCTGCACATGAATCGTCAGAGTAAATGTATCACCGGCAAAAACCTTAGCTGGATTCGTCTCAAAGCCTGTTACCACAATTCGCGGCTTGGATCCTTCCGTCTCCTGGCCATTGCCTCCGATATAACCGCTTCCCGGCTTACCGATCGTTCTCACATACACGGTCAGCTCCGCCGGCTTCTCACTGCGAATCCCGGCTTTCGTGTACCAGACATTAAAGGTCAGCGGATAATATCCGCTCATCACATCGCCCCTGGCTGTAAAGAGGAAAGTAAACTCTCTTCTGTTGGCCATGGCTGCTTCCTTCGTCTGGTTGCCCGGAATAAATGGTTCTGTCTGCAGATAACTGGTCATATCCGGTTCAAAAGGCCACTCCGTGACAACAGTGGAAGTCTTCGGCTCTATGATCAGATCGTTCAGTTCCTCCGTACCGAAATTGATTACCGGCAGTACAATGGAAACCTGCTGCCCGTAACTCACTGTCGGTGTCTCCCAATTATCTCCCACCTGCAGAAACTCGCTGGTGGTCATAGTGACCGCCGCCACTGCCGCAGACTCCATATTACTCTTTGCCTGCGACACATAACCCCACAGTTCCGTAACCGACATCTCGGTATTGGCAATGTAATATACCGCACTGTCAAATACTTTATGGAGATTTTCCATTACTTTCTCATCAAGTTTGTAACGCACTTCCAGGCTTCTCATATAATAGAGCATGTCCTCATCGGCATCCGCCCGGTCATCGTCATTGATCAGCCGGTCCGAAGTACGATTGATGACCGGTACGGAATTTCCGCTCCAGGACTCCTGTTCCTCCGCACAGACTACCGTCCCTGCGGCTCCCGGAAATTCCGGCAGCATCGTCCCGATCGCCAGGGCAGACATCACACCAATCAATAACCTGCTCACCATCCTCTTACATACGGATCGTCTCTTCTCATTCCATTCTCTTCTTTTCATCTCTTCTTATCCTCTTCTACAACATAGTTGTGTCCATGCTTTATTTAACACAGACAATACCCGCCGCCTCAGCCACATGGCCTCACGCCGCATTCTTTCACGCAGGAAGCCCTCGTATCACTCCTTCGCCTGAATCTCCTCCGGCATGTCCATGCCGCGTCGGTCCTCAATCTCAATGATCCTGCCATCCTTGATCCGCAATACCAGATCGGCAAATCCTGCCAGATAATTGTCATGCGTTACCATGACCAGAGTCTGGTTTTTCTCCCGGACGACTTTCTTCATCAGGTTCATCACTTCCACAGAAGTATTGGAATCCAGATTTCCGGTAGGTTCATCTGCGAAAATGATCTCCGGTTCTACCACCAACGCACGGGCCACACCCACGCGCTGCTGCTGTCCGCCGGACATCTGGTTTGGTTTGTGCATTTTGTGCTTACGCAGCCCTACCAGATCCAACATTTCCTCAGCCTTCCTGTTGCGCTTCTTCCTGTCCATCCCCTGAAATGTGAGGGGCAGAGCCACATTCTCAATGGCATTCATGGTTCCCATCAGATTAAAAGACTGAAAAATAAATCCAATATGTTCCCGTCTGAAAGCCACCAACTGATTCTCCGTCTTTTTTTCCATATGCTCCCCGGCAATCACGATCTCTCCTTTTGTCGGTTTCTCAAGTCCTGCCAGCATATTCAAGAGTGTTGATTTCCCGGATCCCGAGGTGCCTACAATAGAACAGAAATCCCCCCGGTTAATGGTAAAACTGACACCATTCAGTGCCCGTACCTTCGTCTCACCGACCCGGTAAATCTTATATAAATCCTTAACATTGATCACAGGTCCTGTCTGACTCACGTCTTTGTCCCGCCTTTCCTGATTGACAACTTCCTATAGATCTCCATACGGCCTGCCGATCCGGCAATGCATTTACACGAAATAAGTTTACTACAAAACCACCCCGCAATCAAGCCCACCCAATCGCCTGATACGTCCGCCCACAGCACACCGGAACCATATTCTCACGGAATGCATATCCTGCACACATTCCAGCTCCGGTAACACCGGTTCATTCTTCAGCTTTACTGTTGTACTGCGTAGCCTCCGTCACAAATTTCGGCACCTGACCCGTAAAGAATCTATAGCCAAACCCATAACTGCTCCGGATATAAGGGTATGTTGTATCTTTCTTAAAGGTAATATAGATGTCATAATTATCATCTACTTCTTTATAATCATGCCAATACGCCGACAGATTGTTCGGGTAAATCACCTGCAGTATCTTCTCAAACTCCTCCTGCTCATAAAATGTCTCAGACACCGTTCTGCTTTCATCATAAACAAACTCAGCAGCCGTCTGTTCCCCTGCGTCATAAACCTGCATATCCTCAAAGTCTTCCCCAGGATCATTATGATAATTCGTAACGGTAATGGAATCAATATCCTCAGGATTTAACATGACCGGATAATAGGCCTCAACCTCCTGTAAATAAGTGATCGTATTCTCAAAACTCTCATACACATACAACGAACAGCTCATCCAGTTCGGAAAGCGAATCCTCAGCAGCCCGCATGGACGCATGTTTCTCGCAAGTGTAAAATCAAATTGCTCCATATCCCTGACATAGGCTTCCCGCAGCTTCATTCCGTCTTCTGCCGGAAGCGCCACTTCTGTGGCACCATTGCTGTAAGTCATCGACTGCACCAGTTCAAAAGAATCCTGATCGGTCATGATCTGATAAGTGCCGGTCCGATATTCCTCTGTCCCTACGATCTGGTTGAGCAGCTCTTCATTTGCCGGATCAGCAAAATCTATGTAAAAACTTCTTCCTACATTCCTTCCCGATTTCAATCGATAAAGCACGTGCATCATTCGGGGATCCGTCATATCTTTCTCATCCTGATGCTGTGCCTTCTCCGCCAGTGCCAGAACAGGCTCTACATTCAGAATCTGCATTCTCTCCTCCGTAGCTTCCGCCGCACTCATATAATTAAAATCTCCATTCCAGAACTCATTATAGGTGTCCAGCGCCAGCGCAGCACTCTTCACCTTATTTGACTGTGGTATGTATTTATCGTACCCAAGAAGATCCGCTTTAAAGACAAAGAACACTATAATAATGCCAATAACCCCGATACCGCTGGATATAAGATGCTTAAACATACTTTTAAGGTCAAAATCATAGAGCACTTCCATGGCTGCACTGCCGATCACACCACCAGCGATCATAGTCACCAGCGTCAGTGTTGCATTTCCATAACCGGCACTGTACACCCACATTCCAAGCCCAATAGCGGCCGGAATCACAACAACTACCTTAACCACCGATTCCATGGCCGGAAATGCCATCGCCTTACCGGCAGCCTCCGAAGGACGCCTGCGATAACACAGCCATGCCACCGGCAGAAGTACCGCCGCCATCAGAAGCCATTTCCCATAAAAAGGAATCGCCGCGCCGGCCATCTCCCGCACACTCACAAGCTGCTTAATCTTCCAGGTTTGACCTGTATAGTCTGCCACCGCGGACAACCTGGGTTCATGAGAGATATAAAAACCGTCCCTGGTTTTAAAGAATGCAAATTGCAGCCTGTTAAACAGTATATATGCCAACATCTCATACAGAGCAAGCGTTCCTGCAGCAAACAGTGTAACAAAGCGATTCCCTGTCAGCGTCACTGCCAGTATTACCATATGGTACATTACCAGAAACAACATAAAATTCCACAGAAATCCCAAATAAACTACTGCCATCACTTCCCTGTTTACCGCCCGCTGCACCGCCGCCGATATGACAGCAATCAATAAGCTGGCAAGTGTGGTCGTCAGATAAATAATCACACCATTTATGTAGATCACCAGGAATCTTTTGTTCTTGTCTACCGGCACACTGTGATACATATCCACTTTCTTCTGGTCATATAGATAAGAATACCCCTGCATACCGATGATGAGGGCCAGTCCCATTAGAACCGGCAGCAGGTTATCCTGAAATCCCAATGCATCCTGTGTGGCCTGATACAGCGCTTTCTGATATTCCTCCGCTTTCCTGTACGCGCCATCGGCATTCCACATTCTGATGCGGCTTAAATAGACAGTCAGCACTCCCACGTAAGCTGTGATCTGTGCCAGGGCCGCCAGAATCCATACCCATATGCGTCTCTTATGGTTTTCCATGCTGCTAGCCCAAAATGAGTTTCTTGATGTCATATCCCACCACCTCCGTTTCACTGATAAAGATCTCTTCAAGAGACAAAGGAAGTACCTCATAAAATATCGTATCCACTGCCGCAAATCTTTCTGCCACTTCCTCCCTTGTACTCCTCACGGTAAAGGTACGCAGTGAACCCCTCTGTTCCTTCTTAAGGACTTCCATACCGCTCAGCGCCTTCAACTCTTCTTCCACCGTGGCAAAGACACACTGTACTTTCTGTATATTGCATTTCATATCTTCCAGATCCTTGGAAAGCAGCACACCGCCTTTATGTAACAATCCCACATGATCACAGATATCTTCCAATTCTCTCAGATTATGGGAAGCGATCACCGGCGTCAGCCCTCTTTCTTCCATCTCCTTGGCAAAAAGTGACTTAATGCCCTGACGCATCACGGGATCCAGGCCGTCAAAGGTCTCGTCACAGAGTATGTATTGCGTGTGTGCACAAATACCAAGCAACAGCGCCAGCTGTTTCTTCATTCCCTTGGAAAAGGTTCCAATCTTCCGGTTCTTATCCAGATTAAAGCTCTCCAGATATTTGTAGAACTCTGCCTTGTTGAAATTCTCATAGATTCCGCTGTAATATCTCTCCATCGCTTTCGCATTGACATTGGCAAAAAAATATGGTTCGTCCGCAATAAAAAAAAGTTTCTTCTTTGCTTCCACATTATCATACACCGGTATATTATCCACCGTTACCGTCCCGCTGTCAGGCTTCAACACACCGGAAATCATACGCAGCACCGTACTCTTACCCGCTCCGTTGGTTCCGATCAGGCCAAACACGGTATTGTCCTTTATTGTTACGCTGACCTCGTCTACTGCTTTGATCTTCTCAAAAGTCTTAGTCAGGCTATGTATCTCTATCATGTCTTCCTTCCTTTCTGTCTAAAGCATCTCGATCTCATGGATCAGTTCCGCCTTGGACATACCGATCTCCAAAACCTCGCTTACGAGCAAAAGGATCTTGCCTACACATTCCTTCTTCCTCTTATCGATCAGGCTGCTGTCTCCTGAAACAAAGTTCCCTCTTCCCTTGACAGTATAGATAAACCCCTGTCTCTCCAACTCTGCATAGGCTTTCTGGATCGTATTGGGATTGATGGAAAGCTCCATCGCCAGGCCTCTCACTGAAGGCATCTGTTCGTCTGCCTGCATGGCTCCTTTCAGGATCAATATCTTAAAACGCTCCACGATCTGCTCATAAATTGGCCTGGTATCCTTATAGTCTATCACTATCATGTCTTCTCCTTTCTGGACACGCATGCCCGGTATCCCGGCAGCATCATTAATAGAAGTAATCCCCCATATCACGTGTACTATTAGTGATGGTACAGTTAGTATACTCCCTGCCACTTGCTAATGTCAAGCATAAGGTTGCTCAAACTCCACGCAACACAAAAGGACATCTGCCGTTTCCGTCAAATGTCCTCTCATATAAAGCTCTGCTGTAATCCTGTATAATTATAGTAAACAATATAACAACAATTATTTTATAAGCAATGATTTTCCGGTCATTTCTTCCGGCTGCTCCATACCCATAAGTTCAATGAGCGTAGGAATAATATCCGCAAGACAACCGCCTTCTCTTAATTTATACGCCGGGTCCGCATTGACAAGAATAAACGGTACCGGATTCGTGGTATGCGCCGTAAAAGGAGCACCCGTCTCGTAATCCACCAGCTGTTCTGCATTTCCGTGATCGGCACAGATGAACATAACACCGTCAACTTCTTTGACAGCTTCCACTGCACGGCCAACACACTCATCCACTGCTTCCACTGCTTTAATCGCCGCCTGTTCCACACCGGTGTGGCCTACCATATCCGGATTCGCAAAATTAATGATGATAACGTCATATTTATCGGATTTGATACAATCCACCAGCCTGTCACAGACTTCATAAGCACTCATCTGCGGTTTCAAATCATACGTAGCCACATCCTTGGGGGAATTTACCAGGATTCTCTCCTCTCCCTCGTTAGGTTCTTCCACACCGCCATTAAAGAAGAATGTAACATGAGCATATTTTTCAGTTTCTGCAATTCTTAATTGTTTCATTCCTTTTGCTGATAAATAATCACCCAATGTATTAGTTAACTTAGGCAATTCAAAAGCAATTGTTCCATTAACACTATCAGCATATTTCATCATACATACAAAAGTTAAATTCTTAGGTACATTATTGAACGCATAATCATAGAAACCTTCATTAGTCATTACAGTTGATAATTGAATTGCTCTATCAGGTCTAAAGTTAGCAAAGATTACTGAATCACCATCAGTAACTTGTCCATCAACATTTTTATTATAACCAGGAATTACAAATTCATCAAAAGTTTCTTTTTCATAAGAGTCTTTTACATATTGAACAGGACAATCAAAACTTTCACCTTTATGATTAACAATTGCATCAAAAGCTAATTCAACACGGTCAAATCTTTTATCACGATCCATTGCATAATATCTACCAGATACTGTAGCAATTTGCCCAATACCAATCTCTTCAATTTTATCAGCTAATTCTTTAACAAAGTCAACACCACTATCAGGTGCAACATCACGTCCATCTAAAAATGCATGTACATATACTTTTTCTAAACCTTCTTCTTTAGCTAATTTTAATAGTGCATAAATGTGTTCATTTGATGAATGCACTCCACCATTTGATAATAATCCCCAAATATGTAATTTAGTATTATTTTCTTTAGCGTTATTAATCGCTTTTAAAAATTCTTCATTTTTATAGAAAGTACCATCTTCAACTGCTTTATTAATTAGTGTTAAAGATTGATAAACAGTTCTACCAGCACCTATATTTAAATGTCCAACTTCACTATTTCCCATCTGTCCATCAGGTAATCCTACGGGCATTCCTGAAGCTTTAATCGTAGTAGTTGGATAAATCATCATTAAATCATCTATATTTGGTGTATTTGCAAGTTTTACTGCATTACCATCAATTCTGTTACTTAAACCGTATCCATCTAAGATACATAATACAATTGGTCTTTTTTTCATTATTTTTAATCCTCCATTTTCATGAACCATTATAACTTGTTTACCTATAATAATCAAACAAGAATGCTTTGAAAATAAAAAAATTAGTACTTTTTATGATACTAATTTTATTTTTTCTTCTTTTTGGGGGTCGTTATAATATACATCCCAATAAAACA
>OFGP01001498.1_pt1 | contig 16688 bp, 15 predicted proteins | sample 1521781 | NCBI WGS metagenome assembly OFGP01 (sample SAMEA3504113, study PRJEB24116) | mouse gut metagenome | biome: mouse gut; feature: mouse-associated habitat; material: faeces | place: Denmark | collected 2011 | reverse complement strand
TTCATATGTAAATCACGTTCCTTTCCATAGCCGATGTGATTGCATTATAGAACATACGTTTCCAAAATGCAATATGGAAAATTGCACAAATTTTTTCTGGAAATTTCAGCAACGCTAAATTTGTGGAGGAAGCCGTGGGAGCGGTGTAACTAACCGCTGAAAACGGTGAAATAGAAGGGAGAAAAACAATGAAAAGGATTATCTCGTTTGTTCTTGTTTTTGCACTATTGGCTACCACCGCTGGAGCTGTAGACCTATATGTGGACAATCGTTTAATTGATACGGATACACCGCCTACAGTTGTCAACGGTCGCACTCTGGTTCCCGTCCGTGCAATTTTTGAGGCTATCGGCGCAACGGTGGAGTGGGATAATGACACTCGAACCGTTACCGGCGCCCGCGATGGCGTAATTGTGACAATCCAAATTGACAACGCCACCGCCTATGTCAACGGCGAAGCGAAGACGTTAGATGTTCCCGCGCAGATCATCAACAGCCGCACAATGGTTCCCGCACGGTTTATCTCCGAGGCCATGGGATGTGATGTAACATGGTATCAGCCAACAGAAACAGTTGGTATTGCGGACAAAACAAAAGGACAGCAGATATTTGTAACATCATATGGCGAAAAGTACCATTATAACGGAACCTGCAACGGCGGGACCTACTATGAGGCTACTTTGGCGGAAGCGATGGGGCGCGGGCTCACTCCATGTGATAAGTGCGTCCTGACAGCAGACAATTCCGGCAGTTTTCCAGAAACACAACCCGTCGCTCCTATTCCGGAGAATCAGAATACTCCTTCTGGCATCGGGAACAGCGATAACTTCCATACATACGATAATCCCGAGCAGCAGCATACAAATCAGACATGGGTACTGAACACCAGCACAATGAAAATCCATTATCCGTCCTGCAATTCTGTCAAGAAAATTGCTCCGGATAATTACAGCACATCGAACTTATCCGAAAGCGAATTGATTGCAAAAGGATATACCACCTGCGGCGTGTGCCACTGAAGAAAATAATAAAGCCGCCCCCGGCGTTACCAGCACCGGGGGCGTCATAGAGGGCAGAAGTCTTGGTGGACCGTCTGCCCTCTCATTACATCAGAACAGGAAGGCGGAAAATCCTGTGAAACGAGTGTTCTTATATGTGCGCGTCAGTACCGAAGAGCAGGCAATCCACGGCCTGTCCATCGAGGCCCAGACCATCGCGCTGGAGACGTGGGCTAAGGCCAACGGGCACAAGGTCGTGGGAATATATACCGACGCCGGCGTCTCCGCCCGAAAACCGGCTTCCAAACGTCAAGAGCTACAGCGGCTTCTCGGCGATGTAAGAGCGGGAAAGGGCGAGCTGATCGTTTTTACAAAACTGGACCGATGGTTCCGAAATATTGCCGAATACTACAAGGTGCAGGAAGTCCTCGAAAAGTATCACGTAGACTGGCGCACCATTCATGAAGATTATGATACATCCACCGCCTCGGGCCGTCTGAAGATCAACATCATGCTCTCTGTGGCACAGGACGAAGCGGATCGCGCCAGCGAACGAATCAAAGCCATTAACGAAATGAAACGCCAGAAGCGGGAGCCATTGACCGGAGATTGTATGCCTGGGTATAAGATCGAAGGAAAAAAGTATGTAAAGGACCCCGCCCTGGAGGCCGCGGTAAACGGATTCTTCCGCACATATCTTGCGCGGGGATCCATTTCCGCCGCAATGGACGAAGCCGGCCGGTTAGGTCTGAAGCTACAATATCACCGTGCGCACAAGATGTTGGACAGCACGGCATATTACGGACGGTATTTTGATGCGGACGGCATGACGCCGCCATACATAACGAAGGAAGAGTTTGAGGAGATCCAATCTATGAGAAGAAGAGTCGTTCGTAAATCCCCCAAAAACCGGATATACATTTTCTCCGGCCTGATTGTATGCGGAGAATGCGGCGGCAGAATGGGCGGTCGTGTGAATACCAACCAGGAGTCCTATTATTACAATTGCTCGGCTCATTATCTTAGGACTGCAGAATGTTCCAACCGGATCAACCTGGGCCAGAAAAAGATAGAAGCGTTTTTATTGGAGACGATTCGAGAAGAAATGGACCAGCAAAAAGCGGCTTTAAACGCCGTTCCACACCAAAAGCAGCGGGATTACAAAGCCGAGATCGCCGCCCTTAGAGGGAAAATCGACCGGTTGAAGGATTTGTATGTAAATGATCTGATTACATTGGAGCAATGCAAAGCTGATCAGAGAATATATCAGGATAAAATCGAACTGCTTGAAAAGGAGTCTTCCGAACAGAAAGTCCCTAACTTTAAAACGGCGGATCGTCTTTTAGCTTCCGGCTGGGAAGTAGTATATAAAAGTTTGAAAAGCGAACAGAAACAGGAATTTTGGCGTATACTCCTAAAGGAAATTCGAATATACCCAGACCGCCACATTGAGTTCGATTTGCGGCTTTAATTTTTTAGAAAAATATCTTCATAATATTATTTCCAGTACGCAGGAAAACAACATGTACGTCACCGGCACCGGCAGTGAGGAATACTGGATGAACCGGCTGGCGGACGCCATGATCCCCTACCTCAACAGCTGCGGCATCCGCTATAAGCGCAATACCCCCGACATGACCGCCGGCAGCTCCATCCGGCAGGCCAACCAGGGCTGGTACGACTTCTACCTGGCCCTCCACTCCAACGCCGCCGCGGAGAGCAACTACGGCAACGTCCGCGGCATCATCGCCTTCTACTACCCCACCAGCGCCCAGGGCCAGCGGGCGGCCCAGATCTTCGTCAACAACCTGCGGGGCATCTATCCCCTGCCCGACAAGGTGGTGACCCGCTCCACCACCAGCCTGGGGGAGGTTCGGGATTCCAAATTCCCCGCCGTGCTGCTGGAGATCGGGTACCACGACAACTATGAGGACGCCCGCTGGATTGAGAACAACATCCCGGAGATCGCCCGGAACCTGGTCCTCAGCCTCACCGACTATTTCGGCATCCCCTTCATCTGGCCCGTAGATCCCTGGGAGGCCACGGTCCACGCCGGCGGCGGCACCTTGAACCTCCGCAGCCGCCCCACTACGGATTCCTCCGTAATTGCCAGCATTCCGGATGGGGCCACCGTGCGGGTCTACGGACAGTACGAGGACTGGTATGTGGTACGGTACGGGGACTACGTAGGGTACGCCTCGTCGCAGTTTATCCGGTAAAGGCCGGCAGGCTCTGCACCGCGAGCAGACCCGAAAGCAGAAAAACAAAACTTCCCCCATGCGGGCCTATGCCCGCATGGGGGATTTCTCTCAAGCCGGGCCAGAAACGCACGCCGTTAGGAGTGAATAATGTCTGTCCGCCTGCTCGCACTCAAAATCACCGTCCGCTTACCGGTCCCCGTCTGTTTTAACCGGCACGCCGGCCCGGCGGAGGTCCCGCCGCAGGCGGGCCGCGTCGCCGTCGAACACTGCGCCGGACATGCCCGCGCACAGGGCTCCCTCTATGTTGATGTTGAGATCGTCCACAAAGAAACACTCCTCCGCCCGCAGGCCGTACTCCCGCAGAAGCGTCTCGTAAATCTCATGCTGGGGCTTGAGGAGCTTCCACTGGGCGGAAATGATCTGGCCGTCAAAGTATTGGCTGCCGGGAATAAGGGGAAAATACTCCGGCTGCCGGACGGTGGCGTTGGAGAGCAGATAGATGCCATAGCCCAGCTCCTTCAGCTCCCCGAGAAGCCGCTCCATCCCCTCCACGGGGCGCAGCTCCAGCTTCCACCAGCCGTTGAGCAGCTCCTCCGCCACCGGGTGGAGCCGTTCCGGCAGGTTGGCCTGCATCGCCTCCAGGGCTTCCCCGGCGGAAATGGTCCCCCGGTCCAGCTGAATCCACGCCACGGAACCGAAGGCCTCCTTCAGCATAAGGTCCCTGTCCGCCGGGGAAATGTCAAAATGCGCGAGCAGCGCGGCGGGCTTGAAGTGGATCAGAACGCCGCCCATATCAAAGACAATGTTTTTTATCATATCCGGTTCTCCTCTACCGCCCTGGGGGCGGCGCGGCAGGGCCTATCTCTCCATCTTCCAGTACTGCACGCTGTAGGGGGGCAGCTCGCTGCCGCCGCCGAAATCGTGGGCTTCCCCGGTGATCAGGTCCTCCGCCATGCCGCACCCGGCGTCAAAATGGGCTGTGTAGGGCGCGCCGTCGGCGTTGACCGCCACCAGCACCCGCTCGCCGTCGCAGGCCCGCTCGAAGATGATCTGCTTGTTGGTCAGCGCCACGTTCCGGTAGGACCCGTAGCACAGGGCCCTGCTGCCCTTATGGGCGGCGGCCAGCCTGGAGATAAACTCTGTCAGCTCATTGCGCTCCGGCTTCTCCAGGGAGGGGCGCAGGGCGGCATCGCCCTGGCTCTTCTTCCCCTCCATGCCCCACTCGCTGCCGTAGTACACCGCCGGGACGCCGGGCATCCCGAAGAGGACGCCGTAGGCGGGGCGCAGGTGGTCCTTGTTGGAGAGCATGCTGGCGATGCGCTCCACGTCGTGGTTGTCCAGGAAGCTGAGCAGGCGCTTTCCCTTGTAGAGGGTCCAGTTCTCCGGACCGAACTGGCGGGCCAGGGAGTGGCCGATCTCGAAGAGGTTCATGGAGTTGAAGCTGGACCACAGGCCCTTGTAGCACTCGTAGTTGGTCACCGAGTGGCACGCGCCGTCGTTCATCCAGCGGTTGTAGTCCCCGTGGAGGGTTTCGCCCATGAGGACGAAGTCCGCCTTGAGTCCGTTTGTAAATTCCCGTAGCTGCCGCAGGTAATCCGGGGAGAGGCAGTAGGCCACGTCCAGCCGCAGCCCGTCGATATCGAACTGCTCCACCCAGGAGCGGATGGCGTCGAACTGGCAGCGCACCACGTCCGGGTGGCCCAGGTTCAGCTTCACCAGCTCGTAATGGCCCTCCCAGGCCTCGTACCAGAAGCCGTCGTTATAGCCGGTATTGCCGCCGAAGTCGATGCGGAACCAGTCCTTATAGGGGCTGTCCCACTTCTTCTCCTGCACGTCCCGGAAGGCCCAGAAGCCCCGGCCTACGTGGTTGAACACGCCGTCCAGCATCACCCGCAACCCGGCCTCGTGGAGGGCGCCGCAGACCTTCTTGAAGTCCTCGTTGGTCCCCAGGCGGCAGTCCAGCCGGGTATAGTCCCGGGTGTCATAGCCGTGTTTGTCGCTGTCAAAGACGGGATTGAAAAGGACCGTGTCCGCCCCCGTCTCCTTGATATGGTCGATCCAGTCCAGTACCCGCAGGATACGGCTCTCCTGCACGCCGTCGTTGTACTCCGGCGCGCCGCACAGGCCCAGGGGATAGATCTGATAGATTACCGCTTCGTCAAACCACATAGTGTCGTTTCCCTTTCTCGTCTCGGTTTCGCCGTCAGTCCAGAAGGAACCGGCCGCCCTCCTCCCGGAAGGAGGCACCGTAGAAGGCCGTCATGGCCTGGATGAGATAGTCCGTGTCCTTCGCCCCCGCCGTCTCGAAGCAGGAGTGCATGGCCAGCTGGGGCAGACCCACGTCCACGGTGTGGACGGACACGTGGCTGCTGGCGATGAGCCCCAGGGTGCCGCCGCCGGGCAGGTCGGAGCGGTTGGCGAAGTGCTGCACCGGCGTTCCGGCCCGCTGGCACAGGGCGGTAAACACCGCGCAGGCCGCGCCGCCGCAGGCGTAGTGGACGCCGTGCTTGATGACCACGCCGCCGTTCATGACGGGCCGGTGGCCGGCGTCGTGGTACTCCGGGTGGTTGGGGTGGACGGCGTGGGCGTTGTCGGCGCTGACCAGGAAGCTGTTGGCAATGGCCGGCAGGCGGTCCCGTCCCAGGGCGGCGCAGATGCGGTCCAGCCAGTCCACAAGGAAGGTGCCCGCCGCGCCCTGCATGGTGCCGCTGCCGATCTCCTCATTGTCCAGTAGGGCGTAGACGGGAACGCTGGCGCTGTCCGCCGCCGCCAGGAAACCCTTGAAGCAGCCCCAGGCGCACTGGAGGTCGTCCAGCCCCTGGGCGGAGACGAACTGATCCTCCGCCCCCCAGACCAGGGCCTTCTGCCGCAGGCACAGGTACAGGTCCGTCCCCAGGATCTCCTCCGGCCGGCACCCGGCGGCCTGGGCCACGGCGGCGCGGAAGGCCCCCTTCTCCAGGCCCATGCCCATAAGGGGGACCATGTTGCACTTGGCGTCGTATTTGAATCCATTGTTGGCGTCCCGGTTCATATGGACCGCCACGTTGGGGATCATCAGCAGGTCCTTGTCCACGTAGACCAGACGCTCCTGGATATCGTCCCCCTGCTTCACCATCACCTGGCCCGCCACGGTCAGGGGCCGGTCCAGCCAGGGGGCGCACAGCATGCCGCCGTACCGCTCCGTGTTGAGGCGCACATAGGTTTCGGGGCCCTCCAGCTCTGCGTTTTCCTTGATCCGGAAGGTGGGGGAGTCGGAGTGGCTGGCGGAAATCATGAAGCCGGTGAAATCCGCCCGGGGAATCCGGAAGGCCAGCAGCGCCGAGCCGCCCCGGGTGACGAAGTACTTCCCGCCGGGGACGATGGGCTGGCATTGGCCCTCGTACAGGCGGACGTACCCCGCGGCCTCCAGCTCCCCGCAGAGGTTGGCGACCGCGTGGTAGCGGCTGGGGCTGCGGTCCAGAAAGTTCAGAAGATCCTGCATCGTATTACTGCTCCTTTTCAATCAATCAATAAAACCACACGAAGGCGTGGTGCACCGGCTTCTCCTCATCGCCGCTGCGGATCTCCACCTGTCGCCTCCCGTCTTCCGTGACGGTATACAGGCACCGCAGGGGCGTCCCCAGCAGGATCTGGCGGCGGAACACGATTTCCACCGTGGCGGGGAGGTTTTCATAGACCTCCTGGGGCAGGGCCTCGATGGCGTAGTCCAGATAGCGGAGATTATTCACGTGGCGGTTGGTGTCGATGTCCCGGCGGCCCGCCGTCGTCTCATAGGCGACGGGGACGCCCGCCGGGGTACTGCCATTGTGGGGAATGGGCTTACCCTCAAAGAGCTCCCGGCTGTCCAGGTGGGGTCCGTAGGCGGCCCGGGCGGCGTCGGTAATCCGGACGGGCCTGCCCGTGGCGGCGCTTACCAGAATCCAGTGGCTGGCGGCCTGGGCGATCAGCTCCCCATCGGCATAGACCAGGAAATAGCGGTCCGACGCAAAGCCCTCCACGGACCGGGGCCAGGTTTCCACCCGCAGGTCCGTCCGCCACGCCGGACGCCGCGCCAGCTCCAGCCGCCAGCCGGTGAGAATCCAATGGACCCCCGTGCGGGCAAGGTCTTTCAAGCCGAAGCCCACCTCGTCGGAGGCTACGGAGGCGGCCTCCTGGAGGATGCGCAGCAGCCCTCCGTGGCTCAGACGCTGGTCCGGGCCGATGTCCGAGTAGGCCACGGCGGCGTCGTAAATGAAATGAGGCGTAGAGATCCCTCCTGTTTTTCGTAGTTGCCCCTCCATTGTACCTTGAAACGGCGGGGATGTCAAAGAAGAAATTTTTTCGCCGCGGATGGCGGCGTCCCTTTGCCCCAGTATAAGGGCCGCCCCGGAAAAAGTCAACACCCGCCCCGGATTTGTGCGCCGCGGGGCTTTTCAACCGGCGGTATCTGTTGTATGATACTTATAGCAATCATCAGAATTCCAGGCAAAAGTTCGGGGGTACAAAGTGCGCATGGCTGCGTTGTCGTCCTTGGCGGGCGACAGCCCGCCCGCGTCCTCCGCCTTGCCCTGCACGCTTTGTCCTCCCCTCCTTTTTTGTCTCGAATTCTGAAGCTTGCTATATATAAAATCAAAGGGGGTTTTCCTATGGAGCGCGCCGTGGAATTGATGGAGATGCTGGAGGCCAGGGACCGCCGGGCCCGGCGGCAGCGGGAGCTGCTGGAGCGGTACCGCCTGCCCCTGATCTCCTTTACCATGAACATCGCCGGGCCGGTGAAAAACGGGCCCCTGATCCGCCGGGGTTTCCGGCTGGGCCGGAGGCTGCTGTTGGAGCAGCTGGAGCGGATGGGCGTCCCCTGCGTCTTTCGGGAGGAGCGGGACGAGGCCGCCGGCTGCGAGGGACTCTATGCGGCGGACGCCGCCCCCGGGGCCCTCAAGGAGCTGGCCTGCGCCCTGGAGGACGGCACGGAGCTGGGGCGGCTGTTCGACATGGACGTCCTGACCCCCAAGGGGAGCAAGCTGGACCGCCCGTCGCCCCGGAAATGCCTGATCTGCGGCGGTCCCGCCAAGATCTGCGCCCGGAGCCGCGCCCACCCTGTGCCGGAGCTCCAGGAGAGAACCCGACAGCTGCTGGAAGCCGGCCTGAACCGGCACGACGCTGAAACCGCCGCCGGGCTGGCCGTCCGGGCCCTTCTGTACGAGGTCTGCGTCACTCCCAAGCCGGGGCTGGTGGACCGGCGCGGCAGCGGAAGCCACCGGGATATGGACATCTTTACCTTCCTGCGCAGCAGCGCCGCCCTGTGGCCCTACTTCGCCCGGTGCGTACAGATTGGACGGGAGACGGCCCTGCAGCCCGCCCCGGAAACCTTCGCCGCCCTCCGCTGGCCGGGGAAGATGGCCGAGGGAACCATGTACGCCGCCTCCGGCGGAGCGAACACCCACAAGGGGGCCGTTTTCTCCATGGGACTGCTGTGCGGTGGGCTGGGCCGGCTGGACCGGGACCTCTGGCCCCAGCCAGAGCGGGTCCTGGCGGAGGCTGCCGCCATGACGGCGGGAACCGTGGAGCGGGAGCTGTCCGGCCTCACCGGCGAAACCGCCCGGACGGCGGGCCAGCGGTTCTACGTACAGTACGGCGTCACCGGCGTGCGGGGACAGGCGGAGGCCGGATTCCCCGCCGTGCGGGACTGGGGGCTCCCCGTATTGGAGGCTGGGCTAGCCCAGGGGAAAAGCCCCGACGAGGCCGGCGCCGCCGCCCTGCTGGCCCTGCTGGCCCACACCACGGACACCAACCTCATCGCCCGGGGCGGCATCCGGACCCAGCGGGAGACGGCGGCCCGGATAGAGGCCCTGCTCCGGGAGGAGCCCTACCCCTGCCGGGAAACGCTGGAGCGGCTGGACCGGGCGTTTACGGAGGGCGGCCTCTCCCCCGGCGGCAGCGCCGACCTGCTGTCGCTGTGCTGGATGCTGCATTTTCTGCAAGAGGAGGACGAATAGATGGCATATTCCATTTCCCGGGTATCCCCCGGCGACAAGCGGACTATGGCGGAGATCGACGCGCTGCTGGCGCGGGAGGGTATCCGCCGGGACCGGAACCTGGACTACACCTGCGCCATGTACGACGAAGACCGCCGGGCCGTCGCCACAGGGAGCTGCTTCGGCTGTACCCTGCGCTGCCTGGCCGTCTCCGCCGCCCATCAGGGGGAGGGGCTTCTGAACCAGGTGGTGGCCCACCTGATGGAGGTCCAGCTGGAGCGGGGAAACCTGCGGCTGTTTCTCTACACCAAGGAGTCCACGGCGAAGTTCTTCGGGGACCTGGGGTTTTACGAGATCGCCCGGGCGGACGGCGCGCTGGTCTTTATGGAAAACCGGCGGGACGGCTTCGGGCGCTACCTGCGGGATCTGGAGCAGACCCGCAGGCCGGGCCGCTCCGCCGCCTTGGTCATGAACGCCAACCCCTTCACCCTGGGCCACCGCTATCTGGCGGAAACCGCCGCGGCGGCATGCGACACGCTGCACCTGTTCCTGGTCAGCGAGGACGCCAGCCTGGTGCCCTTCTCCGTCCGGAAGGAGCTGGCGCGGGCCGGCACGGCCCACCTCGACAATGTGGCGCTTCACGACAGCGGGCCCTATATCATCAGCAGCGCCACCTTCCCCAGCTATTTTCTGGAGGACGAGGCGGCGGTCATCGACGGCCACGCCCGGCTGGACCTGGCGGTCTTCGTCCGCATCGCCCGGGCGCTGGACATTACCGTCCGCTATGTGGGCGAGGAGCCCGCCAGCCAGGTCACGGGGATCTATAACCAGGTTATGGCCTCCCAGCTCCCCCGGGCGGGCATCGACTGCGTGATCGTCCCCCGTCTGGCCGTATCGGACGAGGCCGTCAGCGCCAGCACAGTCCGCATGCTGATCCAGCAGGGGCGGCTGGAGGAAATCCGCCCCCTGGTGCCGGAAAGCACCTACGCCTCCTTTACCAGCCCGGAGGCGCAGCCGGTGATCGACCGCATCCGGCAGGCGGAGAATGTGGTCCACTACTAAAAAACGGGCGGCCGGAAAATCCGGCCGCCCGTTTCAACGTGCCCCTAATGTAAATAAACCGTCAGCAGTACTTTGCCGTCGCCTTCCGGATCATGTCCACGCACTCATCCACAATGGGGGAGTCGCTCTCCACCAGGGGGGCCAACGGCGCGCGGACGCTGCCCGCATCGGGGCCGCCCAGGCGGCGGAGGATCCCTTTGATGGTCGCGTACATGTTTCCCGTAGTGGAGCACATCTTGTAGATAATCCGGCAGCACTCGTTCTGGACCTCCCGGCCCTTGGCCATGTCGCCGGCCTGATAGAGCGCGAATATCTTCAGATACAGCTCCGGCATGGCGCCGTAGGTGCCGCCGATGCCGCCGATGGCCCCCGCGGCCAGGCCGGAGAGCAGCTGCTCATCGGGGCCGTTAAACGTTGCCGCGCCCTCGTCCGTCCACAACTGGATATCCTGGACGGGCATGGAGGAGTTCTTGACGCCGATGACCCGGGGATTCTTCAGCATTTCCTTCAGCAGGGGCGCCGTCAGGGCTACGCCCGCCAGCTGGGGGATGTTGTAGATGACGAAATCCGTGTTGGGAGCCGCATCGGAAATGTCGTTCCAGTACTTGGCGATGGCGGCGGGGGGAAGGTGGAAGTAGATGGGGGGAATGGCGGCGATGGCGTCCACGCCCAGGCTCTCGGCGTGAGCGGCCAGCTCGCGGCTGTCGGCGGTGTTGTTGCAGGCTACGTGGGCGATGATGGTCAGCTTGCCGCCCACCTCGGCCATGACGTTCTCCAGCGTCAGCTTCCGCTCCGCCACGCTCTGGTAGATGCACTCGCCGGAGGAGCCGCCCACATAGAGGCCCTTGACGCCCTTATCCAGGAAATACCGCGCCAGGTCCCGGACCGCCTGGGGGCTCACCTTTCCATCCTGGTCATAGCAGGCGTAAAAAGCAGGGAAAATACCCTGATATTTGGTCAAGTCTTTCATAATGTATCCTTCTCCTTGCTTAATCGTAAATTCGGATCTTAAAGACCGCCTTGGTCACCGTCTCGGGACCGTCCACTTGCATCTTGATCCGGTGGGCGTCCCCGGGAAAGACCACCAGGAAGTCGCCGGGGGACAGGGTCAGCTTATAGTCCCCCTCGCCCCGGTAGGCGTAGAAGTCGTTTTCCTCCACCCGGTCGAACTCCGCCAGCTTCTCCGGCGGGGCGATCTCCACCCGCTCGGAGCCGGAGAGCATGATGTGGATGTCCAGGTACTTCTTGTGGGCCTCAAAGAAGCTCTCCTCCGCCGGAACCGTCTCGTAGGTGAAGCGGGTGGCGTACACGTCGCTCCCCTTCAGCTCCACCCGAGTTTCGCCGATGGCAGTCAGATACTCCTCCGTGATGTGCTCCAGCGCCAGGTCCAGGTTGGGATGGATGCCCCGGTAGGACAGGGCGTCCTTGTTTTTGGCATAGATCATGGCGGCATCATCCTTTCACCGCGCCCATGGTGATACCCTGGGTAAAGTACTTCTGGAAGAGCAGGAATACGGTGATGATGGGCACCGACGCCAGCGCCGCGCCCGCCATCAGCAGGCCCATGTCGATGCTGGTTTCCGCCTGCAGGGTGGCGATACCCAGGGAAATGGTGAAGTTCTCGCCGCTGGTCAGCATAACCAGCTGCATGAAGTAGTCGTTCCAGGCGTTGATGAAGGTGAAGATCGCCAGCGCGCCGATGCCCGGCTTGACCATGGGCAGGACCACGGTGACGAAGGTCTTGGCCTCGCTGGCTCCATCGATGCGGGTGGCCTCCAGAATCTCGCCGGGGATGCTCTCCGAGAACTGCTTCATCAGGAACACACCGAAGGGCCAGCCTACCGTGGGGAAGATCACGGCCCACAGGGTGTCGTTAAGGTTCAGGATCGACATTTCCTTGAGCAGGGGGATGAGGATGACCTGCTTGGGCAGGGCCATGGCGCACACGATCAGGGAGAACAGGATGGCGCGGCCTGCAAACCGCTTCTTGGCCAGGGCGTAGCCCGCCATGGCGGCGGTGAGGCAGGTGAGGATCATGGCCATGACCGCCATGAACACCGAGTTGATCAGCCACCGGAAGGCCGCAGGCGCCACGGGACCATCCAGCCCGAAGAAGGAGAACAGCGGCGCGGTGCGCTTCTTGAAGAGGTTCTGGAAGTTGGTGCTGACCCACTCCGTGGGCCACCAGGCCGGCTTCTGGGCATAGATGTCCTGGGCGGGCTTGAAGGCGCCGGTGAGAATCCAGTACAGAGGGAACAGGAACAGAATCGCCAGGATCACCAGAACGATGATAGAAAAAATCTTGTATGCGCGGCTGCGCCCGCTTTGAATTTTCATATTCGCACCCCCTTACTTTTCTTTCGCCAGCTTGAACTGGAGAGCGGACAGCAGGCCGATGAAGATAGCCAGCACCACGCCCATGGCGTTGGCGTAGCCGAAGTGGCCCGCCTGCTCGGTGAGCTTGAACGCGGTCCAGTAGATGTAGTACATCACCGTGTCCGTGGCGTGGTTGGGTCCGCCCTGGGTCAGCAGCTGGATCAGGGCGAAGCACTGGAAGGAGTTGATGGTGGTGATGACCAGGATGTACAGGGTGGTGGGCATCATCTGGGCCCACTTGACCTTCCAGAAGACCTGGAGGTCCGTGGCGCCGTCCACCTGGGCGGCCTCCACCAGGGTCTGGTCCACGTTGCCCAGGGCGGAGACGTACAGGACGATGGGCTGGCCCACGGAGGTGGTAAACAGGATCAGGATGATGCACCACAGGGCCGTCTTCTCATCGCCCAGCCAGTTGATGCCCTTCTCCAGGATACCCGCGCTGGTCAGCGCAGAGTTCAAAATGCCGGTATAGCTGTCGTACATCCACTTCCACACCACGGTGACGGCCACGGAGCCGGTGACCACAGGCAGATAGAAGATGCAGCGGAAGGCGGACAGCACGGGGCCCTTCAGCTTGTAGATGGCCGAGGATACCCACAGGGAGAAGGCGCAAACCGCCGGGACGCTGACGATCACGATGACGAAGGTATTGGCAAGGCCCTTGATAAAGATCGGGTCCTTGGCCAGGTTGATGAAATTGTTTAAGAAGACGAAGCTGGTGCCGGCCTTCTGGTGCATGGTGGCGTCGGTCATGCTGTACCCGATGCAGATGAACATGGGGATCACCACAAAGCCCAGGAAGAAAATCAGGCTGGGCAGCATGAACAGATAACCGGCGACATTCTCCCGCCGCTGGAGGGCGCGGCTCATTTTCGACTGCGGTTGTTTAGCCAAGTTCAGCACTCCTCTCTCTCAAATCAAAATAGGAAACGCGCCCCTTCTCCGCGCATTGTCGCGGAGAAGGGGCGCGCAAACCCGTCTAAATGCGTTGTTGCAAAGTGGTTTGCTGCTTACTTCGCAGCTTCGTTGGCCGCAGCCATATGGGTGGCGACAGCAGCGCTGACATCCTCGCCGGCGCCGACCTTCTGGAGCATATTCCACCACTCCGTGCGCTGAGCGGCCCAGCCCTTGATGACGTTGTAGTAGTCGCCCAGGTTGGGAAGCATCAGAGCGGCATACTCGTTGAGCAGCTCGCTGTCGAAGATCTTGCTCAGGTCCGTGCCCTCGGCAGAGGTACGGGCGGCGAAGAAGGTGGAGGTCGCCACGGCGTCCGCGGTGTGGGCGGAATCGCACATGAACTTGATGAACTGCTTGGAGGCGTCGATGCGGCCCTGATCCTTGCTGTCAAAGATGCCGAAGCCCCAGATGCCGCCGCAGAGCTCAGCGGGGCTGCCGTCGGGCGTGGGGAAGCTCATGTAAACGATCTCCTCGCCGGTGACGGTCTTGCCCTCGCCGGTGCCGGCGGAGTTGGGATTGAGCTGCTGGGCGCTGTTCCAGCAGAAGGCCATCTTCAGCACGCCCTGGTAGAACTTGGCGATCTCGTCGCCGCCCTGCAGAGCGGCGTCATAGTCGATCCCCTCGGCGTCGCGCAGGGCCTCGAGGGCCTGGATGTTCTTGGCATCGTCCCAGGTGTAGGCAGTGTGGTCGGCGTTGGTGTAGGTGCCGCCGTAGAGGTTGTTGACGAGGGCGCGGGTGCCCTGGTCGCCGCCCTGACCGCCGCAGAACACAGCGGCCACGGTCTGGTTGTAGTGGGCGTAGAGGGCCTCAATGGCCTTGAAGAAATTCTCGGTGGTCCAGGTGCGGGTGGTCAGATCGATGTACTGGTCGGCGCCGGCTTCCTTGAAGGCATCCAGGTTGATGGCCATGCAGTGGGCGGTCATGCACATGGGATACTCATACATCTTGCCCTCGCCGTTGATGCAGGGGGTCAGAGCGGCTTCCAGCAGCTCGCTCTTGTCGGTATCGTCCAGCATGTCGGCCAGGTCCACCATGTGGCCGTTGGCGCCCCAGTTGGCGACCAGGCGCTCGGGCCCTTCCAGAATCAGGTCGGGCGCGTTGCCGGCGGAGAGGGCGGCGTTGACCTTGTCGTCGCCGTCGGCATAGGCCAGGTACTCCACCTTCACGGCAACGCCGGTTTCGGCGGTGAAGGCGTCGGTCAGGGCCTTGACGTTGTCCTCGACACCCCAGCCGCCTACGGGGTAGACCCACAGGCTGATCTCGCTGGCCCCGGCGGGCTCGGCGGGAGCGGGCTCGGGATCGGAAGTCTTATCCTCGTCGGGGGTCGTCGCGGGGGCGGGATCGGGGTTGCTGGGGGCAGGGTCATTCTGGCTGCCGCAGGCAACCAGAGCGATGGTCATGACCATCGCCAGAAGCAGTGCAAGAGCTTTCTTCATTTTCATGTCATCCTCCTTTTAAATATGTGCCTGATGTACTTGTGGAAATCGCGATAGGGAACTAATTGCATGGTACTAGAAACTGTGCAGAAAGTCAATACCTATCTGAAAAAAATTTTCAGAATTTTCTTGTTCTGAATTTTTTCTTCGCGGAAGCAGGGCGGCGCCCGGCCAGGCAGCGTGCAGCGCCTGTGAGCGCAGGTTCTCAGAGGTGCTTCTCCGACAGGGCGTCCGCCACCTGGCGGCGGCGGGCGCGGCAGGCCGGCAGATCCCGGCGGCAGACCTCGGAGAAGAGGACGTCCAGCACGAAGATCATGGCGATGCGGGCGGCCACCGAGCCCATTTGAAGGGGGTTCTCATTGGCGCCGCACTGGAGCACCACGCTGGCCAGGGCCGCTCCGGGGGACTTGGGAAAGCGGGTGACCAGAACGATCCTGGCCCCCCGTTCCCGGGCCAGCAGGCAGTTTTCCACCATGTCCCTGGTGGCCCCGGAATAGGAGAAGTACAAGATCACGTCCCGGGGCCCCAGCTGGGCGGCGGCGATGGCCTGCATATGGGAGTCCGTCACCGCGAAATACTTCCCAAAAGCGGTGGAGAACAGGTGCGCGGCCTCCTGGGCCATGACCATGGAGCCCCCCTGGCCCATGCACAGCACCTTGTCCGCCCGCTCCAGCAGGTCGCCGGCGGCGGTCACATCCTCCGGCCGGAGGAGGCTCAGGGTCTGTTCCATGGCGTCCACGTTGGCGGCGAACAGCTTCTGGCACACGTCGGACACGCCGTCCTCGGCCAGCACCTGGCCGGAGAGGGGGTTGCCGGCGGACCGCCCGGCGGTGGAGTGGGCCACCGCCAGCTTGAAGGCGTTGTAGCCCTTGTAATTGAGCCGCCTGGCGAAGCGGGAAATGGTGGCCTCCGCCACGCCGCAGGCCTCCGCCAGCTCGGAGATGGACATGTACTGGGATTCCTGCTGGTGGATAATGACATAGTCGGCCACCTTTTTTTCGGCGGCGGTCAGGCTGTAGTAGGCGTTGCTGATCTTTTCAAAAGCATTGATTTCCGGCATGCTCCGCTCCTTTCCGGCGCGGGGCCATGCCGCGCCTTGGCTAGTTTCTGTCCAGAATCTGTCCAAGGGCCTTTTCCGCCAGGATGAGGGACCGGGGCACATGGAAGGGGCCCTTGAAGGTGGAGCCCTTGGTGGAGGGCATGGTGGGCCTGCCGTCCCGGCGGAGGTAGCCGTACCACTCGCCGTAGTCCGGGTCGCAGAAGTGCTCCCGGCAGTAGTCCTCCGTCTTCCAGAACCAGTCCAGGTACTTCTCGTCCCCCGTATCCCGGCAGAGCATACTGGAGGCGATCAGGATCTCGTTGTGGGGCCACCAGAGCTTCATGTCGTGCTCATACGCCTCCGGCGGCTTGCCCAGGCAGTCGATGAAGTACAGCAGCCCGCCGTACTCCTCGTCCCAGCCGGCGGCGATGGCCCAGTCGAAGATCTGGGCGGCCTTGCCGACGAGCTCCTTGTCCCCGGTGCGCTGGGCGTGCTCCAGGAGGAACCACACCCCCTCGATGTCGTGTCCGGGGTTCACCACCCGGCCCTCGGTGTGGTAGAGGCGGGGAGAGCCGTCGGGGTCCACGTTTTCCAGCACGCACTTCAGCTCCGGCTTGACGTGGTACTTGAAGATCTCGTCCACGCACTGGCGGGCGCGGTCCTCATAG
>OFGP01001497.1_pt1 | contig 16694 bp, 10 predicted proteins | sample 1521781 | NCBI WGS metagenome assembly OFGP01 (sample SAMEA3504113, study PRJEB24116) | mouse gut metagenome | biome: mouse gut; feature: mouse-associated habitat; material: faeces | place: Denmark | collected 2011 | reverse complement strand
TTCCGTTTCCGGCTCGCCGGAGGACGGTAAGCGAGGGACAGAAAGGGCGCGGCCGGAGTGAAAGGGACAGAGGGCAGAGGATGATTTTGATACGTGCGGACGGAAATGCCCGCATTGGCATGGGACACCTGATGCGCTGCATGACAGTCGCGGAGGAACTGGCAATGCTGCAGGGGAGCAGGGAGGGGATCTGTTTTGTGTGCGCAGACGAGGCGTCCGGTGAGTTTGTGCGGGAAAACGGGTTCCGGAGTTATGTACTTGGGACGGATTACCGGGACATGGAATCGGAGCTTCCGCAGTGGAAAGAGGTATGGGCCCTTTCTCCGCATAAACGAGCCAAGGTGCTGGTGGACAGCTATTATGTGACGGATTTATACCTGGAAGCTTTGGGCAGGACGGGCTATACCGTTTTGATGGATGACTACGGAACCCACTGCTATCCGGTGGATTGTGTTATTAATTACAATGCGCCGGCCGATTTGGAGGCATATCGGAAATTATATGGGAAAACCGGGAGCAGGCTTCTGATTGGCAGCAGCTATACGCCCCTTCGACGTCAGTTCAGGATGGCTGCGGAGGGGAACCGGGAGGAAGGCCCTGAAAGCATGGGGCATAATTCGGGAGCCGGGGCAACGCCGTCAGTCCAGCCCTCCGGGAAGGAGGGGAACAAGCCGGAGAGGGCAGTCCAGCCGTCAATGGAGCCTTCCTGGACGAAGGGGAGCCAGCCGGAGGGGGCAGGCCAGGAATCCGTCCGGGAGGTACTGATTACCACAGGCGGCGGGGACAGCGGCAACATAGCCGGAAAGATATTGGACCGTATATACAATGACAATTTTTTGCTTCATGTGGTGACGGGACGGTTTCATCCGAATTTCCGGGAACTGCAGGAAACGGAAAAAAAGCATGGGAATATACAATTGCATCATGATGTAAAGGACATGGCAGGCCTGATGGCCCGCTGCCAGATTGCACTGACGGCCGGCGGCACTACCATTTATGAACTGGCGGCGCTGGGAGTGCCGTTTATCTGTTTTTCCTACGCGGAAAACCAGGAAGCGCTGGTGGCGTATATCGGGGAGAAAGAGATTGCGGATTCCGCAGGGAACTGGCATAAGGAACCGGAACCAACGCTTGACAGAATCGGAATCCTCTTTGAGAAACTGGCGAAGGACCCTGGAAGACGGGCATATTACCGCCGCAGGGAAAAGGGGATGGTTGACGGGGAAGGCGCGGTACGGCTGGCGCGGGAACTGCTGAAGCCTGATGCATAATACGCAGTCAGAAACCGCGAAGTGCAGGAAAAGGGCACGAAATGCAGTCAGAAACCGCGAAGTGCAGGAAAAGGACACGAAACGCGGTCAGAAGCCGCGAAGTGCAGGAAAAGGGCACAAAATGCAGTTATAAGCCGCGAAATGCAGGAAAAGGGCACGAAATGCGGTCAGGAGAGTTGTGAAATGCAGGAAAGGGGCATGAGATGAAAAAGGCAGTGAGACGGACAATGATATATGGCATTTTAGCCGTTTTTCTGTTTGGGGCGCTCTTCCTGGCAACTTTTCGAAGCCGCCGAAGCCAGGCGAAAGAGAATGCGGTACAGATAGTAGTCTTCGGCGACAGTGTGATGGGGCTGGTTCGGGACGAGACGGCAGTGCCTGCCCGGCTGCAGGCTCTGACAGGGAAAACGGTATTTAATGCCGCGCTGGGGGGAACCTGTGCTGCAAGAAGCAGGAATGACAGAGGAATGGATTTGACGATGGGTTCCCTGTCTCTTGTGGGACTGACGAGAGCCGTATGGGCGGAAGATTTCAGCGTGCAGCAGTCGGTCAGGATACAGGAAGACAATACCGAATATTTTGCGGAAACTATCGACGGCCTGGCGAAGACGGATTTTTCCCGGGCAGAGACTATCATAATACAGCAGGGACTGAACGATTACCATTCAGGTACGCTGATTGAAAATCCGGAGGACCCCTATGATGTGCATACCTATCTGGGAGCGCTTCGCACTTCGATCAAGGCTCTGAAAAAGGTGAATCCGGAGCTGCGCATTCTTCTGCTGACGCCCACGTTTGCCTGGTATGTGGCTCCTGAACAGACCTGTGACGAGATAGACTACGGCGGAGGGACGCTTTCGGATTATGTGGAGGCGGAAATCCGGCTGGCACAGGAACTGGATTTGGAGATTGTGGATCTGTATTATGATGTTTATTCGCGTGAAAACTGGGAAGATTGGGAAGCATATACCGTTGACGGCATTCATCCCAACGAAGCGGCGAGAGAAATGCTTGCACAGCGGATTGCGGAGAACTTGTAGTTCGCCCGAAAAGGCTGCTGTACAGCGAGGAACAGGAAGAAGCTATAACAGCAGAAACGGAACAAGACCCGATCATGTGAATTCGTGAAGCGGGTTCACCCTTAAGCGTTGCCGCACAGCGGGTAAATGAGGAGGAATGACAAATGATGTCACCTGCACAGGCATTTCAAATCTTATATGTAAGGATACGGCGGGAGTGGAGATATGCTTTTCTCACCTGCTTTTTCACGGGGCTGCTGGTACATATGCCCATGCTGCTGTCGGATATTCCGAATCATGACGGCCTGGACAGTATGTATTTCGACCAGAACATGATTACCTCAGGCAGGTGGTTCCTGTCGGTTGCCTGCGGTTTTTCTTCCTATTATACGATTCCTTGGGTTATCGGTTTACTGGGACTTACGTTTCTGGGCGTTGCGGCGGCGGCGCTGTGCGAGCTGCTGGAGGTGAGGAAGCTTTGGGCAGTGATGGGCATCAGCGCCCTGCTGGCGGTTTTTCCGGCACTGGCTTCCACCTTTGCCTACGTGTATACATTGGATGGGTATATGCTGGCGCTGATGCTGGCGGTGCTGGCAGTTTTGTTTACAAAGCGTTTCCGGACGGGATTCCTGGCGGGGGCGCTTTGCCTGGCATTCAGCATGGGGATTTATCAGGGGTACCTGCCATTTGCCATGATACTGTCCATATATGCCGTGCTGATGCTGCTGGCGGAGAACGGCGGACAGCAAGTTGCGGCGGAATGGGACGAAAAAAGGCTGAAGACGGCGAAGAAGCGCCGCTGGGAAGCGCCGAATGCTGAAAAAGCCACCCAAAGCGGCCGGGAAAAGCCGGGGGAGGACAGAGTCCGTCCGGGAGAGGGACGTGCCGGGGCAGGGACGGCGGAAACAATCCGGGTAATGCTGCATTATCTCTATATGGGTGTGCTGGGAGCCGGATTTTATTACGGAATTCTGCAGATTCTGCTCAGAATTCAGGGGAAGGAACTGGATACCTATCAGGGGATTAGCGGCATGGCCTCCGGAAATGCTTCAGGAGGGCTGCTATCGACGATTGCCGAAATGTATGTGGACTTTTTCAAATTTTCCCTGAAGGGAAATGTGCTGTTTCAGAATACTTTTTCGCTGGCCGCCTGGGTGTTGCTGGCGTTTTCCGCAGCCGCCGCGGTATTTTTGCACGGCCGTCGCAGAAAGTACTGGAAGAATCCGCATCTGTTGGTTATAATGGTAGCAGCGGTGCTGGCGCTGCCGTTGGCGACCAATATCATCTTGCTGGTATCGCCCGAGGTGAACTATCATCTGCTGATGCGCTATCAGTGGGTATTGTATGCCGTGGGGGCGGTGGCTCTGGCGGGAAACGGCGGCTGCGGCACAGGGATGAAGAAGGGTTCATGGCCGGAGTGGGGAGCGCTGCTGTCGGCGGCGATTCTGGTTTTCTGCTATTGTATAACGGACAATATCGCTTACGCAAACCTGCAGAAGCGGTATGAGAAGACTTATGCCTATTGTATACGGCTTCTTGACAGGATAGAACAGACGGAAGGATATTTTCCCGGTATTCCCATTGCCATGGTGGGGGTTGTGGGAGACGAACAGTACCCGGTGACGGATATCACATTGCCGGTGACATCGGGCATGATAGGCATGAATGGCGACAGCCTGCTGTACAGGGGGGATAATTACCGTATTTTCATCCGTAATTACCTGGGGGCGACGCTGAATATCCTGCCGCCGGAGGCAATGGCGGAGATGTATTATTCGGAGGAGTATACTGCCATGGACAGTTTCCCGGGGGAGAATTCCATCCGCATTATCGACGGCATCATGTATATCAAGACGGAGAATATGGAGCGGTAACGGACGTTCTTTAGCTTTGCAGCGCTGCAAGCTTGATGTCCCGTTGCCTGCAGCGGGGTTGTTGACTTGAAACAGGAGAGAAAATGGCACTTTTATCTATTGTTTTGCCGGCCTACAATGAAGAAGAGAATATAGTTAACACAGCGGGGGTATTGTCCGGGCTTCTGGAGGAACAGGGCATTGACTACGAGCTGATATTTGTCAGTGACGGCTCGGGGGACGGGACATTTTCCGAAATCTGCAAGGCGGCGGAGAGGAACCCGCGTATCAGAGGCGCGGAATTTTCCCGCAATTTCGGCAAGGAGCCGGCAATTTTTGCCGGGCTGGAGATGACAAGGGGGAATGCGGTCATTGTGATGGACTGTGACCTGCAGCACCCGCCCCAGGTGATTCCGCAGATGTGGAAGCTCTGGCAGGAGGGCGCCGAGGTAGTGGAGGGCATAAAAGTGAGCCGGGGAAAGGAAAGCCCGGTACACAGGCTTTCCGCGGGATTGTTTTATAAGGTTATGAGTAAGCTGATTAATATGGATATGGACGCATCCTCGGATTTCAAGCTCCTGGACCGCAAGGTGGTGGACGTGCTGCTGACACTGCCGGAACGAAATACCTTTTTCCGGGCGTTGAGCTTCTGGGTGGGCTTTCGGACGGAGTCTGTCACTTATGAAGTGCAGGAGCGGCAGTACGGGAAGAGCAAATGGTCCTTTTTCAGCCTGATGAAGTATGCCGTAACCAATGCCACTTCCTTCAGCACGCTTCCGCTGCAGCTGGTGACGGTAATGGGTGTGATTGCCATATTATTCAGCGTGGTGCTGTTTGTCCAGACATTGGTGAAGTATCTTTCCGGAACGGCTGTGGAGGGATTTACCACGGTGATTTTTCTGATCTTAATTATCGGCGGTTTTCTGATGCTGAGCCTGGGGATTATCGGACATTATATCGCGCGGATTTATGAGGAAGTAAAGGGCAGGCCCAAATATATCATCAGCAGGACGACATGGGATCCGGATCCGCCGGTTCGCTGAGTGTTTCGTATAAAGAATTTTCAATCGGCCATAAGCTGAAAATAAACATCAGACATAAAAAGAAAAGAGGTAAGCCATGATTAATTTCAATGTACCACCACATGCCCCGAAAGCGTATGAATATATTCAGGAGTGTGTCAGAAACCAGAAAATATGCGGTGACGGCCCGTACACCAAAAAGTGCAATGAATGGATTGAACGAAAGACAGGGACGGCAAAATGCCTGCTGACAACTTCCTGTACGCACGCGACAGAGCTTGCGGCGCTGCTGCTTCCCGGGATTGGGCCGGGGGATGAGGTTATCATGCCCTCGTTTACTTTCGTGTCAACGGCCGATGCCTTCGTGCTTCGGGGAGCGGTGCCGGTGTTTGTGGATATCAGGCCGGATACCATGAATATTGATGAAAAGCGGATAGAAGAAGCGATTACGGAGCGGACCAAAGCCATAGTGCCGGTACACTATGCCGGCGTGGCCTGCGAGATGGATACCATCATGGATATCGCAAAACGCCATGGGCTGGCAGTGATTGAGGATGCGGCCCAGGGGATCATGGCCTCCTACAAGGGACAGGCCCTGGGGACCTTCGGCAACTTTGGCTGTTTCAGCTTTCATGAGACCAAGAACTACAGTATGGGTGAGGGTGGAGCGCTTCTGATACGGGATTCGAAAGATGTGGAAGAGGCGGAGATTATCAGGGAGAAAGGTACCAACCGCAGCAAATATTATCGGGGGCAGATTGACAAGTATACATGGATCAACTACGGTTCCTCCTATCTGCCCAGCGATATGAACGCAGCCTATCTGTATGCCCAGCTGGAGATTGCGGAGGAGATAAATGAGTCCAGGCTTTTCTGCTGGAACCGCTATTATGAGAATCTGAAGCCGCTGGCGGAGGCGGGAAAGATAGAACTGCCTGTGGTTCCGGAGGGATGTGTGCATAACGGGCATATGTTCTATATCAAGGCGGCAGATCTCGGGGAGCGGACGGAGCTGATAGATTATCTGAAAAAAAATGACATTCATTCGGTATTTCATTATATTCCGCTCCATACCGCGCCGGCGGGGCTGAAGTTCGGCCGTTTCCACGGGGAGGACAGATACACTACCAGGGAGAGCGAGCGGCTGGCACGCCTGCCCATGTATTACGGGCTGACAGGGGAACAGGTAGATTATATCTGTGATACCGTGAAAAAGTTTTATGCATAGGCTCCGGTATCAGGGAGAGGAGATTTGATGCAGGGTGTAAAAAAGGCGGCGGCACATATGGCGCCCGTTGTCAGAGGGATGCTTTTTACGGGATTTACCATTCAGATTCTCTTCGGCCTGGCCTGGATGTGCCGAAATTTCGGGCATATTCAGGACTTCGGGGAAGCAGAGTCTGTTCTGTATGGGGCAATCCTGCGCCTGTGCGGGGAGAATCCCCAGATATTGTACCTGCTGCAGCTTGCGGCGGCATTCTGGGCAGGGTATTATTTTTTGGAGAAGCTGCAGCCCTCCGGCAGAGGGATTGTCGGAAAAGGCCGGGGGATATGGAGGGCGCTGGTTCTCCTGTCCTGTCCCTTTGCCATGCAGTGCCATCTTGCGCTTCTGCCCTTTTCGCTCATGAATTCCCTGTTTCTGCTGATGCTTTCGTTTGTACTGCAGGCAGCGGGACGGAGGAGGGAAGCGCCGCGTATACAGCCGGCAGCGCCTGCTTCCGGGCGCGGGCGCGTGGCGGTGCTTCTGGTGCTGGCAGTCTTCTGCGGCGGGTTGTGGGCGGTGCTGTCCGGTGCGGCGGATACCGCCGGGCGGGAAGAGACGGGACGCAGCATCGAAGCGGCCATGGCAAGACGCCTTGCCTGGCCAACCATATGGGTGGACCATGACAATTGGACGGAAGATTTACAGGAGATTACCGGGGAAGTGGTGTGGGATGCGTCCCTGACACCCGGGAATATGGAGCATCTGGAGGCAGCCATCGAAGAAAAGGTATCGCCGAAGGCGGCAAGGGCATATTACCGGCAGATCGCGGAGACGGGGTGGAAGGCGCATGCATCCATGGTGGTCCGGCAGATTGGCTGGGATGTGCTCGGCTATACGGTGACACCTGTGATTATGCAGATTCAGCTTCGGGGAGGCGCATACGTTTCCCATACCGGGAGAAATTATGAGATTATGGGCGGGAGAGCGCCTATTTTGACGCGAAATTATGTGGATTATTACAGTTGGTGGTTTGTGACAATGATTTTTCTGACACTGATGTCAGCTGCGCTTAAGCTGTCTGCGGGAGAGAAAATCCGCTGGCGCAGTGGGGCGGTTACCGCCGTGCTTTCCCTGTTTTTCTGCGGAATTCTGGTGGGGATACTTGTGCTGCGCGGTGCGGGGATAATGGATTATAAATATACGGCGGCAGTGAATCAACTGTGGCTTGTTCCGGCGCTGATGCAGGCTTGGGGCGGCGGGCAGGGACGGGATAAGTGCCCGGGGGAGCCGGCTGCGGCGCCTTTGCAGGAATCAGTGATTTCTTGATAATGGCCTCCGGAGGCGAAGCGGGAAAGGAGTAGGAGAGATTGGGAGTACAGTTATTGATTTTGGCTGTTTTGCTGCTGGCGGCTCCTGCCGTTGTGGGCGGACTGTTTCTGAAGGATAAACTGGGCGGCCATCTGGTCTTTCGCTGGGTCAGCGGGCAGTTCCTTCTGTGGGCGGGCTTTCAGCTGATCAGCGTACCCTTGATTATTCAGGAACACAGCTTCAGCCGCCTGGTGCAGCTGTTTACAGGATATGTTGCGGCAATGGCGCTTCTGGCTGTGGCCGTGGAGATCCAGCGTCTGGTGAAGGGGCGTAAGCCGTCGCCGGACCGGACAAGGGGGCAGGGAAGCGGGGACACCCCGGCATCGGGTGTCCTGCTCTGGCTGGTTTTCTGGGGGGTGCTGCTGCTTCAGCTGGTTCAGGCAGTGCGGCTTTCCTATGCGGATACGGACGACGCATACTATGTGGCGATATCATCCATCACCCAGGAGGCGGATACCATGTACCGGAAGCTTCCTTACACGGGAGGGTCGACGCTGATGGATATCAGGCATGGGCTGGCACCGTTTCCGATTTGGATATCCTTTCTGGCAAGGATGTCGGGGATGCCGGCGATAACGGTGGCAAAAGTGGTGCTGCCGGTGGTGCTGATTGCCATGACATATGGGATATTTTATCTGTTCGGCAGAGTTTTATTTCCGGAAGGGGGGAGGCAGCTGCCGCTGTTTCTTGTATTTGCGGAGGTGCTGGTCCTGTTCGGAAATTATTCCATCTACACGGCGGAAAACTTTCTGATTGCCAGGAGCCGTCAGGGAAAAGCGGCTCTGGCGAATATCGTGATTCCGTTTCTTGTCTTTCTGATGCTCCTTCTTCTGAAGAAGCTGCAGGAGAAACAGCGGATACAGGTGTCATTTTACCTTTTGCTGGGAGCTGCGGCGGTGACGGGATGCCTGTGCAGTACGCTTGGGGCGTTTCTGGTTTGCCTGGCTGTAGGAATTGCCGGATTGCTGGGAGCGCTGTGCTATAAGCGCATCCGGGTGCTTTTTCCCCTGTGCGCCTGCTGCGTTCCCTGTGCGGCGTATGCGCTGATTTATCTGCTGCTGGAGTGAGTGAAGCGCTTATAAAGGCATATGGCCGGATAAAGGGTACCGGGAGGGCATATGCGGAACTTAATTGTTGGGAGAGACCATGGGAATTGATATGTTAGCACTGTTTCGGGATTATATGGGTACGGGAATGATTGTGATCTGGTATCTGATAGCCCTGCTTTATCTGTGGATGAAGGAAAAAAGACGTTATATGCGCATTCTTTTTATCTATATGCCGGTTGTGCTTCTGGTACTGTACTTTAACCCGCTGTTTGCGCAGCTGGTATATAAAGTCACAGGGGACGAGGTATATTACCGGATTCTGTGGCTGCTGCCGATTACCGTGGTAATCGCGTATACCTGTGTGTGCATCACGGGATGTATTGCGCAGGTCAAACCGCCCCAGGGGAGTCTTTTCCATGCCTGGAGGGGATTGCCGGCGGATCTGGCAGCGCTGTGTATGGCGGGGGCGCTTGCGGTTTCCGGCAGCCTGATTTACAGCAGCCCGCTTTTTTCGAAGGCGGAGAACCTGTATCATGTGCCGGACAGCGTGGTCCATATCTGTGATGCTATCAATGTGCCGGGCAGGGAAGTGATGGCGGCTTTTCCGCTGGATTTGGTGCCTTATGTAAGGCAGTATTCCGCTTTTGTCTGCATGCCCTACGGGAGGGAGATGACAGTGGACAGATGGAATTACCATGACCCGCTCTGTGACGCCCTGGAACAGGACCCCGTTGACCTGGAGGTACTGGTACCGCTGGCAAGGGAGGCGGCCTGTCATTACTGTATCCTGCCGGCAGACCGAAAGCTGACGGGAGATCCGCAGGCTTTCGGCTGGACATGGTTTGCAGAGATAGACGGCTATGTGATCTACAGAGATTCGGCTGTAGAATTGTGGAATCCGGAAACTCAATCATTCCAGTAAATGACTGAAGTAGTTGAGCGCATACACAAAGCGTTCGGCTACTTTTTTGCGTCCGGCCAGATTCAGGTGCAGATGATCCGTCAGATATTCCGGCGCCTGGTCTTCGTTTATGGTACCATACAGGTTATCCACGAAGGTGACCCCCCTGGAGTTACAGGAAGCATACTGCTTGATCACATAGGTACTGAGTACATCCCAGCCGTACCGCTGGATATCACTGCTGATGTAATCTCCGTTTTCGTCCAGCCCATAGGCATAGGTGGGGGACATGACGATGATGCGCAGATTGGGATAAAAATAATGAAGGAGTTCAATACCGGCCTCCGTATTGCCGGTAAACTGTGTGACATCCGTATCTTTCGCATCATTATACATGGGATGGCCGGCCAGATAATCGCTGCCGTCGTACATGACCACCACCACATCCACAGTGGCGAGGTCAACGGAAGTCAGGGTATTGTATACGTCCCAGGCTTCGGCGGGCGCGCTGTCTCCCAGAAGATCCATTCCCTTGTGGAACTCGGCGTCCGTATCTTCATGATATCCCGTCGCCAGAGAGCAGAGCCAGTAAAAATTAAAGATATCCATGGGATGCGCCGCCGCGTCCAGGCTGTCGCCGTCCGCAGCCAGATAGCTGCCGCTGACGGAACAGTTATATACGGTGGCGCCTGTCATCTGCGCAATGAGAGTGGCAAGGTTATCTTCGGAACTCCTGTCGTCCGCAAAAGGGGCATTGCCGAATGCGACTATGGTGGTGCCCTCCCCATAGTGCTTGTACACGGGATTGCCTTCCGCATCAAAGAGGGGGAGTATGGTGTCGAAGTTATCCTCATAGGTTCCAGGCCCGTCTTTGAAGATTTCGCTCAGGTCCACGTGGACTCCGAAATTCGCTATTTTGTAGACCAGGCCGCATATAAACAGCAGAAAGACGGTGAGGAGGGCAATGTGTAAGACCCGGAAGGGACGGTCATTCTTTTTTCCCTTTTTCCCGGCAGCAGCGGGATGCGCGTCCTCCGAAGCCGGTTCTGCGGACGCTTCCGCGGCGCCGTCATTTTCCAGGTCTATAATATCGATATCCGGTATGGGAAGGGTGTTGCCCCGTTGTGTGTCGTTAGCGTTTCGCTTATTTTTCATACGGTACTCCGTTTCTTTTTTATTTATCATTTTACTATTATGGAGCGGGAAAGTCTACATTATTAATACGATTTAAAACATTTTAAGAAATTATAAAGAATTGTAGTTCTTACTTGAACATGTGATGCTGAAATGCTATAATATTACAGATTTATTACGGGATTTGGATTTGGGAAGCGGGTAAGCATGAATTTTATATTCAGCTTCTGGCAGATGTCCGCGGAAGCGGGCATGGGGAAAGGTGAAAAATACGCTTTCATGCTGTTGCATTCATGTCTGCGAAAGCGGACGGGGGTAGGAAAATGAAAAACTTTTTGAAACGTGGCAGGAACAGTGATTCCGGGAAGATGGATCCTTTCATGGAGAGGGATACCTATTGGGACGAGGACGAAAATGTATATGACTGGGACAGCGCGGAAGAAGACAGTGCTTACATAGAAGAAGCGGCGGAGGAACCTGAAGAGCGGGAAGAACTGGAAGAAGCAGATACAGGCTATGAGCCGGTTGACGACGAAGTGAGTTACTCCGAGGCTGTGGAACATGAAAGCGATGATGGGAGCCGTGTGAGGTTCCCGATGCGGGACAGAAGGGATGCGTTTATGCTGTCCGAAGAGGAAAGGGAGACGGAACCGGATTCATATGGGTTCGGGGAAGGGACAGCGGGCGAGGCGCACTATGGGCCGGAGGAAACCATGGAAGCAGACGGGGCATACTATGGGCCGGAAGGAGCCATGGAAGCGGACGAGGCGCACTATGGGCCGGAGGAAACCATGGAGGCGGACGGGATGTACTATGGGTCGGAGGAAACCATGGAGGCGGATGAGGTGTACTATGAGCCGGATGAAGCCATGGAAGCGGACGGGGTATATTATGGGCCGGATGAAGCTGTGAATGCGGAGAACGGGGATTTTGCTTCCGGAGAGTCGGGGGATATCTGGTATGAAGAGGAACCGGCATCCCGGGACCTGGCAGGCGGTTATACGGATGAGCGGTATGACGATGCGGTCGCCGATCGCTATGGTTTCGAGGCGGAAAACGGAGCCGAACCGTATGGCAGACAGGCAGCATTTCGTGATACGCAGGAAGAGGAGGGCGATTTCTGGCAGGAAAATGCGGTAACGCCCGCCGGAAACCACAGCAGGGCAGGGAATCGCGGGGCTGCACGTCCGGCGAAGCCGGCAGCGAATAAGCAGGCAGCGGGCAGGAACAGGCAGACCGCAGGCAGCGGTGGGGGAGGCGGACTTTTTGCAAGGCTGGGAAGCGCCGTCCGCGGCATGGATGTCATGGACAGGGTGATGGTGATAACCGGTGTGGCGGTACTGGTGCTGGCCATTGTGACAGGCGGCATATTTATCCGTATTAATACCAATAAAAAGCAGATTGCCAGCTTTGCCGATGTAGGCAGGGAGCTGGAAGGAATTAACATGATAGGCGAGAGCGGGCTGCTGGCTGTGGCAGGCGTGCAGATGGCCAGGCTCAATGCGGAGACGCCGGCTCCGGAGGAAGAACCCGATGACGGCTATCACGAGAACGGCTACGAGCGGGAAGTATCCGTAGAGCCGAGTTTTACATCGGTTCAAAAGGATTTAAAGATAAAATTCATCAACAAAAAATCGGATAAACTGGTGGCAAACGTCCCCTTCTCCGTAACGGTTACCGACCCTGACGGGAAGTCGCAGATCTGGTCCGATGATGATATGGACGGAATTATCCATAAGAAAGAACTTAAGCCCGGCACATATCAGGTGGCAATGGAACCGCTGACCGACAAAAAATATGCGGGTTACAGCCTTTTTACGGACAGCCGGTCCGTGGAGGTGAAAAAGGAAATTGCCTACGAAAAGGTTAATGTGGCAAATGAGGTGAAGAAGGAAAGCGAGGTCAATGCCGCAAAGGAGGACACCAGAAAGAATGAGACAGTGGTGGAATCCACGCTGAAGGATACGGTGGCCTGGGTGGAGAGCAAGGTGATATCGGCTACTTACAATGAGGTGGCAAAGAATACCATACCGGATCCCGTGACGCTGGCAGTGGCCACGGCGCAGCGGGTGCTGTATCTGAGTGCGGAGGAATCCGAAGTGCCGATCACGGAGGGTTCAAGTCCGGAAGTCTCGGAGGAGCCGCCCGCAGATCCCACGGAGGAACCCACGCCGGAACCCACAGAGGCACCCACACCGGAACCCACGGAGGCGCCCACGCCGCCGCCCACAGCGACACCTACGCCTGTTCCGACAGCAACGCCTACGCCTGTTCCGACAGCAACGCCGACGCCGACACCCCCGGTGCTGGCAAAGGGAACCGTATCGGTAACGCCGGAAGAGCTGAATGCGGTGCCGGGCAATGTGCTGGCGGCAAAAGCGACGGCAGCGGGATTCACAGCTGGCCAGAAGGTTGTGTATGCGGTTGTTTCCAGCAATACGGCAGTAGCTACGGCAACGGTGGATGCGGCAGGTAATATCAATGTCACTGCTGTGGCGGACGGGACGGCGCTGATTACAGTGGCGGCGAACTATGAAAACGGCGGGGCGGAGACCCAGGCCACGGCATCCATACGTGTCAGCGTCCTGGGCAGCAATACCCTTACGCTGGATAAAACCGCGCTGACGGTGTATGCAGAGGTACCTGCGGTGATTAACGCACTGTTTTCCAATACGCTGGCGGGCCTGCCCGAGGTGACGGCGGAATCTTCGGATACCGGAATTGCCGCAGTGAAGGTGGATAAGGCAGCGATAACCGTTACAGGCGTCAAGGAGGGCACGGCAGTTATAACCGTGAAGTGCAGGTACGGGAACCAGGACTTGAGCGCAACCTGTAATGTCACGGTTCGCAGGCATCCCCGTGAGGACAATGTGACTTTGCTGAAGGATGCAGGCGGCCAGCAGCTGTATGTGCTGGTGGATAATGAATACAGGGAAGCTACCAGGGCGGATTACTACACGGCAGATAAATTTTACATAAAAGGCGAAGCAAAATACACCGGATGGCAGACGCTGGAAGGTAAGGTATATTATTTCAAGGCAGACGGCAGCAAGGTTACCGGTGAGCAGATTATCCAGGGCGCGAAATACAATTTTGCCAGCGACGGTTCCCTGGTGACGGGGAGCAACGGTACCGTGGGTATCGACGTATCCAAATGGAACGGCAAAATCGACTGGAACGCTGTGAAGAATTCCGGCATTTCCTATGTGATTATCCGCTGCGGCTACAGGGGTTCCGCCCAGGGAAGCCTGATTGAAGACCCGAAGTTTGAGACCAATATCAAGGGCGCAACGGCGGCGGGGCTGAAAGTGGGCGTATACTTCTTCTCCCAGGCAGTGGACGAGACGGAAGCGGTGGAGGAAGCTTCCATGGTATTGGATCAGATCAGGAATTACAAGATTTCCTATCCGGTCTTCCTGGATGTGGAAGCCAGCGGCGGACGGGCGGATAAGATTGATAAGGCCACCAGGACCGCAGTGTGCAAGGCCTTCTGCCAGACGATCCAGAACAGCGGCTATACGGCGGGTATTTATGCCAACAAGACATGGCTGGAGAGTAAGATTGATACCGGAAGCCTGAGCGCTTACAAGATCTGGCTGGCCCAGTATGCTGCCAAGCCCACATACAAGGGCAGATACGACCTGTGGCAGTACAGGTCAACCGGCAGCGTCAGCGGAATCAGCGGAAATGTGGATTTCAATATCAGCTATCTTGGATATTAAGGGGACATTTTCCGCCGCACCGGTTATAATGTGTGAAAAAGGGCAGCTTCGGCAGAGGTATCTGCTGGGGCTGTTTTTTTGAAAATCCACGGCGGAGGGCCGGATAAACCGGAAGGCGCCCTGTATCGGACAGGGAAAGAATGGCCGACTTTACAATTGACATAATTTGGAAGAGTCCGTATAATGAGTTTAGTTGATTGTTTTGTGTGCCGTATGGATCTTTTCTTTTCAGCAATACTAATATCAAATACATTTTACGACAAAAGGAGTAGAAAAATGCGAACTTATCTTGTGACAGGAGGCGCCGGATTTATCGGCTCCAATATTCAGTATATGTTTCGGAAATACGGTGAGGAAATCCGCATTATCAATGTGGACCTGCTGACTTATGCGGGAAATCTGGAGAACCTGAAGGATATCGAGAACAGCCCCAACTATACCTTCGTCAGGGCGGATATCTGCGACAAGGAAGCCATCGCCGGGATTTTTGCGGAAAACGACATTGACAGGGTGGTGCATTTTGCGGCGGAGAGCCATGTGGACAGAAGCATCCGCAATCCGGAGGTTTTTGTGCAGACCAATGTGCTGGGGACGGCGGTTATGCTGAACTGCGCCAAGGCAGCCTGGGAGCTTCCGGACGGTAGTTTTAAGGAAGGGAAGAAGTTCCTGCATGTGTCCACGGATGAGGTATATGGCTCGCTGCCCGAGGATGAAAACGCATTCTTTTACGAGACCACGCCCTATGATCCCCACAGCCCCTATTCCGCCAGCAAGGCGGCAGCGGACATGCTGGTGAAGTCTTACATGGATACTTATCATTTTCCGGCAAATATCACCAACTGCTCCAATAATTACGGACCCTACCAGTTCCCGGAAAAGCTGATTCCGCTGATGATCAACAATGCGCTGCAGGGAAGGAAGCTTCCGGTGTACGGAGACGGCAAAAATGTTCGTGACTGGCTGTATGTGGAGGACCATGCCAAGGCCATCGATATGGTGCAGGAGCAGGGACGCCTGTTTGAAACCTACAATATCGGCGGGCATAATGAGAAGCAGAATCTGGAGATCATCCACACGATTATAGAAGTGCTGCAGGAGAAGCTGCCGGATTCCGATCCCAGAAAAGCCCATGTGAGTACGGACCTGATTCAGTATGTGGAGGACCGCAAGGGCCATGACCGCAGATATGCCATTGCGCCTGACAAGATTAAGGCAGAGATCGGATGGTATCCCGAAACCATGTTTAAAGACGGTATCCGAAAGACAATTGAGTGGTATTTCGATCATGAGGACTGGATGAAGAATGTGACCAGCGGCGATTACCAGAAGTATTACACAGAGATGTACGAAAAGTAGGAAACGGGCAGGGTTTTTCGCTGCGAAGGAAGAACGATAGAAAACGGAGGAAGATTGATGAAGGGAATTATATTGGCGGGGGGTTCCGGCACCAGGCTGTATCCTCTGACAGAGGCGATTTCCAAACAGATAATGCCGGTGTACGACAAACCGATGATTTATTATCCGTTGTCCACGCTGATGCTTGCGGGAATCCGTGAGATTCTGATTATCTCTACGCCCAGGGATGTGCCTGTATTCCGGGAGCTTTTAAAAGACGGGCATCAGCTTGGGATGGAGCTGTCCTATGCGGTGCAGGAGCAGCCAAATGGGCTGGCGGAGGCGTTCCTGATCGGGGCTGACTTTATCGGAAACGACAGAGTGGCGCTGGTGCTGGGGGATAATATTTTCTACGGACAGAGTTTTTCCAGAGTGTTGAAGAGCGTGGCTGCCAGGAAAAAAGGAGCTACCATTTTCGGCTACTATGTCCGCGACCCCAGGGAGTACGGCGTGGTGGAATTTGACGAGAACGGCAATGCCCTCTCCATTGAGGAGAAACCGGAAAAACCCAGGAGCAATTATGCGGTTCCCGGCCTGTATTTTTATGACGAAAATGTAGTCGAGATTGCCAGGAATGTGAAGCCTTCAGCCAGGGGGGAGCTGGAGATTACCAGTGTCAACAATGCTTACCTGGAGCGGGGGATGCTGCATGTAGAGACTCTGGGACGGGGCTTTGCCTGGCTGGATACCGGAAATCACGATGCGCTGCTGGATGCGGCGGACTTTGTGGCGGCATTCCAGAAAAGGCAGGGGCTG
>OFGP01001486.1_pt1 | contig 16829 bp, 13 predicted proteins | sample 1521781 | NCBI WGS metagenome assembly OFGP01 (sample SAMEA3504113, study PRJEB24116) | mouse gut metagenome | biome: mouse gut; feature: mouse-associated habitat; material: faeces | place: Denmark | collected 2011 | reverse complement strand
GGTCATAGCCAGACGCAGGTCGGAGTCAATATTGATCTTGCACACGGCGCTGCGGGCGGCCTGACGGAGCTGCTCTTCGGGGATGCCCACGGCATCAGGCATCTTGCCGCCGTTGGCGTTGACCATCTTCACAAACTCCTGGGGCACGGAAGAGGAGCCGTGGAGCACGATGGGGAAGCCGGGCAGGCGTCTGACAACCTCGTCGAGGATGTCGAAGCGCAGGGGCGGGGGTACCAGCTCGCCCTTCTCGTTGCGGGTGCACTGGGCGGCGGTGAACTTGTACGCGCCGTGGCTGGTGCCGATGGCGATGGCCAGGGAGTCGCAGCCGGTCTTGTTCACGAACTCTTCCACTTCCTCGGGGCGGGTATAGGAGGAATCCTCAGCGGAAACCTGGACCTCGTCCTCTACGCCGGCCAGGCTGCCCAGCTCGGCCTCGACCACAACGCCGTGGTCGTGCGCATACTCGACCACCTTCTTGGTGATCTCGATGTTCTCAGCGAAGGGCTTGCTGGAAGCGTCGATCATAACGGAGGTAAAGCCGCCGTCGATGCAGCTCTTGCAGGTTTCAAAGCTGTCGCCGTGGTCCAGATGGAGGCAGATGGGCAGGCCCGTCTCGATGATGGCGGCCTCTACCAGCTTGACCAGGTAGGTGTGGTTGGCATAGGCACGGGCGCCCTTGGAGACTTGCAGAATCAGGGGCGCGCTGACTTCCTTGGCGGCTTCGGTGATTCCCTGGACGATCTCCATGTTGTTGACATTGAAGGCGCCGACGGCGTAGCCGCCGTTATAAGCCTTCTTAAACATTTCGGTAGTAGTAACAAGGGGCATGATAGTAGTCCTCCTTATGGTGAAGTTAGGTTTATTTTACCACATTTCCAAGAGATTGCAACAGTTAAGTGGAAAAAAGCCGTTCATCACGGAAGTTTGTACAATTTGCCGCTTCAGAAAGTCGGACAGCGCAAAAAACCGGGGATTTGCTGGTAAAATTCAGTTTACAAACCCGGAAAATCTTGCTATACTTAAATGCAAAAGCAAAGCAGCGCCATAGCTTTGTGAAATAATCTTTCGATCCTTTTCTTTACAGAGGAAAAGGATGCACACAGAAAATTGGGAGGAATTCAATACTATGTTAAAAGGCGCATGCATTATCGGCCAGTCCGGCGGTCCCACTTCCGTTATCAACGCCAGCGCATACGGCGTTATCCGCACCGCTCTGGACAGCGAGGCCATTACCAAGGTATACGGCGCGGAGCACGGCATCAAGGGCGTACTCAACGACCGTCTCATCGACATGTCCCAGGAGGATGCGAACGAGCTGGAGCTGCTTCTCTACACTCCCTCTTCCGCCCTGGGCTCCTGCCGCTACAAAATCGCGGACCCCGATGTGGACGACACCGACTATAAGCGCATTCTGGAAGTGTTCCAGAAGCACGACGTCCGCTACTTCTTCTATAACGGCGGCAACGACTCCATGGACACCTGCAACAAGATCAGTAAGTATATGCAGAAGGTGGGCTATGAATGCCGCGTCATGGGCGTGCCCAAGACCATCGACAACGACCTCTTCGGCACGGACCACTGCCCCGGCTTCTCCTCCGCCGCCAAGTATATTGCCACCAGCTGCATGGAGGTCTATCAGGATGCCCGGGTATATGATACCGGCATGATCTGCATCATTGAGATCATGGGCCGCCACGCCGGCTGGCTCACCGCCGCTTCCGGACTGGCCTCCGCTATGGGCGCGGGCCCCGACCTCATCTACCTCCCCGAGACGGATTTTGAAATGGACAAGTTCCTGGACGAGGTGCAGAAGGTATACCGTGAAAAGGGCAACTGCATGGTCGCTGTATCCGAAGGCATCCACTACGCCGACGGCTCCTTTGTCTCCGAAGCTGAAACAAGCGCCACCGATGGCTTCGGCCACGCCCAGCTGGGCGGTCTGGCCTCCATGCTGGCCGAGGTGGTCAAGGAGAAGACCGGCGCCAAGGTCCGGGGCATCGAGCTGAGCCTGCTCCAGCGCTGCGGCGCGCACCTGGCCTCCCAGACTGACATTGACGAGTCCTTCATGGCCGGCAAAGCTGCGGTGGAGAACGCCGTGGCGGGCCTCACCGACAAGATGGTGGGCTTCGAGCGGTGCATTGAGGACGGCAAGTACGTCTGCAAAACCAAGCTCTTCAACCTCACCGACGTGGCCAACACCGAGAAAAAGGTCCCCATTGAGTGGATCAACGCCGAGCATAACGGCGTAACCCAGGCGTTCATTGACTACGCCCTCCCCCTCATCCAGGGCGAAACCCAGATGAGGAAGGAGAACGGCCTGCCCCGGTTTGCCAGACTGAAGAAGGTCATCGCAAAATAAAAATTCCCATTCACTGTAAAGGACAGCCGGTCCCCTTCCCCGGGACCGGCTGTCCTTTGCGCTTAAGAATTAAACAAAAACTAAGCTTTGTTCAATTATGCCTATTCATGCTTCCAGATGTTTATTATGCGGAATATCCAGCTGGTATACATAATCCGCTGTTGAGCCGCTTCGTCGATATCGTCCGGCAGGCGCTCGGTGTAAATCAAACTGCCATCTCCCCGCCCTGTCACGTAGACGTTCTGGTGATAGTCGTATCCGCCGGCGCTGCCGGTAAAGCAGAAGACATAGTCATGTCCGCTTCCCTGCTCTATCACTTTGCCTTCGATGTCTTCTGCCTCTTCGAATAAAAGCTCAGGATTTTCATAGACCTGCTGCGGCAGTAAGCCGCTGAAATATATTTCAATTTTGACCCGTGGATCATCTTCAGAGAAAACCTGCCAAACGCCGGTTTCAGACACCGCTGCAAGGAAGATTTCCGGCGATGGAAGCATCAGAGTGAATCCTTCGGCGCGGTAAACATCCCAGGAAAAATCTTCGGCAGATTTGCCGCGGCTGCACACAAGCTGATAGAGCTCCGTATCGTTCACATATCCGGTCAACTGATGCGATGTAACTGCGCTGCATTGACAGGTGATGCGGACCAGGCCCTCTGTTTCCATAGCCACAAGCTCCGCTACATCGATCGGTCTGGTCGGCTTATTCGGACAGGTAAAGTATATCAGATATTGGGGCGATTCCCCCTCTCCCCCGCCGTAGGCCAGGTGATCCGCCGCGCGGTGCAGGGCATCGGCTAATGCAGTCTGATTAACAAAAAAATTCCAATGGAAGCCATGAATGTCCTCTGGCTGGAGAGCAGCCAAAGCCGCTTGCATAGATCGAGCCGCCGACCACTCCTGTATCGTACGGTTCAGTTCCGGCGATATATAAAAGGCGGAAACCGTCTCTTCTGGCATTTCAAGGATCATCAACACATTGCCGCTATTTTTGCTGCTGGCGATCAAGTGCAGCGTGGACCCGTCTGTCAGGGCAATGTCCTGCTGTGCTGAGCTGTATGGCTCTGTCTCGTGGCCGTCGAAGGCTTCGGCATAGCTGTCCCAGGTATAGAACCGGCTGCCCCTCTCCGCTGTTTTAAGGTATGGAACAAGTTTGGAAACATCCATATCCAATTCTGCGATATCCTTTTCTGTCAGATCCAGCAGCAGGTCCGTCAGCGGCGACCAGACGTCGTCCGGGTGGTCCTGGGCGTAACTGCCATAGTTCAGCAGATTGTCCAGCAAGCTAAGGTTTTCGTCCTGCACTTCGTCCAGCCACCACAGACTGTCGTACAGCCGTCCCTCCGCCTGGAAGGTCCCCAACAGGTTTTCATCGGTATTGACCAACTCCTCGCTGCTTGCCAGCAGCGCATTGATCTCCTCCATAAAGGCATTGATGGCCCAGGGATCGTACTGGTGCTGCTCCGCGTATTCGGGGTCAAAAATCAGATCAAATTCCACGGAGTTTTCCTGCACCGCCACTTCCTCGCCGCTGGCCGTCAGATAGAACAGCTTGTAGCGGTACTCACAGCTCCCGCCGCCCATCCAGGGCGTATATTCCAGCAAATAGTCCTCCCCGCCCAGCCTGCATAGATAGAAGGAGGTCCACCCCACGTGGGGCGAGCCGGCCTCCCCCGTCCAGACAGGCGAGGACATGGAGAAGGGGATAAATTGCAGATTCCAGAGCGTCAGCCCCGCATCCGTTATCTTCCGCTGTGCCAGCACATCTATCTGTCCGTCGTGGTCCAGGTCGACATGCGTACTCTTCCGGTATCCTGCCAGTTCACCCGTCCAGGTGTCCCCCATATCGTAGGAAATCATGGAAACCGCGTTTGGATCGCTCCCATTAGCGCCAACATCCATATACACGGCGTCTGCATACGCAAAAAAGCCGATCTCCAGTACCTGCCCGTCCGGCAGTTCGATCTCCTCCCAGCTCTTTCCGCCGTCTTTGGTGATAAAACAAGGTGCGCCGTCAAAAAGCTGCTGGGCCACGATCAGCCGGTCCGGGCTCAAAAAGCCCACGTCCACAATACGTCCGCCTGTCCCAGGCATGGCAACCTCGGTCCAGGTCATACCTCCGTCCCCCGTTTTATAGACGTAGGTATCCGCTGCCGCCCCTTCCCTGCCATAGCAGGCGGCCAGCCAGCCGTCTGCAGGTGAAACCAGCTTTGCCCAGACATCTGGGGAGCCCTCCAGGTACTTTGCGCTGTTCCGTCCCTCCAGATCATCCCCCGCCCACGCCCGGGGTGCGGGGATGGGCTCGCCGTTCAGAAATTCTGCGGTATCGCCATACCGGTAGTCGATATACGGTATACCGTCCTCATCAAGCGTAATCTTAGCGGTCCGCCAGGCATCGTCTGGCCTGTTCGTTCTGGTTTCAGGAGCGGGCCGACCTGTATCATCTGGCATATCCGCCGCTTTGGCCCGCCCAAAGGCGGCCAGGACCGACAGGGAAAGGACAATCACTACAGCCGCCATCACGCTGACCAGATGTCTGGGCTGGTGGGCAATGCACTGCATGCGTTCCTTCAAGCTTCGTTTTCCGCCGCTCATGGTGGTGGAAAAGCGCAGCAGGTCGGCGGGCCGCGCCTTGGAGGTAACCAGCGCCAGCAGCGTCTCGCCATAAGCGGCCCGTTCCCTATCGCCCAGCCGCTTCAGCGTGCCCTCGTCACAGGCCAGCTCGCCGTCCCGGCGGCTGCACACTACCGCCAGCCACACCAGCGGATTCCACCAGTGTACCGCCAATGCCGCGCCCCGCAGGACGCTCCACAGGTGGTCCCGGTGGTTGTAGTGGGTCAGTTCATGGGCCAGCACATGCCTCAACATGGCGGGGGTCCCCGCCGCTTCCTCCGTTATGTAGATCGCTGGGCTCAGCAGCCCCACCAGGCAGGGAGACGGCAGTGCGGAGGCCGCATATACCGGGATGGGTGAACTTATATCCCCCAGAGGCTGGCGTACTCGATGCAGCCGTCTGGAAAAGTGGAGATTGGATATGATAAGCAAGAGTCCCATTCCCGCCGCGCCGACGGCCCAAATCCACATCAGCAGCTCCAGCGGGCTGACCTTATCCACATATTGAACCATCTTCTCCCTGCCGTTTTCCGGGCGGGAGCGGTCAAACTCCGTAATCGCTCCATCTGCCTGTATAGAGACACCAGCCCCCCCTATAAGGGCAGATTCAACCGGCAGGACATAAACGCTCTCTTCCCGAAAGCTCTCCGGCGGGTCCCAGGACGGCAGCCGGGGTATGGCTACCGACAAAGCAAGCGATCCCGGCACCAGCAGCCTTATCAGAACAACAGCCCAGATACCGTACCGCAGCCCTGCGCTGATCCTCCTTCCCGCTACCCAGCGCAGGAGGAGAACCACAACAATCAGCGCGCTGGCGGAAGCCGCCCACGCCAACAGCATATCCGTCATTTCTCCGCCTCCTTTTCCGCCTGAGCCAGAATTTCCCGCAGCTCGGCAATTTCCTCCCTAGTCAGCTCCTGCCGCTGGGCCATGGCGCTCATCATCAGTCCCACGCTGCCCCGGTAAACCCGATCCAGGAAGCTCTTTGTTTCAGAAATCACCGCACTCTCTTGTTCTACAGCTGGTGTATAGGATTTCCCCTTGCCGGATATTTCGCAGTGAACAAGCCCCTTTTCCTCCATCCGGCGCAGCGTAGTGATGGTGGTGCTCTTAGCCCAGCCCACGGTTCTGCTCAAATTTGCCACCATCTGCATGACCGTCTGGGGATTCTCCCGCCACAAGCAGTCCAGCACACTCCATTCACTGCCTGTCAGTTTGATTGGTTCCATTACATACCCTCCTTTGGTTTACTTTGTAGACCTATCATACCACGGTTGGTCTACATTGTCAACCAATTTTTTACAAGAAAACAGCCCCGTCTGTTACAGACGGGGCTGTTCTCATGCCTTTTTCCAGCGGGCAAGCTTCGGAAGAAAGTCCTGGAGGTAAGGCCGCACCTTCTCCGGGGCCGCTCCCTGCTCCTTGACCATAATGTTCGTACAGAAGTCGATCATTTCCTCTACCGTACAGTCCTGCACATAGGCGCCGCCATCGTAGCACCATTTGCAGTAGTCCTGGTTGATGCCGCCGTCAGCGTCGTGGCCCATGACATCGTCCGTCAGCGGCATCCCGCAGCTCTGGCAGATCAATTGCCGGGGACTGCCCAGAAGGGTGTTGATTGAGACTTGGAACACCTCCGAGAGCTTTTTCAGAAGATCGGAGGAGGGCAGCGTCTCCCCCCTCTCCCACCGGGATACCGCCTGCCGGGTGATGAACATCCGGTCCGCCAGCTCCTGCTGGGACAGTCCATTTTTCTCCCGCAGCTGAATCAATACATCCTTGCACTCCATTGCTTTACGCTCCTTTGTTGAAGATGCTGCAAGCATATCACAAAACCCATCAGCAGTAAAGCAACTAAAAGTTGCCCCCTATCTGCCCAGCAGCTTCTCCAGCGCGGCCAGACGCAGACACACGCAGAATACGTCAATAGCCGCTTCCAGCTCCGCCACCGGAGGCAGGCTGGGGGCGATGCGGATATTGCGGTCCCTGGGATCGATGCCGTTGGGGAAGGTGGCTCCGGCGCTGGTCATGACCACCCCCGCCTCCTTGCAGAGGGCCAGCGTGCGCTTGGCCAGGCCGTCGGAGGTGTCCAGGCTGACAAAGTAGCCGCCGGTGGGCCGCTTCCAGGAGGCAATGCCAAGGGGCGCGATCTCCCGGTCCAGGGCGTCCAGCACCGCCTTGAATTTGGGCCCCAGAATGGCGGCGTGCTTCTTCATCAGCTCCAGGGTATGGGCCTTGTCCTTGAGGTAGCGGACATGGCGGAGCTGGTTGACCTTGTCATAGCTGATGGTCTGGTAGGTCATGAGGCTCACCATATGCTTGATGTTGTCCACACTGGAGGCCATGACGGAGACGCCCGCGCCGGGGAAGGTCACCTTGGAGGTGGAGGCGTACTCGAAGACCATGTCCGGATTCCCCGCCTCACGGCAGAGGGAGAGGATGTCCGGGAAGGGCACATAGTCCCCCTCAAACTCGTGGATGCAGTAGGCGTTATCCCACATGACCACGAAGTCGGCGGCGGCAGGCTTCAAGCGGGCGATGCGGTCGATGGTTTCCGTGCTGTAAATGATCCCCTCAGGGTTGGAGTACTTGGGGACGCACCAGATGCCCTTTACGGCAGGGTCCTTGACAGCGGCCTCCACCGCGTCCATGTCGGGGCCGGCTGCGGTCATGGGAATGGTAATCAGCTCCATGCCGAAGGATTTGGTCACGTTAAAATGCCGGTCATAACCCGGGGACGGGCACAGGAATTTTACCGTGTCCAGCTTGCTCCAGGGCTTCTCGCTGTGGAGCAGGCCGTGGGTGTACGCCTTAGCGATGGTGTCGTACATCAAGGTCAGGCTGGCGTTGCCGCCGATAAAGCACTCCTCGGGCCTGCAACCCAGAATCTCCGCGAAATACTGCTTCGCGCAGGGCAGGCCGGTGAGCTCGCCGTAGTTGCGGACGTCGAAACCCGCCTCCACGCAGTCCTCCGGCTTGCTGAGTACGGTCAGCATATCGCTGACCAGGTCCAGCTGCTCCTTCCCCGGCTTGCCCCGGGACATGTCCAGCTTCAAGCCCCTGCCCTTCAGCTCCGCAAACCGCTGCGATACCGACGCGTATTCAGCCTCCAGCTGGGCGGGGGATATTTTGCCGTATTCCATAGTCATCCTTCTCCTTTTCTCCCGCAGTGCGGGTATGTATTGATTTTCTGTCAGCGCCCCTGGGCCTGGAGGCCCAGCAGCGCCGCGCCGATAATCCCGGCATCGTTGCCCAGTTTGGCCTTCGCCAGCCGGGTGTGCCTGTCGGCCTCCCGGCCAAAGCAGTCCTCCAGGACCATACGCTGAAGCGGCAGCAGCAGGTCCTCGTCCCGCTCATGGCTGACGCCGCCGCCCAGGGCGATGACCTCCGGCTGGAAGATATTGACGAAGTTGGACAGGCCGTCGGCCAGGTAGCGCAGGTACTGGTCCACCACCGCCCGGGCGGCGGCATCGCCCTTCCGCATAGCTTCGAAGGCGGTGCGGCCGTCTACCCGGCTGAGGTCGCCGCCCACCATGCCCCACATGATGGAATCCCTGCTCTGATCCATGGCGGCCATGGTCTGGCGGATCAGTGCGTTGGCAGAGGCGTACCGCTCCCAGCAGCCCTTTCGGCCGCAAGTACACTGCTCGCCGCCATGGACCAGCACGATGTGCCCGCCCTCCCCCGCGCAGCCGTTGATGCCGGTATGGATTCTTCCGTTCAGAATAATGCCGGTGCCGATGCCGGTGCCGAGGGTAACCAGAATCAAGCTCTCAATGTTCTTGTCCTCGTAATGGTAGTACTCTCCCAGAGCCGCGCAGTCCGCGTCATTGCCCAGGTGGACGGGCACGCCGTCCCACTGGCGGTGGAACATCTCCGCCACCGGCATAAACCGGATGGGGATGTTCACAGTCTTGATCACCACGCCCCGCTTGTCGTCCACCGGACCGGGAAAGCCCATGCCTACCGAGGCCACCTGATCCCGGGGCACGCTGTTCTCCTCCACCAGGCCAATCGCCATTTTTGCCAGGGTATCCCCCATCTGCTCCATGGAAGTAAATTGCAGGGGCTGCTTTCTGGTGGCGGTGATGCGGTAATTCTCATCCACCAGGCCGGCCTTCAGATTGGTGCCGCCGATGTCGATGCCGATATAGTACATGCCGTCTCCTCCTCTGCTCAGTCAATATTGTTCAAACCGTCGTACAGTTCGTTGAAAGACTTTACCAGGCTGCATCTGCCATAGGACAGCTCCCGGTTCTCCCCGAACTCCAGCAGGAAGCACTTGGCCAGCTCCTCCACCGTAATCTCCAGCGCGGTGAAAAACTGGCTGTAAGCGAAATCCCAGGCCGGGGCGCCCTCCTCAAAATGGCTTATAATCAGGGATTCCGTCACCTGGTCCAGCGGATACATCTTCAGGTGCATCAGCTCGTGGACGATGACCTCCTCCAGATTCTCCTGTTTGGGAGTTGCGGCGTTCAGCAGCAGGATTGCCTTCCGGTCCGTGCAGTCGATCTTGATATCCCCGGTCTTCCGCCACTCCGGGTCCTCCACAAACTGCAGCTGGATATCCCAGCCTGGGGTCAGCCGGAGTTTTTTGCAGTATTTCTCAAAAAGCCGCTGTAAATTCTCCCTGTCCATTGGTTTCCTCTCCATTGCAGCAAGCTCTCGCTGCCGTGCGGCATTTCCGGCCCAGCGCCGCAACAAAGAGCCCGCCGTCCGTCCGCCTACGCCCCCTGGACGTGGCGTTCCAGCTCGTCGGCCAGCTGCTGGGCGGCGTTGAAGCCATACTTCTTATGCCGGTTGTTCATAACCGCCACCTCGACAATCGTGGCAAGGTTCCGCCCCGGCTGGACCGGAATGGTAATAATGGGAAGCTCAATCCCGAGAATATTCACCTTTTCCTCGTCCAGACCCAGACGGTCATAGAACTTGTCCTCCCGCCAGCGCTCCAGATGGATCACCAGATCTACCTGGGACTCCGGCTTTACCGCGCTCATGCCCAGCAGCTGCTGCACATCCACCACGCCGATGCCGCGCAGCTCGATGTAGTGCCGGATGAGCTCCGGCGCCTTGCCCAGCAGCTGGTCCGCCACACGGCGGATGTCCACCGCGTCGTCCGCTACCAGCCGATGGCCCCGCTTGATCAGCTCAATGGCCGTCTCGCTCTTGCCCACGCCGCTGTCGCCGGTAATCAGGACCCCCTCGCCGTAAATGTCCAGCAAACCGCCGTGGCGGGTAATGGTGGGGGCCAGCGCCTGGGACAGGTATTCGATTACCTTGGTGGTAAAGACCACCGTAGTGTCCGTCGTATGCAGCAGCGTCCGCCGGTGCTTCCGGGCCATGGCCAGGCACTCCGGGTAGATGTCCAGATCCCGGGACACGACCAGGGCCGGGATGTCATATTCAAAGAGGCGGGAAAAGCTGCTGCTGCGATGCTCCGGTTCCATGCTCTCCAGCATCTTCGTCTCCGCCATGCCGATCACCTGCAAACGCCTGGGATCAAAATAGTCGAAAAAACCTACCAGCTGCAGGCCGGGCCGGTTCACGTCCCGGATGCCCACCAGCGCCGTGTCAAAGTCGTCTCCCTTGTTGACTACCGCCAATTGCAGGTGCTCTACTAAATCACAGACCTTGACGCCGCCCCTCATCTCGTCCTGTTGGATCATACGCCTTGCCTCCCTGTTCTGCGGCCCGGACCGGGTCCGCAGTCTTTTGATTGGATGAGGAATATTATAGTATAAATGGGGCGGCTTGACAAGGGTAAGAAAAAGTTTTGAGAAAATCGAAAATTGTGCTTGCATTTTGTGTCAAACTCTGCTATCATATCCAAAGGTGCTTTTTGTACCGCTCTGATTTTGAAACAGCAAGGAGGTGCAACGGATGGCAAAGTGTCAATTCTGTGACAAGGGCGTTACCTTCGGGATCAAGGTTTCTCACTCCCACAGACGTTCCAATCGCACGTGGAAGCCCAATGTCAAGCGCGTGAAGGCGATCGTCGACGGTACCCCCCGCCATGTATATGTTTGTACCCGGTGTCTGCGTTCCGGTAAAGTCACCCGTGCTGTCTGACATAGACAAGCGGAACAAGCGGCGCTATCCAAAAAGGATAGCGCCTTTTTTGATAGATGTGCCATCCCCCGCCGCGTTCCGGGGGAAACAGCCACAGAAAAGGAGCGGATCAAATGACTGCGGAGCATAACGACGAGCTGCTGCCCAACGGGCAGGATTCCGTCATGGTATATTTTAATCCAGAGCTGCTGCAAAGTCTGGCGGACCTGTCCGCCGAGAAGCGGCAGAATTTTCAAGAGCTGCTGTCCGCCGCCGAGGACGGCGATCTGGACGCCGCCTACCAGCTGGGGCAGCACTACTGCCGCGGGACCGGCGGCGCGCCCAAGGACGAGGCGCAGGGCTTCCGCTGGTTCGTCAAGGCGGCCGATGGGGACCACATCGCCGCCCAGTACAGCCTCGGCATGTGCTGGTGCCGGGGCATCGGCACGGAGAAGGACTCCAAAAAAGGGGCGAAGCTTCTCTCCGGCGCGGCGGAACAGGGGTATCCCCCCGCCATCTGCGAGCTGGGGCTCTGCTACGAGCTGGGCAGCGGCGTGGAAATGGATAAGCGGCGGGCGGCGGAGCTCTACCGGGAGGCCGCCGAGCAGGATTTTGCCCCCGCCCAGTGCAACCTGGGATTCTTCTACTACCGGGGGATCGGCGTGGAGGAGAACGACCAGGAGGCCGCCATGTGGTTTGCCAAGTCCGCGCAGCAGGGCTACGCCCGGGCCCAGATGCTCATGGGCGAATGCTTTGAAAACGGCTACGGCGTGGAGAAGGACCCGGATAAGGCCGTTACCCTCTACCGCGCTTCCCATAAGCAGGGCTATGAGCCGGGCACCTGCGCCTTGGGCGTGTGCTACGACAGGGGCATCGGCGTGGAGGAGAACCGGGAAAAGGCCGCGCAGCTGTACATAGAGGCGGCGGAAGAGGGCTATCCCCGGGCCCAATACCTGCTGGGCCAGTGCTATGAGTTCAGCCACGGCCTGGAGAGGGACGAGGTCAAGGCTGCGGAGTACTACCGCCTGTCCCATGAAAACGGCTTCATTCCCGGCACCTGCGCCTTAGGACTGTGCTATGAAACCGGCATGGGAGTGCAGCCGGACGCGGCGCTGGCGGTAGAGCTGTACCGTCAGGCGGCGGAGGCCGGCCACGTTCCCGCCCAGTGCAATCTGGGATTCTGCTACTACCAGGGCATCGGCGTAAAGGAAGACAACGAGGAGGCGGTGCGCTGGTTCGCCGCCGCCGCCGAGCAGGACTACCCCCGCGCACTGAACCTGCTGGGCGAGTGCTACGATTTTGGCTACGGCCTGGAAAAGGACGAAGCCAAGGCCGCCCAGCTCTATGCCGCCGCCGGCGAACGGGGCTATGTGCCCGCCTTTACCGCCCTGGGGCTGTGCTATGAGCTTGGGCGCGGTACGGAAATGAATCTGGAAAAGGCCATTTCCCTGTACCGCAAAGCCGCCGAGGGCGGAGACGCCAGAGGACAGTGCAACCTTGGCTACTGCTGCTATCAGGGGATCGGCATGGAGGTAGACGACGCCGAAGCCGTCAAGTGGTTTACCAAGTCCGCGGAAAAGGGATACCCCAGAGCCAAGTTCCTGCTGGGCCAATGCTGCGAGTTCGGCTACGGCATGGAGAAAGACGAGGCCAGGGCCGTGACGCTCTATCGGGAGTCCTGGGAGGGCCGGCACGTTCCCGCCGCCTGCGCCCTGGGCCTCTGTTATGAGCTTGGAAAGAGCGTAGAGCAGGATAAGGCCAAGGCCGTAGAGTACTATACGCTCGGAGCCGAGGCGGGCGATGCCCGGGCTCAGTGTAATCTGGGGTTCTGCTACTATCAGGGGATCGGGACCCAGGTTGACGATGCGGCGGCTGTCAAATGGTTTGAGAAGTCCGCCCAGCAAAACTATCCCCGGGCCCAGTTCCTGCTGGGCGAATGCTACGACAACGGCTACGGCGTGGAGGAGGACGAGGCCAAGGCGGCAGAGCTCTACCGCCAATCCCATGAGGCCGGCCATATCCCCGCCACCTGCGCCCTGGGACTGTGCTACGAGGTGGGCGCGGGGGTGGAGCAGGATAAGGCTAAGGCCGTGGAGCTCTACCAGCAGGCGGCCGAGGCCGGTCATGTCCGTGCCCAGTGCAACCTGGGCTTCTGCTACTATCGGGGCATCGGCGTGGAGGAGGACAACGACCAGGCCGTTGCATGGTTTAAGCGGGCGGCGGACGGCGGCTATCTCCGCGCGATTCATCTTCTGGCGGAGTGCCACGAAAACGGCTATGGCGTAGAAAAGGACGAGGTCCGGGCGGTCCAGCTTTACCGCTCTGCCCACGAGCAGGGCTACTCCCCTTCCACCTGCGCCCTGGGCGTCTGCTACGAATATGGAGACGGCGTGGAGAAAGACGAGGTCCATGCGGCGAAGCTCTATCTCCAGGCCGCCGAGGCCGGCAATATCCGCGCGCAGTGCAACTATGGCTACTGCTGCTACCGAGGCATCGGCGTGGAGGAGAACGACCAGGAAGCGGTCAAGTGGTTCACAAAAGCCGCCGAGGCCGGCAGCTCCCGGGCCCAGATGCTGCTGGGCGAGTGCTATGACAACGGCTACGGTGTGGCGGAGGACTCCCAGAAAGCGTTCCAATACTACCGTCAGGCCCATGAGGCCGGCTATGTTCCCGCCGCCTGCGCTCTGGGGCTGTGCTATGAGCTGGGCGCCGGGGTGGCGGAGGACAAGGAACAGGCGGCGCGCCTCTACCGGCAAGCCGCCGAGGCGGGCAACGCCCGGGCTCAATGCAATCTGGGGTTCTTCTATTATCACGGCATTGCGGTGGAAGAGGACGACGCGGAGGCGTTCCGGCTGTTTTCCCAGGCCGCGCAGCATGGGCACCACCGGGCCGAGTTTTTCCTGGGCGAATGCTATGAAAACGGCCGGGGCGTGTCCAAAGACCTGGCGAAGGCGGTCGAATTCTACACCAAATCCCAGGAGGGCGGCTATGCCGGCGGCGCGTTCGCGCTGGGACGGTGCTGGGAAAACGGCATCGGGGTCAAGCAGGATCTGAAAAAAGCGTTGACGCTTTATCAGCAGGCCGCCAGGCAGGGGCATGAGGAGGCGGAGGAGGCCGTCAAGCGGCTGCAGAAGAAATCCTTCAAATGGCCCTGGCAGAAAAAGCGCTGATCTTCTTTTTTCGGTATTACAAAAAGAGTCCCTCCAGGACGGATTTACTGCCGTCCTGGAGGGACTCTTCTTTCTGTGAAAGCTTTTAACTCAAGGAAGCCTGCACGCTTGCAGCCAGAGCTCAACCGCCAGCTCCAGCACATGCTACCAGCCATTACGGCGAACCATGCCGCCTCTGCCCCATCAGCTCCGGCAGCAGATCCTCCACCTCCGGATACATGAAAAACCCTGCCCCGATCCCCAGGTCCTGGCCCAGCCGGAGCTTCCTGCGCAGGGTATCCGCGTCATCAAACAAGACAAACCTGCTGTTTCCAGCATCTGTAAATGTAAAATACTTTGCACACAAATCGTTGGAATAGAACACAGACTGCCGCTTCTTTTCCAGCATTTCCTCAAATTTTCGGCTGTCAAGGGGCTCCCCTTCCCCGGAGGGACAGGGCAGCGAAAAGCTCATCCGCAGCCGCTGCAAATCCAGAGCGACCCTCCCCTGCCCGAACCGCTGGACGCATTCCCCCAGCCGCTCACGCAGATTCCCGCCGGACAGGGCGGTGCAGATCAGTACAGCGGCCTGCTCCACCTGGCCGCCGTACCGCTCCGGGACGAACAGCCGCTTCCCGTTTCGGGACAGCACCCTGCCCAGAGCCTCCAGGAAGGCGGTCCGGTCCGCCTCCGGCGGCTTCTCAAAATCCGCCAGTACCCCGCCGTAACCCCGGTTGCCGCACTCCCTCCATACGTCCCGGCACAGGGCGGCGGGGTCCCGGATGATGCCGCAGTCCTGGTCCCCCAGAACCATCAGTCCGCCCCTGGTCCGGGCCAGCAGGTCCCGGCGGGTCAGCCGGCCCTCCCGGCCCACCCGGTAGGCCACGTGGGCCAGACGGTCGGTGTAGCGGGCGGCCTCCCGCAGTTTGTCGGGCGTAACGGCCAAATAGAGTTGCACAGGCACTTCCCCCTTGTGGAATTCCAAACGTTGTGGTATACTTTCTTCATCATATGCGACCAAGGAGGGACCTATGCCAGTTTCCCTGATCCCGGACCGGCTGTACGACCGCTACACCGACCTTACGCCCCGACTGCTGAAGGCGCTGCATATCCGGCTGCTGCTGTGCGACCTGGACTACACCCTGGCTCCCCGCTCTGTGGAGCGGCCCGACAAAACCCTTCACGCCTGGTTGGACGCCTGCCGGGAGGCCGGCGTCACGGTGATGATCCTCTCCAACAACCGCTCCACCCGCCGGGTGGAGACGTTTTGCGGAGAGCTTGGCATCCGCTATGTGGGTCATGCCGGAAAGCCCAGCCCGAAGGGCTACCGCCAGGCCATGGAGCAAGCCGGGGAGACGCCGGAGCACACCGCTATGCTGGGCGACAAGCTGCTTACCGACGTGCTGGGAGCCAAGCGGGCCGGGATAACGGCGCTGATGGTAGAGCCCCTGGGAGGGCCTGCAGGAGCCTGGAACCACGTACTCCACGCCCTGCAAAGTCCCTTTAAACGGATCGCAAGAAGGAGATGCAGGAAAAACTATGAGCAGATTCCATAAGATCGCGGAAAAGCTGGACGCCTACGGCCTGGACGCCATGATGGTCACCAGCTCTCCCAACCGGCTGTATGCCACCCAGTTCCACTCCTCCGCCGGCGTGGCCGTCGTCACCCGGGAGAAGAGCTATTTCTTCACCGACAGCCGCTACATCGAGGCCGCCGGCAAGCGGATCACCGGCGCGGAGATCCGGCAGAGCACCGACAGCGTGTCCCTGATTGACCTGACCAACGAGGTCATCAAGGCCTGCGGCATCCAGAAGCTGGGCTTTGAAGAGCAGTACGCCACCGTGGAGGAATACAACCGCTGGAAGGAGAAATTGGCCTGCCAGGAACTGGTTCCCGCCGCCAAGCTGTTGATGGAGCTGCGGTGCGTGAAGGAGCAGGCGGAGGTCGACTGCATGATCGCCGCCCAGCGGATTGCGGAGAAGGCGCTGAAGGACGCGTTTGACTTCATCAAGCCCGGCGTGACGGAGAAGGAGATTTCCGCATTTCTCCAATACCGGATGCTGTGCCACGGCGCGGAGAAGATGAGCTTCGAGCCCATCGTGGTCAGCGGCGTCAACAGCAGCATGCCCCACGGCGTCCCATCGGACAAGAAGGTGGAGGCGGGCGACTTCGTCACTATGGACTTCGGCTGCGTCTACGGCGGCTACTGCTCCGACATGACCCGGACGGTAGCCGTGGGCTTCGCCACCGAGGAGATGGAGAAGGTGTACTACACCGTCCTGGATGCCCAGAAGGCCGGCATTGCCGCGGCCAAAGCCGGCGTTACCGGCAGATTCGTCCATGAAACCGCCGCCAAGGTCATCGGAGACGCCGGATATGGCGCGTACTTCGGACATGGCTTCGGCCACAGCCTGGGCGTGGAGATCCACGAGAACCCCCGCTTCTCCCAGCAGAACGACCAGCCGGTGCCCGCCGGCGCGGTGATGTCCGCTGAACCGGGAATCTACATCCCCGGAAAGTTCGGCGTCCGGATCGAGGACGTGATCGTCCTGGGCGAAAACGGCTGCACCGACATCATGGAAGCGCCCCATGAGCTGATTGTTTTGAAATAACCGCCGCACAAAAGCCTGCAGTTAACAAGAGCGCCGCCCTTCCCGGGCGGC
>OFGP01001481.1_pt1 | contig 16871 bp, 9 predicted proteins | sample 1521781 | NCBI WGS metagenome assembly OFGP01 (sample SAMEA3504113, study PRJEB24116) | mouse gut metagenome | biome: mouse gut; feature: mouse-associated habitat; material: faeces | place: Denmark | collected 2011 | reverse complement strand
CAGATCCATGAAGGGCAAAGTGAAACGGAGCCAGGAATGGATCTGCAAAGGGTGTGCCGTGAGGCTGAAGCGGAACGAATAAAAACAGCGAAAGGCTCAAAGGCACACAGATCCATGAAGGGCAAAGTGAAACGGAGCCAGGAATGGATCTGCAAAGGGTGTGCCGTGAGGCTGAAGCGGAACTATAAATAGGAGGAAACACAGAAAAGATGAACGAAAGTTTGGATATTATGTCATGCAGTGCCGTGGAGGAATATGAAAATTTTTTGCTTTCCTTGAAAGTTGAGATGGATGGACTGGTGGAGGAGACGAGTAAAGTGGCCAGGTTTCTGGACGGACACGATGTGAACCGCTTTACAACAAAGCTGGGAGGTTTTTTGGAAACGATCGCGCAGAATGCCATACAGAGTTCCCAACATATCGGCAGAGATATTGTGGAAGTTTTTTTAAACATATTGGATATAAAGAACGAAGCCGTGGGAAGCAGTACCCAGGATGCTTACATTCAGCAGCTCAGGAGCGCTGCCCGGCAGCTGGAAGAAGTTCAAAATTTCAGAGACTGTGAACTGATGGCCGGAGGCAAGGCCTTTAACAGTGAAGAACAGGAAGAATTTTTGACGCTTCATATGGTAGCACTGATCGACTGCTGGGAAGACCGCATTTTGGAATTGAAACGTAAGGCAGAGGCACTGCAGGACAACATAGAGCAGGATGAAATGAGTGAAACGTTTATGCAGATTACTGCAGCGCTGGAACAGATGGTATATCACATAGCAGAGTCCGCCAATGAAGCCGGTTATCATCTTCTGAATATTCAAAACAGTTATGAAGAGAGAAAACAGCGGTTTACCCAGAGTGCCCAGGATGGAAGCAGCAGCGTGCAAAATGCCATGAGCAGAATACTGGGAGATGCATTGGATGATCTGACAGATATTGTGTTTTGAGGTGGTTATGGTGAGGGAAAAGGAAATCAGCGTATATGAATATTTTAATGAAGGCGTGGATGCAATTCTAAAGGAGTTTTGGATTTGTGAAGAAGAACTGAGAAAGTTAAAAGCGGCCGATCAGGTTTGGGCAGATCAGGAAGAAAAGCTGGAAGAAACGTATGAAGAAAAAGTGGTCACTGTTCAGAAGGAGATGCGTCAACGGGAGGAGGAAGGGAATAAAAGAATAGCGGATTATCGGAACAAAAGAGAAGCGGTTGCGGCAAAGATCCAAGAGAAACAAATGAGAATCAAATTCCTGAATACAGAAGAATTACCGCTGAAAGCCGGACGACTGGACAAAAGTCAGGAAGAAAACTGGTACCGAAACTACCAAAAACTTCTTCTGAGCTATAAGGAAGGAGACGATGAAGCCAGAAAACAGAATCTGTTGTTTCAGCCGCTGGAACCGGTGCTGGCGCAGGAACAGGAGATTTTATTCAGGCAGGCTGACAGCGAGAGAAACATTGCTGTGAAAAGAGAAGAGATGGAGGTAAATGCCTCTCTTAAGGCGCTGGAGCAGATCAGGGAAATATTTACGGAAACCGAACAGGAAAATATGCTGAAGGCCTTAAACGAAGCCCTGAAACATCTGGAGCACCCGGGTGATCCAAAGGAGGCAGCCAGAAAATACGCCCAGGCCAAACTTCAGATAAAGATCGGAGGGATACCGCTGAATATTCTGAAATCTGTCGGGAGGGGTCTTTTCTGCTTTCCGATGGTTTTGGTGCGGATGTTTTTTGAGAAAGGCCGTCTGCCCAAAGGATTGGAGAAAGTGGTCCATGCATTTCACCTGCCTCAGAATAACCAAGAACCAGATCCGCAGAAAGTGCAGAAAATCAACTGGGTGCTGGATGGAATCAGTATTCTTTTGAATCTCGTATTGATCTGTGTACTGACTGCAGATTCTTTGGGAATCTGGCTTGCTTTTATGGCGTTGCTGCCAAATGTTATGCCAATAGGATTTTTGGCGGGTGCAGGAAGGGGTTTTTGGAAGGACAGGAAGATTACTTCTGCAGTGTTCGGGGGGCTGGCGGGTATCATTTTGAGTCTTCTGCTGTGCATCCTGCTGTTTGTTTATCCGGTATTTATGATGTGGATGCTGGGAAATATAGGGATCTTCTGCCTGTGGCTGGCTGCAAGTGTTGCTCTGTATGGAGTGGAAGATATCTATCAGCTGGTCAATCATCAGGGGATAGAAGAGGATTATGTCAGACTGATGGAAGAAGGAAAAGTACAGCATGCTGCTCAGCTCGCTCACTGTGGAGAATTGGTGTCTGCTTATAAGGCGGCGCTTCCTCAGGCGGTGGAGTCGGAAAAGGAATCTATCAAGGAGATGGAACAGGAGCTTAGGCAGAATGGACAAGAGCTTAAGATGGTCCGGCAGGAGCTGGAAAAGAAAGAGGCCGGGCTATGGGAGGTTTATAAAGATCTGACCATTGAGGAGGCCCAGCTGGACTGGCAAAAAAGCTGCCGGGATCTGGAAGAACTGCAAAAGGAAGTAGGGTTTATGGAGGCGGAAGTCCGGCAGATCGAAAATGCGCTGGACAAAGAAGAACAAACGCTTGCAGATGAGCGCAGGAAACGGAATCAGGAGCTGGACAACCTGAAAGAGAAGAAAGAGCGGGAATGGAAAACTGCCCGGCAGGCATGGGAGGATGACACAAAGAGGACGAAAAAAAGGTATGAAAGCCATCTGGATTTCCTATGCAAACAGATGCGAAAAGATGGGCTTCGAGATTTGACGTGGAACAAAGAGAATGGGGCAAAAGGATTTGACTATCGAAAAGCCTGGACAAGGATGTATTATTTGGCGACCAGCGTAGTGGGAATGATGCCTTACATCGCATGGTATCAAGAAGAACTGCAGGCAGGACAGGAAGTGCTGAGTGACATGATCGCCGAAGCGGCAGGGATCCCGTCGGAATATGCCAACATGGTGCCCTCCCGTCTGATCACAGGAATTCAGCATTGTCCGATAGCACCGGAGATGCAGGAGGCGGTAGAGAGGGTCATGGTGGACTGGCAGAATGAGATACGCAGAGCAGATGGTGATGCTACGGAAGAACAAAGAGAAGATTATGCCATAAAATCCAGCCTGCCTGTAGACGGATTCTATAAACTGTGTTTGAACCAGGTGGATCGATCCTGGCAGGAGGGCGATCTGTATCCCACGATTTTTGTATATGATTTTGGAAATCTGGACGAAAACGATGAGAAACGCCAGGACCTGAGAGATTTCGCGCTGCAGACTCTCTGTGCGCCGCTGCTGCAGTGCTGGAAGATAGACAGCTCTAAATTCCACATTGACGTGATGCTCACCGATCACAGAGACGATTTTGAAAAGTCCAAAGCCTGGACGAAACTTTACGGTGAGGCAGGCAGAATCTATCAGGGATCTGATATTGCCAAAGAACTGGAGCGCATTTATCAGACGGGAAGAAGAACCAGAGAACTGGTGGGGAATGAGGGCTATTTTGCGAAAGTAAAAGCCATGGCACAAAACGGTGAGTCCTTTGAAGAATTTGTCAGGATCGTCATATTCACCAATATGAACTATGGTGTGCTTTCCGGTATGAAAGATGAGATCAACAATGTGCTGGATATCACGAAACCGGACGGAGGCAGAAGCAGAAGCGGCATATGCCCCTATTTCTTTATGGACCTGAACCATCTGCAGGAAGGGAAACGGTCGGCCCAGGTATGTCTTGATCTTGTGAAAAACTTCAGGGGAAATATCTATAAACTGACGGAAAAGGAAAATGCAGGAGAGTTTGAAACGGCGTTTTATGACTGGAAGGTGGTTGAAAAAGAAAGCTTGCAGGAAGTGTTGAGCAAACTGGCAGATTAAGCCATCAGAAAGGTACTAAAAGACCAAAAATTTTGAGGCTGACGGAGGAAAGAGTAAGTGGACAGCTTAATTGCGCTGCAGCAGCAGAATAAGGCAGAAAATGCCAGGAAGAATATTTTCACTTTTCAAAAATACAAGAACCGGCTGACAAACGATGTCAGTGAGGAGAGCAGCAAGAAAGAATACGAGCGAAAGTACAGCATTGGTTTGACGTTTCGAAAAGACCTGGAGGATGGAAACGGGGACACAAAAATACGGGTATGTCCGGAGCTGTCCGTTGTATGGGAGCGTATCAAGAGAGAAAAACAGGTGAACGAGGCCCGGAAGATGGCGGAGCAGCTTTTGCAGGAGGACAGCATATGTCAGACCGTTGATATAAGCAAACTCCCCAATATGGATAGGAGTAAGATCTGGTTTGCCACCACGGAGAACGGCATTGATATCAGGCCGGGGGTGCTGTCCGGGGGAAACGAGCCGAAGGCTGTCCGGCTGGGGGATGACTGCGTTCATGCATTGATGGCGGGACGAACCGGCTCCGGTAAATCCAACGCCCTCCATGTCATCATTACCAGTCTGATGTACGAATATGCGCCCTGGGAGCTGCATATCAATCTGGCGGATTTTAAGATCGTAGAGTTGTCAAAGTATGGGAATGTTCATTATGAGGAAGGAGATCAGAGCTATTTTGCGGCAGCGCCCCATGTGGAGAAGATCGCTGCCACAGACAGTATGGAATATGTATTGTCGGTTATGTACGATATGTATGAGAAGATGGATACCCGGCAGAAAGTGTTTGCGGCATTGGGATTTCAGAAGCTCTCGCAGTTTCGTGAGCATTACGGAGTGGCTTTGGCCAGAGAGATTCTAATTGTGGATGAATTCCAGCAGATGTACGAACTGGCTACGCCAAAGCAGGCGGACAAGATCAATCAGCTGATCAAGATGATCACCAAGCTGGGGCGTGCCACCGGATATCATCTGCTGTTTGCTTCCCAGAGCATGTCGGGCACTGTCCGGGCGGATGTGCTGTCCAATTTTAAGCTTCGTCTGTGTCTTCCGGCGGATGAAAGCGTGTCCACCATGGTCCTGGGGAATCGGGCGGCAGCAGAGCTGACAGGGAATGAGAGCAAGGGATATCTGATCGCTAACGGAGAAGGCGGATCAGAAAATTATAATCTGAAATACAAAGTTCCCCTGATCAAAGAAAATGAAAAAGACGGGACCGGAGATCTGGTGGATGCACTGCGGGAAAATGCGATTCTGGCAAGAAAGCTGGGTTATCAGAAGAATCTGGACTTCTATCGGGAGGAGGCCGTTCGTCCCCTGTGGAGAGAAGAAAACGGGAACAACTCTTCCCTGGAAGGAGATTTGGAACGTTTTTACCATAATACCAGGGACACGGTAGAATATGAAAAGTCGGTGGAGGATTATCTGCTGTTGGGAGACTCCTGCGTCTATACCAGGACCAACGGAAAAAACACCTCTTTGGAATACATTCCACTGCTCATTGGAGACCGGAAAAATATTCTGTGCATGGGGGACAGCATCTACCAGAGGGCTTATATGATCGAACTTCTGGCGCTTCAGTATGCCAGGAGGAAAGAACAAAACAGCAATTATATCGTACATGGAGATTCTGCTGTGCGCGGCTTACTGAAGCTTCCCGGTTTCCAGGTGGAAAAAGAGCTTGGACCAAAAGACATTACCAGAATTATCCAGGGCAACTATAAGGTGAGAAGCATGATCCAGCAGTTTTCCCTGTTGAAAAAAGAGGAGCGGGTTTTAAAGAATCTGCCGGAAAGCAGCCGGGACATTGTCTGGAGGTACTATCAGAGCGGACTTGGAGCGGATGGGGAGTTTTGTTTTAAAAAATTACGTTCCATCACGTTTTGGATTAACGGCTATCATATGCTGGGGGATCTGATGCAGGAATGGGGACAGCGGGGAAACCCTTCGATGGAAGAGATTCTCAAAAACGGCACCAATGTGGGCATGCGTTTTATTTTGTTTGGGACGAAGGCGGCAGATCTGCCCTCTGCTGTTACCAGGGGATTTGAGTATCGGTTTCTTATGAGCAACGACGAGAGCAACTATACCAAATCCGGCATGCAGTATCCAAAGGAATACAAGGAAGATATCCTTCGGGTCAGGGTCATGAATGAAGCTTTGAACCGGCAGAAGCCGGGACTGTATATTTTGCCCCAGGATGAGAAACTTGTAAAAATGTTTGCGGTGGATATAGAGAAGCATGACAATCGTGACAGGGAGTTCTTTAAGAATATTTCATAAATGATACGTAAAGATGCTAAAAAATCCGCATCGAAAAATATTCGTAGACAGTTATTCGGTATGATAAACAGACGAGGAGGAGCAAGGAATGAAAGTTGGAAACACAAAGGTAACGATCAATTTAAGGCAGGTTGAAGAGGAAATGCTCAAAAGGCATATGGAAGGCAAAAAGATGTCGTTTTCATCGACTTTGATGCTTCTGGTTAAATACAATCCGTGGATCTTTATGTCCATTCTGTATTCGATTTCACCCATTGACTTCATACCAGATCCGATACCGCTTCTGGGTTCGCTTGACGACACGATCATCTTGCTGATGCCGATATATAAAATGTTCCGGGAAACCTTAGAATCCCGCACCCAGACAATTTCAGCGAACAATTCTATGGTATCCCATGCGCCTCAGCAACGGGGCGCAGATATAGAATCCTGTACCACACGTGCGTCAGGTTTTGTGACTCGTGCAGAGCAGGGTCCACGTGTGTCCTCCTATGCAGAGCAGGGTCCATACGTGTCCTCCTATGCAGAGCAGGGTCCACGCTTGTCCTCCCATACAGAACAGGAACCACGCGTGTCCTCCTATGCAGAGCAGGGTCCACGTGTGCCCTCCTATGCAGAGCAAGGGCCACGCTTGTCCTCCCATACAGAACAGGAACCACGCGTGTCCTCCTATGCAGAGCAAGGGCCACGCTTGTCCTCCCATACAGAGCAGGGTTCACGCTTGTCATCCCACGCAGAGCAGGGTCCACGCCTGTCATCCCACGCAGAGCAGGGTTCACGTGTGTCCTCCCATGCAGAGCAGAGGCCACGCTTGTCCTCCCATACAGAGCAGGGTTCACGTCCGTTATCCCATGCAGAACAGGGACCTGGTCCGTCATTTTCTGCAGAGCAGGAACCAGATTGGTCAGCCAGGAGAACACAAAAGCCAGGTCTGACAGAAGAAAGGCTCAGTCAGGTACAGGACATGTCAGGCCGGTTAAGAGATATCTACACAAAAATAAATGCCATGTCTGTGGGGGAGACGCAGACAGAGGCGTTTCAGACCAGAGACGCAAAAGAGGACAACGGGCAGACCATATAAAATATTTCTCATCTGGGGCAAATCCCCTGCAAACAATCATGCACAGCTGACAGCAAACAATTCTTGGATGGAATTTGGATTCACACACACTTTATCTGCCTGCCGGTATAGAATAAAGTGTGTGTATTTTTGTGAAAAAGCACAATCTTTCTGCCATACCTGCCCCCCGCGGCGGGATGAGCGGCGGCAGCCTTGAAAACTGCAATAAAGTAAGGGGAAAACGAAAGAATCACAGGGGCCCAATATTGACATGTTTTATTAGGATTGTTAGAATAGAAATATAGCTAGTTTTTTACTATCAGCAGAGTGTTGGAGGAGAAAAGGGATGTATCACTGCCATGTTCGTTTCTGTTTTGCGGGCCGCCGCTGCAGAGCATTTGAGATTATAGAAGGGATGACTCCGCTGGAATGTTTTACCCATGAATTTTCAGAATGTGACAAGCCGGAGGGGATACAGGTATCTGAAGCAGATGTAATTCTGGCAAACCTGCAGGGGGAAGAAGAAAAAAGTGTGCTTCGGGAACTGCTGAGAGGAGCAAAAAAAGGTGCAGAACTGATTCTGCTTCTGGAAAAGGAGCAGATCGGATCGTTGATGGATCATTTACCAGGCGTCACGGATCTGTGGACGCTGCCTATGACCGATGAGGAGGTTCGTTTTCGTTTCTTTAAGTGGCAGCAGGATTTTAAGATCAGTAAGGATTATTGGCAGACCAGCCATTTTCTGGATGCCACGATCAACCATGTGCCGAATTTGGTCTGGTATAAGACAAAAGACGGTGTTCATGAGAAAGTGAATGACAGTTTCTGTCAGACGGTTAATAAGACCAAGAAACAGGTGGAAGGCCAGCGGCATGCTTACATCTGGGATGTGGAGCAGGATGATCCGGCCTGTATCGAATCTGAACGGGAGGTCATGACGAAGAAAAAGACCTTCGTATCCGAGGAGACGGTGCTGACAGGGGACGGCGTCCGGCTTCTGGAAACTTACAAGTCTCCCTTGTATGATCTGGACGGGAGTGTGATGGGTACAGTGGGCGTGGCCATTGACGTAACCCAGGAACGCGCCTACGAGCAGGAGATTATGAAAAAAAGCCGGACTCTGGAGTTGATCTTTACCAGTATGGACTGCGGGATCATGAGCCATTCCATAGACGGTTCCAAGATTATAAGCGTCAACGATGCGGCGCTTAAGATCCTGGGATATGAATCCCAGGAGGATCTGCTGGAAGACGGATTTGATATGGTGGCGTCTTCCGTGGTGGACGAGGACAAAGAGCGGCTGCGGGAGTACATACGATCGCTCAAAGGCGTGGGAGACAATGTGAGCATGGAGTACCGCGTGCGTCATAAGAGCGGGGAAATTATCCATGTCATGGGTAATGTTAAGATTCTGGAAGAGAACGGAGAGCGGTTTTATCAGCGTTTTCTTCTGGACTGTACGGCCCAGAAGCTGCAGGAGAAGAAAAAAGAACAGCGCCAGATGGAGATGATTCATGCGCTCAGTATCGATTATAATTATGTCTGTTTTTATGATCTGGATACTGGTGCCGGCATTCCGCTTCGGGTGGATGATGGGGACGGGCGCATTTTTGAAACGATTTTTGATGGCAGGTGTTCTCTGAAGGAAAGCATGGAATCCTTTACGGAGCGTTTTGTTCACGAAGAGGACCAGGAGATGCTGCGCCAGGCGGGTTCTTTAAAAGCTCTGGAGCAGGAACTTTCAGAGAAAAAGGTGTATAATATCAATTATCGGATCTGGAAAGACGGCGAGATGAAGTATTTCCAGATGAAAGCGGTGCGTGCCGGAGAATGGGAAGAAAACCGGGGGATTGTCCTTGGTTTCCGAAGTGTGGATGAAGAGATCCGCAATGAGATGGAACAGAAGAGCCTTTTGGAGGATGCACTCATGCAGGCGAACCGGGCCAATAAGGCGAAGAGCGCGTTCCTTTCTAATATGTCTCATGATATCCGTACCCCCATGAACGCGATTGTTGGTTTTACGACTCTGGCAATTGCTCATATTGACCGTCAGGAGCAGGTGGAGGAGTACTTGAAGAAGATTATGACCTCCGGAAATCATCTGCTGAGCCTGATTAACGATGTGCTGGATATGAGCCGGATCGAGAGCGGAAAGATGCATCTGGAAGAGAAACCCTGCTCTTTGCCGGATATCCTTCAGGGCCTTCGCAATATTGTTCAGACAGATGTCTATGCAAAGCAGCTGGATCTGTATGTTGATGCGGTGGATGTTCTGGATGAGGAGATTTTCTGCGACAAGCTGCGGCTGAACCAGGTGCTTTTGAACCTTTTGAGCAACTGTGTGAAGTATACGCCTGCCGGAGGATTGATCATCATGCGGATTCAGGAGAAAGCCGATGCTCCTGCCGGATATGCAAATTATGAGTTCTCCATCCGGGATACAGGGGTCGGCATGAGTGAAGAGTTCGTCCGGCATATCTTTGAACCCTTTGAGCGGGAAAAGAACACGACCATCAGCGGAATCCAGGGGACCGGCCTTGGCATGGCAATCACCAAGAATATCGTGGATATGATGAACGGGACCATCGAGGTGAAGAGTAAAGAAGGCGAAGGAACCGAGTTTATCGTGCACTTTACCTTCCGGTTAAACCCGGAGGCAAAAGGGCCCCAGGATATTCCGCAGCTTAAGGATGGCAGGGCGCTGGTGGTGGATGATGATTTTAACACCTGTGACAGCGTGTCGTATATGCTGCAGCAGATCGGTATGCGGGCTGAATGGACGTTATCGGGCAAGGAGGCGGTGCTTCGTACCCGTCAGGCGGTCTCACGGGGGGATGATTACAGCGTCTATGTGATTGACTGGATGCTTCCGGATATGAACGGCGTGGAAGTCGCTAGGCGGATTCGAAAAGAGATGGGTGAGGATGTATCCATCATCGTTCTGACAGCATACGACTGGTCTGAGATCGAGGAGGAAGGAAAAGAAGCCGGAGTCACAGCTTTCTGCAGCAAGCCTTTGTTCCTGTCAGAGCTTCGCAGCTGTCTGCATTCTATCGTCAATGCAGATGGACAGACGGAGAAAGGTGTGATCCAGGAATGGATGGAATCGCATACAGGACGGATTCTGCTGGCGGAAGACAATGAGCTGAATCAGGAGATTGCTGTGGAGATCTTAAGAGATGCAGGATTTGATACAGATGTGGCGGAGAACGGCCAGATCGCGGTGGAGATGCTGGAAAAGGGCGGGCCTGGATATTATCAGGTAGTGCTGATGGACGTCCAGATGCCGGTTATGAACGGATATGAAGCAGTGAAGATCATTCGGGGACTAAAAGACCGGGAGCTGGCTGACATACCGATCCTTGCCATGACGGCCAATGCTTTTGAAGAAGATAAGCAGGAGGCCTTGAGATGTGGGATGAACGGGCACATTGCAAAGCCGATCAACATAAGTGCTCTGTTTGACACGCTGGCCAAGGTGCTGGCCTGAATGAGCGACAAAGATATCATTTGACCAAGGATGCCTGTGCGAAGCGTACGCTGCACGGGCATTTTGGCCTTATGCAACCGGCAGTTGACAGATTTCCAATATACAGTGCAGTGGACAGCAGAAAAACTTCTTTGCAATCGTCAGTCATTTCCATTGTCAAAAGAAGGAATCCGACATTCTTTTATTGTTTTTTTCGTTAAAAATCGGTATACTGTAACAGAAAGACCGTCTCGTTGCTGTGATGGACACAGGATTCGGTCCGTAAAAGTTATCGGAAAGGAACGGGGAGGGGTATGAAAAAACCAAAGAATGTGAAAAAACACTTTCCTGTGCTGCCGGCGGTTCTTGGCTGTATGCTGACAGTTGCTGCGGCTGCCTATGGAGGGGGACTTTTTTATTATCAGAGCCATTTTTTGCCGGGGACTGTGGTGGATCGGATTGATGTGTCCGGCATGACGATTGACGAGCTGAAAGATCAGATTCAGGATTATAATCTGTGCATCGAGGAGCGCAAGGAGGACGGCTCGATGCTGGAAGAGGAGATACAGGGAAAAGAGATCGGTCTGTCCTATGCGTCAGAAGAACCGCTTCTGGAAATATTAGATCAGCAGAACACCTTTACCTGGTTTCTTCCGAAGTCGGCGGAGCATGTGACAGAAGGACTGGTCACCTGTGAGGAAGAAAAGCTGGAAGATCAGATCAAAGGACTGAAGGGGTTCCAGAAAGATTTCGCAAAGGCACCGGTTGATGCATACATATCCGACTATATTCCTCAGGAGGGTTTTCAGATCGTGCCTGAGACACAGGGAAACCTGTTAGACGAAGACAAAGCGAAGGAGACCATCCGAAATGCGGTACTTTCTCTCAAAGAGCGGGTGAATCTGGAGGAAGCCGGATGTTATCAGACGCCTGAGGTAACAGCGGAAGACGAAGCCCTGAATCAGATACAGCAGAAGCTGCAGAAGTATGGGAATCTTCAGATCACCTACACCTTTGGCGACAATCAGGAAATTCTGGATGGGGAGACGATCAGCAGCTGGCTGCATGTGGACGGCACGGAAGTGACACTGGATCAGGCGCATGTGGAGGCCTATGTGGCATCTCTTCGGAAAAGTTATGATACAATCTTTCGCCCCAGAACTTTTCAGACCAGCTATGGAACAGAAGTGACCATCAAAGAGGGCGACTATGGCTGGTGGATGAACTCGGATCAGGAAGTCCAGGAGCTGATGGATATGATCGAGAGAGGAGAGAGCGGAGTCCGGACTCCGGTCTATTATCAGACGGCCGATCAGTACGGTACCCCGGACTATGGTCAGACTTATGTAGAGATCAATCTGACCGCGCAGCATCTGTTTTTGTATAAGGACGGAAATCTGCTTCTGGAATCTGATTTTGTGTCAGGAAATGCTTCCAGAGGCTATGATACGCCGGCAGGTGTGTACGGGGTGACCTATAAACAGCGAAATGCAACGCTGACCGGAGAGAACTACCGTACGCCGGTATCCTACTGGATGCCTTTCAACCGGAACATCGGCATGCACGATGCCGGATGGAGAGGATCTTTCGGAAGCAATATCTATAAAACCAACGGTTCTCATGGATGTATCAATCTGCCTCCCTCGGCGGCCCGGGAGATCTATGAAAACATCGAAAAAGGAACTCCGGTGATCTGTTACCATCTGCCGGGGACAGAACCGGTCGTGATGGAAAAAGGGGCAGCGCCGGCAGAAGAAGCACAGGGAGAAACACCTGCAGAAGAATTGCCGGCAGAGGTACCCTCAGAGCCGCCCGCGGAGGTGCCCACGGAGATTCCGGCTGAGGTGCCGGTGGAAGCAGTGCCGGAAATTCCGCCGGAAGTGCCTGCAGAAGTACCGCCTGCAGAGTAGCCGCACAGGAGAAAGAAAAAAAGATGGAAATTTTAAAAAAGTTATGTTAACATAATAAGTGCGGAATTTCAGCGCTGCAAAAAAGCGGTCCAGGGATTTTCATGCCAGCGCTGATCGGATGAACTGCTGCACCTAAAATAAAACGTGAGGGGGAAATTAATGGGATATTACGAAAAATGGAGTGAGTTTGTGGAAAAGTATCAAAAGCTGTGTATGGAAAATGACACAATCTCTGATGAACTGTTTAAGGAGTTTGGTGTAAACCGCGGACTCCGGGATATCAATGGAAACGGAGTGCTCACAGGGCTTACAAATATATCCAAGATCGATTCTTTTCAGGTAGTGGACGGGAAAAAGATTCCCTGTGAAGGTGCCCTTTGGTATCGGGGCTACAATGTGATAGACCTGGTAAACAGTATATCCGAAGATGCCTTTGGCTTTGAGAAAACGGCGTATCTTCTGCTGTTTGGGGAACTTCCGACGAAAGAAGAAGAAGCGGAGTTTGCAGATCTGGTGGCTGCAGGAAGAGAACTTCCGACGAATTTCACGCGGGATGTCATCATGAAGGCGTCCAACAAGGACATCATGAATTCCATGACCAGAAGCATTCTGACACTGGCATCTTATGACGATCATATGGCTTCCAATGAGGTTGCGAATGTGATCCGGCAGTGTCTGAATCTGATCAGCGTCTTTCCGATGCTTGCAGTATATGGATATCATGCATACAATCACTACGAGCGGGATGAAAGTATGTACATACACCGGCCGAACCCGGAGCTGTCCACTGCGGAAAATCTTTTGATGATGCTGCGGCCTGATAAAAACTACACGTTTCTGGAAGCAAAAGTGCTGGATGTGGCGCTGATGCTCCATATGGAACATGGCGGCGGCAATAATTCCACATTCACTACCAGAGTCGTTACTTCCTCCGGTTCCGATACCTATTCCGCCATCGCGGCGGCTATGTCTTCTCTGAAGGGGCCCAAGCACGGCGGCGCCAATATCAAGGTGATGGAGATGATGTCTGATATCCGGGAGCATGTGCAGGATTATACGGACAAAGAAGAAGTGGGAAGCTATCTGAGCAAGATTCTGGACGGAGAAGCCTTTGACCAGAAAGGACTGATCTACGGAATGGGACATGCGGTCTATTCTCTTTCGGACCCCCGTGAACGGGTATTCAAAAGTTTTGTGGAGAAGCTTTCCGTGGAGAAGAACAGAGAGCGGGATATGGCGCTGTACAATAACATCGAGATGCTGGCGCCGGAGCTGATTGCCAGAAAGCGTAAGATCTACAAGGGCGTCAGTCCCAATGTGGACTTTTACAGCGGATTCGTTTATGAGATGCTGGGGATTCCGGTGGAGCTGTACACACCAATCTTTGCCATTGCCAGAATTGTGGGCTGGAGTGCCCACAGGATCGAAGAGATCATCGGCATGAACAAGATCATCCGTCCTTCTTATAAGAGTGTCATGATCGAAAAAAGTATGCAAAAATAAAAACAGCGCCCGGTTTGCCGATTGTTTCGGCCGGGCGCTGTTTTTTGTCCGGGTATCATTATGTACCTGGAGGCTATGCGTTACGTTTCATACCAAAGCCGCGCAAAGGCTCTGTCCAAACCGCTGGTTGCGGATTACCGGATGAACCTTATGATTATTCCAGTACCAGCTCGTCCCAGCGGCTGTCAGATACCAGTGCAATATAGGTCTTGCCGGTATTGAGGGTGATCAGATTGCCGTCCATGTCATAGAACCGGGTGGGATCCATGTCATGTCCTTTGCTCCAGGTCACCGGGATGGCCTTTCCTCCGGTGATGTAATAACCGCTGCGTCCGGTCTGCTCCAGGATGTTGAACTGCATATAGCCGTTGCTGTCATACTGGGTATGAGTGGCATTCTGGATCAGGACATTGGTGAAGGCAAGCTGCTTGTCGCCGTTAGCCGGGTCTGTGTGCTTCATATTGTACTCGGAGTACAGATAGGTGTTGCTTGCCGGGTCATAATCCAACTGGGAGCCATTGTGGTCAAAGGGCAGATCTACCAAAGTACAGTCTTTGGAATCCGAAGCTTCCGACAGGTCTACCGGATTTGATTCACTTGCGAACTGCCAGTGGGGACCGGGATAATAATCATTGTATTCAGAAGAGATTCCGGCTGATGAAAGTCTCTTCTCGATCTCTCCGGTGGTGACATACTCTGTGAACTCTCTGGACTTTCCGTTATTGACCCGGGCAAATCCGCCGCTTAAATGGTCAACCCAGGGATTTTTGAGGTAAGGGTCGATGTAGAAGGGACCGCCGTCATGGACGACTACCGCGTTGTACTCCGGTGCGATCATAAAGTTGGTGGGACGCACGCTTCGGATGCTTCCGAACTGGGTGATGCTATTCCAGTCTTTGACAAGTGCCATAAAACGGGTGATTTCTCCGTTGGCAGTACTGTTCATCATCTCATATACAATATCTGCCTGGGTAAGTCCATAGTGGAGAAGGGCAGTTTTTTCATTGTCAACCATAATTGCCACCGGACGCTGGTTCTGAAGTGCCTCATCAATCCATTCATTGGTCAGTTCGCTGCGGTACATACCTTCGCGGGTTTCTTCCGGAATCTCTTCTTCCGGTTCTTCTTCTGGCTCTTCTTCTGATTCTTCTTCTGATCCGGCTGTCTCGGATACATCAGTGACAGCCGGTGCCGCCTCTTCCTCTTTGCCGCCGCAGCCGGTCAGAGCGGTACATGCCAATACGGCAGATAAAAAGAGCAGTAAAGTTTTTTTCTTCATGTAATACGAATCCTTTCTGTGATTTTCTAAAAGACTCTAACAGTATACACCCTTTTCAAAGATTTTTAAAGATTTAATCACAATTCTATCACAATTCCCTGTTATAGTAGATTTATCCAAAAGGACAATCACAAGACTGTTGCGATTCAGAAAGGAGTAATGCATCATGTATGATAATCAGAACAACCATACAGAGACAGGCAGTTATTATGATACAAACGGTGGGTATATCCACTATGATTCTTCTTCCAGGATGAAGGAGCCCGGAGAAAAAAAGAAACGCGGCTTTGGAAAGACGGTGGCCAAGTGCCTGGTGCTGGCACTGGTATTCGGAAGTGCGGCCAGCGCCTCTTTTATGGGCACGAACTATATTGGAAGACAGGTTTTTGGAGACGCGGTGACCACAAAAGGAGAAGGGGACAGGGGAACCGCAACCCCCACGACTACAGTAGCGAACAACAGTTCGGATGTCTATGACGTGTCGGATATTGTTCAAAACTGCATGCCCTCTGTGGTGTCCATCACCAATGTGGGAACTACGGAGTTCCGGACTTTTTTTGGCACCTATGAACAGGAAAGCCAGTCCAGCGGTTCTGGCATCATCATCGGAAGGAATGATACGGAGATTCTGATTGTGACCAACAATCATGTGGTGTCCGGCGCCAAGGAGATCAGCGTCTACTTTAATTCCGACGGGGAGGCGGCAGATGAAGATAACGTCATTCCTGCAAAAGTAAAAGGAACCGATCCGGGGAAAGATCTGGCCGTGATTGCAGTTCTGACAGAAGATATCCCGGCAGAGACTCAGGATATGATCCGGATCGCGGCGGTAGGTGACTCCAGTTCCATGGAAGTAGGAGAACCGGTGGTGGCGATCGGCAATGCTTACGGCTACGGACTCTCTGTGACTTCCGGTATCGTCAGCGCCTTAAACCGGGAGGTCAGCGTGACCTCGGAGGGCAGGACGATCACCAACCGGCTGATACAGACCGATGCGGCCATCAATCCGGGCAACAGCGGCGGAGCACTTCTGAACAGCAAAGGAGAGCTGATCGGTATCAACTCTGTGAAATTTATCTCTGAAGATGTGGAAGGTATGGGATATGCCATTCCCATCAGCGATGTGGAATCCATCATCGGTGACCTGATGAACAAGGTGACCAGAGATCAGGTGAAAGAGGAGGATAAAGGATACCTTGGCATCACCGGCGTGGATGTGACGTCGGATGTGTCAGAGAACTACGGGATGCCGGAAGGGGTGTATATCAGCACCATCACCGAGGGCGGCGCTGCGGACAGGGCAGGCCTTCAGAAGGGAGATATCATCACAAAGCTGGATGGGACCAGAATCAGCAGTTATGCACAGCTTGGAGATACGCTGCGCTACTATGCATCCGGTGAGACCATCTCCATTACGATTCAGAGATTGGATGACGCAGAGTATGTGGAAAAAATACTGGATATCACCCTGAGCAGCGGGGCTCAGGTAGGAGCAGGAACAGAAGAATAGAGAAGTGGGCTGCCGCA
>OFGP01001459.1_pt1 | contig 17092 bp, 20 predicted proteins | sample 1521781 | NCBI WGS metagenome assembly OFGP01 (sample SAMEA3504113, study PRJEB24116) | mouse gut metagenome | biome: mouse gut; feature: mouse-associated habitat; material: faeces | place: Denmark | collected 2011 | reverse complement strand
TGCCTGACAAAATTTCGCATTTTATTTCACTGTCTACTTGACGGGGGGCAGTTCACCGTGACCAGAAGTGGGGCAAGGTTGAAGGGCAGCACTTTTCCGGGTGCTGCCTTTCTGCGTTTCCCCACGGGACAAGAGGGAAACTTGTTTGCTTAAAACCCCCCGTTTACACAGGAGGATAGGGCATCGAGACACCTCCTGCTGGAATTGATTTCCCTAAAAAAACATGATAAAATCGTAAAACACTCTGTGACTTGGAAAGGAAGCGGCGATATGGTAGACAGACTGTTCAAAGAACTGTGCGCGCTGGACGAGGTGGACGCCCTTGCCCTGGGCGGCTCCCGCGCCGGGGAGCGTTTTGACCAGGCTTCCGACTATGACGTGTATCTCTATTGCCGAAAGCCGGTCCCGGAAGAGGCGAGGAGAGCCATCCTGACCCGGTACTGTTCCGTGATGGAACTCGGAAACCACTTCTGGGAGTACGAGGACAACTGCCGCCTGAATGACGGTGTTGATATCGACCTGCTCTACCGGGATTTGGACGTGTTCACCGCCGACGTGGCGGAGGTGGTGGAGCGGTTTCAGCCCCGCAATGCCTACACCACCTGTATGTGGCACAACCTGCTCACCTGCAAGGTGGTCTATGACCGGGATGGCCGCTTGGCCCAGGCAAAGGAACGGTTTTCCGTCCCCTATCCCCGCCAGCTGAAGGAAAACATCCTGGCCCGGGGCTGGAGACTGCTCCATGACGCGCTGCCCGCCTATGACGCGCAGCTCATCAAAGCGGTGAAGCGGGGGGACTTGGTGAGTGTCAACCACCGGACGGCGGGATTCCTGGAAACCTATTTTGATGTCCTGTTCGCGCTGAACGAAACGACTCACCCAGGTGAGAAGCGGCTGGTCCAGCTCTGCCGGGAACGGTGCACGTTGCTGCCAGCGCATTTCGAGGAAAATATAGACCGGCTGCTTCAGGACCTGTACCATGTGCCGGAACGGGTGGAGGAGGATGTTCGGTCGATCATTTCGGAACTGGGTAAGGTACTGCCCACGCCGTGAGCGCGTGAACAACCTCACATTGTCTGCCCCTGATCTTCGTGGTCGTCTGGCTTGTGGCCCATGGCGATCTTCTTTTCCCGGATTTTGCGTCTGAGCTTGCTGTCCACCCCAACGAGTATCCCAGCTGCGGGCTGTGGGCGCCGCTCCTGAAAGATGCGGCCCATATGGTAGAGGAGCGAGGCGGTGGAGGAGAAGATGGAACCATACACCCTGTCCAGAAAAAACTTGGCGTATTGGTTTCCCTGCTCGGCGGACTGCTTCAGCCAATGGACTGCCCGCTCCTGATCCTGGGAGATATCCTGGCCCAACAGGTACGCTTTGCCCAGTGTGTACTGGGCGAACTGGTCCCCTGCCTCGGCGCGCTCCATAAGCAGTTCCAATGCCCGTTCAGTGTTCTTGGCCACCTCACCTGCCCCTGTAAGAAGCAGTTTTCCCAGCTGGTACTTAGCAAATGGATTGCCGCCCTGGGCGGCTTTGTCCAACCACGGCAGCGCCGCCGCCTCGTCCCGCTCCGTGCCCACCCCGTGGAGGAGCATCCAGCCGATACGGTACTGAAGCCTGTCGTCCGGGGATCTGGCGGCCATGACCTGAAACCCAAGGAACGCCTGACGGAAATACTGGGCGGCGCGTTCTTCGTCCGTCTCGCCGCCCAGCCCGTCCCGGTACAGCCTGCCCAGCTCGTAAGCGGCGTAGGGGAAGGTAACCGCCTTGGCGTAGAGTTCCCGGGCAGCGGCGTAGTCCCGCTCCACGCCTTTGCCGTCCCGGTACAGCCCGGCCAGGGCGTACTGCGCATATTTGTATCCGGCGTCTGCAGACTTCTCCAGCCACTGGGCTGCCTCCTCGTAGTCCTGCTCCGTGCCCAGCCCGGCGGCGTACAGCTTGCCGATGCGGTACTGGGTGCAGCGATCTGGCGCAGTCTTTTCCGCCGAGAGGAACGCGGCCAGCGCCTTTGCGTCCCATTCACACGCCAGCTCCGGATCAGGTTCCCGGCCCAGGCCGTCCGCGTACATCCGGCCCAGGTCCGCCATGGCCAGAGCGTTGCCAGCGTTGGCCTCCTCGGTGAGCAGGTCCAACGCCGCCGCGAAATCAGGCGGGCTGTCCTCGTCACCCTGCATGAACTGACGGGCGGCGCGGTAGCGGCGGGTCCACCAGGTGCGGGACTGTGCCTTACCAAAATCGCTGAGGGCATCTGTGGTTCTGTCCTCAGACGGCCCGTCTGTCGGCTCCCCCTCAGCCTGAGCGGCGAGATCGGGCGGAATCAAATCGCCCAGCCGCACCGCCTCCTGGACCACGATGTTCTTGATCCGCTTGAACTCCTTCTGCCGGACCAGCGGCTCACGCTCAGGCAGGTCGTCCTTGTAGGTGCGCAGTACCTCCTCCCGCTCCTGATACCACAGGTCGTAGGCGGCGGCGATGCGGGGGTCCCGCTCCAGCTCGTTCACGACCTCGTCCACCAGTGACTTCACCGCTGGCGGCAAATAGCCATACTGTTTTTTGCCGGAGCAGCGCTGGAGGCGCTGGGCCAGCTCCGTCATGAGCTGTCCAATGCGCTCGTTCTCTAACGTCCCAGTCTGCATCTCGCTGACGAGCCGCGCCATGACCTCCCCGGCTTCTTTGGTGAGTTCATCCCGCCGCTGGGTCTGTCGCTGGTAGATGGCAACCAGGTCTTGCTGAAAAATCTCCTTGGCCAGCATGGACTTGACCTCCGCGATCCCCTGCTTGGTGAGGAAGCCGGATTTGCCATCGGCGCTGTAGCACACCATGTGGACGTGGGGGTGGTGGCCCTCATCGTGGAAGGCCGCATACCAGCGGAACTGCGCATAGGGGATCTTCATAGCCTTCGCCATATCCATGGCATGGGCAGACAGCAGCTTGCGCCAGCGTTCGGCGTTGTCGAACCCCAGCCGTGCCGCGTCCTCCCGGCGCAGGGAGATGATGGGTAGCCAGACCACACCTGGGTGACGCGCCACCTCGTCTGCTACTTGGGACAGCACCAGCGGGTCGTCATCGGCGGTGAATAGGCCGTGCGCCCCCATCTTTTGTACGCGGGGACGGCTGGCGATATAGTCCACGTAGCTTTCCCGCTTGGCAATGGCCTCGTAGTTGTCCTCAATGGCGCGGGTGATGAACTCCGAGGCATTTCCCCGAGTGGGCGCGGCCTGATAGTCCTCGTACTCAAACAGCCCACGGCTGGAGGGGAACTCCCGAAGGATTTGCGCCACCAGCTTGGCCTGTTTGTCCGTGGCAGGGAGTGTGGTCTTGCCAAGATCGATACGCTCTACGCCATCACGGGTAGCGGCGTACTTGACATAGTTGCCCAGGTGGGCGGCGGCCTTCTCGCCGCCCTTGATGTGCGGGCACTTGAAAATGACGCGCGGCGTAAGTTCACCCCCTCATGTCTTTTCTCTGTACTAAACTCTTAGAGAGACTACCTTCAGGTCAGTCCATCATGAACCGACACTCGGTCCACCATGAGGGCGCAGTGCCCCCTTGGCGGACAGTCAAAATTTTTGCGCGGTCATTCACCCTCGTGTTTTTTCAGCGTGTCCTTGAACGTGATGCTGCCGTTGGTCTTTTTCACCTCCTGCACACACTGCCAGCGCAGGGCGTCCAACTGGCTGGCGTCGATCTCCAGCCCCGCTGCCAGCACGTGCATCATCATGCTGACCTCCACCGTCAGCTTGAACAGCAGCCGGGCGATCCGCTCCTCGCTGCACTGGAGGGTGCCCCGCATGGCGTGGACGAAGATGGGCGGCAGGAACTCCGACACATCCTCGGCGGCCAGGTAGTCGCAGTAGAACTTGAGCGCCTTTTCCAGGAACTCATTTCGGCTCTGGCAGTTGTCCTTCTCCATCGCCGCGCTGATTTTGCGCTCCATCTCCGGGGACACCCGGGTGTGAATGCGCATTTTTTCTTCTGACATACTGTTTTCCTCCTCAAAATTGCGGAAAGTGCCTGCTTGAGCCACCTCGGAGCCATCCAAAACGGCTCAACGGCGGGCGTTTTCGCTGCTTCGGAGCCATGTGTGGCTCAACGGCTCCAAATCGGAGCCACGCCAACATTCCGAGAACAGGCCGGGAAAGGTTCAAAAGACCTGTTTCTCGTCCCTCCCGACCCGCGTTGCGGGGCGGTGTGACAGGCGGTGAGCCACCGTTTTATCCCGCACAAAAATCGAACGTCTGCATTGCCCTGGCGGCCCCGCCTGCATTGTCCTTCCGGGCGGGCAAAAGGCGGCCCCCGGCAGGGGCCAACACCACCAATCCGCACAACCGGCCACAAAGGGGCCGACACCGCGTTTCGCCCCCTCGGTGGGGCTGGGACGCTGCCCAGGCCGCAGGAGGGCCACAAACGCCCTCAAACGGGCCACCACGGGGGACACGGTTCGAGGGCCGCTCCGCTGGCGCGGAACGGCCCTCTGGATTGCCCTTGGGCGTATGATTGATTTGCTGGGTCGCAGGCTTTCAGAACCGCGGCGGACGGCGGCTTTCTTTCAGACTGATGTCCTTGCCCTCTTACAGCTGAACGCAATTGCGGCCACCAGCTTCGTGCCTTTACGCCTTGCCGCCGAATTCAGAGGAGAGGAGGCATATCCGTACCCTCTCCGGCTCAGTGTATCTCCTGCTGTGCGGAGTCAGCGCACTCCATCGCGTTGGCCTGGAGCCCGACGCGGATATCATCCAGTTCAGCGTTGAGCCCTTCAGCCAGCTTGGACACATTCGGCTCCAGGGTAGCCATAAGCAGGTTGCCCAAGCCGCACATCTCCGTGATCGTCTGGGCGGTGTTCACGAGCGCCTGCCGCTGTTCCGGCCCGCATTTCTCGGCGGCCGCCGTTTCAAACAGCAGCCACACAAGATCCATCTGTGCCACTGCGTCCGGCTCAACAGCCAGGGACTCCATATCGATCAGGTAGGGCAGGTTGATACCCTCGGTGACAAACCGCTCGGCATTGGCGATCTCCGTGTCCAGCCAGGCCAGCAGGGTTTCGCCGTCTTTGCCCAGATCGTGGACCGTGGCGAGCGCTTCCAGCGCGGTGCGGAACTCCTTCATGCATTGGGGGATCGCGGTCTGCACCGCGTCCAGCATGGACACGGCCTCGTGGGCGATCAGGATGCACGCCTCAGTGGGGGTAAAACGGGTATTGATTTTCATGTGAGATCTTTCCTTTCCAAATTTTTGGGGGCTGGCAACACAATGCCATATCTGTGCTGGAATATCTATCCGGCAAACGCAACGATTTTTGTCGGGGCTGTGTGTGCAAAACCAACAGTGCGGCTTACATCATGGGGCCGCTGGGCTGTCCCAGCTCATGCTCCTCGCTGCGGATCATGCGGGGTTCCAGATGGGCGGCGAAGAGCTCCAGCCGCTTGTCCCGCTCCAGACTGGCTTTCCGTGTGGCGCGCCATGCGGCGGTGGACACGTCCCGGATGGTGTACGTCTCCCAGCCGTCCACCACATCCAGTGTGGAGAACTCGCCCCGGTCCAGGTCGATGTCCAGCGCGGCGGTCACCCGCCCGGTGCGCCGCATCAGCTCGTCAGCGTAGTCCTGGAATACTTCCGGCGCAATGTCCGTCACGCTGTGCAGCCGCTCCGCGAAACGCTGGGGGCTGTTTCCCTTTGCCAGCAGATAAGAGCGCAACGCCACGGCGGCGTGAAGCGCATCCACACGCACCACGCTCTGCGTCAGCAGATGATCCGTCCTGCCGTCTTGGGTAACGCGGAATACAGAAATGGGGCGGGACGCTTCCGCCTCCGCCCGCGCTTGCTGATCCTCCTCCCAGATCTCCCGGCTGATCTTTTTACTCACCTGCTCCGGGAGTTGGTCGATCATCGCGTCCAGGTACTCGTTCAGCTCATCCTCCACAGTGGTGTCTTTCTTTTTGAGCTGGCAGGAGAGAGCGTTATACCAACGCTCGTCCAACCATAGGGTGATGTCCCGGGAGTTCATGCGCCGCCCTCCTTTTCCGGCCCGGACGATACGGGCCGCTCCTTCGGCACGGGCCGGGGACGCTTGGGCCGGGGCACGGGGGCAGCGCGGCTGTCCAGATACTCCCGCACCGGCGCGGGCACGGTGCGCTCATAGAGCTGCCCCAGAGTCTGCTCCAGCCGCGCCTGTACGGAGGAGCCCTCCTTCTTCAGCGAGAACTCCAGTGCGCCCAGCTTGTCCTCATCAAACGCCACAGTGATGTTTGCCTTTTTCATTTTCGTTTCCTCCCATTATAAAACATAAAATTCCCACTGGGTGGGCTCGTCCGGGTCACCATAGGACGGCAGGGACTGGGCGAACTCCCGGCTAAATCGGGCGGCGTTCTCATCTGTGAGGGAGCAGAATTTGCCGTCCGCCGATCCCGTGATCAGAAATGTCCCTGCGATGATATCGCCGCCCACCGCCGTCTGAAACGCCTCCAATGTATTTGGCATGCCTTATAAACTCATGCCCTCCATCGTCAGCACCGTCCGCTGGGACGTGGGCGGCTCTATCTTCCACTCTGCCCGCAATTGTTGGGCCATCAAGTCACATTCGGCAATCAGATCGTCCAGATCCCCGGAGTTGTCCATCTCCTGCATATGCACCTCCAGCCCGGTCAGCACATCCCGCATGGCCTGCTTTGTCAGCGGGGGCGCGGCGTCGGTTCGTCTGGCCTCTGCTACTTTATTTTTCGGGCAGGTAGTATCTTCGGTTTGTCCACTGTCCACTGAACCGCACCAGTTTCCGTCACATAGACGGCCCGGTAAAGTCGGAGGGATCCCAGCGATTTTCCAGCTCCTGACGTTCCGAAGCCTCGCTGGTCTGTTCCGTTTCCCCGGGATCTGTGATCGTGGGCTTGATGGTCATGATCTCCGCCAGCGAAGCCGTGAGAACTTTAGTGTTGAGATGTGTCCGTGTCCCGCTATAGCCGCTCCGCCTGATCGACTTGCCGCAGGCGTCGAACATATCCTGGAGCGATGCGGAAGCTGTTCTCAGCACATCGCCGTCCCAGCTGGTTACAGCGAAGCGATCCTGGTCATAGTCCAGCTCATAGCAGGCGGTGCCCCCGCCGCCGCCCTTGATCTCGTCCAGCACAAAATCAAATTCCTCCTGCTCCAAGGGCTGGAACAGGCGCATCCTCTCACTGATGCTGATGGGCACCATGTTGTGGGAATACTGGAGCAGCCGGTCAATATCGGAAAAGGGGCTGTCAGGATGATCCACACCAGCTTGATGTACAGTGTAAAGCAGATGAAGCACATCATGGGGGTTTCCAAATGTTTCTGTGACATAATGAGCGGTCTGCCCCCTGTGAGTGATGGCGTAGATCCCGCTCTGGATCGGTATGTTTTCCATTATCCGCTTCCTCCTACGGCAAATAGTAACGCGGGTTCGTCCTCTGCCCATTGACCCGCACCTCGAAGTGGAGGTGGGGCCCGGTGGACCGCCCGGTGGAGCCGGACAGGGAGATCACGTCCCCGGCTTGGACGGTCTGCCCAGGCCGCACCAGCAGCCGGGAGTTGTGGCCGTACAACGTCAGCAGACCGTTCTCGTGGCCGATGGTCACATAGTAGCCGTAGCTGGAGTCATACTGCGCCACCCGCACGGTACCAGGCAGCGCCGCCCGAACGGGGGTGCCGGTGGGGACAGCCAGGTCCATGCCGGTGTGGCCGTCCTGTTTCCCAGTGATGGGATCCCGGCGTCCGCCGAATTCAGAGGTGACGATGCTCCGCCAGCCCGCCCCCACCGGGGAACAGAAGCCGTCCGCACCCACGTAGGGCACGTCGGCACCCTCGAAGGTGCCGCCTTCGCCTGTCACGGGATAGCCGTACTTGATCAGGCTGTACACGTTGTCCGCGTTGGACTTCTGCTCCTCCGTGATATCCACGCCCAGCGAGGCGGTGATTCGGGAGTACACCGTGCCCATGTCCTCAATGGGGACGTACACGTTATAAATGCGTTCCACCTCCACATCGTTGCCGTCCTCGTCTTTCTCGGTGACGGTCTCAGTCCGTGCCTCGCTGGACGCGAAGCAGTGGGCGAACTGGCTGAGGGATGGGGCCTCGCCGCCGAAATACAGGGAGAAAAACACAGCCTTAACCCGGATCGGGTCGAGGCTGTTTCCGTCCTCCATATTCGATTGGATGTCGGCCAGGATCTCATCCAGCCCAGTGAAGCTGGCCCGGGTCTGTTCGATGCACACCCGGTACTCGGCGGGGATGTCATCGGGCAGCGGCCCATCCTGGAAGCAGAGCTGGGCGGCGGAGATATTGTGGCTCACCGCTCCGGAACCCAGGACACACAGCAGGGCCACCAGCACGATGATGGGGGAAAGGATGGCGGCGATGGTCCATCCAAGGCCCTTCCGGGCTTTTTCGTTGGTGAGCAGCATAGCGGCGGCTTTCGCAATGAGAACAGGGTTAGCCAAGGGTTATGCCACCTCCCATCTCAGGCGCGGCGGCCTGCTCCTGTTTCATCTCTTGGGCCTGAAGCTCCGCCCAATGCTCCTCCAGCGATGCCAGGGTGCCGTCGCAGCGCAGTCCATGGCTTTGACGTTTTGCCCATTCTTTGTACTGCTCCAAGTCCGTCCCGCCGTCCAGCAGCAGCTTGGCCGCGTCGGCACAAGTTGCATATCCTTCGCCCCGCCGCTTGCGGCGGGGCTCACTCATTCCGCTGTGCCTCCTTTCCCCGCAAAGCCAAAGGTCGGCTTTGTGGGGGCCCCACCGAAGTTCAGCGCCATTTTCCATGCAGGCATAGAGAGCCCCGTAATCGTTGGGATCCACCCACATCCGCTTTTCCAGAAGCTCCTCCGCGATCCAGCTGTTGCGGCCCTCATAGGTCAGCATATGGAGCGTCCTCGCTGCGCTGTCCCCGCCGCTGATCCCCTTCTCCACCAGCGCGGACAGGGTATGGAAGTCCGCGTCTTGGGCAAACAGCTCCAGGAGATACGGCGGCGCGGCGGCGATCTGCTCATTGGTACACTGCCTGATGATCTCTTTTGCTATGTGCCGGTGGTCCATGTAGGCACAGCCAGCCATCTCGCCGTGGAAGGACGGGGACAGCTCCGCCACTCGGTCTGCCGCGTTTGCCAGCAGGAACTTCACCTTTTGGGGGTCGTTGATGTCGATGGCCTTTTTGCAGGCGGCAGAATAAGCAGACTCCGGGAACCGCTCCACATCGTCCAGCAGGGCGCGGGTCATCTGACGGCCCACCGCGCCGGGTCGTCCCGCCGCCTCGATCAGCAGGTCGCCCGCGTGGGCGTCCAGCACCTTGGGGTACAGCTCCAGAAAAGCGGGCAGCTCCCCATCCCGGACAGCCAGCACCGCCTTGTCATAGTCGCTGATCCGCAAGGGCCTTTGCCCCACAGTGTCCATATAGGCGGTGATGCTGCCGGTCATGCGGCGCAGGAGCTGCTCGGTTTGGGACATAGCGGTTTCCTGCCGCTCCCGCTGCTCCGCCAGGGCCTGGATGATGACCTTCTCCTCCTGCTGGCTGAGGTGGATCACCCTGCCGCCAGTGTCCTCCTCCACACCGCCGATCTTCATGTACCGGGTGTGGGTGGCATGATCCCCGTGGACGGCCTTGGTGATGGCGGAGGCGGTGAGAAACATCCTGTCCAAGTCGTTGCCGTTCTGGCCCAGGGTCTTGCCTGTGATGAAACGCTCGGTGACACTCTTTTGCTGCTTCTCATCGCACCACTTGAGGTAAACGTCCACATACACGCCCTCGCTGGCGCCGTAGTCTACGGTGCAGAACAGGTCGGCGTCCCGGGGGATCTCCCGGCCATTCTCCCACCTGTCGCTCAGCAGAAAATACTCGTCCGGCAGATGACCCTGCCCCTCCAGCCGGTGCTTCAGCTCCGAAAACACCTCCTCTGCGGTGCGCTGGCCGACGTACTCCAACTGCCTGGGATTGTCCACCGAGGGCCTCCAGCGGTCAAATTCAATGATTTCCATGATGTTCTCCTTTTTATGTGAGGTATTCTCGAAATTGGGAAGGCAAGCCCTGTTCCTGGGCCGCCCAGTCAGCCAAATCCATTTCATATTCTTCCATGCAGTAATCATCCATCTTCCGCTTCACTGCATCCGCCAGTTCCGTATCTATTGGATACACAAAATACTCTGAACCAATATCCCGCAACAGACCGATATCCAGATTCCCAAGCACAGTTCCCTTGCTTATGTCATAGGAAGCATAAACTACGGCATAGGAATCCTCGTCCTTCGCAATCCTCGAGCCGAAGACGGTTTCCATGTCGGTACATAGATCAAGCTCAAACGTGGCGATGCCGTTCTCGGTATTCGTATATTCCTTGATCTCGAAGTCGCTGACCCTTAACGGGCGGTCACCGCAGAGGAGAAGGCAGCGTTCGTCCGTGTCGATCCTCTTGCCGTCCAGCACCTGCCGAAAGTAAGCGTTCCGCTGTTCTCGGCCAACGTCCATGTCCTCTGGAACAAGGTGTGCGGAATTGGCCGCGGCCAGAAGCGGATAGCTCCACCATCCGTTTTCGGGATCTAACACAGAAAATGTTCCGCGATCCAAGTCAACGTGGAAGACACTTGTCGTTTCTTCATAGTCGCACAGGGCGTCCATGACGTGGTCAATGTACTTCTGTTCCGGGATGGGTATCCGCCGTTCAAACAGGCTGGCAAATTCGCCCTTTTTACCATCGCTGAGATAGTGTTGGAGGTGCTTGGCGATCTCCATCGCGTCCACGCTGGGATCATCCATCCAGAAGCAGCGGCACGCCCCATCCTCAACCACGCGAAAGATGGCAATGTCCTGATGGACATCCGTATTCAAGGCGCTGGCCTTATGAATGGAATCCGCGATCTGTTTCCGCTCCTGGGCTGGCACCAATTCCTGATAACACGCATCCAGCCGTTTCAGCATTTCGGCCCTGGGATCGGTATCGTAGGCCAACAGGGCACGCCGGAGTGCGTCATACTCCTGGCTGTCCATCTGCAGTATGATTTCTCGCTTATCCATCATGCACACCCTTTCTTACCCGCCGTCATGACAGTTACAGGGCAGATCGTCCTCGGGGAACATCCAGCACATGACCTGCTGGTTCAGATCCGCCGCCACGAAATCCCGCCACGCCCAGTTCCTCCCCAGCCCCTTTACCGTGGTCAAATTGGGCTTTGCCCCGTCCTCAATTGCGATTGCCCGCTCATAGAGGTCACGATGGCGGTGGTACAGGGTGCGGATCTCCCGCTTCTTCATGCTGGGGCAGAAAAAGCAGGAGGACTTGCCCGGCAGCGGCAACCCCTCCCGCCGGATGGCTGTGACGCAGTCCTCCCGCGTCCAGCCCCAGTCCATCAGCGGATAGACCTTGGTATACTTGGGGTCGGCCTCGTCATGCTCCCTGGCATTTTCCCGCCTGCCGGTCTCATCCACATCGTAGCCGATGTACTTGAACACCTTTTCGCCCCTGGCCCACACCTCCCGGCAGGGCGGGTAGTTGTTGCAGAACTTCTCCTGGGGGCCGATCTTGTGCTTGAGGGAACACTTTTTGTACCCGTAGGCGATGGCGGGCAGGGTGCCGGAGCGCAGGCACTCCTGTTCCAGCGTCAGCCGGTCCCCGTTTCTGTCCGTACAGTAGACTACTTGGATATGGGGCATCCCGTGCCGGGCCAGCCACCCATCTATGATGGGCAGATACTCGTAGGTATAGGGCTGCTCGCCGCCCGGATCGGCAAAGAGGATCAGGTCAACGGGGATCCCCTTCTCATACATCCCAACCAGCATGGCGGTGGAATTCGTCCCGCCGCCGTAAGCAACCACGTTCATCGTCCCCCCGCCTTTCCGAACAGCTTTTCCTTATAGTCCGGCGCGTGAACCTCCAGCAGATACCGCTCATTGCCGCACTTGTACAGGCACACCCCCCGCTGAGGGTAGCGGATCAGCTCGTACTCGGAGCCCTCCAGCTGGAGGTTGTCCATGTAAAACTTCTTGTCCACGCTGCCCGCGTTGAACAGGAATTGGTGGGTGGGGATGGCGAACAGGGGTCGAGTCAGCTCCCGGATGCCGTCCACGTCAAAGTCCTCCAGATTCTGCGAAGCTAAAATCAGCGCGGACTCCTTCTTCCGCACCCGCTTCAGGGTGTTGCGGCTGTACTCGATGGTAGTGATGTTGGACAGCCAGATATACAGCTCGTCCAGGGTGGCCACCGTGTTGCCTACGGTCAGCAGCTTGTCGCTGAGGAAGGACAGCACGTTAAACAGCATGGCGTCCTTCACATTTTTGCTGGCCTGCAATAAGCCCTTCACACCGAAGACCAGGAAACGGCTGGAGGTGATGTTGGTGTGGCCGTTGAAGAACTTGCTCTCCGCGCCCCGGCACAGGGAATGGAGCCCCAGCAGGATCTCCCGGAGCAGCTCCCTCGGGTAGAGGGGGCTTGCCTCGTCCCCATAGCGTTCATACGTCTCCTCGATCACGTCGTAGAGGTCGGAGAGGATGGGGAACTGGCCGGGGGACAGGGCGGCAAAATCGGTGTTGTCATCCATCCCCCACTTGGCGTACAGCCGCCCCAGCATCAGCTCGATGGTGTCGATGTGGGCGTCGGTGAAGTCCTTGTAGGAGCGGAAAAAGTCCTTGAGGAAGCTGATGTGCTGGCTGAGAAGGGTGCTTTGCCGGAAGGTCTCAGGGGCTGTCTCGTCCTCCTCGGTGTCCACACTCCACGCCTTGGGCTCCAGCGGGTTGATGCGGTAGCGCCCGTCCATCAGGTCCACGAAGCACCCGCCCAGGTTATGGCACAGGTCGATGAGCTCATGCTCCGGGTCGAGGCAGATGGCGGACTTGCCGCTCTCCAGAATGTTGCACAGGAGGAGCTTCAGCAGGTAGCTCTTGCCCTGGCCGGAATTGCCCAGAATCAGCACGCTGGCGGTGGTCTTGTCCTCGGCCCTCCGGTCTAAATCCACGATGACGTTGGAGCCGTAGCGATCCCGGCCCACATAGAAGCCCTGGGGGTCTGTCTTGCCGGAGTAGTTGAAGGGATACAGGTTGGCCACCGATCCGGCGGGCAGCACCCGTTCGAACTGGGAGCCGAAGGCATTGAACCCCGTGGGGTTGGCGGCCTGATAGCCCTCCCGCTGGCGCAGGAGCAAGGGGTCTGGGGTGATCTTGGAGCGGGCCAGCTCGGCGGTGACGAAGTCCTTCAGGGTGGACAGCTTCGCCATATCGGGGGCGCTGATGTCAATGAATACCGCGCAGTGGATCAGCGGCTCCCCGCTGCGGTGCATCTGGGCTGCCAGGGCGGCCACGTCCTGGAGATCGCTCTCCGCCGCCACGGACTGCTGGAGGTCGTTGGTGTTGGAGCGGGTCAGGCGGTTCTTGTTGCTGGCGTTCTGGATGATCTGCTTTTCCTCGGCGGCGGTGACCTGCCGGGCGTAGAGGGAGAGGTTCACCCCGTCCTTGGCCCCCAGACGGCTCAACAGGGCCAGCTCCTCGGTGGAGGCGGCGTACCCCCGCAGGGCCAGAAAGGTGTGGTACCCACAGCCGATGATGGCGTGGTCGGTGTTGAATTTCACCACCGAGGGGGCGGCCATGTCCAGGAAATCCTTGGGCCTGGGTGGAGCGGCGGGCTTGGGGGAATTTTTCTTCTTCTGCACTTTCTTAGCCATAGCGCACCGCCTCCTCGCCGTCAAGATCGGGGAAGGACTCGGTGACCATGTCCCGCTGGTAGTACACCATCAGGATGCGCTTGATGTCCTGGGCATCCGCCAGCCGGACGTGGAAGCCCCCATCCCGAAGGCTTTTTTCAGTCTGTCGGGGATCCGCCGCGCTGTCCTTATCCGCCGGATACACCAGGACGAACTCCCGGGCCGAGGCGGTGGTTGCCTGGATGTCATCCAAATGGGCGGCGTCCTGCCGCAGCAGCTCCCGCACGGCGGGGAGGGACTCCTCCTCAAGACGGCGGTGGTAGAAGTCCTGGTTGGCCTGGAAGGACTCCCGGGAGTCCAGGGCCAGGAAGCGCACCGCAGGGGTGGCCCGGAGCAGGTTGGTGAGGGCGGTGACCCGTCCCCGCACCCCCTCGGGGGACAGCACAGACAGGTTGTCCGGCCGGAGCATGAAAAAAACCAGCTCCCCCTTGGCGGTTTTCACGCCGTGGTCGGTGAGCTGGCTGATGCCCATGAGCTGACGGGTGAACTGGCGCTCCCGCAGCTCTTTTTTCTGTTTTCGGTTCAAGATTCAGGTTCCCTCCATTCAAAGTATTGCTGCTTCAAAAACAGGAAGCACATGGCGTAGCGCAAAAAATCCAGGATGCTGGCGTCCTCCAGCCGGATGCTGAGGAAGGCGTACAGCACCGTGGCGATGAGCGGCGGCACCAGCCCCAGCTGGGCCAAGGCCAGCACGGATAGGATAAAGCCCACGCCGATGACCGCCACGTCCCGCAGTGCCCACAGCCACAGGGTGGGCTTGGCTTTCAGATTGTTGGGGTAGATGTAGATGGTCCGTCACCTCCGAAAATGAAAAAAGCCGCCCGATGATGGGCGGCGAAAATTGACAATATTCGGGCTGTCCGCTATAATGGAGCTGCCCCGCGAGGGGCCGGAAGGACACTGTTACATAAAAGCGGTTGGCCACTCCCTTGAGAAAGGGGGTGATGGCTGATGGGACACGGGCGCTGGGCAAAGACCCTGCGTATCGTATTTTGGTTCATCATCGTGCTGTTGCTGATGATAGCCACGGCCCCAAAAGCGTACTGACCGCTTGGCTGGTCCCCAAGCGGTCAGTGTAGGCGTTGCTTACACTCGATTGTGATTAAGGGCTAACCGCTGTGGCAGTGCCCTTCTGTTATGATTATACCTGGGAGCTGCCGCTTTGTCAATGGCCTTCGGTGTCGTCCATTCCGCCGATGGCGGCCATGGCTTCCAGGCACCATATCCCATGATCCCGCAGGGTCCGTATCAGTGCCGTGTTCGCGGGATCCCAGGCGTCCTCCGCCAGAACCTGTCCCAGCGGGTGCATATCGATGCCCAGGGCGGGGCAGTTCAGGAACAGCTCACCTGGGTGGTGGATGTGGGGATGGATGCTGGCCCTGCCCCAGTGGGGGATCTGGGCCGTATAGCTGACGCTGACCACTTTTCCGGACTGATCCCTGCGGATACTCTCATTCCACGTCAGCACAGCTGTCCGCCTCCTCCCGATCTCCATCGTCCGCTTCCTGCCGCTCCGCCTCGTCCAGCGTCCGCCGGATCAGGTTCAGCACGAACTCCTTCTGGGTCAGCTTTTTGCCGGTGCGGGCGCTCTCCCGTTCCAGATAGTTCTTCAGCCGCTGGAACATCTCCTCCGGCATCTGGAAGGCCATGGTGCGGGTCCCTTTTTCCATCTTTTCTTTTCCCCCTTCATAATAGTTGGTCAGCAGCTGGGTCATGTACGCGCTCAGCGTCAGTCCGGCCTGCTCCTGTTCCGCGCGGACCCGGCTGTGGAGCTCTGCCGGGAGCATTGCGCACAGGTTTTTTTGATTTTCGGCCATTTCTTACATCCCTCCCTCGTGCCGCGATTCTGACGCGCTTTTGAGGCAATCATGGATCAGTCTCTCGAATAATGCCTGCAGGGTACAGCCTTGCTCCGCTCCCAGTATCCTGAGCTGCTTGTAGGTCTGAGGATCTACCCGGATCTGGATATGTTTGATCTCGTGTTCCATCTTCCTGCTCCTTCCTTACTTCGCTGCCGCAAGTATATCGAAAACCGGGCCCAATAGCTATTCACCATAAGCAACGAAGATTCCCGCCGAAACCAAGCATAATCAACAGTTACCCCGCCAGCAGAGCCAGGGCCATCCCCCGCATCAGAAATTCCACGCAGGGGATGGCCACGCTGTTCCCCAACGCGCGGTACCTGGGGGAGTCCGCCGCGCCGGGCAGGGCGGTCCAATTATCCGGGAACCCCTGAAGGCGTTCGCATTCCCGGGGGGTGAGCCTTCGGATCAGCAAGGGGGTCTCCACGACCAGTTTGTCCGATGAGACATATTGGGCGTTGGGGCCTTTGCTGTCGCTGGTGGTGAGCGCGCCATCGTCGTCGCAAGCTGCATATCCCTCGCTCCCGCCTATCGGCGGAAGCTCACTCATTCCGCTGCTCCTCCTCTCCCCACGCGACCCGCTTCGCTGGGCTCGCGTGGGGGCCCCTGCCTGATAGGCAAGGTCTGTCGCGTCCTTGCATTGTCTGGCACTCTGGGCAGAGGCTGTGACACCTGCCTTGAACTTGTCGCACCGCTGGCGTTCGAAGAGCTCGACACTGAGAAGCGGGAGGTTGTTCCCTCCAGTGCCCGCACGGGCGGACAGCGTGGGCGCTACATCATGAGGGCCGGTATACCGGGCGTCGATGCCGTGGTTCTCATACAAGACCAGCGGTTGGTGCCCATGTTCTTGCGCCCGCAGGGTACCTGAGATGTCCTCAGACAGTTCCATGATCTGCCCGCCCTGGTCGTTGAGGCACAGCACCGATGGCATCATAGCGTCGTCGCAAGCTCCATATCCCTCGCCCCCGCCTGACGGCGGGGGCTCGCTCATTTCGCTGCGCCTCCTTTCCCCACACGACCCGCTTCGCTGGGCTCGTGCGGGGGCCCCCAATAAGACAGACGGCATCATATTACCGCTGGCAGTCCCTTTCAGGGTGGGCGCCAGCTCCTCGTGGTAGCCGATGCCCCCAGCTGATGGCCCCGCCCCGGCGCAGAAGCCAGCGGCAAAGAGCAGACCGGCAGGATTCCGCCCGCCGCAGCCATCGGCCCCCGCCAGGGTGGGCGCCGTGCCCTCCGGCGTGAAGACACGGGTTTGCTGGGTGTCCCAAGGGTTCAGGCAGTCTGCAACGAAGGTCTGCTGCTTTATCCCCGGCTGTGCGGACAGCGCCCCCGCCACATCGTGCAGATCCCGGATTTCATCCCTCTGATTTGTCGCAAAGGCCGTCACGCCCCCGTTGCCCGGGAGCGGTATGAGGTAAACCGTCAGCCCCGCCTGGGCTTTCAGCGCCGCCTCCAGCTGAGGAGGCAGGGGCTTGCCCCGCTCACGGGCCCGGCGCAGGATACCCAGGCAGGCTTTCCGGCTCAAATAGTATTTTCGGGGCGGTGAG
>OFGP01001458.1_pt1 | contig 17104 bp, 19 predicted proteins | sample 1521781 | NCBI WGS metagenome assembly OFGP01 (sample SAMEA3504113, study PRJEB24116) | mouse gut metagenome | biome: mouse gut; feature: mouse-associated habitat; material: faeces | place: Denmark | collected 2011 | reverse complement strand
TTTTAAGGAGAACATACATGCAAAAACAACTGAACCATAATCAACGTGCAGCGGTCTGCCATGAAAATGGGCCGATGCTTGTGCTGGCAGGCCCGGGCAGCGGTAAGACGACTGTCCTGCTCTGCCGAATCCGCCGCCTTTTGGAACAGGGGCTGGCGCGCCCGAACGAAATACTCGCGCTGACATTTTCCCGCGCCGCGGCAGACGAAATGCGGGAACGCTTCCGCGCGGCGCATGGTGCGGACGGCGTCAGTTTCGGCACATTCCACAGCATTTTTTTTCGTATACTCAGAAGCCGTTACGGCTGGGGGATGGAACGCGTGCTGGCGGAGGAGGAACGCCGCAGCGCGGTGCGCGGCATTTTGGAAGAAATGGAATGGGACATTCCGGATTTAGATGAATATACGGCACAGTTCCTGACGCAGCTTTCGCTGATGAAAAATGAACTAGCGGAGCTTTCAGCCTTCCGGCCGAATGGAATCCCGCCAGCGGAGTTCAAAAAACTCTGCCGCGCATATGAGGGCTATAAGGAACGGCAGGAAAAAACGGATTTTGACGATATGCTGACGGAGTGCTACTGGCTGCTGGAAAAGGATGCGGAGGCGCGGAAATACTGGCAGAGGCGGTTCCGTTATATTTTGGTGGACGAATTTCAGGATGTGAACCGGATTCAGTATGAAGTGATACGGATGCTTGCCCTGCCGGAGAATAACCTGTTTGCCGTAGGAGATGACGACCAGTCCATTTACCGGTTTCGGGGGGCGAAACCGGAGATTATGCTGAACTTTCAAAAGGATTATCCGTCGGCCGGACAGGTGATCCTAAATGATAACTTCCGCTCTACGGAACCGATTGTGGAGGCGGCAGGCAGAGTCATCGTCCATAACCAGATGCGTTTTCCAAAAGAGATTCAGGCCCGGGGCGGGGAGGGACTTCCGGTCCGGGTGCTTGCTTTTGAAGATCAGCAGCAGGAGTGTATCTATATTCTGCGTGAGCTGCAGCGATATCAGAAGCAGGGGAAGGCCTGGTCTGACACAGCCGTGATCTATCGGACCAACACACAGCCAAGGCTTTTGCTGCAGAAAATGATGGAATTCAACCTTCCGTTTCGGGTACGGGATCAGATGCCCAATCTTTTTGAGCACTGGATTGCCAGAAATATTTTCTGCTATATCCGGCTTGCCATGGGGTCCGGACAGCGCAAAGATCTGCTGCCCATTTTAAATCGTCCCAAACGGTATCTGAACCGGGAGTGTCTGGATGATGCGACCATATCCTGGGAACATATGCTGTCTTACTATCAGGACAAAGGATATGTGTGCGACCGGATCGAAAAGCTCCAGTATGACTTGAAGATGCTGGGGCGTATGGGTCCCTTTGCAGCAATCAGCTATATCCGTCATGTGATCGGATATGATGATTATCTGCGGGAGTATGCCCAGTTTCGCCGCATGAAGGAGGAGGAACTTTTTGATCTTCTGGGGGAGCTGGAAGACAGCGCCAGATCCTGGAAAACCTATGAGGAATGGTTTGCATACATGGAAAAATACAAAACAGAGATGGAAGAGATGCGCCGCCGGCAGCAGGAGGTAAAGGACGGTATCCAGCTGACCACCATGCACAGCAGCAAAGGCCTGGAGTACGAGCATGTTTTTATTCTGGATGCAGCAGAGGGGATCACCCCTTACAAGAAAGCCGTACTGGATGCAGACTTAGAAGAGGAGCGGAGGATGTTTTATGTGGCCATGACTCGGGCTAAAAAGGAGCTGACCATCTGTTATGCAAAAAAACAGACTGGCCATGAGTTAAAGCCGTCCCGGTTCCTGAGGGAGATGCAGGGAATGAAAAAAGAACCGTGCGGGTCTGTGAAAGAGAGAAAAAATCCTCTGGAAAAAGAGATGGAACGTATTAGAAAAAGGAGGAGATAAAGCGCCATGACAGAGCAGTATCAGACGGTTTATGAAGGCGGCAGCGGTGAGATTGTGGAGAAAAAATCCAGATTCATCGCCACGATCCGCCCGGTGGAAACAGAAGAAGAAGCTCTTGCTTTTGTAGAGGAGATGAAGAAAAAATACTGGGATGCCAGGCACAACTGTTCAGCCTATGTACTGGGGGAACGGCAGGAGATCATGCGCTGCAGCGACGACGGGGAGCCGTCTCAGACAGCCGGAAGACCTATGATGGAGGTGCTGAAAAAAGCAGGGCTGACCAACGTGGCGGCGGTGGTGACCAGATATTTTGGAGGTACACTTCTTGGAACCGGAGGGCTTGTGAGGGCTTATTCTGCTGCCGTTCAAGAAGGGTTAAAAAACAGCCGGATCATCACCAAATGTCTGGGGGTCCGTCTGCGCATCGAGACAGATTACAACGGGATTGGAAAGCTTCAGTATCTGTTCGGGCAAAAGCAGATTCCCATGACAGATACAGAGTATACGGACAAAGTACAGTTTGTGGTGCTGATCCCGGTATCCCAGGTATCAAAGATGACAAAAGACGTTACGGAATCAACCAGCGGGCAGGCGAAGATCACGGAAGAAGGAAGCCTGTATTATGCGATTATGGACGGAACATATCAGTATTTTTCGTAAAGTGTATGATTCAGAACAGGAGCAGATTTTCGGGCTCCTGTTTTTTTGGTCTTTTTGCGGCTGTTTCGTCATAGGTATAATCTATGAATGGGGGGATCATCATGCCGTTTTTAGAAACCATTGAAAAAGGAATCACAAAAGCAAGGGATTTTGGAGAACTCAGCCGTCTGAATGGAGAGATTGCCATACGGGAGAATCATAGAAAAGAGTGCTTTACGGTCCTGGGGGAAAAATACTATCATTCTCTGAAAGATGGTCAGAAACCGGACTGTACCATCCTGTATCAGGAATTAGAAGCCATTGACCGGGAGCTGGAACAGCTCAGAGGAGAGGTGCAGAGACTGAAAAAAGTCGTGATCTGCCCGAAATGCAGCACGAAGCTTACTTCTTTTGGCACGTTTTGTCCGGTTTGCGGGAGCGAATTAACAAAACGAAATGTCTGTCCGGTCTGCGGGGCGCCTTTGGATCCAGGAGCCAGATTCTGTGTGAACTGCGGCGGCCGGACGACCGGTGCCGATGATGGGGGAGAATAGATCAGATGTATTGCAGCCAGTGCGGAAAGGAAATTCCAGGAGATGCGAAGTTTTGTCCGTCCTGCGGAGTCCGGCAGGATATGGGGGTCATCGCTTCGGACAATATAAGGGTGGAAGTCCGGCCAAAGAAAAAATGGAAAAAGCAAAAAGCACACAGACAGGGGCGCAGGCTGGGCAATTTTCTTGTCAGCGTGATTGCTCTTTGGATCCTGTTTGCGGGAAATAACAAAGTGCCGGACGCCTCTGACCACGCATTCCGGAGGACCAATGCGGCCTATTTTACAGTCCAGAATCAAAGGGAGATGGCGGTCTGTGATGAAAAAGGGACCGTCTGTACCATAGACATTCCCAGAAAGGTGCTCTGCAGTGCAGATCAAAGCAGTCTGGCGTATATAGACCGGGACGGTGAATTGTACGACCTGGAAGACGGAGAGCCGGTCTTTGTGGATGATGCGGTGAGCGATGCACAGTTTTCCTTTTATGGGGACTGCATTGTGTATACCAGAGCCGGACAGGATAAAAGAAGTGAGCTTTGCATCTATACAGTCAGAAACTCGGCGAAGGAACAGGCTGCGGTCACCGCATGCAGCGAATTTGCGGTCTCTCCGGATGGGAAGACCGTAGCTTATGTGGATGCGGGCGGAGGCAATGCTTTGTATCTTTGGCGTCCTGGCAGAGAAGAGACCAGAGTTGCCGGCAGCATATCCGAGATCCTGTCTGTGGCGGATGACGGGAAAATGGTGGTCTACCGGAAAAAGGACGGCGGACTTTTCTGCAGCCTGGAAGACAAAGAACAAAAGCTTATGGATGCTGACGGAGCCATAGAGGTTGTGCTGAATGAAACACAGACAGAGATTCTTTACACAGGAGATGGGACTGCCTGGTATTATGGTGCAGAACAAAAGGAAGAGGAGCCTGTGCGTCTTTCGGGCGTAAAAGGGACCGTTGTGACCGACTGCTACCGAAAGGATACGGCATATCAGCAGAGGCGGGGACTGATTTTAGGCAGAAAGACCTTAAAAGATATGGTTTTTGCCACTTATGATCGCGGAAACAACGGTTACCGGCTCTATCATCTAAACTGGAACGGAGCATCGGCGGATCCGGTTTTTCACCATGCGGACCAGTTTCAGATCTCCAAAGACGAGCGGTCACTGCTCTGTCTGTCCGGTCAGAAGCTGTACTATATGAAAGATATCCGGGACAGTCAGGACCGGATCTGTTTGAGCGAAGAGATGACAGTCAGTCAGTTTGCGGCGGATCCGGAGCTGAAAAAAATCTGGTTTGTCACTTCAGACCGGAGTCTGTATGACTGTCAGGACCAGGAATATAAAAATCTTTCTTTTGCGGACCGGATGTACGGGTATTACAAAAAAGGAGTTTTGTTTCAGGAAGGGACAGATCTGTACCTTGCAAAGGAAGGGGAAAAGATTCTGGTGGAAGAAAATGTAACGGATGTCAGGCTTACATCATACGATCATGCAGTTCTTGATACCGGGGGTGAATTTTGCTATTTGAAAGACTTTGATCATGCAGTCTGTCTGATCAGCAGCAGGTAATGCGTTTTTTTCCCGTAAAGGTTTGCAAACAGGCAAAGATTATTATATAATCAAAATCATGAAAGCAAAATTAATTAATCACAGACTGGAAGCTGCTGCCATCATTGTGATTCTTACCGTTAGCGTTTTGCTGTTGGATTATGCCCGGTCGTCCAGCAAATATGTGGATACATACAGCCAGGAAAATTTTCTTAATATGATGGAACAGATGAAGCTTCCGTTTACAGACAAACTGAATACCTGCAGGCAGATCGCAGAAGGGATTGACAAGTATTTTACCTCTATGGATGCGAGCCGGGATTTTACGGTGGAAGATCTGCTCCCGTTCCTGGGATATCAGAAGGAAAGTCTGGGCGTCTATGCGGTATGTTTTCTGAATGACAGCGGGCAGATGCTCGCTTCGGATGGGACCTCCCAGAATATTGACATCAGGGACGGACAGATCATGCAGAAGACTACCTGGAAAGGAAAAGATGCGTTTCTTTTTGTGTCGCCGACTGCACCCTTTACCGTCGATGAAAAAGAATATACAGCGGTGGGTGTGATGTATACAACAGAGTATATGTCGGCCACACTTCATCTGACCGCTTACGATCATCAGGCATATTTTCTCATCGTGGATGATGCTTATCAGGTGATTTTTAAAGGACAGCACGTCCTGGATGAAGAACTCCGTTATCACAGGAATTTTTTGGCATGGTATCTGGAAGGCGGGAATATTACCCGGGAAGAGGCAAAACTTTTGGAGAAAGGATTTGCAGAAGAGTCTGCCGGGGTGCTGAGTTCCTGGCACGGAGAAGAGTATTATCTTGCCTATATGTCCATTGAGGGCACAGATTACTTTTTTGTATGTGAGGTTCCGGTCCGTGTGGCTCAGAACATTCTGCAGAAATATCAGGAAGCCATTGTCCGGGTGCTGAGTGTGATCTTTTTTACGGTTTTCATCATCGGTATCCTGTTTTTTATCTGGAACAACAGCCGGAATATGCGGGCAAAGAACCGGGAGCTTCAGTACCGTGAGAAGATGTTTGGGATCCTGTCGGATCATACGGACCAGGTGTATGCCCTTCTGTCAGCGGATATGAAGTGGGCGGAGTATATCAGCCCAAACTTAGAGCGGATTCTGAAGATCGGTTTTGAGGTCCTTGCAGATCCGGTTGCGGCGCTGAACCGTCTTCCGGATGACCCGTCTCTGGTGATCGATGAGGAGGCAGTGGGCATGCTGCAAAATGGAGAGGCCTGGCATGACGGAGAATATTTTCAGAGCACCGTGGGGGCTGTGCAGAAGTATTTGGAGCGCACGATTATCCGGGTGTCGGTGGAAGGATCGGAGAAGCTCCTGGCCATTGTCACAGACCGGACGCTGGAACAGGAGAACCGCAGCAGACTGCGCACGGCTTTGGATATTGCAGAGGAGGCGAACCGGTCCAAAAGTACGTTTCTTTCCAGCATGAGCCATGACATTCGGACTCCTATGAATGCGATTATGGGGTTTTCCACTCTTTTGTACCGGGATGCAAAAAAGCCGGAAAAGGTTCGGGAATATACCCGGAAGATTACATCTTCCGGCCATCACCTGCTCAGCCTGATCAATGATGTGCTGGATATGAGCAAGATTGAGTCCGGCAAAGCCACCCTGAGTTTGGCTGACGAAAATATCGCAGAGATCGTGGAAGGTATTGATACGATCGTCCGTTCTCAGATGAAAGAAAAAGAACATACATTCGAGGTTCGGATTAAAGATATCCGGCATGAGGATGTAGCGCTGGATAAGTTAAGATTCAACCAGATTCTTTTAAATCTTCTGTCCAACGCGATAAAATATACCCCGGAAAAAGGATATATATCATTGACACTGCAGGAGCTGCCTCAGCACTCTGCACAGCTGGCACGATATCGAATCGAAGTGGCGGACAATGGTTACGGGATGAGTCCGGAATATGTCAAAAAGATTTTCTGCGCGTTTACAAGAGAAGAGAACCAGACCATCAACCAAATCCAGGGTACAGGCCTTGGGATGGCGATTACAAAAAATCTGGTGGATCTGATGGGCGGCAATATCTCTGTGAAAAGCGAGCAGGGAAAAGGTTCTGTTTTTACTGTGGAACTGGAATTCTATATCAATGAAAAGACGGACAGCAGCCGTTTCTGGGAAGAACAGGGGATTGCAAGGATGCTGGTGATGGACGATGCGGAGCGGTCCTGCGAAAGTATCCTTGCGGCTATGGAGGAAACGAAGGTTCTTGTGGACTACGTTCTGGACGGTAAAACAGCAGTTTCCATGACTGAAGCAGCAAAAAAGGCCGGTCATCCATACAATGTGGTACTTCTGGACTGGAAGATGCCGGATATGGACGGGATTGAGGCGGCGGGAAAGATCCGAAAGTTTCTTTCCCCGGATGTTTCCTGGCTTATTATGACCGGCTATGACTGGACGGAGTTTGCGGAGGAAGCGTGGGATGCGGGGGTGGATGCTGTTCTGCCCAAGCCGTTCTTTTTAAGCAGTCTCCGGCATAAAATCGATGAGCTTCGTAAAAAAGCGCAGAAGCCCAAAGAAGAAGATCCGTCGGCGGTTACCGGGGTTTTGGAAGGGATGCATATCCTGGTGGCGGAGGACAATGATCTGAATGCGGAGATCTTATGCGAACTTCTTGACATGGCAGGGGCCAGCTGTGAGGTCTGTGAAAACGGCCGGCAGACCGTAGAAGCATTTGAACGGTCAGAAGAAGGGCAGTACCAGCTGATTCTCATGGATGTTCAGATGCCGGTTATGGGAGGCTATGAAGCCACCGGATTGATTCGGGATCTGGAACATCCAGAAGCACGTACCATTCCCATTGTGGCCATGACAGCCAATGCATTTACGGAAGATATCAACCGGGCTTTGGAGGCCGGTATGAATGCGCACGTGGCGAAGCCCGTGGATATGGGCGTGCTGGAAGCGACTGTACGGGAGGTGCTGGAGGTTTTGTCTACTGCAGATGACAGACGCTGATCTGGTCTTTCGGCGAAGGAAAAAGCTGCCGGCCAAAAAAGGAATACCGCCAAAGAAGGGAATGTTATGTACAAAATCCTGATCATCGAGGATGACAATACCATCGCCGAATCCGTTCGGCGCCATCTGGAGAAATGGGGCAGCCAGGCGGAATGTGTGACAGATTTCGCAGGAGTACTGGAGCATTTTGTTCGTTTTTCCCCTCAGCTGGTGCTGGTGGATATTGGGCTGCCATTTTATAATGGATATTACTGGTGCCAGGAGATCCGGAAGCTCTCCCAGGTTCCGATCCTCTTTCTTTCCTCTGCGTCCGACAATATGAACATTGTCATGGCCATGAATATGGGCGGAGATGATTTTATCACCAAGCCCTTTGATCTGGAAGTACTGTCCGCCAAGGTTCAGGCGATTCTCCGACGGGCATATGCGTTCCAGAGCCAGCCGGCATCTGTCATGGAGTGGGGCGGCGCGGTTTTGAATCTGTCGGATATGTCATTAAATTTTGCCGGACAGCGGGTGGAGTTGTCAAAGAATGAATTTCGGATTCTGCAGATTCTCTATGAACATGCAGGAAAGACGGTGAGCCGGGAAAATATCATGAAGCGTTTGTGGGATGATGAATGTTTCGTGGACGACAACACCCTGACGGTCAACATCAACCGCTTACGGCGCGGACTCAAAGAAATCGGGCTTGCAGACTTTATACAGACAAAAAAAGGCGTAGGCTATCAGCTGGGCCAGGGGAGGAACAATGAATAAAACTTCTGTAAAAAAGATGGCAGGAGTATATATAAAAGAGCACCGGACAGTCCTGGCAGTTTTTGCCGTGGCTGCCGTGCTTTTTTATTTTATTGCTGGACTGTATGGCTATCAGGACTCCATCAAGCATATGTCCTATGCGTTGTTTCTGGTACTGATCTTTGGACTTTTCGTGGGGATTTTGGGATGTGTGAGGTACATTCGGCACCTGAATGCTTTGTGGGATGCCGGACAGCGGGATGGAGAGCGGGGGGATAGCCTGCCCAAAGCCCGTACGACGGCAGAGCAGTATCTATATGATATCATCTCCGATCTGGAACAGGAGAGGCGGTATTTTTTGTCAGAATACGATGAGAAAAAACAGGATATGGCGGATTACTACACCATGTGGACGCACCAGATCAAGACGCCCATCGCTGCACTGCGCCTGCTTCTGCAGGATGAGGAACATCCATGGCCCAAACAGGCCAGGGAAGAGCTTTTTAAAATCGAACAGTACGCGCAGATGGCCTTATCTTATGCCCGTCTGGACAGTCTGTCCGGGGATCTGCTCCTGACAGACTGTGACATATGTCAGGTTGCCAGACAGGCAGTCAGGCAGTATTCGGTGTTGTTCATCGGCAGTGGGCTTTCTTTTACCATGGAAAGATGCAGCTGCCATGCAATAACGGACGAAAAATGGCTTTCGTTTGTAATTGGACAGGTTCTCTCCAACGCATTGAAATATACTTCCCATGGACAGATTCAGATCTATGGTGCAAACAGGCGAAAAGAAAGGACAGAAGGAGCGGCCTCCTATCTGGTAATAGAGGACACCGGGATCGGAATCAGTGAAAGCGATCTGCCCCGTATTTTTGAGCGGGGATTTACCGGATACAATGGCCGGCTCTGCAAAAAGTCCACCGGGATCGGACTGTATCTGTGCCGTCAGATTCTGGACCGGCTGGGACATACGATCGAAGTACAGTCGGTGATGGGACAGGGAACAAAGGTGTTTTTGGGCTTTGGGCAGGAAAAGGTGCTGCTGTCTGAATGATCCGGTTGGTTTGCCAGGAAACCGCTTGGGGCTGTCAGGTTCGCATAACTTTTTATATAAGGGCAGCAAGCACTTTTGGCGCGTAGGATCTGCTCACATGTAAAACGGTGTCATCAATCAGGATGATATCATTGTTCTGAAGGGTTCTGATTTTGCTTAAAGAGACGATACAGCTTTGCGTACATTTGATGAATCCATATGGATATAAAGCAGCTAACTCCTGGCTGAGCGTCCCATATTTTTTGTAGATGCCATGGGATGTGTGGATGGTGATATGGTGTTGCTGACTCTGCAGGTAATAAATATCGCAGATCTTTATTCTGGAGATCTGAGATTTGGTTTTCAGAAGATAGATCTGCTGATTGTCTGTGTACTGCTGCATTGCTTCTAGGAGTGCAGATTCTCCGTAAGCGGCAAGAAAAGATCTGATATCCGTTAGGATGTTTGACTGCAGGGATTTGTTTGTCATTGGTTGGTTCCTTTTTTCATTGGTAGCTGTTGTTTTTATAATGGTTACATAAATATATACGATTGTGAGAATGCTTTTCGACAAAAAATGAGATTTATCTGAAAGAAATTTCCGGATTTGCTGTTTTGGGTGCCGGATTTGATGATGGATTTGCAGTGGGCTGAAATATGGAGTAAAGTCAAACAGGATACACCGAAACAGGAATTAAAAGAATATAGGAGACATAAACAGGCTGATATCCTGATTATGGCAGATAGGCATATGAAGCGCTGTCGAGAGAGGATGTAAAGCCGTGTATGGAATAAGAAAAATCGACAGCAGGATAAATAAAAATCTGTGAATCCAGGTGTGATTTTTGCTGTTTATGTTGAAAAATGTATAAATAAATGTTATGATGAAGAAACAAAAAGAAGAAAATGTTTCACAGTATAACAAAATGAGCAACAAAAATCATATATACTTACCCAAATGGATAGAAAACAGGTGGGTATATGAAAGATGATACAGAAAAAGAGGAATGTACAGAAGAGGGAGGTATTAATATGGCAGTATTGGCAAAACCGATTAATAAAGTATCTGTAATTCAGGAAAGAGACTCCCGTAAATTCGTACAGGATTTTAATAATAACAGGGTATCAAAAGAGTTTTTAGATGTATGTAAAAAAGCGGGGAGTCTGTTTGGAAAGCGCAAATAATAAAAAGCATACTTGCATTGCATATTTTAATCCTGATGTGGAAGTTTACAATAAAGCGCATCAGGATTTATTATGGAAATTTAATGCCGGAGATGGTTATGATAATTTCAATGATTTCGTATCAGAAGAAGCGATAGGGTATGCAAACAATGGCAATGGTGTTACCTACTTGGTTTGGAATATTTTTTGTGGAGAAGATGGCAGTGAAGTCAAAAGAGAGTTAGTAGCTTATTATACATTGGCTGCAACATCCATTCCATATGTAGACCGAATTCGTTTAGATGAAGAGGAAGCAAAAATATCAGGGAAAGAATTTGATATACAGACTTGTGGGATTTCTGCTCTTGAAATTAAGATGTTTGCTGTGAATGAAAAGTATCAGGATACATTTTATGAATATGAAGGAATAGAATTGCCGGTATCGGCATGGGTTATGCGGAGTATCATTGATGAGGCGAATTCTATGATTAATACAGTGTTGGGATTTAAAGCTTTATTTTTACACGCGCTTCCAAATGCAGAAAAGTTCTATGAAAATAATGGCTTTCATCCTGTAAAAGAAAATATGCAGCCTTTACATAGTGTAGATTCTGATTATAAAGCGATGTATTTATCTCTAAGGAAGGTTCATATGAGTTATGATGATTGACAGGGCATATCGGATGTAGAAGACTGATATGCTCTGCTTTTATGATTTTTCATTCCTTGGTTGGAAGGGACATTTTTCTGATTTAAGACATGTTTACAAAAGAAGAACTCACCAGGCAAAGAGTGCGAGACAGATCCAATGGTCAGCCAGCTTCTGCTTGAGCATTTCTCCTGCATAGCCTTTATCTCCAAAGATCACAAGCCTTCCTTTTCTTCCACAAGGTTACGCAGGCCTTCCCGGTCATCAACGGATGCGGATGTGATTTCAAATGCGGTGACATATCCCTTCCAAAGAGACCAGGGTATGTACTTTGTAGCCGAAATAGGTTTCCTTTTTTGAAGGGCATTTTCTGTAATCCGCACCATAACTTCGGAAACAACGGCAGTAACGCGCTCGCCCAAATTTGCAGACGGCAAGAGGAAAACTGTCCACCACAAAATACCTGCTGGCAGAGATGATAAATATACAGAACAGCTTCTGCCTCAGCAGTTCTGTTGTCTGAAGGAGATTATGCAGGGCATAAATGGTTTATATAATAATAAACAATCAGTTTTGCCAAAAGATTATTTGGGGAGTTATGTTCTATGCAAAGATTAAAGGTATATTTAGATATATCAGCTATTAGTCACTTAATGCAGGAAGATGTCCCTGAGAAAATGGCAGATACAAGATAACTAAGAGAAATGTTCAAAAACGGAAAATATGATGTGTATTTATCTACGGTGACATTAAGGGAAATACAGAAGTGTCCAGAACCAAAGAAAAAGCAGCTTATAGATTGTCTGAATGAGATACGATTCACAACACTGGATATTACAGCAGATGTTGTAATGGTAGAAAAGAAAATTATCGGAATGGGAATATTGACACAAAAGAGTTTCGATGACTGCCATCATATAGGAGCTGCGATTATAAACGAATGTGATTGTATTATTTCATGGAACTTTAAGCATATTGTAAATGTAAAAACAATCAGAGATGTAAGGGCAATTACAAATTTAGAAGGATATAAGATGACTGAAATATGGAATCCTTCTGTATCATTGGAAAGCGTGGAATGATTATGATTGCAAAACCTGTTATCAGTCCAGATTTTACGGTCGAAGATATTCATAGAATTCGAGAATATCATTATGAACTTACAAAGGATATGACAACACAGGAAAGAATCAATTTTTATAATGAAGGTGGAAGAGCTTTTTTAAGGAAATGGAAGAGAAAAAGTTGCAGAAGATATAATTTCAAGCAATTTAACATTTTGAAAGCACCAACAGATGAGCTAATTGAACTGATTCCCAAAAGTTAGACCCAAAATCTAACGATTGGAGGTCAGTTTATTTTTTGGCTAAATATAGCTTTGTGTTCAAGAAACGGGTAGTAGATGCATATCTGCGGGGTGAGGGTGGTTAAACCTATCTAGCAGGAAAATGTAGTGTAACCAACAGAAGTCAGGTGCGTAACGGGGTTCATAATTACAAGAAATATGGCGATAAGGGATTAATGTGTTCCAGAAAACAGGAAAATATCTTTTTAAATATAAGCTCCATGTGGTAGAGTTATATTTATCAAGCGAATTATCATATCAGGAGCTGGCTCTTTCTGAGGGGATCAGAAACAGTAAGTTACTCACCAAATGGGTTAATAATTTCAGGATTGCTGGGTCTGATGCTTTGAGACTCAAAACAGGAAAAATCCTGATTGCCATATAGAAGAAAAAATCATGGAGATCCATGAAGACAACAGAGATTATGGATACCGTAGCGTGTATGGTAAACTGCGGAATCAGGGAATTGTAGATAATAAGAAAAAAGTACAGCGGATCATGCAGAAATTTAACTTTCAGGTAACTTTCTTTACCAGAAAGAGCCGCTAATATAGTTCTACAAGGGCAGGGTTGGCATTATCGCTCCAAACAGGATAAAAAGACGTTTCCATACGCATATATCGCACCAGAAGATTACTACAGACACAACGGAATTCAAATACTATGAAGTGTGCAATGGCGAGATCTTAAGTTTCGGAGTCGACAGACGTCTTTCTCCCATAAATGTAATGAATGCCTTAAATAAAGCAATTGCGATAACTGCCGACTGCCTTTATCGTAGGACATTTCATTCCGATCAGGGATGGGCATATCAGATGAAGGCATACTCACACCAGCTCAAAGGAGAACGGATTTTTCAAAGCATGTCACGGAAGGGCAACTGCTATGACAATTCAATAATGGAAAACTTCTTCGGGTTGTTAAAATAGGAGCTTTATTATGGCGTTGTTTACTACATGTACGAGGAATTAAAGGTTGCAATAGAAAGATATATTGAGTATTACAATGAACAAAGAATAAAGGAGAAACTGGGATGGATGAGTCCTGTGCAATATAGGCTCAGTCTTCCGGCTGCATAAAACTAACGAGACAGTTTCGGCTGCCTCGCTGATAAAGTCTAACTTTTGGAGGCCGCCTTAGGTGAAATGTGTTGATTTTGCAGAGGATTTTGAGTGTCAGAATAGTGAAGGAAATATTATGTAAATCATGTTCGGTTTTGTTTTTGGGATTTGTTTTTATAGTCAAAATATGTGTTTATATATCATATCTGGATATGGTAAGAGCATATATGGGAAATGGTTCCACTTGAAGTTAGAAAGTGTTTGTCGACATGACTCGACAATGGTAAAATAAAATATAATCCGGAGTTTGACACCAAAAACAGTAAAAAAGTCCCAGAGACCTTGAAATTACTGGCCTGTGGGACTTTTCCAAACTTTGCCACTGCACGTTACTCTCTCTGCCTTTTTGTGTCAGCACAAATTTTTTTCATTTTTTTGACCGACACGATTTCTTTGGATGTGCAGAAGCCGAATGCTTCGTGTAGTGCATCGGTCAGTTCCGTGCGTGTGTAGGTCGGCTGGTAGCCTTTTCCTTCATATCTTAGGAAATTCATTTCCTGCAGCGTGTCAATGATCTGACCAACGGGATATCGGTTGTCCAGTTTCCGCTCCAGGTACCGGTAGACAATGAGGGAGATGAAACATGTGATGAAATGCGCAACAATGCGGTCCTGGAGCTTGAGGTATACGGGCCGTGCCTGAAACCCGCTCTTCATGATGCGGAAGCATTCCTCGATCTCCCATCTGCGCTGGTTCACCTTTATGATGGACTCCGCCCGGTCCGCCAGGCTCGTGCATACGGCATAGAAGCCGTCATACTGCTCTTCCTTTGCGATGGTGTCCTCGTCGATGTAGCAGGCGGTATGTTCTGCAGCTTTTCCATCCTCTGTAGCATGGTCTATTCTGATGAACCGTTTCGGGTCGTTCTGCCTTTTGCGCTCCACTGCCTTTGCACCTGCTTCCACTGCTTTCCTGGCACGTTCCACCTGGCGGCTGCGAATGGAGCGCAGGTAGTTGCGGTACTTGATGGAATAGGTGACGATGAGCTGCTGTTCCAGTTCCACTTTCCGGCTCTGCCCGTCCATAGTGACATCCACTTTTTCCTTGATCCAGCGGCTCTTGTAATAGATTCTGTTAAGGCATTCCTCTTCATCCAGGTCCTTTATATGATATGTGGACTGGCCGTCACTCCCGCAAAGTCGCCACCCTTCTGGCGCAAGTGCCCATTTCTTCAGGTGCGCTTTTAGCTTCTTTACGGACTGTGTGGTGATGAAGTCGCGGGTTGCGTCAGCTTTATCATAGTTATTGAAATACCTGTTCGTATTGGAGGAAAGGCCCGCGTCTGTGCAGACAATGAATTGTGACATGTCAAATTTTTCCATGAGCTTCTTTTCCAGCGGTATAAGAGAGAGCTGCTTGCTTTCGTTCCCCGGGTTGATGCAAAAAGCCAAGGGGATGCCGTCCCGGTCCATGAACAGTCCCATCTCCACGATCGGCAGGGGGCGGTTTTCCTTGCTGATGCCCAATTGCTTGTCGTCTTCGGTCTCCTCGATTTCAAAATAGAAGTTTGTACAGTCATAATAGATGACTTCTGTCCTGCGCTTTTGTATGGCCATGGTGTTCTTGAACAGGCGGAACTGGATATAGTCTGACTCCCCGGCCAGGACAGAGAGCGCCCTGTAGATCTGGTGCAGTTCAAAATACGGCTGTTCTATAAAGCGCCTGGAGTCCTTGTAGGAGCTCAGCTTGGAGGCAGGGTAAAGGATCCTTGTGTAGATCAGCCGGGAAAGGATGGAGTTGAGGTTGTAGCTGAACCCATGTCTTGTGCGTATCATTGCACAGATTCTGTCCAGGCCGAGCTCGTAATAAACCTGCTGGAGGAAAAGGTAGCCGCCATTGAAGCAACGCTGTACATCCAGAGGCAGATCCAGTCTCATTTGTATCACCTCAAGTACATCATACAGTATTTAAAAGTAACGTGTAATAGAAAGTTTCGATTTTGACAAAAAATCAAGCCATTACTGGCTTTACGAGTCATTTTGGGACGGCTAGGTGTCAAACTCCCGAGTAGAATAATTTGGAAATATGATGGGAGTGACGCATATTTGGTTAAGAAAAATGCATATTTGGAAATATAATGCATATACTTTGAAGAAAAATATTTACTTGAGGTAAAGGTGATGTTATAATGGACAAAAAAAATTGGAGGGAATTGAGGTGGTATTTGATGATACTAAAGAAAGCACTTACATTAATCGTGAAATTTGATAATATTTTATCTATGCAAAAATACAAGAAGGAAACAAAAGTTCCTAAAGAAACAATAAGTGTTTTAGGAATAAGCAAGTTATAATTAATTATGAGAGACGGTTTACAATGGTGTAGAAATGCACTTATAAAATTGCATGAATGGGTACAAAAGAGATGGATGTTTGTATCTGTATTTTTATCAACCTCAAGTATTTGGTTTTCGCTCATATTAAATTTTTGTGGTGAAAGGTTTAATTTAATCGTCAGTGTTAATGGGAAGAGACAGCTTACTTTAATAGGTTGGATACTTACCATAATTGTCGTTGGCTTTTCTTGTTTATTGGTTATGGCACAGAGGTATTACGAATATAAAAAGCTTAATTCGGATTCAGATAAAAGAAAATTATATATTTTAGAGCAAGTTGATATGGGAACAAATAAGATATGTGACAATAAGTTTATTACATTAAAGAAACAGATCGTTTCCATAAAAAATAATAATACATCTATTCCACAGATAGTAAGTAAGCCCTGTGAACAATTAAAACATATTACCGAAAAAATGAGCAGTTGTTTACGTCAATTGTTATCACAAAATGATTATACAATCAAAGAAGATGAGTTGTATGTAAGTTTATATTATAATTTTCCGCTAGAAAATAATATATGGAAATTAGCTGACAGCTTATCTCCAGAAAAAGGATTGAGTATCGAAGAATTACTAAAAGAAAAGACTACTTTCAAAAAAGTATTATCTTCAAAGGAAACATTCCTTTTTTTTAATAGTAAAGAACAAGCAAGAAGAAATGAGTGCTATATTAGAGATAGTGAGGATTGTTTAAATGAAAATGGTGAATTAAAAGGTTCAATAGCATGTTATCGCATTAAAATTAAAGAAAATAATCAAGTACTGATAAATGCAGTGTTATCTATTACAACTTATGATAAAAAATTTATTAATAGTGATGATAGAGTAATAATTGAAAATACAAAATATAATATAAATGAGTACATATTAAAACCATTTATCAAACGTATAGATATTGAATTATGTCTTTTATATCTTTTTACATTATATGAAAGTAAAAAACATAATGTTGTTTGAAATATTAAATTGATAATTAAGGTGTATCAGATGTAAAAGTCTGGTATGCCATTTTTTGCACCTTTTAAAAGTGTAGAGGAA
>OFGP01001455.1_pt1 | contig 17138 bp, 18 predicted proteins | sample 1521781 | NCBI WGS metagenome assembly OFGP01 (sample SAMEA3504113, study PRJEB24116) | mouse gut metagenome | biome: mouse gut; feature: mouse-associated habitat; material: faeces | place: Denmark | collected 2011 | reverse complement strand
GGCGGCCGGCGCCGGAGGCGGCGGCCAAGCAAAGGCGGCGGGAATCCATAATGTCTGGTTTTTTTAACGCCGTCTCGGCCTGTCTGGTGGTACTCCTGCTGATGGCCGTAGGATATTTTATGGGCGTAAAAGGCTGGATGACGGCCGCCGAGAAAAATTTTCTCAGCCGGTTCATCATCAATATCGCCGTACCTGCCAACTGTATTGTGGGCCTGCTGAATAATCTGGATCGAGCCGAGCTGGCCCAGGCGGGCGTGCAGCTGCTCTCGGTCCTGCTGGGGGTGGGGATTACCTTACTGCTGTCTATGGGGGCGGCGTCTCTGCTCCGCCTGCCCCGGGCGCGATGGGGGGTATTTGCCACCATGGCTGGTCTGTCCAATGTCCTGTTTATCGGCATACCCGTATGCACCCAGCTCTTTGGGGAGGTCTGTGTGCCCTATGTGATGCTGTATTACCTGGGCAATACCACCTTTCTCCAGTCAGCGGGCATTCTGCTGGTGGAGCGGTCGGGGGACCGGGGAGAGCGGTCGGAGGGACCAGGCCGTTTTCTGCGGAATATATTCACCAAGCCCCCGATTCTGGGGGTGCTGCTGGCCATCGCGCTGCTGCTGCTGGACGTGACGCCGCCCGGGCCGGTGATGCGCTTCGCCGGGTATATCAGCAGTACTGTGTCCCCTTTGGCGCTGATCTACGGCGGATTTATCGTCTATGAGGTGGGATTGAAAAATCTCCGGTTTCTCCGGGGACTTCCTACCATGCTGGTGATACGTCTGGTGATGGCGCCGGTCATCTGCTGGGGGTGCTGCCGGCTCTTTGGTTTGGATGGGCTGGTCAGAAACGTCTTTCTGGTGGAGAGCGCCTTGCCCGTGGTCAGCCAGGTGACGGTGATGGCCGGGGCCTACGGGGCCGATGAGGAGTACGCCGCCACCGGCGCGTGCCTGTCCATCCTGGGCTGTTTTGTGACTTTGCCTGTTTTAATGCTGATTATTGGATAAAGCAGCCCCGCCGTTTGAAACGGCGGGGCTTTTGTCATTCTTCCGTTTTGGTGATGATGATGTTCAGCTCGTCCAGCTGGCTTTGCTCCACGGTGGAGGGCGCGCCCATCATCAGGTCCTGGGCGTTTTTGTTCATGGGGAAGGGGATCACTTCCCGGATGGAGTCCTCGCCGGACAGCAGCATCACCATCCGGTCCACCCCGGGGGCAATGCCGGCGTGGGGGGGCGCGCCGTAGGTGAAGGCATTGTACATGGCGGGGAACTTGCTCCGCACGTCCTCCTCCTCCAGGCCCACCATCCAGAAGGCCTTTATCATGATCTCCGGGTCGTGGTTGCGCACCGCGCCGGAGGACAGCTCCACCCCGTTGCACACCAGGTCATACTGGAAAGCGGTGATGGACAGGGGGTTCACCTCCCCTTTGATGGCCTTCTCGATCATCTCCAGCCCGCCGTTGGGCATGGAGAAGGGGTTGTGACAGAACTCCAGCTCGCCGGACTCCTCCCCGATCTCATACATGGGGAAGTCCACAATCCAGCAGAACTCATACCGCTCCTTGTCCATGTGTGCGGGACAGAAGGACCCCAGCTTGTTCCGGAGCACGCCGGCGGTCTTCTGCGCGGCCAGCTTCGCCCCGGCGGTGAGGCCCACGAAACAGCCCTTCTCCAGATTCAAGGCCTCCACCACCTGGTCCTTGATGGGCTGGACAAACTTGGCGATGCCGCCTACGATCTCGCCGTTCTCGTCGTACCGGAACCAGTAGGCCTTATTGCCCGACTGGACCTCCACTTCATTGCACAGCCCGTCGATCTGCTTCCGGGTGCCGGAGAAATCGGACACCACGATGGCCTTGACGGTCTGGTGCTCAAAGGGCGGGAAGCCGCAGCCGGCCAGCAGGCCGGTGGCATCGGTCACGGTCAGGTCGATGCGCAGGTCGGGCTTGTCCGTGCCGTACTTCTCCATGGCCTCCAGGTAGGGAATGCGCCGGAAGGGGGCGGAGGAGGCGGAGTCGTACTTGCCGTATTTGGCGAAGATGGGGGGCAGCACGTCTTCCAGCACGGCGAACACATCCTCCTGGCTGGCGAAAGACATCTCCATGTCCAGCTGATAAAACTCGCCGGGGGAGCGGTCGCCCCGGGCGTCCTCATCCCGAAAACAGGGGGCGATCTGGAAATATTTGTCGAAGCCGGAGGCCATCAGGAGCTGCTTGAACTGCTGAGGAGCCTGAGGCAGAGCGTAGAACTTGCCGGGGTGTTTCCGGGATGGCACCAGGTAGTCCCGGGCCCCCTCGGGGGAGGAGGCGGTCAGGATGGGGGTGGTGATCTCCAGAAAGCCGTGGTCCGTCATGGCGGCGCGAAGGGCGGAAACCACCTGACACCGCAGGACAATATTTTTCTTGACCTCGGGGTTGCGCAGGTCCAGATAGCGGTACTTGAGCCGGGCCGACTCGTCGGCCTCCCGGCTGCGGTTGACAGGGAAAGGCAGCTCGTTGTGCCGACAGCGGCCCAGTACCTCGATCTTGGCGGGGACCACCTCGATATCGCCGGTGGGGAGCTTGGGGTTCTTGCTGTCCCTCTCCCGGACGGCGCCGGTGACGGCAATCACGGTCTCCTTGTTCAGCTCCTTGGCGGCCTGTACGGTCTCTTCAGTCTCCAGCACCACCTGGGTGGTGCCGTAGAAGTCCCGCAGGACCAGGAAGGCTAGATTCTGCCCCACTTCCCGCAGGTTCTCCATCCAGCCGGCCAGGGTTACGGTTTCCCCGACCTGCTCCATCCGGAGTTCCCCGCAGGTGTGGGTGCGGTAAAAGGTGCTTATGTCACCCATAAAATCACTCCTATTTGTATTGTTATATCTGTATATTGCTTTTTGTATTTGCGTCGCGTTCATGGTAATGTCGTTTTAGATTCAGACCGGCCCGCCAAATAATCCAACGACACCTGAAAACAGTCTGCCAGCTTTACCAGGTTGTCATAGCCGGGCTTTTGTTCGCCTTTTTCAAAGCGCTGGTATTGCCGTAAGGTGGTCTGAATGGCATCAGCTACCTGCTGTTGTGTCATGCCGGATTCCTTGCGGAGTTCTTGTAATCGCTGAGTTAGCAAAACGGCTCATTCCCCTCTTGACATGACCTATCAGTCGTAATATAATATGACTTATAGGACGTAATTAGGAGGTGTAGTTATGTCAGAAATTATGAGTTTGTTGTTTGATGAATACACAAGGAATTTATTTGCGAGAAAAATGGAAGAAACGAAAATCGCACAGGCGCGTTACCAGCAATTAAAAGAACTTGCGGGTGAAGAAATCGCGATAGAGATTTGGGACACTGCGGTAAATGAAGGTGCTATTATGCAGGAAGAATGTTTTCAGGCTGGCTTGAAAACAGGGATCGCATTAGCGTTTGATTTGCTTTCCCAGTAGGGGGGAAGGGTCACTCCCCCTTGTCCAGGATGGGGGTCTCGCTGTCGCTGGCCCCCATGGCGGCGATAATTTTGTCCACAGCCTGGGCGGTGGGGATCAGCTCCTGCTCGCCGGAGCGCATGTCTTTCAAAGACACCTTGTCCTGCTTGATCTCGTCGTCCCCCAGGAAAATCACATAGGGCACCCCCAGCTTGTCGGCGTAGTTCATCTTCTGCTTGAACTTCTTCTGCTCGCCGTAAATCTGGGTGCGCACCCCGGAGGCCCGCAGCTGGGTGGACAGGGTGATAGCGGGGCCCATGTCGTCGGTCATGGGGAGGATAAGCACATCGGCGGGGGCAGTGTTCAGCTTGTCGTTCAGGTAGCCCTGGTCCTCCAGCACGAAGAACAGCCGGGTCAGGCCGATGGAAATGCCCACGCCTGGAAGTTGTTTATCGGTATAATATTCCGCTAAGTTATCATACCGGCCGCCGGAGCAGATGGAGCCGATCTCCGGGTGGTCCAGCATGGTGGTCTCGTAGACGGTGCCGGTGTAGTAGTCCAGCCCCCGGGCGATGGTCAGGTCCAGCACGAAGTGGGTTTCAGGCACGCCAAAGGCGGCCAGATTTTTGGCCACGGCCCCCAGCTCGTCCAGGCCCTCGTCAAACTTGGCGTCCCGGCCCCGGTAGCCCTCCAGGGCGGCAAGGACATCGGCATTACAGCCCTTGATGGCGATGAACTTGAGGATTTCCACCGCCTGCTCGTCAGTCAGGCCGATGTCGGGGCCGGTGAGCATGTCCCGGACGCTCTTTTCCCCAATCTTCTCCAGCTTGTCCACCGTGCGCATAATGGCCCCTGCCTGGGAGGTGAGGCCCAGCATGGCATAGAAGCCGTTGAGAATCTTCCGGTTGTTCACCCGAATCTGGAACAGCTTCAGTCCCAAAGCGGTGAAGGTGCGGTAGATGATGGCGGGGATCTCCGCGTCGTTGGAGATATCCAACTGGCCGTCACCGATGACGTCGATATCCGCCTGGTAGAACTCCCGGAACCGGCCCCGCTGGGCCCGTTCGCCCCGGTAGACCTTGCCGATCTGGAACCGGCGGAAGGGGAAGGCCAGCTTGGCATAGTTAAGGGCCACGTACTTGGCCAGGGGGACGGTGAGGTCAAAGCGCAGGGACAGGTCGGAATCGCCCTTGGTAAAGCGGTAGATTTGCTTCTCGGTCTCGCCGCCGCCCTTGGCCAGCAGAATCTCGCTGGCCTCGATGAGGGGGGTGTCCAGGGGGGTGTAGGCGTAGAGGGAGAAGGACTCCCGGATGATGGCCGCCATGCGGTCGAACTGAATCTGCCGTGCGGGGAGCAGCTCCATAAAGCCGGAGAGGGTGCGCGGTTGTACCTTAGCCATAATAATCTTCCTTTCTTTTGTTACACACAAACACAATTTGAAGAATAGACCGTTTTTAGTTTTTGCCAAAAGGCTCCTTTGGAAAGGAGCTGTCAGCCGCAGGCTGACTGAGGATTGCGTTTTGCGAAGCAAAACATACGAAGTAAACAAAGTTTTGCAAACCTTGTTTATTTCATACATTTCGCCTGCGGCGAAATACAATCCTCCGCCCCAGTTTGCGAACTGGGGCACCTCCTTTAAAAAGGAGGCTTTGGCCTTGCGGGGGACGTAAAATGCGGAACGCTCCCATCCACGAGAATCGGGACGGGAGCGCACGGTTTGATGCGCCGCCGGTTACAGGGCGAAGGGCACCCGGTTGGGGTTCATGCCCTCGCGCCAACCCAGATCGCCCCGGGCCAAGCCGTGAATCAACAGCTCGGCGGTGGCCACGTTGGTAGCCACGGGGACAGAATGCTGGTCGCACAGGCGGGTGATATACAGCACGTCCTTATCCATCTCGTTATCCTGCGGGGAGTTGAAAAACAGCACCATGTCGATCTCGTTGTAGATGATGCGCTGGCCGATCTGCTCGATGCCCCCATGCTCATGGGAGAGGAACAGCTGAACGGGCAGGCCGGTGGCTTCCGCCACCATGCGCCCGGTGGCGTTGGTGCCGCAGACCGAATGCTTGGACAGTACCCCGCAGTAGGCGGTGCAGAACTGTACCATCAGCTCCTGCTTCTTGGTATGGCTCATAATAGCGATATTCATGGCGGTAATACCTCCTCGTATCAAATTCGGGTGGAGTGGGGTCAGCGGATGCGCATAATGGGCACCCGATGCCCCTCCAGCCGCCGGGCGATGTTCCAGCAGGCCAGAGCGGCGCCCCGTCGGCTCTGGGTGGCGAGGGGCCGGCCCAGATTGGCGCAGAGAATCACCTGTGGGTCCTCCGGCACCACCCCGATCAGGGGCAGGCCGGCGGCGTCCATGGCGTCATCTATGGTGGTGCGCAGCTTGCGCAGCAGCTTGGTCTGAATGCGGTTCATAACCAGGTGAATCAGCCGGAGCTCCTCCAGCTCGGCCACCGTCCGCTGGGCGTCCCGAAGGGAAGACGCGTCGTTGGTGGAGACAACGATGGCCCGGTCCACCCCGCAGGTGGCCAGCCGGAAGCCGGTCCCCAGCCCGGCGGGGGAGTCGATCAGGATATGGTCATAGCCGGCGCGGGCCTCCTTCAACAAAGCGCGCACCTTGTCCGGCGTAAGACTGGCGGGGAGGGTCATAGGCGCGGTGAGCAGAGACAGCCCCTTGATGTCGGGGTGCTCCACCGCCGCCCGGGCCAGGGGACAGCGGCCCAGGGCCACGTCGGCAAAGTCCATCATGGCGCGGTCGTTCAGCCCCAGGGAGATATCCAGGTTCCGCAGGCCGACGTCCATGTCGATGCACAGCACCCGCCGGCCCATCAGGGCCAGCGAGGCGGCCACGCCGCCGGTGATGGAGGTCTTCCCGGTGCCTCCCTTTCCCGATGTGACCGCGATCACGGTGCCCATGGCAACGACCTCCTCGCCGCAAAGAAATAATATAGCAAAAGTACTGGGTCTGTCAACTATTATTCTCACATATTTTAGAAAAAATTTACAATTTTTCGGTGTTTCAACAGAATCCGGTCACTAAAGGGGTTTTTTGGGGATTTTGGCCCATCTCCTGGGGTAGACCTCCGGGCTGGGGGCCGTTTTTTCCATGACGATGAGGCGGTGGGTAACGTCGGTTCCGGGGATGAGGTAATCGTGAATTTCGGTGACCCTACCCCCCAGTACCTTGACAGCGTGGTCCGCCTCGGCCAGCTCCTGATCGCTTCCGGTGGACTTCATGGCCAGAAACCTGCCTCCCACCTTTACAAAGGGCAGGCACAGCTCGCACAGCACCCGCAGGTCCGCCACCGCCCCGGCGGTGGCGAAGTCGAAGCACTCCCGATAGCCTTTGTGGCCCCACTCCTCCGCCCGACCGTGGAAGGTGGTGATGCTGTCCACGCCGTCCAGGTCCTCATAGACCTCTGTAAGCCAGTCCAGCCGCTTGCTCAGGCTGTCCAGCAGATTGATTTTCAGAGAGGGGACCAGGATTTTCAAAACCATCCCCGGAAAGCCCGCCCCGGTACCTACGTCAATGAGGGTCTTACCCTCAAAGTTGCAGAACTTGAGGAGGGCGGCGCAGTCCAGAAAGTGCAGCCGGGCCACGCCCTCCGGCTCCCGGATGGCGGTGAGGTTCATCACCTGGTTTTTCTCCAGGAGCATTCGCCCGTACTGGGCCAGCTGGGCGGGGGCGTCCGCCGGGACGCGGCCAGTCAGCCCCAGCTCCTCCAGTCCGGCGGAAATCATCTGTTCCATAGCTCAGCCTCCGAAGTTGGACATCAGTCCGGCGATGCCGATGGGCAGGGTGGCCAGGGCCAGCAGCCAGCACAGGGCGGCCAGGGCGATGGCGGGCCACTTTCCCGGCTTGCCGGCAGTCCGCCAGGACACCAGCGCCGCCGCGCCCAGCCCGATGAGCCCGGGAACGGTGAGCAGGGGCCCCAGGTTGCCCAGCCCGGCGCCGGTGGAGTAGGGGTAGGTGGTCATGGCCACCAGAATCACCATATAGGCCAGTCCGGTCCAGGCCAGGGTCCGCTTGACGGGGGAGGAGGGGGTGTAGCCCCGGTCATCCCCGGAGGCAGGGGTGCGCTTGTCGTCCGGCATGTCAGTGGTTCTCCTTTAACAGGTCGCGTATCTCGGTGAGCAGCTTCTCCTCGGCGGAGGGCGCCGGGGGCGGGGGAGGGGCCTCCTCCTTCTTCCGGTGGAGGCGGTTGAGGGTTTTTATCAGGCAGAACACCACAAAGGCCATAATAAGGAAGTTGAGCACGGCCTGGATGAAGTTGCCGTAGGCGATTACAGCCCCGTTGACGGTAACGGACAGGGCGGCAAAGGAGATGCTGCCGGTGAAGATGCCCAGAAGGGGCATGATGATATCGTTGATCAGGGAGGTGGTGATGGAGCTGAAGGCTCCGCCGATGATGACGCCCACCGCCATATCCATCACATTGCCCCGGGCGATAAATTTTTTAAATTCCTCAAAAAACTGTTTCATTGGTATTTCCTCCTGCTTTACCAGCGGTCTTCCTCGCTGCGGACCCGGGTCTCTTTGATGCCCATTTGCAGGTTGTACAGGGTCTTGTTCAGGGCGGTAATCTCCTGTTCGGTGAGCTGGGCAAAGAGGATGCCGTACCAGAATTGCCCGGGGGCGTGTTCCACGCACCGGACGATCTGGCCCAGGAAGTTCAGGGGGGCGTACTCCTCCAGCTTCACCCGGATGCGCAGGACCTCGTCCTCCATGTGGATATACTCCGACTGCACGCAGCAGCCGCCGGTGCTGATGTTCACCAGCTTGCACTCCTCGGGGTTTTTAAAGTGGTTGTCCTCCTTGTGGTAGAGGGAGACGGGGGCGGCGAAGGGCAGGCGGAAGGTGTCCCGGTTTTCGGCGTGGCTCTCCACCTTGAGGTTTTTCAGCTTGAAGCTGGTGCGGGCTGACTCCTGCACGGTGGCGCTGAGGCAGATGGGGATAAGCTTCTTGTCGTAGCCGCTGAGGCTTACCGTTGTGCCCAGGGTGGCGGTTTTGAAGGACAGTTCGCCGGGCAGGCGGCCCAGGGTCAGGGTGTCCTCCCCCAGCTCGACAATCCGGCCGGACAGGAGAGGCTCCCCGTCCTTGGTCATCACGTCGATGCGCATGCCCTGGAACAGCTCGCCGCTTGGGGCGCTCTCGGGCTGGACGGAGGTCCGCCGGGCCGGCGCTTCCGCCTCCTGCATCAGCTCCTCCTCATCCTCCTCATACTCCTTGGAAAAGAACGAAAAAATACCCATGTTGTGTCTCCTTTTCAATTTGGTTGTTGCCTGGGACGGTTGAGGGCTCCCCACAGGCGCTGCCAGAGGATACATCCGGCGATGGTCACCGGATAGACCACCAGGATCCGCAGCGGGAGCAGAACACTGACCCGGTCGCCCACCAGCGCGGGCATGTGGTAGTTAAACAGGGTAATGACCAGGCAGTGGTACAGATAGATCAGGTAGCTGGCCCGGTCCGTGGCCCGGAGCAGGGGGCCCCGGCTGCCGGACATGAGGGCGGTGTGCCGCCGGGCCCAGTCCAGCAGGACCAGGATGGCGCTGAGGATATACAGGGTGTGTATCAGCTCCAGATAGGGGGCGGACCGCCGGCCGGAGAAGGCCAGCATCGAGATTACCCCGTCCGCCCCCCCGAAAAACAGGGCGGAGGCGGTGAGGAGGGGGCGGTTTTCCTCCAGCAGGGCCAGGACGCGGGGGTAGTGCTGTCCCGCGCAGCAGCCGGCCAGGTAGTAGACCAGGTAGCTGGTAAAGACGCGGTCGCCGTAGGGAAAGGCGGCGTCGGGGACAGCCAGCTGGAGGACGGCGTTGAAATATATGGAGCTCAGCCAGGTGATCCCCAGGGCCAGGGGCAGCAGGACCACCGGGGCATACCGCCGGGCCAGCCGCCGGAACAGGGGGGCCAGCAGGATAAACTGCATCAGGGCGACAAGGAAGTAGAACTGGGCGGAGAGGGTGCCCAGGGCGGTCTCCCGGAGAAACTGGGCGGGGGAGAAGGAGTACCAGCCGATGCGGACGAAGTACAGGTAATACACTGCCGCCGCCAGCAGGTAGGGGAGGAGCAGCCGCTTCACCCGGCCCAGGTAGTAGGCGGTCAGGCCCGGCTCCTCCCCCCGGGGGAGGGTGAGCTTCAGGCCGCTGAGGAAGAAAAACCCGGGCACCGACACAAAGGCCAGCCGCTGGGGAATCAGCACCAGGGCGTATTGCCAGCCCGTCCGGTCCAGCGCGCCCACCGCGTGGGACAGCACGTGAATCAGCACGACCAGCATGCAGAACAGCACATTGAGGATGGAAAGCTCCTCCAGCCGGCGGCGGGCCATAGGCGGACCTCCCTTTCGTTACTTCTTGGGCGTCATGACCTCCAGGCCGCCCATGTAGGGCTGGAGCACCTTGGGGATCACCACGCTGCCGTCGGACTGGAGGTTGTTCTCCAGGAAGGCGATAAGCATCCGGGGAGGGGCCACCACCGTGTTGTTCAGGGTGTGGGGGAGGTAGGTCCCCTGCTCGCCCTTCACCCGCATTTTCAGGCGGCGGGCCTGGGCGTCGCCCAGGTTGGAGCAGGAGCAGACCTCGAAATACTTCTGCTGCCGGGGGGACCAGGCTTCGATGTCGCAGGACTTCACCTTTAAATCGGCCAGGTCGCCAGAGCAGCACTCCAGCTGCCGCACGGGGATGTCCAGGGAGCGGAACAGCTCCACGCTGTAGCGCCACATCTTCTCATACCAGTCCATGGAGTCCTCCGGGCGGCACACCACGATCATCTCCTGCTTCTCGAACTGGTGGATGCGGTAGACACCCCGCTCCTCGATGCCGTGGGAGCCCTTCTCCTTGCGGAAGCAGGGGGAGTAGGAGGTGAGGGTCTGGGGCAGGGAGGCCTCGGGGATGATCTGGTCGATGAACTTGCCGATCATGGAGTGTTCGCTGGTGCCGATGAGGTACAGGTCCTCCCCCTCGATCTTATACATCATGGCCTCCATGTCGGTCTGGGACATAACGCCCTCCACCACGTTGCCGTGGATCATGAAGGGGGGGATGCAGAAGGTAAAGCCCTTGTTGATCATAAAATCCCGGGCGTAAGCCAGCACTGCCTCATGGAGCCGGGCCACATTCCCCAGCAGGTAGTAGAAGCCGTTGCCCGACACCCGGCCGGCGGCGTCCATGTCCACTCCGTTGAATCGCTCCATAATCTCGGTGTGGTAGGGGATCTCAAAGTCAGGCACTGCGGGCTCGCCGAACCGCTCCACCTCCACGTTGGCGCTGTCATCGGGCCCAATGGGGACAGAGGGGTCGATGATGTTGGGGATGACCAGCATGATCTTTCTGATTTCTTCGGCCAGCTGGGCCTCCTTCTGCTCCAGCTCGGCCAGACGGTCGGCGTTGGCCTTTACCTGGGCCTTGGCCTCCTCCGCCTCGGCCAGCTTGGAGGGGTCCTTTTTGGCCTGGCCCATGAGCATGCCCACCCTCTTGCTGAGGGTGTTCCGGGCGGCCCGGAGCTCGTTGGCCTCCGACATGGCGGCCCGGTTTTCCGCATCCAGCTTCAGCACCTGGTCCACCAGGGGGAGCTTCTCCTCCTGGAATTTCTTTTTGATGTTCTCCTTTACGGCCTCGGGATTTTCCCGGATAAAACGGATGTCCAGCATAGTTTCTCATTCTCCTTTGTTGTAATGTTTCACGTGGAACGTCGTCGGAGCAAGCTTCATATCCTTCGCTTCTGCGCAAGCGCAAAAGCTCACTCATTTCGCTGCTCCTCCTCTCCAAATCGGACCCGCTGCGCTGGGCTCCGATTTGGGGCCGCCTTCGGCGGCTACTTAATGACCTTTCCCCGAATCTCCATATACCGGTCGTAGGGGGAGAAGCGGTCGGTGCCGGTGATGTTCTCCTTGGGCAGGCTGTCCTGGAGCTTGGCCTCCTCCAGAGCGGTAATCAGCTCCCGGCACAGCTTGGTTTTCCCCCGTACGGATGCGTCGTTGATCTGCCAGAACCAGTGCATGGCCATATTTGTCTTCTGTTCACCCTGAAGCTGAGCCTGCAGCAGGCCCTGCTCCTCCTCTGCGGCAGCCAGCTGGCCCTGGAGTTCCCGCAGCTGGGTTTCCAGCTCGGAGACCTGGGTTTTCAGCTGGTCATTGCTGGACATCAGTCCCTGCAGGGTCTGGTAGGCGGAGGCCGACTGTTTCAGGTCGTCAATTTGCTGCTGGCTCTCCCGCCGCTCCAGCATAAAGGTGTAGAGGAGCAGCACAAAGGCGGCGGCGAACAGGATGGCGATGTACCGGAAGACGGAATTGCGCTTCCTGCGCTGCTGTACCCGGTGGCGGCGGGTGTCCACCTCGGGGGCGGGGGGCCGCCGCTTCTTCTGGGGGTCCTCCGGGTAGCGGTGGGCGTCCTCAATGAAGGGCTCGCTGGGGCCCTTGCGCCGGTCAGAAGAAGCCATAGGTGTCCACCCCCTCGCCGTCGGTCCGCCGGAGCAGTTCCAGAAGGGTCTCCAGGTCCTGCTCGCTGTAGTACTCCAGCTCGATGCGGCCCTTTTTTCCCTTGTGGGCAATCTTCACCTTTCGGCCCAGACGGCCGGCTAAGTCCTTTTCCAGCTCCCCCAGATAGAGGGAGAGGTCGGGCGCGGTATCCTTGGGCTTCTCCCTTTTCTCCTTTTGCAGGGTCTTGATCAGAGCCTCGGTCTGGCGCACAGAGAGCTGTTCCTTCACCACCCGGGCGGCGGCCTCCTTTTGGAGGGCAGGGGAGGGGGCCCCCAGGATGGCCCGGGCGTGGCCGGCGGAGAGAGTTCCCTCCTCCATCAGTGCCAGTACCTCATCAGGCAGGGCCAGCAGGCGCAGGGTGTTGGTGATGGCCGGGCGGGACTTGCCCATCTGCTGGGCTACCTGCTCCTGGGTCAGGCCGTACTCCTCCATCAGAGTGCGGTAGCCCCGGGCCTCCTCGGCGGGGTTCAGATCCTCCCGCTGGAGGTTTTCGATCAGGCCCAGCTCCATCACCTTCCGGTCGTCCGCCTCGATGATAACGGCGGGGACCTCCTGGAGGCCGGCGGCCTTGGCCGCCCGCCAGCGGCGCTCGCCGGCGATAATCTGGTAGTAGCCGCTGGCCAGGCGGCGCACCGTCAGGGGCTGGATGATACCGTGGACCCGGATGGATTCCGCCAGATCGTCCAGCGCCCCCTGTTCAAACCGCTTCCGTGGCTGGTTCAGCCCCGGCTCCACCTGGGAAATGGGCAGGGCCACCGAGCCCTCCCCCTGGGCGGGGAGCTCCGGGTCGCCCAGAAGGGCGTTCAGCCCCCGGCCCAGACCCAGTTCTGTCTTTCTTTTTGCCATATCTCTACCTCAATTCCGCGAATATCGTCGCGCAGGGCAGGGACTCTGCACCTGCCTTTTTATGTGGTGTGTCCTTTCGGTGAGACAAGAGCAGAGCCCTTGCCCTGCATTATGGACCTGTCCGGGTCAGACCGCTCCGCACATCTCCTCTGCCAGCAGCTTATATGCCTCGGCTCCCCGGGAGAAGGGGTCATAGGCGTTGATGGGCTTGCCGTGGCTGGGGGCCTCGGACAGGCGGACATTCCGGGGGATCACGGTAGCGTATACCTGGCCGGGGAAGTGGCGCTTGACCTCCTCCGCCACCTGGAGGGACAGGTTGGTCCGGCTGTCGAACATGGTGAGCAGCACGCCCTCCATCACCAGGTTGGGGTTCAGCTTCCGCTTCACCAGCCGGACGGTGGCCAGCAGGTCGCTCAGGCCCTCCAGGGCGAAGTACTCACACTGCACCGGCACCAGCAGGCTGTGGGCGGCGCACAGAGCGTTGACGGTGAGCAGCTCCAGGGAGGGAGGGCAGTCGATGAAGATGAAGTCGTAGCGGTCGTCCAGACCGGCCAGGGCGGTTTTCAGAAGCATCTCCCGGTGTTCTATGCCGATCATCTCGATGCCCGCGCCGGCCAGCGCCTTGTTAGAGGGCAGCACGTCGCCGTATTTGGTGGACACCACCGCCCGGGCGGGGTCGGCGTCGCTGACGAGAAGGTCATAGACGTTGGGGGAGGCGGTGTTTTTGTCCACCCCCATGCCCGATGTGGCGTTGGCCTGGGGGTCGAAGTCGCACAGCAGCACCCGCTTGCCCAGCTCGTGGAGGGCAGCGGTGATGTTGACGGTGGTGGTTGTCTTGCCCACGCCGCCCTTCTGGTTGACGACGGCAATGATTTTAGCCATTGGATGGGCCTCCTTGGGAAAATTATGATTGACAGTTATGCAATTTCCCATTATAGCAACCGGCGGCGGGGATTTCAACTGTTTTGTGCAGAAAAATAAAAAAGGCTTCCCGAACAGGGAAGCCTTGGGGGAGGGGAGGCTGTGCGCCTGGGCCTGGAAACCGCGTCCGTTCTTCGCGGAATGTTCCACGTGAAACATTACCCCGTCCGGCGGGGGATATGGATGGTGAGCAGAATTTCCTCCTCGCTGTCCTGGCGCTTGCACTGGGCGTCCACCCCGGCGGAGCGCATGATGTCCAGACTGCGGGTGATGGTGTTCAGAAACAGCCGCACATCCTTTATAATAAAGGTAGGCTGCCGGCGGGGGGGCGGGGCGGCGGCCAGGAGGATGCTGTCCACCAGCGCCTCGGTCTGGGCCACGGTGAGCCGGTCCGCCGTAAGCTGCCGGGCGGCCTCCAGCTGGCGTTCCAGGTCGGGGAGGCGGAGGAGGGCCCGGGCGTGGCGCTCGGTGGCCCGGCCGTCCCGGAGGACAGACAGCACCTCCTCGGGCAGGGGGACAGCTTCAGCAGCCGCAGCTTGTTGGCTACCGCTGACTGGCTCTTGCCGATGCGCCGGGCCACCTCCTCCTGGGAGATGTGGTAGGTGTCGATGAGCCGGCGGATGGCCAGGGCCTCCTCCCAAAAGTCCAGATCCCGGCGCTGGAGGTTTTCCACCAGCGCCAGCAGGGAGGAGGATTGGCTGTCCGTCTGGATGGACAGACAGGGCACGCTCTCCAGTCCGGCCAGCCGGGCGGCACGCAGGCGGCGCTCTCCGGCCACCAGCTCCCATCGGCCCTCCCGGCGGCGGACGGTGAGGGGTTGAAGCACCCCCAGCTCCCGGATGGAGGCGGCCAGCTCCTCCAGCTCGGGCTGGGTGAAGGTGCGGCGGGGCTGGTAGGGATTGGGCTGGATGGCGTCCACGGGGAGAAAGAGCACCCGGCCGGTCTCAAAGAGCCCCTTTTTGGTCAGCGGCCACATAGATATACCACCTTTCATTTGTATGGGACGGCGGGCCCGTCCGGATTTATCCTAAGTTTACCATAAATTGGAAAATACACCGTCGAAGCCTGTCGCCCCTGGAAAATTTCCCGGGGAAGGCCGCCGGACGGCGGGGGAGGCCGCGCCCTTTCGAGGAAATCCGGGGGAATGAGTGAAAAAAACCGAAAAAGGGGATTGAAAAAAGGGAGGATTTCCTGTACAATGTAGCCGTGGTAGTTTTCCCAAAAGCAGACGTGGCCCGGAGGATCGGGCCACCGTCATTTTTCAAAAGGCGGTGGATGGCATGGAACTGCTAAAGGAGCGCATCCAAAGGGATGGCACAGTGAAGGGGACCGACGTGCTGAAGGTGGACAGCTTTCTCAACCACCAGATGGACGTGGCCCTGTTTGAGGCGATGGGCAGGGAGTTCCTGCGCCGGTTCGCAGACTGCGGCGTGAACAAGATACTCACCATCGAGGCCTCAGGCATCGGAATTGCTTGTGTCACGGCGCAGTCTTTTCATTGCCCGGTGGTCTTTGCCAAGAAGAGCCAGACCAAAAATATCGCCGGCGAGGTGTATTCCACCCGGGTGGAGTCCTTTACCCACGGCAGGGTGTACGACGTGATTGTCTCCAAAAAATTTCTGGGCCCGGAGGATACCGTGCTCATCATCGACGATTTCCTGGCCAACGGCGCGGCGCTGGAGGGGCTGATCGACCTGGTAAATCAGGCCGGGGCCCGGCTGGCCGGGGCGGGGGTGGCGATTGAGAAGGCCTTCCAGCCCGGCGGTGACCGCCTGCGGGCCAAAGGCATCCGGGTGGAGGCCCTGGCCCGGGTGAAGTCCATGAGCGAGGAAACTGGCGTGGTGTTTGTGGATGAAAGGCCCCTGTAGGGACGCATCACGATGCGTCCGCTCTAAAAGTGTGCTGTCCGGGGGTGCGGACGCTTCACGAAGCGTCCCTTCGGACGGATCGCAACTGTTCTGCGCAGCGAATGTGGTTAAAACCGGACCCTTCCGGTTTTAATAAATAAGGTATCCATGAAACGAACGAAAAAACGAAAACAGGAGGAAAAAGAATGAAGAAATTTCTTGCACTGGCTCTGGCCGCGGCCATGAGCCTGTCCCTGGTCGCCTGCGGCGGCGGCAAAGACGGGGCCGGCAGCTCCGCCGGCAACCCCGGTTCCGCCAGCAAGCCCGGCACCGATGTCTCCACCCCTGTGGGCGGCGACTCCGATTTTAAGGTGGGCGCGGTGTATATCACCAGCCAGAACGACACCGCCGGCTACACCTTCCAGCACCACAACGGCATCACCACCGCCATGAAGTCCCTGGGCCTGGACCCCGCCGACCTGATCGTGGTGGACAACGTGCCTGACAACGACGACACCGCCGTGGCCACCGCCATCGACACTGTGGTCAACCAGGGGGCCGACATCGTCTTCGGTATTTCCTTCGGCTATATCCAGCCCATGGCCGACAAGGCGGAGGAGTATAAGGACGTGATCTTCTCCCACGGCACCGGCTATATGGCCAACGACACCAACTTCAACAACTACTTCGGCCGCATCTATCAGGCCCGCTACCTGGCCGGCATCGCCGCGGGCATGAAGTCCGTGGAGCTGGGCAACAACAGCATCGGCTATGTGGCCGCCTACAACCGGCAGTACGCCGAGACCTGCTCCGGCATCAACGCCTTCGCCCTGGGCGCCCAGTCGGCCAACCCCGACGCGGTGGTCCACGTGAACGTGATCGACACCTGGGGGGACGAGGCCAAGGAGAAGCAGGCCGCTCAGGCCCTCATCGACGCCTATAACTGCTGCGTCATCTCCCAGCACTGCGACTCCGCCCAGCCCCAGCTGGTGGCCGCCCAGAATAACGTGTTTGGCTGCGGCTACAACTCCGACATGACCGACCAGGCCCCCACCGCCCACCTGACCTCCGCCATCTGGCACTGGAATGTGTACTATGAGACCGCCATCAAGGCCGCCATGGACTGCAACGGCGACGCCTCCAAGTTTGTGGAGAACATGGGCGGAAACGCCTACTACGCCGGCCTGGCCGAGGGCTTTGTAGACGCCTCCCCCCTGAATGAGGCCGTGGCCGCCCCCAACACCAAGGCCGTCATGGACGCCGTCCGGGAGCTCATCGTCTCCGGCGAGTGGGACGTGTTCTCCGGCGTGAAGCTGAGCTACAACATCTCTGAGGACGGCAAGGTGGAGATCGTCAGGACCGACGCCCCCCTGATGTCCGACGGCAAGCAGCTGGTGGACGGCGCTCTGGTGGATATGGAACCCGAGATCGTCCCCGCCGGCGGCCCCTCCGTGGACGACGGCGTCATCAAGGGCGAGATGAACTACAACGTAGCGGGCGTCGTGGAGGGCTAAGGCCTCCCGCCCCAACAACGCAGACCCGAACCGGGCCGGCCGGATGTTACCGGCCGGCCCGTGATTTTCTTCCGTAGGGGGCGGCCTCTGTGCCGCCCTGTTCAAATCGAGCGAGTTCCGCAGGCGGGGCGGCC
>OFGP01001446.1_pt1 | contig 17236 bp, 28 predicted proteins | sample 1521781 | NCBI WGS metagenome assembly OFGP01 (sample SAMEA3504113, study PRJEB24116) | mouse gut metagenome | biome: mouse gut; feature: mouse-associated habitat; material: faeces | place: Denmark | collected 2011 | reverse complement strand
CACCCACTTTTCACCCTGTTTTCACCCCGTTTTGTTCAAATTGTTTTTATTTTCAGTGCAATTCGTGTCATTTTCTAACGCTTTCGCACCGAATAGCTTAATCGCCAACCTCGGAATCATAGCCTTGCACCACTTCTTTGGAGAGTTCTTTCCGCATCCGGTCTCTCTGACAATCTCCTCGTATGTCATGCCCTTTATATACACCGCCTCAAGTGCCTCGTACTTGTACGCCTCACCTGCTGCCTCCGTGTCCTCTTTCAGCGACGCAAGGGCTTTCCGCAGGTGTTCAAACAGAATGACGGTCTCTGCCCTGCACTCCCTTATGGATTGCAGGAACGCCCGCTCTGCTGATATGTTATATCTGCCCGCATCCGGAATCTGCGACACTTCCGACACCGCATCATTGATATACCGCTCCATTTCACGGTAATTCTCAAGATATAAATATGTCTTGTCGATGACCGTCTGCTCTTTTTCCTCTTTCACGCCGATTCCTCCGTTTCATTTCATCACTTGCCCTTTCCGGCTCCCATTCCCTTTTGACAGTCCGGACATAGGCACTTTTTCCCTATCTTCCACCCGTCATTGCGGGCGTGTACTGCTGCCCGCTGCTTTGATACATTTCCGCACCAGTACATCATTGTTCCGCAATTATCGCAGATAACTCCCCGCACTATCGGCATGATTCATCCTCCTCTTTCAGAATATGCTCATTCTGCATCCTCTGTAATTCCGTCAAGCCCTTTCTGAACTCCATGTCATCGCCGTTCATGCAAATGTCGAAAAGCTGCTCGTACTTCTCAATGTTCTCGAATATGAACCTCGCCTCCGCTGCCGTCCTGCTCGTACTGATGAACATCCCCTTGACCGCCTCTTTCATGGTCTCACACCGCAGCCTTTCCTCCTCGGTCTGTGGCGGGGTCTCTGCAATCATTTTGTTATAGGATTTGTCGATTGCGTCCGAAATCGGCTTTTTCCACCCAACTCCGACCGACATCAACTGAAATTCGATGTCCTCAAATGTGTTCCCCTGTGCAACGCCTGTGATGCGGATGTCTTTCTTTCCTTTTGCCGGAATCAGCCTCAATCCGTCATCATATGCGCTCATATAATAGTTTAACTTCACATCGAAATTCTCCCTCGGATTTATGATGATTTCCGGTTGACTGCTGCCCTGCGTTGCAATCCTTACCCCGACATATCTTGCCCCGAACGCTTTTGCGTTGTCAAATACTGCTTTTAATGCGCTTTTATTCATTGTCCTGCTGCCTCCTCCCTATTCTCTGCCACCGTCTCTCACGATGCTCACGGCTTTGTCAATCAATATGTACTCCTCGCCCCCGTCGATGCAGCCGTCACCGTTCGCCCTTATATCGGCGCATATCTGCCCCAAATCCGCACCCTGCAACGCCTCCCCGTCCTTATTGACAAGCGATGTCGCCATGATGCAGAATCCGTCCTCAAGTCCTGTGTAGTCCTCAAGGATATACGTCACCAGTTTTCTCACCATGCGTCCGGTGTTCCTGCCGTCCGCAAACTCCATCAATTCAAGGATGTCGCCCTCTTTATATCCCCTGTCATTCTTCCGGAGTTCAAAACTCTTTCTATTGCTGCAAGCGTCCTCGAAAAAGGATGCCCCCAGTCTTATCTGATGCACTTTCTGACCATTCTCGCCGAATGCGGACGGAATGTTGTTCATGCGCTCCTCGTCTGCCTGTTCACGGAGTTTCTTTGCGGTCTCCCTGTCGATTCTGTCCTGCTCGTCCGAATAACGCTGCTCGTCGGTCTTGTGCGCCTCCGTTCTGTTCTTGTACTGGTCGCACTTTGTACATGTTCCGGTCTTGACGTTGCAAGTCTCGTATTCTGTGCAGGAATAGCAGAGAGAAGTGATTCCCTCCGGATGCGGTGTCTGATATCCGTCACCTGCTGCCATGTCAACCCCGATATATGCGCCCGCCTCCTCTGATACCTTTTTCGGCTCTGTATTTGCCCCGTTTTCGCCCGTTTCGGTCTCCGGTGTATTCTTTTCCGGCTCTGCCCCGTTTCGCCCGTCTGTGGCTGTCTCTGCGCCCTCTCCGGCTGCTTTCTGCGTCTCCTGCTGCCCCGTCTTTCCCTCTTTCATCGTCTTTATTTCCTTGTGGGAGAGTTCGCCGGATTCCTTGAACCTTTCGAGTGCCTCCTGCTGCTCCTGCTTTGACATTCCGGACAGTTCATAGGCAGCGGAAAACGTGAGACGCTCGCTTGTCAGTTCTTCCTTAAATTCCGGAATCAGATTGTTATTGACGGATTCAATCTGTGCAACCTTTGTCTTTGACATGTGCAGCATTGAGGCGATGACATCCCGCAGCCGACCAGAGGTTAGGTCGTACCCTTTTATCTGCTTTCCTGCTGCTTTCATCTTTTCCAGTGATTCCTTGAGGCGTTTTTCCTCCTCAATCATGTCGGCGACGCTCTTATTCCGGTATGCGTTCGCAATAATGATTTCCACCTGCTCCTCGTCCGCATCCTGCGGTGTGGTCAGCTTACTCGTCGCCATTTCAAACTCTTTATAGCCTTTTGAGACAAGATGCTTTAATGCAAGCCACCGCCTCTCCCCCGCAACAATCCTATACTCGCCCTTTTCACACGGCTCATATACAAGTTCAAGATTCTGCTTGAGACCAAATGTCAGAATGTCTCCCGCAAGTTCCTCCACCGCTGCGATGCTGTAAAAGTTCATTTCATTCCGGTACATCTTGAAAATCGAAATGTCTTTCGTGCGAAATCTCGCTTTCGGTGTCTCCTCGATGCCCGCCTTGCTATTTTTGTTTAATGCGTCCATGACGCTGAATCCTGTCGCCATCCTCTTTCCTCCTGTTCAATTCCTGCTCTGCCTGTTTTGCTATTGTCTGAAAAATACAAAATCCCTTGCATGTGTCCGGCGATATACCGCACGTTTCGCATGGTGGATATAGTGAGCCGTCCGGTCTCCTCGGTCTTTTATCCATGTTTATTCCCCTTTAACCTCCCATTTCATGACGATCGCCTATTGCCATAGGGTCAACCATGTACGATCTTTTCAGTTCTGAATCTGACAACTTTTTCTTGAGTTCTCTGATTTCCTCGTTACGCTTTTTGATTATTTTCTCTTTTTCTTTGATTGTCTCCTCTGCCTCTTTGAGACGTTTCACGACACCTGCCGCCGGACAGTCCTCTTTCATGTCACACTCTACATCTGCCATGTACGCCTCGCACATACCACAAACCGATTTGTCCTGCTGCCCTATCGTCTGTTTCAAATCCTCAATTTTCGGAATCTGCCTTTTTTTCTGTTCTGATTCTAAAATCAGAGGAATCTTTGCAAATTCTTCTCTCGACATTTCCGAAATTTCATAGTGTGCATCCGATTTCTCGCAATCTATAAACTCACGAATCAGCCTCCGCAAGCAGCCCGCAGACACAACGATTCGCAATGTTTTTCTTGCCTCATTCAGCAACCGTGTGATGTCATCGTCTGAAATTTCTTTCATTGCATCAATTTCCTTGCATTTCTCGTCGTACTGCTCCGAATCTATTCTCTCAATCAATCCGGATGCTGTGTTTCTAATACCTCTGTATAACGTCTCACATTCCCGCAGATTATCTAATGTTTCAAGGCTTATTGTCACCGTTCCCTCGATAAAATTCATTTTTCCCTGTCCTCCTGTCCTGTTTTTCACCGCCGTTCAATGCCCGAACGATTTCTTTGTATTCCTTTTCCCTCTCGGAGATTTGCGCCTCCAAAACGTCCAACCGTTTATATAACTGATTGATTGCACGGGAGGGCAGCTTTTCACCGTTCTTGACCAAAATTCTGATGATCTCATTCCGGCTCACGTCGTTTAACTCTGCTAATACCTGCAACTGCGTGTTTTGGTTTCTCGCCTCACGGTACATGATGCAGATTTCCCTCTCCGTCACGCCACATCACCCTCTATTCTGTTAATTTCTGCTTTTTGGTCTCCGTCCGCTCGACATTGATCTCACCTTTGCTATTCTGCGAAATTGAGGCTTTAACGCCCCCCCGTAGGTTCAAAGTGACCTTTGCAAGCCCGCCCGAATAAATCTCCTCTACTGCTGCCCGCAGTATGTTCACGATGCCCTCTCCGATTCTTTTCTCCGGTGCTGCATCCTCTCCGAAAAGAACAGACACATTTTTCAGCGCCTTTTCTTTCCGTTGCTTTTCTTTCTGATATTCGACCGCCTCCGGACAGGTGCAGGACATTGTCGCCTTTTCCTCTGCCTGTGGCTGTGTCAGCTTTCCATCTGCCTCAATCTGCACCATCTGTCCGCAGAATCTACACGGTGCAATCTGCATTATCTTTTCCATGCTCACACCTCCCTCATGAGTTCCTCAACCATGCTCCGGTAGTCCTGTGATACGATTCCCCGCCGTGAAAACTCCGGTAATGGTTTCATTGCCATGCTTGCCTTTTCTGCGATGATTGACCGCCGAACCGCCGTTGTGAACACATCGAAACCGGATGACGTTTTCAACCACTCCTCAACCTCAAGAGAGGTCTTGTTTTTCTGACGCATGGTCATGATTGCTTTTATTCTCAAATCCGGATTGGTGCCCCTCATGTCCTCGACCTGCTCCTCAAGGTTATGGAGAGCCTCGTTTTCATACCCTCCGACCTTTACGGGCGCAATGACAAGGGATGCAGACAACAAAATGTTGATGACCACCATGTCAAGCAGCCTCCCACAATCACAAATGCAATAGTCATATGCGCCGGAGACCTCCTCAAGCGCATCCCGCAGCCTCGTGACTTGGTTCTCCTCCTGCTTGAGCATGAGATTCATGTCTGTCCGCATGAGATAGCCGTTCGCCGGAACGATGTCAATGTGTTCATAGCGGGTCGTCTGAATGAGTTCCGATGTCCGGTAATCTCCCCCAACATTGACATGACGCTCAAGCAGTTCACTCAACCCGATTCCCTCCGGCTCATATGCGCCGAACGTCTTTGATGTGTCTCCCTGCGGGTCTCCGTCAAGCACAAGCACACGTTTCTCGTACTCCTCGCCCAATATGTACGCAACGGAATCCGCTGTTGTGGTCTTTCCGATTCCTCCCTTTGGTGACATTACTGCAATAATTTTCATGTTGTTTCCTCCTGTTCTCTCTCAATCAATAATCTCTTTCGTGACATCCGCATCGGTGCATGTATGCCATGCTCTCCCCGACCCTATAAAGCAGAATCCCGAACATAACGAACGCCCCCAGTGCGATGACACCTGCTGCCGTCAATGCTTTTTTCATTGTGCTGTTACTCCCTCCGTGAAATACTCGTTATACGGACACGCCCTGCAATCCTGCTCCATCTGCCCGTCATCCGGATTGTAGCATCCGGAACACTGACCGAAACCGTTCACAATCGGAGGCTTGAACCCGAATTTGACCTGTCTGACTGCTGCCTCACATTTCTTGAGAAACCGTTTCAACTCTTTGGACTGCTTTTCAATCCTCTGCCACTTTGTCACCCGCTCCACCTCCTCTCTTGACCTTGCCATTTTTGAGGATGCTGTTGTTCGGGATATTCATTCTCAAATTCCGCTCTCTATGATTCCGGTCTGCAAGGTTCAAATATTCCGTGATGACACCGATTGCCTCCTCTGCCGAATAGCAGGTTGCGACAAAATGCCCCACCCCTGCCATTTCCTCAAGGAACTCTTTTTGTTTCTGCGTCCGTGCGTTATCCCCGTATTTCATTTCAATGTAAAGCCCGCAGTAACTTCCTTTCGGATATGGGAGAATCAAATCAGAGACACCCGCTTTCACGCCCATCTGTTTCAATTTGACCGCCTCAAGTTTGTTCCTGCTGCCCCCGTTCGGGCAATGATGCAGCCATTTCAACTCCGGAAAATGGTTCATGTTATACTCTGACCACTGGATGACTGCAATCTGCTCCGTGTCCTCACTCCTCATTGCATATTTCATATTCATTTCTTTTTCGCTCCTTTCCGTTGCCCCGTCTGCGGTGCAAACATGATAATATTCGCAGAACAGGCAGACATGACGGCAATCCTTGACCTTGAACATCCACAAAAACCTCCGGAAAAGCTGCCCGATTGTCCTCACCTGCCCTCTCCCTCCTCGCTGCTGAAATAATGATGTCCGATGACCGTGTACGGCGTTCCAAACGAATGAAAACGCCCCTCACGGAAATAAACCACCGAATCCGGAAAAATCCTCTCGTTGACTGCATCCTGCACTGCCTCAAGACATTCATCGTCAATCGGTGCAGCCTCGACCGAACCATTGCCCCATGATGAAAATGCCCCGTCCTGCTTGATGACCTCCTCCACCGTGTCCGGAAAATTCTCTGATTCGACCCGATTCAGAATAACCTCCGCAACGGCGACCTGCCCCTCAAACTCCTCCGTCTTTGCCTCTGCAAACACGGTCTTTCCCATGAGTTCAAAATCATCCAGTGATATGTAGTCAATGCCCGCCCTACCATATACGGGAACCATGCCCTCAATGTGAGGTTTCACCCACTCCTCAAATTCCTTTTCCTGCTCCGGTTCTGCTGCCCCTGTCAGCGTGTGGACGGTCTGCGTATATGAGGGAATCTGTTCAAACTTCCCAACCTCTGACCGCCCCTCTGCACACTCCCCGTCATCACTTTTCCCCGCTGCTGCCGTGAGCATGAAGACGGTCACTGTCACCACTATCAAAAGCAGAATCATCCGGATGCGCTCTCGCCTTTTCCTCCGTCGCCTTTTCATTGTCCTTTTTCCTCCTCATCCTTGCGTTTATGTAGAACATATAATTGAAATCGTTGTAATAAACGCCCGCATCCGTGAAATCAAATTCCGGATACCAACCCGCAAGCACTTCCCGAATGGTATCTTGATTCTTGACCATGCCGTCAACGTATTTCCCTATCGGTTTATAGCTGCCCTTGCCCCTCTCCTGCTGCTTTGAATGAACGACTTTGACGTTCGGGTCTTGCAGCCCTTGAGAACTATTCCACCGCTTTTCTGACTTGATGCGTTTCTTTTCCTTGACCATGTACCTTGACATTCCGGTGAGACCGTTTTCATCCTTTTGCAGCCTCCTCACCTCATTCCGGCTTGACTGATTCCAACATTTTTCAACCACATCCATGTCAAGCGCACCGTCCATGACAATGTGATGATGCCACCGGATTTCTGCCTCCTCGTTGTACTCTGTCACATAGACATACTTTGCGTTCGGCAATCCCCTCTTTTTTCTCTGATAGTTCACTCTCCGGATGTAGTTCTGCATGTTCTTGATTGCTGCGTCGATGTCTCCGTCCGGAGGGAGGTGGTCATCATCATAGGTCAGCGTCAACCAAATATCACGGTCGCCGAAATTCTGATTGATTAGCCGTTCCACGTACTTTCTTGCATTTTTATCATTCAGATTCTTTTGCGCCTTGCTGTTATCCTTGACAACCCTCTGCCCCTCTTTGGGTACATCATCCATTTTCCGGAACTGCGGGTATATCTCAATTTCAAACTGTTCTCCTGCTGTTATCTCCTTGAGGGCATACACCACCTTTTTCCCGTGGGAGAACATCTGCTCCACAAACCACTCATTCAAATCTGTCAGTGCTTTGTTGTATGCTGCCTCATAGTCATAGGGGATGAATTGCATCCCCCTCTTTTTCCTCTTTCTTTCCTGTCCTTTCTTCTCCATCTGACACACTCCCGTTATCCCTGCCCCTCAAGGTTTTCGCTGACTTGTTACTATCTATTACAAGGACGCTGAAAGCCCGAAAAATCCCTTGAAATGAGGCTTTTTCATGATTTTGCGCTTGTGTTTTCGTGTCAGATTTGTTATAATATTTCTTGTAGAACAACTGACACAAAGACACGATTGAAACGGACGACTGCTGCCAACGGTCGCCCGTTTCTTTTTATCCTTTTCAAGCTGCTGCCTCTTTCTCTCTGACCTGCACCGTCACTTTGACCTGCTCCCGTTCAGAGATTATCCGTGCAATGGTCTCATAAAATTTCTTGATGTTCTCTGCGCTCATACGCCGTCGCCTCCTATCCCATCTATAAGTCAAACAACTGCTGCCCTGCCGTCTCTGACAGGGCGCATCCGTCTCTTAACACAACAATGTTTTATTCCACATCGCACCCGCAGAAATATTCCTCCGGCAACCCTTTGAAAATGTGTGCTATTACATCTACCGTCCATCCGTTCCCAATCGCCTCAAATCTCCGTGTTTTGGGGATTCCCTCTGTGTAATTATCCGGCAATGTCTGATACCGTTCCGCTTCTATCGGGCTGACAATCTTATATGTACTCAAATCTTCTTTACTTAACAGGACATTACACTTTGTTTCTGTTCTACATCTTGGCAGTGTTTTCATTTTCCCGTCCAAATAATACAATCTGTACGGCTCTGAATAATGTCCTTTGTTCATCAAGTCATATTTGACATAGTTTTCAGTAACTACCGCACTTTCTAATATCCTTTTGTCTGTTCTTACGAGTTTTTCATCTGGAATAAATACGTCTTTTATGAATATTCCTCTGTCCTCCGGCTGCTCTATGTTCTGAATGTTCGTCCAGTACAACCTCTTTCTCCGCTGCGCCGAAACAAGCGCACTGTCAATCAATATAGGCTCTACATTTAAAATTTTCGTGATTTCCTTTTGTATTTCATCCGGTATTCTGAAATTGTTCTCATAAAGGAAATACTTTGGATTTACCTCCTTTATCGCTCTTACATACTGCATGAACAAAGTCCACCCGATTCCGTCATTGACCTTTGTTTCTTTCTTCACTTTTGCATTATGATTTTTATTGCACGACCAATTTGTGCAAGGCGAGCCACCTATGAGCAAATCAATTCCTTTATACTGCCTAAAGTCTGCTGTCATCACATCCCCACACTGAACTATCTCCGGATAATTCTTTCTACTGACTTCTATTGCATTTTGTTCAATTTCATATGCGAAATATCTTTCTACCGCAATCCCCGCCCTTTCCAGTGCGACCATTCCGCAACTGATTCCATCAAATAAACTTAATACTTTAATTTTTTTCATGTTCACGTCTGAACACGACTAGCCGTTTTTCCTTTAAAGGTTGTTCTTTTCCTTTCTTTTTTTGTTTTATTATGGTGTTTTCACCAAATACAGACGGCGGGAATCGAACCTCACCGACATGCACTGCATCCAGTGCCACTATGCCCTCGCATCGTCTGCTTTTTCGGACTGCTGCCCTGCCGTTTCTGACAGGGCGCATCCGTCACCCGCTGCCGTCAAGCTGTTGCGACTGCTGCCTGTTTCCGTTCCTGCTCCCATCGTCTCCGCTCCTCCGCTTTTCCGGCTGCTTTCCCCTCCGCATATGCAGACATCATCATGATGGTCATTGACTTTCCCTCAAGGTCATCAATCCCCATGAAACGCTCTGCCATGCTCTCAATTACTGCTTTTTTCTCTTTTTTGGTCATGATTAGCACCTCCTCTAATTCGCTGAATCTCTTTCTCTATATCTTTTCCGGAATAGTCCGCTAACAGCTTTTCCGAAATGTGATACGTCCAAATTGATGACATCTGAACCGCCGTTCCGATTGGCAGCTTTCCCTGCTGCATTGCAATCCTCACGAATTGCGGTGACACATTGAGGATTGTTGCTGCCTCTTTTGGCAATATCCTCCCGATTTCCATGTCCTCTCCTTCTCCTTGTGGTGGCTCTCTCGGTCTTTTCAACCCGCTCACCTCTATTCCGGCGATGTCTACCGTGTTTTGATTTTTCACCTTAAAAAATCAAGAAAAACCTGTCATCCGACTATGAACTTTCTAGCAGGTTCACCCGCTGCCATGTTTCCCACGGTATCACTGACTTTGTCTCTCGGCTTGCCATCGTCAGACACAAGGTTGCCATCCTTGTATGACGGGGCGACTGCTGCCCCGTTTCGGCTTTTATTCGGTTTTCAAATATGCGTGTGCGGTGTAATGCCTCCCGATATATGCGATTCTGCATCCTATCTTTTCAAGCTGAATTTCAAGGGAGAAATCAATGTCACCCAAACCTAACGCAACCCGCCCATCCCTCAACAATCTCAATACCCGTCTCGCTGCTATATACTGCCCTTTTTTCACTAATTCTTTGTGATACTCCATCACCCTATATTTCAACATCCTGTCCTTTAACATCCGGTTTCCCTCCTGTTTCTCTTGTCCTGCTGCCCCTCCTGCCATATAATGAATGTGCGACCATTTCTCAATGACAGGAGGTGAAACAACATGGATGACTTAACGAAAGAGCAAAAACATCTTTTGGTTTCTATGTACAAAGAAGTATTAAGCAGGCAACCCGCCCTCTCAATGGAAAAGGCTAATTATTTTCACGATTCGGATGAAATAAAAAACCTATTTCTCCCCGACCTATCCTCTGATTATGTTTCTGACCTTTGTTGGAAACTGAAATCTAAAGGATATATCATTTGTTATCCAGGCGATGACCTCGCAAATGAAATCCAACTATCGGATAGCACTATCATTTACATGGAAAACCGTTTTAAAAATGGTTTAAAAGATGTCGCCACATTCCTCTCAAATTTCTTACCGTTCTAAAGTCTCCATTGTCTCGGCTGCATCTGATTTTTTTGATGCAGCCTCATTTTCATAAAAACTTGAACTTTCCTGCCTAACATATTTTCTTGAAAAATTTTTAGCATGTCTGATGTCTTTCGTATGTTTGCAGTCACCGCCGTTTTTATAACACATGTTCCTTTTGCAATTTTCTCTTTCACCATCGCAAAGATAGAACACTCTTGATTGAGCCATCTTTCCACCTCCTGTTTGTTCATTGTATAGACATCATAATCTATTTAATAGACTTTGTCAATGTGTTTTTGTCTATTTAATGAACTTTTTTATTGATTTCTATTTTCTGGTGTGGTATGCTATCCCAAAAGGAGGGAGGTGAAAAACGTGACGCAAGGCGAACGTGTAAAAGAAGTCCGAAAAAATCTCGGTCTCACATTGGAAAAATTTGGCGAACGCATCGGTTTAAAGAAAAACACTATGAGTGCAATCGAAACGGGCAGAAATGCCCTCACTGACGCAAATATAAAGGCAATTTGTCGTGAGTTTGGCGTTGATTACATATGGTTGACCACTGGTGAGGGAGAAATGTTCGTCGATTCCGACGATGATTTCATTGAAAAGATTGACCGCATTATGGCAGGGGAGGATGATGCCCGAAAGAATATTTTCAAATTCATGCTTAGTCTGAACGATGATGATATTGCAGCACTAGGCAGGATTCTTGACCAAATGATAGAATTTTTTAAAGAAAAAGACTGACAGTCTTTTCAACTGCCAGCCTCATTCTTTGGTGTAAAGATACAAAACGAATTTATATATCCTCTTGAGGATTTTTTCACTATGTATCTTTCCGACTAACTTCATGATAGCCTCTTTGTAATTCAAGGGAACACCACCCCTTTCCGAATTACATTGTAGCACAAATTTCCATGATTGTGGAAATCGTGAGGCACATTTCCATGATTATGGAAATATTCTCACCTGCTGCCGACATCCTGTCCGGCGTGTGATACAATTATTTGTATTCGGATTCAAACAGGTCGGTGATTTTGACATCCAGCGCAATGGCTATCGTTTCAAGCTGAAACAATGTCGGCGACACCTTGCCGTTTTCGATGTTGTTGAGCGTCGATTTTCCGATTCCGGATTTCTTCGCCAACTCCATCAAAGTGAACCGTTTTTCGGTTCTCCTTTCCCATAACAGAACTTTCACCCTGCTCACCTCCTTTCAAAAGGAAGTTTACAAGGTGGCATGATTCACTTATAGAAAGAGAGGCGATTTCTATTTCACGAACGATTGATAAAAATGCTCTGATGCAGCATAAACAAAAAGCACTTGACCATTTCAACAGTTACATGGACGGACTTATTTCTTCCGATGATTCCCGTATGCAGGGCAAAGCGGACAAATTGTCGTACTGGATGGATGACTGGACAAATTTTCTTGAGTTTGAACCCACATTCTCCCCCGCAAGCCTCCGCAGATATAAGCGTGGCGAAATCATAAAAGTGCATTTAGGATTCAACATAGGAAGTGAGGAGGGCGGTCTGCATTATGCAGTCGTTCTTGACAAGAACAATTCTGTCAACTCCCCCGTTGTCACCGTTGTTCCGCTCACATCCCCAAAACCTCATGTTGACGTGAGCAAACTGCATAAGGGCAGCGTATTCCTCGGTAATGAACTTTTTACAAGTTTGAGTGCAAAAGTCACGGCATTGCAGCGAATCTCGGATGCCGACCGGAAAAGACTTCATGCAATGGTGGGTGATTTTCAACATGTCATGTCCGCTCCGGATTCGGAGATTGATGAGGCACTGGAACGTCTTGAACTGTTGGGGAAAAAATGCACCTTGCTTGAACGCATGAAAAAGGAAATCACCAAAATGAAAACGGGCAGCATCGCCCTGGTCGGACAAATCCGGACAATCAGCAAAATCCGGATTTATGACCCGAAAACAAATTTTGATGTATTGAGCAACGTGAAACTATCCAATGAAAAATTGGACTTGATAGACCATGAAATCATTGCCTTATATACCGGACAATGAATAAAAATCTTGACAATTTCATAGAATGAGGTATAATGGTTTCTATAAAAACACCGCCCTTTACGGGCAGTATATAAGACACCGCCCCTTGCGGGCAGAAATCATTTAGACCTCATAGCAATATGAGGTCTTTTTTTGTACATAAAAAGAGCAGCCTCCACGCCAATGGAAACCGCTCTCAAGAATCATTCACGCCTCGCAAAATGCACGGCGGTAAAATGACCCCTCACAAGTCTCATTTTACCATAAAACCGTGCTTTTGCATAGGTTTTATTTTTATACCTTTTTATGATGGGAGTTGATAAAATGAGACGAAAAACCGTCGCCACCGTCGAAAAAATCCTGCTCCGTGTGGCAATCTATATCCGTGTTTCCACGGACAGGCAGGTCAAAGAGGGCGATTCCATGCGTGACCAACTATCGACCGGACAGAAATACATAGACACGCATGAAAACATGATTCTTGTTGATACCTACATAGACGACGGAATCTCCGGACAAAAACTAAAGAGAGACGATTTTCAACGCCTCCTCGACGATGTGCGGGCGGGAAAGATTGACCTTGTCATCTTCACTCGCCTTGACCGTTGGTTCAGAAACCTCCGGCATTATCTGAACACGCAAGATGTCCTGGACAAACACGGCGTTTCATGGATTGCGATTGAGCAGCCTTATTTTGACACATCCACACCCCACGGACGGGCGTTCGTGAACAACTCAATGATATGGGCAGAACTTGAGGCTCAAAACGATTCCGACCGAATCCTCGGCGTGTTCGATGACAAGGTTGACAACGGTGAGGTGCTTTCCGGCTCAACTCCCCTCGGATATTCCATCAAGGACAAACACCTCACACCGGATGACGATGCCCCGACCGCCGTTGCAATCTTCCAATTCTACCGGAAAAACGGGAACTTGAGTGAGACGCTCCGGCATATGGAATCAGAGTTCGGGCTTGTGCGGTCTGCTGCCAGTCTCAAGAATATGCTCACAAACACAAAATACATCGGAGTGTTTCGGGATAACAAAGAATACTGTCCGGCAATCATTGACCGTGAACTCTTTGAGGATGTTCAGCGACTTCTTAAAATCAACATCAAAGACGGGAAAAAACATGATTATATTTTCGGCGGGCTTGTGGTCTGTGATGACTGCGACCATATCATGAGCGGATGTCAACATCGGTGTGGCGGTCGCATCCGTGCAGACGGTACACGGGTAATATATAAATATAGCTGCTACCGATGCAGGCAGGGCGTGAACCTGCACCGATGCCCGAACCGAAAAATCGTCATGGAATCCACTCTTGAGGCGATGATGCTTGACCGCATCCGTCCGGAACTTGAAAAGTATATTGCAGAATATGAGGTTGCAAACCTGCCCGCCATCCGGACGGATGCCAAACGCCGGAGTGCCGAAAACAAATTGCAGAAATTAAAGGATTTGTTTCTGAATGACCTCATAACAATGGATGAATTTAAACTTGATAGGGAAAAGCTGCTTTTGCAGCTTGAGAAAATCAATGCGGAGGATTCCCGCCCCGTCAAGGATTTGTCGTATTTGCGGGAGTTCTTGAAAATGGATTTTGAAAGTGTATATGATTCTTTTTCCATTCCGGAAAAACGTGAATTGTGGCGGTCAATCGTCAAGGAAATCCGTGTTGACCATGAGAAAAACATCCACATTATTTTTTTGTGATTGTTGTACTACTAACTTTACTCCTCCGGTAGGTTCGTCCGCCAGAAGCACCGCCGGCCGGGTGATCAGCGCTCTGCCTATGGCCACTCTCTGCTGTTGTCCCCCTGAAAGTTCATTGGGCAGGGCTCCCATTCTCTCCTCCAGCCCCAGAAGCCCCGCCAGTTCACACACAAGTCCCCGGTCGGGCTTTCTGCCGTCCAGCTCACAGGGCAGCGTCATATTTTCCTCCACTGTCAGCACCGGTATCAGATTGTAAAACTGATAGATCAGTCCCACCTGCCGCCTCCGAAAGACAGCCAGAGTATCATCATCCATCTGATAGATATCCCTGCCCTCTATGAGCACTCTGCCGGAACTGGGCCGGTCAACCCCTCCCAGCATATGCACCAGGGTGGACTTACCGCTGCCGGAACTGCCCACCACCGCCACAAACTCTCCTGCCTCCACCTCCAGGCACACATCGTTTACCGCAATGACTTCATTGCTTCCTTTTCCATATTTTTTACACAGATGTTCCGTTCTCAAAATTGGTGTCTTTTCATCCATAACTGTTTCCGCCTTTCCCGGAGGAACTGTATTTTCCTCTCTTCACTGTCACAGTATACAGAATGAAAATGACATTTCCGTGACATTTCTCTCACTTAAAAAAATATACCTATGACCCTGGGTGAGGATTTTTCAGAAACCTTATCTGAAAAATCGTACCGGCGCCCACCTGGGAGTCCACCAGAATGTATCCTCCCTGTTTTTCTACAATCTCCTTGGCCAGAGCCAGGCCAAGGCCCACACTGTCCTCCCTGGAGGAATCTCTGTTGTAAAAACGGCCGAAAAGTTTCTCTCTCTCCTGGGAAGTGAGTCCTGCCCCCTGGTCCGCCACCTCAATCTGAGCATACACCTGATTCTCCTCCCCCTGGATCCGGATTCTGCCGCCTTGAGGACTGTGTTCAACCCCATTTTTCACAATGTTCAGCAGGGCCTCCGCCGTCCATCTCCGGTCGCCCCGGAAAGCGGCCTCCGCCGGGATCTGTACTTCAAACTCAATCCCCCTCCACTCTGCCGCCATCTCCAGTCTGTCAAGGACCTCCTGCACAAGTTCTGCCATTTTCAGTCGTTCCTGCCGAAATTCCACCACCCCTGCGTCCAGCCTGGAACGCTTTAACATGGCGGCCACCAGCCAGTTCATAGCGCTAAGCTGCCTGGCGATCTCTGCCAAAAAACGCCGCCTTACAGCGCTGTCCATCTCCCCGCCAGAGGACAGATTGTCAACCAGCACAGTCACTGAGGTCAAGGGAGTCTTGATCTGATGTGAGATATCTGCCACCGCATCCGCCAGGGCGGCTCTCTGGACAAGAGCCTGTTCTGCCTGCTCTCTCAGAAGTACTGTCAGCTTATAGATCTCATTTCGCAGACCGCTGAGTTCATCTTCCCCATTGTCCTCCAGCTTCAGACGGTACTCCCCCCGGGCCAGAGATTCCATATAATTCTCCAGAGCGGCAATCTTCTCCTGGCGCTTTCCCATGGCGCGGAAATATACCCTCCCCCACACCAGCGCTGCCAAAACCAGAAATACATTCACCCCGCCTGTGAGGAATTTGAGCCTCCTCTCCTGACCAGAAAAGGAGACACTGGCATATTCTTCATACACTCCATACCGGGCAAGGATCTTGTACCCCAGATCCTGATTTCCATCCGCTCCAAGTATCTGAACCAGCTCCTCTTCCTCCATCTCCGGACAAACCTCTGACATGTTGCCAAAAAATGAAGCCAGCAGCGCCTTGTACTCCGCTCTTGCCTGATTTTTATACAGCCACAGGCCAAGATTCGCCGCCGTCAGAATGGCGATGTATACAGCCCCCAGAAGCGCTGCTATTCTTTTCCACTCACTGTTCCACACAAATTTCATCTCCATCACCCTTCCAGACGATATCCCATTCCCCGGACGGTCTTGATAAGCTGTCCCTGGGTATCTCCAAGTTTCTCCCGAATCCGTTTCATGGTGACACTGAGTGTGTTGTCATTGACAAAATTTCCCGACACATCCCATATATCTGCCAAAATCTCCTCCCTGGTAAACAATTTCCCCGGACAGGACATCATAGAAGACAAAATCCTATACTCCAATTTCGTCAGCTGGATTTCCTTTCCCTCCCTGAAGACCTTTCCCGTCTCCAGATCCAGTTCAAGATCACTCCAGCGAAGTTTAGCACTGGCTCTGCCGCTTCTGCGCAGCACACTCTTGATCCTGGAAAGCAATTCTCTGTTGCGGAAGGGCTTTACAATATAGTCATCCGCTCCCATATCCAGGCCTTTTACCACGTCTAATTCATCTTCCTTTGCCGTAAGGAAGATTATGGGGGTCTTGCTCCCCTCCTTTATCTGGCTGCATATATCAAATCCACTTCCATCAGGCAGGGCTATGTCCAGCAGCACCAGGTCATACTCCTCTTTTTGAAGCAGCTCCCGGGTCCTGCCTGCGCTCTTGACCGTCTCCACCCCATATCCCTCCTGATTCAGCAGAAATACCAGCCCCATTATAATTGCATCGTTATCTTCCACCAGTAATATCTTCAAGATACTCCCCCCGCATACTGATATTTTACACAAAAAAAAGAGTAGAAAAACTACTCTTTAAAATCAAGTCTGACTAAATTTAACTCTAAACTCTAATATAAACTGTACCCTCAAAACCGAACACTGATTCACCATGATCTTTTATATACACTCTCTTCACCCTCTCGGGCTCTCTTTGGTTAAGCTCACGTCCTATTAGTAGGTGTCAGCTGAACACATTGCTGTGCTTACACCTCACCCCTATCTACCTCGTAGTCTTCGAGGGGACTTTGGCAGGTTGCCCTGCCGGATGCCTCATCTTGAGGGGGGCTTCACGCTTAGATGCCTTCAGCGTTTATCCCTCCCGGGCTTGGCTACC
>OFGP01001443.1_pt1 | contig 17269 bp, 22 predicted proteins | sample 1521781 | NCBI WGS metagenome assembly OFGP01 (sample SAMEA3504113, study PRJEB24116) | mouse gut metagenome | biome: mouse gut; feature: mouse-associated habitat; material: faeces | place: Denmark | collected 2011 | reverse complement strand
TCTCTAAACCTGCTGATACTGAATTTATTAACCTGAAACTTATTATACGAGGAGGCTGACAAAATGAAAACGGTATCTATTTTCAAGCACGGCGCGACCATCTCCACCACGGACGCGGACAAGCTCCGCGAGCGGCTCAAGGGGCAGTTTGCCGAGGGGCTCGTACTGCTGGATAATCGGCTCGACTATCTCGAGACGCTTGTACTCCCGGAGTCCTCGGCGGCGGTCGAGCTCATGCCTGCGCCCACGGAGGCGGGGAGCGGGAGCCCGTTTACCATCGTCCGGCGCTCTCGGTCGGCGGCGAGCCTCGCGGAAATCAAGGCCGCTATCACGAGCGGGCGCGGCCCGGAGGTTATCCGCCCGTTTGACGAGCTCGAGTTTAAGCTCGATACCGGGGAGGCCGTTACCGCCGTGTGCGGCGGGTATATCTCGCCGACGCGGGCGCGGTTCGTCTTTAAGGACGCACTCGGCGACGCTCCCATGAACGAGGACGCGACCAACGAGGGCGGCTACTACAAGAGCAAGGGGCGGCGGCACGTCCTCGAGGATATTTACCCGCATTTGCCGCCGGAGCTCCGGGAGATTATCGAGCCCCGCCCGCTCGTGGAGACCATCGACGGCGAGCGCGTCGAGTACACCGACCCGCTTTGGATACCCTCCGGGACGGACGTTTTCGGCCCGCTCGAGGGCTGGTACGCCGAGGAGCCGGATAGCGTCCAGCTTGAAATCTTCAAGACGGAGCGGGGCCGGGTAAAGGAGCGCGGCGGGGAGACCGTTTATTGGTGGCTCCGTTCGCCTTTTCGTAGCGACTCCGGCATTTTCGTGATTGTGATCGCGGGCGGCACGGTCAACTACTACTCCGCGTATTATTCGCTCGCGTTCGCGCCGGGCTTTGACCTGTAAAATTCGGAATTACAAAACCTCCCCGGCTCAATGCCGGGGAGGGAAAGCCTTTAGGGAGGCCGGAAAATGAGTCAAATAATCGACGGCTATATCTGCAAAGGCGGAAAGCGGGTAGCGTTCTATGATTGCGACCCGGCAAAAAATGAGACGTGCAAAAAGACCTCTTGCGGGCTTTTAGGGCGCGGCTTTGGCGGCTCCGGGTGTACGGCGACGACAGACCGGGCCGCGAGCCGCGAGGGGGCAAAGCCCTACTATATAAAGGTAGACAAGAGCGGCCCGGAGGTCTCTTTCGTGCGTGAGTATATGGAGGAGGCGTAAAAATGAGCGTATGTAAAGGGTGCGGCGCTCCGCTTGAATGGATCGAAACGGCGGCGGGGCGCTCTATGCCCGTAGACCCGGAGCCCGTTTTCGTTATCGAGGGCGAGGGCCGCGACCGCTTTATCACAGACGAAGGCGAGGTTATCACCGGGCGGCGGGCCTTGCCGGAGGAGGAGCGCCGGGAGCTCCCGGTCGCGTTCGTCCCTCACTGGAAAACGTGTACCGCCGCCGACAGCTTTAGACGGAGGCGGTAGCTATGGAAAACCTACGCGGAAAAATCGTCGTCGTAACGGAAATGCGGAGATTACCGAGGACGTGCTCACAATGTAAATACTATGACAGCATGGGCGGGAGTCCGGGACGGGGTAACGACGGCGCTTGCTCGGCGCGGGGTACACTTTGGAGTACGCGGAATATCAGCCCGTCAAAAGAGCGGCTCGATAACTGCCCGATCCGCATGATTACAGACGATAAAAAAGCCTCCGGCGCTTGACGAGAGCGCCGGAGGCGTAACCGCCCCGAAAGGTGATTACTTATACCTTTATTATAATAGCACACTCCGGGACGGTTTGCAAGGGCCAAAAAGACAAAGCGCGAGGCGCTTTTTCGGGCTCGTATGGGATATTAACTAACCGACCATACAAAGAGCGTCGTCCGGGCGCTGGACAGACTCGAGAGGCGTTTCGGCGCGGATTTTCCGAGGATATTCAAGTCGATTACTTTCGACAACGGCTCAGAGTTCGCAGATTGCGACGGCCTCGAGCGGAGCCGACGGAGGAAAGGGAAAAAGCGGACGACCGTTTACTATTGTCACCCGTACACAGCTTGCGAGCGGGGGACGAACGAGAATATTAACCGCATGATACGCCGAAAGTTCCCGAAAGGTACGGATTTCGACAAGGTAAAGCCCGCCGAGGTCAAAGCCGCCGAGACGTGGCTCAATAATTATCCTCGCGGTATTTTGGGCTATCGGAGCGCCGCGAGCGTGTTCTCCGAGGCCCTCGGACTTGCCGCGTAAAATATTTTATAGTTTTTTCGCATAAATTACTTGACATTTGCCACGTAAAATCTATTTATTTCATGTTCTTCCGCGTCAAAATAGCCAAAAAATATCCGTTTGAGTGGATGGAGACCGGGGAAGGTCGGAAAAGCGGTGGTCGGCCGGGGGTAGTCCATGCCTGCGCTGTTTTTTTCCAAAAGCTGCGGATTCCTTCTTGACATCATCGCATTAAAGCGCTATACTGACTTGCGTGGGCAGGATGGCTCACATTTTTTCCACCGGCACTTTGCTGGAACAAAGCGATAAAGCAATGGATAATTGGAGGAGTTTAAGAATGAAAACATGGTCTAAATGGATGGCGCTGGCGGTGTCGCTGGCGTTGGCCGTATCACTGGCCGCCTGTTCCAATGACTCGGGTGCGCAGAACAGCGCCCTCGCCGGAAACGAAAAATATGTGGTGGGAATCTGTCAGCTGCTCCCCCACGCCGCGCTGAACGAGGCCACCCAGGGCTTTAAGGACGCGCTCACCGAGGCGCTGGGCGATGCGGTGGAGATCAAGGAGGGCAACGCCGGCGGCGAGAGCGCCAACTGCGCCACCATCATCGACGGCTTCATCGCCGAGAAGGTGGACCTGATTCTGGCCAATGCCACCCCGTCTCTCACCGCCGCCGCGTCGGCCACCGACACCATTCCCATTCTGGGTACCGCCGTCACCAACTACGGCATCGCCCTGAACCTGGACACCACCGAGGACAAGGTGCTGGGCGGCAATATTTCCGGCACCTCCGACCTGGCCCCCCTGGACCAGCAGGCCGCCATGGTGCAGGAGCTGTTCCCGGACGCCAAAAACGTGGGTTTGGTGTACTGCTCCGCGGAGGCCAACTCCCTGTACCAAGTGGAGACCATCAAGGGCTATTTGGAGGATATGGGCTATGCCTGCACCCAGTACGCCTTCACAGATGTTAACGACCTGTCCAGCGTGGTGCAGACCGCCTGTGACAACTCCGACGTGCTGTATATTCCCACCGATAACACCGCCGCCGACAATGCGGAGACCATTGCGAACGTGGTGATTCCCGCTGGGGTGCCCGTGGTGGCCGGCGAGGAGGGCATCTGCGGCGGCTGCGGCGTGGCCACCCTGTCCATCAGCTATTACGAGATCGGCCACATGGCCGGGGAGATGGCGGTGCAGATTCTCAAGGGAGAGAAGAAGGTGTCCGAGATGGCCATCGGCTTTGACACCACGCTGGAAAAGAAGTACAACGCAGACCTCTGCCAGCAGCTGGGGCTGACCATGCCGGAGGGCTATGTCCCCATCGGCGGCTGAGCCGCAGGGACCACCTTTTAAAGCCGGGGGAAAGGGCTGCCCTTTCCCCCGGTTTTCGGCGTATGATTTCACACGGGAGGAATGAGAATGGACGTTTTGCTGAGCTTCTTGAACTCCCTGCCCGGCGCCGCCGGACAGGGGCTGATTTGGGGTGTCATGGCCATCGGCGTGTACATCACCTATCGGATTTTGGACGTGGCGGATTTGACGGTGGACGGCTCCCTGGCCACCGGCGGGGCGGTGTGCGCCCTGCTCATCAGCCTGGGGGTGAATCCGTGGCTGGCGCTACTGGCGGCGGTGCTGTCCGGCATGGCGGCGGGGCTGGTCACAGGTCTGCTCCACACCGTATGCGGCATTCCGGCCATTTTGTCCGGCATCCTCACCCAGCTGGCGCTGTACTCCATCAACCTGCGGGTGATGGCCATTGGGGACGCCGCGGCTAAAACCAAGTCCACCTTGGCCGTCAGCGTGGACCGGCACGGTCTGCTGGTGTCCTCCCGGTATATCCGGGAGGCGGGGCTGAGCAATCCCCTGCTGCTGCTGGCGGCGCTGGTGGCGGTGGTAATCGGAGTGCTGTACTGGTTCTTCGGCACGGAGCAGGGGTCCGCGCTGCGGGCCACGGGCTCCAACCCCCATATGGCCAGGGCCCAGGGTATCAACACCAGCTGGAGTAAGGTGCTGGGGCTGGTGGTGTCCAACGCGCTGGTGGCCCTGTCCGGGGCGCTGCTGGCCCAGTACCAGGGCAGCGCCACCATCGACATGGGCCGGGGCGCCATCGTCATCGGCCTGGCTGCCGTCATCATCGGCGAGGTGCTGCTGGGCGGGGTGTTCATCAACTTTGCCCTGAAGCTGCTGGCGGCGGTGATCGGCGCGGTGATCTACTACGCGGTGATTACCCTGGTGCTGCGCCTGGGGTTGGAGACCACCGATTTGAAGCTGCTCACCGCCCTGGTGGTGGCCCTGTTCCTCACCATCCCTTACTGGAAGGGGAAATACTTCTCCAAGGCCGCCAGCTCGGGAAAAAAGGAGGAGAGCGTCCATGCTTGACGTGAAAAACATCTGCAAAACCTTCAACCCAGGCACTGTCAATGAGAAGACGGCCCTGCGGGGGGTGTCCCTGACTCTGAACGACGGGGATTTCGTCACCGTCATCGGCGGCAATGGAGCGGGCAAGTCCACCCTGCTCAACGCGGTGGCGGGGGTGTGGCCGGTGGACTCCGGCGCCATCTCCATCGGGGGGGTGGACGTGACCAGGCTTCCCGAGCACAAGCGGGCCAAGTATATCGGCCGGGTATTCCAGGACCCCATGATGGGCACCGCCGCCACCATGCAGATTGAGGAAAACATGGCTCTGGCCGCCCGCCGGGGAAAGGGTCGCTCGTTGCGTCCTGGCATCACCCGGGACGAGCGGGAGCACTACCGGGAGATGCTGAAAATCCTGGACCTGGGGCTGGAGGACCGGCTCACGTCCAAGGTGGGCCTTCTGTCCGGCGGTCAGCGGCAGGCGCTCACCCTGCTCATGGCCACGCTGCAAAAGCCCGATCTGCTGCTGCTGGACGAGCACACCGCGGCGCTGGATCCCAAGACGGCGGCCAAGGTGCTGGAGGCCACCGAACGCATCGTGCAGAAGGACAAGCTCACCACCCTGATGATTACCCACAATATGAAGGACGCCATCGTCCACGGCAACCGGCTGATTATGATGTACGAGGGGCGCATCGCCCTGGACATCGCCGGGGAGGACAAAAAGAAGCTCACCGTGGAGGACCTGCTGGCCAAGTTCGGCCAGGCCACCGGGTCGGACGAGGCAGACGATAAGCTGCTGCTGGGGTAAACGCGGTGGAAATTTATCAGATTGACCAATCAAATGTATCTGCTGTCGCCGGGCTGATGTCTGCCATTAAGCCGGACTGGTGGGACTTCGATGGGGCGAGCCGTCAGCTGCAAGAGGTATCCTTGTTGGCGAATTTGATCGGCTGGTATATGGGAGAGGGCGGGAATCCCAAGGGATGGATTTTGTGCGCAGAGTACGAGGGCTATTCCTGCCTGAGCGTTGAATGCCTTGGGTACGATGAAAATGGGACGTTTGTCATGGAACAGCAGCTGGAACCGCTGCTGAGACAGGCCGAGGCTCACGCGAAGGAAAAGGGCTACCGCAATTTGAAATATATCATCGGTTCAACGGATATGTCCTGCCACGGTAGGCCAATGACGGACTATGCAGAGGAACTGCGGAGCCTGGAATCGCGCGGCCGTGCGCACTTTGACTATTTCGTGGGGTATGGGTTCTCTCCGACCGGGTTTATCCCCAACTGTTACGGCGAAAACTATCACGGCATTGTTATGATCAAGCCGCTGATATGAATCAGCGCAGCCCGCCGGATATCCGGCGGGCTTTTTTGCGGAAAATCCGGGAAAGCGCTTGACAAAACCCTGTTATAAGCATATGCTTAATTCAGAAAGAAAAGTTTAGGAGTGAAGCCCATGACCCAGCGGGAACGGCAAATCCTCCGGTGGATTGAGGAAAACCCCATGATCTCCCAGCAGGAGCTGGCAGACAAGGCGGGCATCGCCCGCTCGTCGGTGGCGGTGCACATCTCCAACCTGATGAAAAAGGGGCACATCGCCGGAAAAGGGTATATTGTGTCCTCCGCGCCCTACGCGGTGGTGGTGGGCGGGGTGAATATGGACATCGGCGGCGTGTCCGCCGCGCCCCTGGTCCCCGCCGATTCCAACCCGGGCGCGGTGCGCATGAGCTTAGGCGGCGTGGGGCGGAACATCGCCCACAACATGGCTCTTTTGGGGCTGGACGTGCGGCTGCTCACCGCCTTTGGCGACGACCTGTACGCCCAGCGCATCGCCGCCTCCTGCGGGGAGCTGGGCATCGACATCAGCCGGTCCCTCCAGGTGCCCGGGGGGCGGACCTCCACCTACCTTTTTATCGCCGACGAGAAGGGGGAGATGGAGCTGGCGCTGTCCGATATGGACATCTACCGGCACATCACCCCGGCGTTTCTGGCCGCCCGGACGGCGCTGCTGCAAAACGCCCAGCTGGTGGTGGTGGATGCCAATATCCCCGCCGAGGCCATCGCCTGGATTGCGGACCATGTGACGCCCCCCGTCTTTGCCGACCCGGTGTCCACCGCCAAGGCGGAAAGGCTGCGGCCCGTGCTGGGCAAGCTCCACACCCTGAAGCCCAACCGAATCGAGGCCGAGCTGCTGTCCGGGGTGGCCATTACGGACGAGGCCGGCCTGAACCGGGCGGCGGACAAGCTGCTGGAGACGGGGCTGCGCCGGGTGTTTCTCTCCCTGGGCGGGGACGGGGTCCTGGCTGCCGACCACAGCGGACGGGTGCGCCTGCCCTGTCTGCCGGGAAACCGGGTGAACACCACCGGCTGCGGGGATGCCTTCATGGCGGCGCTGGCCTGGGCCTATTTAGAGGGCACCGATTTGGAGGGCACCGCCCTGGCGGGGTCGGCGGCGGCGTCCATCGCCATGGAGAGCGGCGAGACGATCAACGAGGCCATGAGCGCCCAGGCGCTGGCTCAGCGGATGGGGCGCATCTTAGAAGGAGGAGACCGATGAACTATCCAGAGGAAAACGCCCGGACCGTCGACCGGTGGTGCGCGCAAGGCTGGGAGTGGGGGCGGCCGGTCTCCCACGAGGACTACGTGAAAGCGCAGGCCGGCGAGTGGGGGGTGTATCTGACCCCCACCAAGTTCGTGCCACAGGAGTGGTTCGGCGAGCTGAAGGGGAAAAGGCTGCTGGGCCTCGCCAGCGGCGGCGGGCAGCAGATCCCCATCTTCACAGCGCTGGGCGCAGCGTGCACGGTGCTGGACTACTCCCCGCAGCAGTGCGCCAGTGAAAAAATGGTGGCGGAGCGGGAGGGCTATCAGGTGGAGGTCATCCGGGGGGACATGACCCAGCCCCTCCCTTTTGAGGACGGAAGTTTCGACCTCATTTTCCACCCCGTGTCCAACTGCTACGTGGAGGAGGTAGAGCCCATTTTCCGGGAGTGCTTCCGGGTGCTGAAGCCGGGCGGGGTGCTCCTGGGGGGCTACGACACCGGCGTCAACTATCTCTTTGACGAGTCGGAGGAAAAGCTGACCTACCCGCTGCCGTTCAATCCCTTGAAGGACAAGGCGTTGTACGAGATGTGCGTAAGGGAGGACTGGGGCATTCAGTTTTCCCACACGCTGGAGGAGCAGATCGGCGGCCAGCTCAAGGCGGGCTTCCGGCTGACCCACCTGTACGAAGACACCAACGGGGAGGGCAGGCTCCACGAGTTTCACGTGCCCTCCTTCGTGGCGGTGCGGGCGGTGAGGCCGGAGGGCTGACCCGGCCCCAATCGATAGCGCGGCAGACCAAACACCATTATTATATTTAGTTGGAGGTTTTACCCATGGCACTGAACAAGTATCTGGACGTTTCCCCCGAGGTGGCCCAGGCTCTGGCCGCCGGAAAGCCCGTGGTGGCCCTGGAGTCCACCATCATCTCCCACGGGATGCCCTATCCCCAGAATGTGGAGACCGCCCTGGCGGTGGAGCAGATCATCCGGGACAACGGGGCCGTCCCCGCCACCATCGCCATCATCGGCGGGCGGCTGAAGGCGGGCTGCACCAAGGAGGAGATCGAGCACCTGGGGAAGACGGGCACCGCCATCGCCAAGGCCAGCCGGCGGGATTTGGCCATGCTGTGCGCCCGGGGGCAGGACGGGGCCACCACCGTCACCACCACCATGATCATCGCCCACATGGCGGGCATCAAGGTGTTCGCCACCGGCGGCATCGGCGGGGTGCACCGGGGCGCGGAGACCACCATGGACATCTCCGCCGATCTGGAGGAGCTGGCCCATACCCCTGTGATGGTGGTGTGCGCCGGAGCCAAGTCCATCCTGGACCTGGGGCTCACCCTGGAGTACCTGGAGACCCACGGCGTGCCCGTGCTGGGCTACGGCACGAAGGAGCTGCCCGCCTTCTACACCCGGCACAGCGGCTTTGCGGTGGACTACCAGGTGGACAGCCCGGAGGAGCTGGCCGCCGCCTTCCGGGCCAGCCTGGAGCTGGGCTTTGTCGGCGGTATGCTGGTGACGAATCCCATCCCGGAGGAGTACTCCATGGACCCGGCGGTCATCAACGCGGCCATTGAGGAGGCGCTGGCCCAGGCCAAGGAAAACGGCATCCACGGCAAGGAGACCACCCCCTTCCTGCTGGCCAAGGTGAAGGAGCTCACCGGCGGGGACAGCCTGGACTCCAATATTCAGCTGGTGTTCAACAACGCCAAGGTGGCGGCCCGGACCGCCGCCTGCCTGACAAAATAATGAAGAGGCCCCCGGCGTCACGCGCCGGGGGCCTTTATGCGTTATTCGCCGGACGCATAGGCGTCCATGGCGGTTTTCAGATTGGCCAGGAAGCGCCCCCGGCCAAAGACCAGGAACTTCCATGCCCGCCCGTCCTTCATGTGGAGCGTTACGGTGGGCAGGAACAGCGCCCTGCTTTTCTCCACGCCCTTGATCCGGCAGAAGGGAAGCTGTAAATTCCGAATCTCTGGGGACACCGAGAGCTTCCCCGTGCGGTAGGTCACCCGCTCGTCATCCAGAAACAGCCCGCCGCCCAGTAGGCCCTGATGGCACAGGCTGGCCATATATGTTTGATCCATCCTCCGCACCCCCTAAAATATTCCTTTATTGTATTTGAACTGGGCATAGACCATAACGGCCAGCCCAACCGCCACCCCGGCGGCTAACAGATAAAAAATGGGTTCTGCATCAAAGATCATTTGCAGTACAGCCGTCGCCGCCGTGGAAACACCTATAATCATCGTCCCCAGGCCCATGGCTCTCCCGTACCTGGGCGCGTCCTCCTTGCTCACCCTGCGGCGGTTATACCGGTGGACCGTGGAAATATTCCCTTTGAAATTTTGGATGGCCGCCACAATCAGAGCAGCCCCCATGAGCAGCAAAAGGATATACTCCATCTGAACACCCCCTCAAAAATAGAATAACTCCTCAAATTTTTTGTCCAGCGCCACGCACAAAATCAGTGCCAGCTTGGCCGTGGGGTTGAACTGCCCCGTCTCGATGGAGCTGATGGTGTTGCGGGACACACCCACCAGCTCGGCCAGCGCCGCCTGGGACAGACCCGCCTGCGTGCGTGCGTCCTTCAAGCGGTTTTTCAGCACGAGTGTCTCGTCCATCACGCCATCCCCAGCAGGTCGCGCAGGTAAAACACGAAGAACGTGACGCAGAAGGCCAGGTAGATCAGCCCCAGCAATAGCTCATGGCGGCGGCGGAGCCTGTAATACTTGAACAGGAAGATGGACGCCTGCATGGCCCACATCACCGTCCAGACGCTGTAGTTTGGGCGGCCATCCTGAAAAGCGGCGCTCAGCACGCTGAGCAGGCCGCACACGATCATGCCAACGCCCAGGCTCACGGCGTTGGCTCTGGACAGCGCGGCCTCCTCCACAAAGTCCCGGTCCTTGTTTTCCTCTCGGCTCTTTTTCAAAATTTCGTCTCTCTCCATGGGACAGCCCTCCTCCAAGTGCGTTGACAAGTTTACTTGGTGTAGCTATCATACCACCGCCAAGTAAACTTGTCAATGGGCTTTGCAAAGTTTTCTTGGCAAATTGAAAAACGCCTGAGGACGTACCCTCTGTAGCGCAGGGACGGTGACCCAGCGCCCCGTAGCCTGTCGCCGTCCCGCAGCGAGGAGGGTGTGTCCTCAGGCTGCCCGCGGGGTGCGCTATTTCAGAGCGTCCAGGTACGCCCCCACGTCAAAGGGCTCCAGTGGGCTGTCCTTGCGCAGATAGAGGGGGTGGTGGGGGTGCCCCGCCTTTGTCCGCTTCCCCGCGGAGAACCACCGGGCATTCCGCCGCTTCCCTACCGCGATCATGTCCCGGACGCATTGGGGCAGGTAGCCCCGTTTCCCAATCACCGCCCCCCAGGCCGCCCACACCGCCGGGGAGCCGGTGCGGTCTAAAGAAAGGACATAGTCGAAGGCCCGCATATTCTCGGCGTGGAGGGCGGCATTGCAGGCGCGCTCCATGTCCTCCGGACGGGTGGCCCGCTGGGCATATACGTTGAACATGATGAAGCTGTCATACCCATTGTGGCAGGCCACCCGCTCCACCGATTTTAACGTGGGGTCCAAATCGCCGGGGGCGGCGGTGGAGGGGTTTACCCCGATGCAGATCAGGGGATGATTCCCTCGGGTGCCCAGGATATAACGATACTCTCCGTAATAATTTGGCACATAAATCCAATGTGTTGTGTCGTAATGGGGGGAAGGGGCCAGAGCCGCCGCCAGAGCGGCCTCAAAGGGAACCAGCTCCAACAGGGCGGTATCGCCGCTGGGAATATGCATTGTCATCACCTCGGACACAGTTTAACACAAAAAACGGGGGAAGAAAAGCCCGCGCCGGGTTGAATGGGGTAAATTTGGTTGCGCAGCCTGTCCTATTGTGATATGATAGCCGGAACAAGAAGAAGCGGAGGGAGCGAGATGAAGGAGCAAGCGATGGATACAGCCGCCCGCCAGCACCGGAGGCACGTGGGGATGCGCATCATTAAGACGGTGATCGCCGTATTTGTGTGCGGGATGCTGGCCTGGGTGCGGGAGGCGTCCGGCTTTTACTCCATGATTGCGGCGGTGGTGTGCGTACAGAACACGGCGGGCAAGACCATCGAGTCGTCCATCAACCGGATGACGGGCACCCTGATTGGCGGCGTGGCGGGGGTGCTAATGGTGTACGTCATGGACGTGCTGGGGATTCTGTATATTGAACCGGCCCGGTATGCTGTGCTGTCGCTGATGCTCATCCCCATTATTGAGCTGTGTCTGGCCATTAAAAAGCCGGGCAGCGCCGCCATGGCCTGCATTGTGTTTTTGTGCGTCACGGTAAACCACAGCGTTGGGGACAACCCCGTGATCTACTCCATTGAGCGGCTGTTTGAGACGCTGGTGGGGGTGGCGCTGGCCTGCGGCATCGACATCCTCCTGCCCCATCAGACTCCGCCCGCGGCGCAGCAGTCCGCCCCACCGGACCAGGGGGAGGAGAAGCACCCCGAGGAGGAGGCCCCGGAGGAGGAGCAAGCGCCGGACGGAGGACGGGAGCCGTGAGGTATCGGGAGATTTGCCCCGCAGTTTTTCTCGCCCGGCCCAATCGGTTTGTGGCCCAGGTGGAGCGAAACGGGCGCGTGGAGACGGTCCATGTGAAAAACACCGGGCGGTGTAAAGAGCTTTTGCTTCCTGGCTGTACGGTATATTTGGAGCGCAGCGGCAACCCCGCCCGCAAGACGGGCTTTGATTTGGTGGCGGTGGAGAAGGTCCGCCCCGGCCTGCCGCCCCTGCTCGTCAATATGGATGCGCAGGCTCCCAACAAAGTGTTTGGCGAGTGGATGGCCGCCGGGCTGGGAGAGGCGCTGGGCCTGCCCCGGCCGGATTTGCTCCGGCCGGAGAAAACCTGGGGGAATTCCCGCTTTGATTTCTACTGGGAGAAATCGCGTGGGGTGGGAGAGGTCGAAACGGATGTTTCACGTGAAACGCGGTCGGAGGGGTTTTGCGGGGGCCTCGGTTTGCGGGGTTTTGTAGAAGTCAAGGGCTGCACCTTAGAGGAGGACGGCCTGGCCCTGTTCCCTGATGCGCCCACCCTCCGGGGGGCCAAGCACCTGCGCGAGCTGGCGGCCTGCCGGGAGGCGGGGTACGAGGCGGCGGTATGCTTCGTCATCCAGATGGCGGGTATGTCCGCTTTCTCCCCCAACGACCGCACCGATCCGGAATTTGGCCGCGCCCTGCGCGCGGCGGCGGGGGCCGGGGTGAAGGTGCTGGCGGTGGAGTGCGCCGCCACCCAGGACAGCCTGACAATGACCCGGCCGGTGCCGGTGCGCCTGTGAGTCCGCCTTGATTTTTTAGGGCCGCTGTGGTAAAATACTTCCCGCAAAATTGGCGGCGGAGGGGGGGCGGGCATGACGCAGGAGGAACTGGACGCTCTGCTAGTCCGAGTGGCGGACCAGGCCAGGGCGGTGAACATCCCCATCTCCCGGCACATCTGCCCCCATGTGCGCCTCAACCGCCGGGCCCGCACCCGGTTTGGCTGCTGCATCCGGCGGGGCGGGACGCATACCATTGAGCTGTCTGCCCAGCTGGTCCGGGAGGGCGGGCAGGAGGCGGTGGCGCGGGTGCTGGCCCACGAGGTGCTGCATACCTGCTATGGCTGCGCCAACCACGGCCCGCGCTGGAAAGGCTATGCCCAGCGGATGAACGACGCCTATGGCTATGCCATCCGCCGCACCGATGATTACGCCTCTCTGGGGCTGGAGGACGACCGGCCGGTGCGCTACTATGTGGTGTGTCAGCGGTGCGCCCGGCGCATCCCCCGGATGAAGCGCTCTCCCCTGGTGGACCACCCGGAGCGCTACCGCTGCCCCTGCGGGGGAACGCTGCGGGTGGAGCGGGCCGGGGATTTAGACGATATGAAAGGTGATGACTGCCCATGAACCGAAGCGCCGGCATTTTGATGCCAATTTTTTCCCTTCCCTCCCCCCATGGCATTGGAACCATGGGGCAGGCCGCTCGGGACTTTGTGGATTTTTTAGCGGCGGCGGGCCAGAGCTATTGGCAGCTGCTGCCCGTGGGGCCCACCAGCTATGGGGACTCCCCCTACCAGTCCTTCTCCTCCTTCGCGGGCAACCCCTATTTCATCGACCTGGATGATTTGGCGCAGGCGGGCCTGCTGGAACCGGCGGAGTACCAGGGCATAGACTGGGGAAGCCCGGAGCGGGTGGACTATGCGCTGCTGTACGAAACACGCTACCCGGTGCTGCGCGCCGCTGTGGGCCGGCTGCTGACCGCCCCCCCGGCGGACTACGGCGCTTTTTTGGAGGACAACGGCGATTGGCTGGAGAACTACGCCCTGTTCATGGCCCTGAAGGGGGAGAACGGCGGCGTGTCCTGGCAGGAGTGGCCGGACGGGGTGCGCCTGCGCCGGGAGGAGGCGTTGGCCGCCGCCAGAACGCGTCTGGCGGACGAGATCAGCTTCTGGCGGGGAGTGCAGTACCTATTTTTTACCCAGTGGGACGCGCTGAAGGCGCGGGCGAATGGGAAGGGCGTTTCCATCATCGGCGACCTGCCCATCTATGTGGCGCTGGACAGCGCCGACGTGTGGGCCGTCCCCAAGCAGTTCCAGCTGGACGAGCAGCTGGCGCCGGTGGAGGTGGCGGGCTGTCCGCCGGACGCGTTCACGGCCGATGGCCAGCTGTGGGGCAATCCCCTGTTTGACTGGGAGATGATGAAACAGGATGGCTACCGCTGGTGGCTGCGGCGCATCGGTTTTCAGTTCCGGCTGTTCGACGTGCTGCGCATCGACCACTTCCGGGGCTTTGACGAGTACTACGCCATCCCGTACGGCGACAAGACCGCCCGAAACGGGCGGTGGAAGCCCGGCCCCGGCCTGAACTTCTTCAAAACGGTGAACCGGGCGCTGGGCAGACGGCAGATCATTGCCGAGGACCTGGGCTTCCTCACCGACTCGGTGCGCACCCTGCTGCGCCGCACGGGCTACCCCGGCATGAAGGTGCTGGAGTTTGCCTTCGACGCCAAGGGCGGGGACAGCGAGTACCTTCCCCACCGCTATGAACATAACTGCGTGGTGTACGCCGGGACCCACGACAATGAGACCATTCAGGGCTGGCTGGCGGCGCAGCGCCCGGCGGTGCGCCGGTATGTCCGGCAGTACTTCCATATCGCGCGGCGGGAGGATTTGGCCTGGGGCGTGATGCGGGGCGGCTGGGCCAGCGTGGCGGACCTGGCGGTGATGCAGATGCAGGACCTGCTGTCCATTGGGGCGGAGGGGCGGATCAACGTGCCGTCCACCCTGGGAGGAAACTGGCAGTGGCGGCTGCTGCCCGGCCAGGCGGACGGAGCGCTGGCGGAGCGGCTGCTGGAGTTCATGAAGCTGTACCACCGTGGGCCCAAGCCCCCGGCCAAGGTCAAACGGCGGGTCGAGGGGGGCCAAAAGCCCCAAAAAGGCTGAATTTGGTTATTTTGACCGTTGACGGATGGGGGAAAGCGGGTTATACTTGCCGCGGAAATCAAACAGCGTCCGAGCCGTCGCGAGCAGCGCGGATGGAGCGGAGCGAAAGCAAAAGCCCAGCCGCCGCGCAGCGGGGGCGGGTTTTGCTTGAGGCGCAGCGAAGCCGCGCGTCGCAAGCAGGCGAGGCGTGAGTAAGCGTCCGAGCCGTCGCGAGCAGCGCGGATGGAGCGGAGCGAAAGCAAGAGCCCAGCCGCCGCGCGGGTATGCGGCCCAACCCGCCGAGACTAAGGAGCAGTACCCAAACAGCGCCATAAAGCGCTTTTTAGATTGGAAAGGAGCTTCTTTCATGGATGTCAAAACCCGCCTGCACGAGATTGCGCACGTGCGCTATGGGCTGGAGCTTTCCCAATGCAGCGACAGCCAGCTGTACCATGCCCTGCTCCAGCTGACCCAGGAGCTGTCCGCCGCCCGCCCCGCCCCGGAGGGGGCGCGCAAGCTGTACTACTTCTCCGCTGAGTTCCTCATCGGGAAGCTGCTGAGCAACAATCTGCTGGCCCTGGGCATTTTCGATGAGGTCTCCCAGGCGCTGACCCAGTGCGGCAAGAGCCTGTCCGCCGTGGAGGATATGGAGCCGGAGCCCTCCCTGGGCAACGGTGGGCTGGGGCGCCTGGCCGCCTGCTTCCTGGACTCCATCGCCGCCTTAGGTCTGCCCGGCGACGGCGTGGGGCTGAATTACCACTACGGCCTGTTCAAGCAGGAGTTCCACCTCAGCCACCAGTTTGAGCAGCCCAACCCCTGGATAGAGGACGAGAGCTGGCTCATACCCACCGGCGTGGAATTCGAGGTGCCCTTCGCGTTCGGGCCAGTGAAGGCCAAACTGCTGGACATCGCCGTCCCCGGCGCCCACTCCGGCGTGGCCAACCGGCTGCACCTGTTCGACGTAGAGAACCCCGCCGCCCCCCCGGCCGACGGTATCGACTTCGACAAGAGCGACCTGCCCGCCCACCTCACCTCCTTCCTCTACCCCGACGACAGCGACGAGGAGGGACGGCTGCTGCGGGTGTATCAGCAGTACTTCATGGTATCCGCCGGAGCGCAGCTCATTTTGAAGGAGCTGGCGGAGCGGGGCTACGGACCTGAAGCTCTCGGCGACCATGTGGCCATCCAGATCAACGATACTCACCCCTCCATGGTCATCCCGGAGCTGGTGCGGCTGCTCACGGCCCGCGGCCTCTCCATGGACGCGGCGGTGGCGCAGGTGTCCAAGACCTGCGCCTATACCAATCACACCATTTTGGCCGAGGCGCTGGAGAAGTGGCCCCTGGCCTTCATCGAGAAGGTGGCTCCCCAGCTGGTGCCCATCATTCGGGAGCTGGATGTACGGGCCAAGGCCGCTCATCCCGATCCCAAGGTGGCCATCCTTCAGGGGGAGGCGGGCAAGGAACTGGTCCACATGGCCCACATGGATATCCATTATGGCTATTCGGTGAACGGCGTGGCGGCCCTCCATACCGATATTTTGAAAAGCTCCGAGCTGCGCCACTTCTACGATATCTATCCCGCCAAGTTCAACAACAAGACCAACGGCGTCACCCTGCGGCGGTGGCTGGAGGTGTGTAATCCCCAGCTGGCCGCCCTGCTGGACGAGTGCGTGGGGCCCGAGTGGCGGCGTGACCCCGCCCGGCTGAGCAAGCTGATGGACTACTACAATGACAGCGCGGTGCTGGAGAGGCTGCTGAGCATCAAGAGCGCCAACAAGCGGTTTGCCTCCGACGTGTTCGCCCGGGACCAGTACGGCATCCGCCCGGACCCCGAGGCGGTGTTCGACATCCAGGTGAAGCGCCTGCACGAGTACAAGCGCCAGCAGATGAACGCGCTGTATGTCATTCACAAGTACCTGGAGATCAAGGCCGGCCAGCTTCCCCCGCGGCCCATCACCGTCATCTTCGGGGCTAAGGCGGCCCCGGCCTATGTGATGGCAAAGCACATCATCCACCTGATTTTGTGCCTGCGGCGGCTCATTGAGAGCGATCCCCAGGTGCGCCCGTGGCTCCATGTGGCCATGGTGGAGAACTACAACGTCACCTGGGCGGAGCGGCTCATCCCCGCCTGCGACATCTCAGAGCAGATATCCCTGGCGTCCAAGGAGGCCAGCGGCACCGGCAACATGAAATTTATGGCCAACGGCGCGGTGACACTGGGCACCCTGGACGGGGCCAACGTGGAGATCGCCGAGCTGGTGGGGCCGGACAACATCTACACCTTCGGCGCGGGCAGCAATTATGTCATCGAGTTGGTCAAACAGCGCGACGCGGGGCTGAAGCCGGGCTATCAGCCCGATGTGTACTATCAGCGCCCGGCGGTGAAGCCGCTGGTGGACTTCCTGGGAGACCCCGCCCTCGTCGCCCTGGGGGACCGGGAGGCGCTGAAAGCGCTGTGGACCGACCTGATCACCAAGGACTGGTTCATGGCCCTGCTGGACGTGGAGGCGTATATCGCCGCCCGGGACCGGGCCGTGGCCGACTACGGCGACCGCACCGCTTGGGCGCGAAAGATGCTGGTGAACACCGCCCGCAGCGGCTACTTCTCCAGCGACCGCACCATCGCAGAGTATAACCGGGACATCTGGCGACTGAAGTAAAAGCACCCCCCGCCGTGAAAACGGCGGGGGGGTTTGCTTAGCTGGGGGG
>OFGP01001438.1_pt1 | contig 17295 bp, 9 predicted proteins | sample 1521781 | NCBI WGS metagenome assembly OFGP01 (sample SAMEA3504113, study PRJEB24116) | mouse gut metagenome | biome: mouse gut; feature: mouse-associated habitat; material: faeces | place: Denmark | collected 2011 | reverse complement strand
CTTCTGGTGAGGAAAAGGTTGGAACAAAGATCATCGAGATCGGATAAATTTCAAACGGAATGGAATTTTACCTGACGGACAGAAACTGGCTGAACTGTTATAAAGCTGAACAAATTAATTCGTATACTTGAGTTTTCGTAAATTGTAAATGAAATAGAAAAAATAGCATTCCTTAGAGCAGTCCTGTTGATTTTTGAAGGGAGAAAAGAGCAATAACCCACAGAAGGAGTACTCAAAATAAGCCCCGCCGGAGCCGGACCATGGGAAAAATATTATTTTTCCGATTTAAATGATCAGCTTAAGGCGCAGCTGAAGATACGCAGGACGTTTGGTGCGGAACCACCGTCTGATGCCCTCTTTTGCATAGGAAAGTATGCCTGAGATGCCTTTCGCCAGCCGGTAATAAAAGAAATATACGGTTTTCCTTACAGGGGCAGCCGTCTTTATGATAGAAACCTTTAGGGCATTTGTTTCCGGTTTCATGGAAAGGTGCGCCAGGAATGCCATGCATAAGGTGATATAAAAATTCAAGGCGTTGATCGATCTGAGATTCCGCACCCGGAAGTTTTCAAACCGGAACACCTGCTTTTTGCAGCGGAAATATTCCTCAATGCGCCATCTGGAAAAGTAAAGTTTTGCCACTTTAAGCACATCTTCTTTGGAAGAAATCCCCTTGTTGGTGGCTAACATCATGGGGTGTTCCGTAATCCCGTAGACCAGCACCAGATAAATATCTTTGCGGGATGCGGTGATCTGCACTTTCACATGGGAGAGGTAAGCGTCATGGGATTTTCCTTTATAGTAAAGGGATGTCTTTATCTTCCCTTTGCGTTGGTCCCGCAGGCGTGTGGCAGGAATCCATTTCCCATGGAAGAGAAGCTTACGCTTTGCAGTAAGGCGGATGACATAATCCTGTTTCAGATCATCGAGCTTCAAAAACATCTTGTTGTCATCGTAGCCCCTGTCCAGGACAAAAGTGGCCTTGCCAAGCAGAGAGGAGGCGTGTTCCATGGCAGAAAAAGTCACATCATTGACGGAAGTGAAATCTTTTTCTTTGGAGGAATGGATTTTGGAAAAGATACTGACGGGATGATTATTGTTTGTCAGGAGGCAGGCTTCCGTGACATGATAGCCCTTTTGATAAACGCTTTTTGTATCTGTGCTTTTGGAGCCGTCCCTGACAAGTCCGAGGGATTCAAAATGATATCCGTCCGGCTTTGCGATGTCGGAATCATCGATATGGACAACCGGCTCATCGGGAACCCATTTGCGAACAACGTTTAGATAAGAACGCAGGGTTTTAACAGGGACGCCTTTATTCAGATGTCTGGTGAGGCGTTCAACGGAATTGACTTTTTTGGACTTTTCATGGAGCTGATCAACGATATCGGTGAGCAAGCAACTGCGGGAAGCAAGGATGCCGTAAGTCATGTCAGCGGTGAATTTCCTGTCCGGCTTGGAAAGCTTTTTTGAAATTTTTTTGGAAAAAGTTAAAATTTCCCGTTTCATTTGATAAGTATTTGATGTAAAATGAGCCATAAGGAATCCCTTTCTCTTTTTGTTTAGTGAGATTTTTGTTTGGTAGCTTAATTTTACAACAAAAAGGAAAGGAATTCCTTATTTTTAGGACATTTTTTTAATGTTATTTGCAATCTGTAAGAATAAAGTGATTGCTGTGCAGAGAACTGCGGAAACTCAAGGATATCAATGCCCTTGACAAAATATGGATATTTAACTAAAATTCAGATATAGATATTTTAAAATGGGAAGAATCCAGATTATTAAATTTCACTATTATTTCAGAGGAGGACTCAGAAAAATAATTGTCTGATTTTACAGACATAATATTTTCCCAAGGGGCAGTATTCGATTATACAGGCAAAGAGATTAGACCAGAGATTCTCGTATATCGGCTCAGTTGTCCGCCGGATGCGGATATTGTGATAAAAGATGCAAAGCTTCCATTCCCAAAGAATGGGGATGGCAAAGAATATTTCTATAAGGGCGTGCCCATTGAGGAAATATCGTCCTATGATCCAAAGACAGGAATCTGGAGCGGTTTTACAAAATTCAGCTTTGATGAATACAGCGGTAGCTTGATTGCTTCTGTCTATGACCATGCTGTTTGCCAGGATGAAAATACCCGGGAATACTTAGCCATAGAATAAGGGGATTTTGCGGATGCATGTATCCTGACATTGGATGAAGTGAAAAATATGTCTGTAGACAGGAATGCCAATACAGATCCCCAAAGCCTTTACCGTTATGAAAGCATCGTACCTCCGGGAACGAGGGCAGCTCTTTCAGAACTGAAATAAGAACGAGATTCTTTCTATAGCTTTTCCATAAATTCAGAGACAATCTGCTGCTGAAGAAGCTATACAAAATATTGTATGGAAAAGAGGAATAGTGGATTGGCATGGGAAGACTTTGGTAAAAAGAGGAAAATTGCAGGAGAATAAAAAGGGAGGAAATGTGCCATGAAGAAAAAAAGCAAGGTATTTCGATTGATCAGTTGGATGCTGGTGTTTGCGCTGGGTATCTTTAGTGTGCCGCTATTTGAAACTCCGGTTGTAGAAGCGGCAGGCAGCGTCCTTACAAGCAGTGATGGTCTGTGGAAATACGAACTTAAGGAAGAGTCGGGAGAGACCGTTGCCGTTGTAGATGAATACAATGGAACGGACAGGGATCTTGTGATTCCGGAGGAAATTGACGGGTATGTGGTAAAGTATATTGGAAAACCAAGCGGATGGAGCACGGTTCGTTATAATCGTTTTGACAGTATTACGATTCCAGACAGTGTTGCCGGACTGTCAAATGTGCCGTTTTTTACCCATTCTCATAATTTAAATTTTGTGTCCTTGGGGAAAAACTTTGCAACATATAATTATATCAGGGACATCAATATGATCATGGCCGATGAGATCTATGATATTCAGACCAAGGAATACCGTGTATCTTCTGAGAATACCGTGATTACTGCGGTGGACGGCGTACTGTATTCCAAAGATATGACGGAATTGAAGATATATCCGGTACTTAAGGAGGATGTTGAATTTACCGTACCAAGTGGGGTCACGTCCATTGACGACTATGCCATGAATAACCTGCAGTATTTGGAAAGCCTCATACTCCCCGAAGGGCTTCAGGAAATCGGCATGTATTGCTGTATGGGAGCCTCAATCCGCTCCGTCAGCCTTCCGAATAGCCTTACGAGTCTGAACGGTGGGATTTTTTATGAGTCAAAGCTTGAGTCCATTGTGTTTCCCGAGACCATCACAGAAATCGGTGGGTACGTCTTTACAGGAACGCCGCTTGAATCGGTCGTGATTCCAGATACCGTCGTATCACTTGGAGCAGGAGATTTTATGGATTGCGGCAAACTGAAAAGCATTGTAATCGGCTCAGGAGTAGCATCGATCGGAGGGAACTGTTTTTATGGGCTCACAGCATTGGAAACATTTGAAATTTCGGAGGCAAACCCAAACTTTAAATCGGAAGGAGGGATGCTGCTTACAAAAGACGGCCTTACGCTGATCCAGTATGCCGCAGCAGGAAATACACAATTCATACTTCCAAATGGAGTAACAGCCATTGCGGATAAGGCTTGCTATGGGATGCCATTTACCGAGATTATAGTACCAGATACGGTAGTCTCCATTGGAAACAATGCGTTTGAGAACTGCACCAAGGCAGAGACAGCTTATATCCCGTCCTCGGTGACGAAGATAGGAAGCAGCGTCTTTTCCGGGTGTACTTCCCTTAAGACAGCGACGATAGATGCGCAAGTTACGAGTATTAACGATTTTAGCAAATGTAATGCGCTTACGGAACTCACATTGCCGGAAACTGTTACATCTGTGGCAGACAACGTCTTTTTCGGTGACTCTTTACGAACTGTCCGTCTAAGGTCGTCCCAAGCCCCGTCCATCTCCTACAGTATCTATCTGCAGGGAGAGGATGCCCAGGCGGAATTGATTAAACAGGCCGCAAATGTACGGATTTTTGTTCCAGAAGGCGCACAAGGCTATGACGTACTGCCATGGAGCCGGATGCGCATCGTACATGGCGATGCCATTCCAGCAGAACGGCTGACGCTGAATCCCTCTTTCGTGATTCTGGATGTGGGAGAGACGGCAGTGCTTCAGCCTGCAGTGCTGCCGGAGGACGCCGTAGTGCAAGAATATGTCTGGGATACATCTGAGAAAGGTGTTGCTTTTGTAGATCAGAATGGCCAGGTTAAGGCTTTATCAGCCGGAACGGCAAAGATCAAAGTGACTGCCGGCGAACTTTCCACTGAATGCTTCGTCACAGTCCGGGGAGAACAGCCTCCACAGGATTTCCGCATAGAAACTTCTGGAGGAACGGCGAGCAGTAATTACAATGCGCAGAATTATACCAGTTGGTCAAGCCCGATGAAGTCCTATCTGTTTGAGAACCAGGAAGGGTGCCTGGAACGGGCAGAGTTTATAGATGGCAAACTGGTGCATGAAACATATGGAATGGACGGAACATTGAGAGAAAGCGGCAATATTCCAGATGAACTGCCTCTTGTCGGCGGATTCTATGTTTCAGGCATGTATCGTTTCGCTATTTACGGACAGACAAACAGCGCGGGAAGTGATGAGATGGAGGTTATGCGTATCGTTAAATACGATCAGGATTGGAACCGTGTATCTTCCTGTTCTTTATACGGCGAAAATACCACAGTACCTTTCGACGCCGGAAGCCTTCGCTTTGCAGAGAATGGGGATAAACTCTATATCCGCACTTGCCATGAGATGTACGACGGTCATCAGTCGAACCTGCAAGTCACTGTAGATATGCCTTCTATGGAAATTACGGATGTATTTTCAAAGGTGGCAAATATCGACCATGGCGGTTATGTATCGCACTCTTTCAACCAGTTCCTTCAGATGGATGGGGAAGATTTGATTGCGCTTGACCACGGAGACGCCTATCCGAGGGCTGCCGTGCTGATCAAATATCCGGGTATCAAAGACACAACTTTTGCAAGAGCATCTGTAGAGCATTGCAACGCACTGGTATTTCCAGGAACTATCGGGAACAATACGACCAGGGCGAGTCTTGGCGGACTAGAAGTATCAGAACATTATTATATTTTTGCCGGAAATTATGCCAATAACAGCAGCTCTTCAGTGCGGAATATCTTTGTAAATATCACAGACAAGGATCTTCTGCGCAACCAGGATACACGCATGGTATATCTGACAGATTACGATGCGGACAGCGGTGTGACGGTTTCGACGCCGCAGCTGGTGAAAATCAACGAAAAGACCTTTCTTGTCCTTTGGAATGAGACAGATGCATCGGGAACAACTGTACATAGCCAATTGATTGATGAGGACGGAAATAAAGTCACAGCAGAACAATCTTTCCATGGTTCCCTTTCTGACTGCCATCCGATCGTGCAGAATGGGCAGGTCGTGTGGTATTATACTGGAACGAAAACTGGAGAAAGCGCTCCAATATTCTGCAGGATTTCCGTAGATGGAAGGGAGACCACCGATAATCTCCTTGAAACAGAAAAAAAGACATCGATTTCTGCTGATCACGTAAGCTTAAGCCAGACGTCCTATGTTTTTGATGGAAAAGCCAAGGAGCCAGAGGTTACTGTCAAGGTTGGCGATAAAACACTGGTAGAAGATATTGATTATACGGTGGCCTATGAGGATAATATCAATGTAGGAACCGGCAAAGTAACGGTAACAGGAACAGGAGATTACACCGGGACGGTAACAAAGGAATTTGCAATTACAGAGGAGGAGCCGCCGGTGGAGGAACCAAAGGAACTCTCCCAATGCAGCATAACGTTAAGCCAAACTGCTTATATCTATGACGGGACGCCCAAAACGCCCACGGTCACAGTCAAGGACGGAAACAAAACATTGTTAGAAGATACTGATTATGCGCTGGCCTATGAGGATAATATCAATGTAGGAACCGGGAAAGTAAGCGTAACAGGAACAGGAGATTACACCGGGACGGTGACAAAGGAATTTGCAATTACAGAGGAGGAGCCGCCGGTGGAGGAACCAAAAGAACTCTCCCAATGCATCATAACGCTAAGCCAAACTGCTTATATCTATGACGGGACGCCCAAAACGCCAGCGGTCACGGTCAAAGACGGAAACAGAACATTGTTAGAAGAAACCGATTATACGCTATCTTATGAGGATAATATCAACATAGGAACTGGGAAAGTAAAGGTAACAGGAACGGGAGATTACACCGGGACGGTGACAAAGGAATTTGCAATTACAGAGGAGGAGCCGCCGGTGGAGGAACCAAAAGAACTCTCCCAATGCATCATAACGCTAAGCCAAACTGCTTATATCTATGACGGGACGCCCAAAACGCCAGCGGTCACGGTCAAAGACGGAAACAGAACATTGTTAGAAGAAACCGATTATACGCTATCTTATGAGGATAATATCAACATAGGAACTGGGAAAGTAAAGGTAACAGGAACGGGAGATTACACCGGGACGGTGACAAAGGAATTTGTAATTACAGAGAAGGAGCCGCCGGTGGAGGAACCAAAAGAACTCTCCCAATGCAGGATAACGCTAAGTAAAACTGCCTATACCTATGACGGGAAGCCCAAAACTCCCACGGTCACGGTCAAAGATGGAAACAAAACATTGTTAAAAGAAACCGATTATACGCTGACCTATGAGAATAATATCAATGTAGGAACCGGGAAAGTAACGATAAAAGGAAGAGGAGATTATAAGGGGACAGTAAAGAAATCCTTTGCCATTACCATAAAGAAGGGTGCATCTTACAAAGTTGGCTCCTATCAATATCGGGTGACATCTGCATCCACGGTATCAATGACGGCAGTAAAGAATAAGAAAACCACAAAAATAAAAGTTCCCTCAAAAATGAAAATTGGCGGGAAAACTTTCAAAGTAACTGCTATTGGAAGTAAGGCTTTCAAGAATAATAAGAAGATCAAAAGCGTTGTAATCGCAGATAATGTAAAGCTCATAGGAGCATCCGCATTTGAAGGCTGCACAAATCTCAGTAAGGCAACCCTTGGAAAAGGGGTTACGGAAATCGGCAGCAATGCCTTTAAAAACTGCAAGAAACTGGGATCTATATCCATAAAATCTAAAAAGCTCAAGAAAATTGGTAAAAATGCCCTGAAAGGTATCAAGTCTACTGCAAAGATCAAAGTTCCGGCACAGAAATTATCTTCCTATAAAAAGTTACTTCGGAACAAAGGGCAGGGGAAAAAGGTGAAAATTGTAAAATAATTCTGGAAAGAAATTCGAAATCAAACGAAGTCTGTGAGCATCAAAATAAGGCTTCCTGTGAATGAAAACAGGGGAATTTAAAATAGGACTGCCGTAAGACAGGGAGCAGGTCAGGATATGGCTTATTTATAAAAATATTCCATATCTTCTGATCTCCTCTGAATACGGCAGTCCTTTGATCATTAGTGTTACCTATAACCGTAAAGCGAAAATTAGAAATCGGTCAAATCAGCGGCACGTCTCTCTAAGAAAGCAGTCATGCCTTCTGTCTTGTCATGTGTGGAGCAGGTAATGCCGAACAGGTTCGCTTCCATTTCTACAGCATTCTTGATGTCCATGTCATAGCCGTTGTTGATCGCAGCTTTTGCGATGGAAACAGCGTAGCTTCCTTTGGAGATAATCTTTGAAGCCATTTTCTTTGCGGTATCCATGAGTTCTTCTTTGGCAACTACTTTGTTCACCAAGCCGATGCGGTAAGCCTCTGCAGCGTCAATATTGTCACAGGTGAAAATTAATTCTTTGGCACGTCCCATGCCTACCAGGCGGGCAAGCCTCTGGGTTCCGCCGAAGCCAGGAATGATGCCAAGGCCAGTTTCAGGCTGTGCAAAGGTGGCGTTGTCAGATGCGATACGGATATCGCAAGCCATGGCGATCTCGCATCCGCCGCCCAGTGCAAATCCGTTGACAGCAGCGATCGTTACCTGACGCATGTTCATCAGTTTGAAGAACGGCTCTGCAGCCCTCATGCCAAAAGCGCGTGCCTCAGCAGCGGAAAAGTTCACCATCTCAGCGATGTCAGCGCCAGCGACGAAAGATTTGAATGCGTTTTCTTTTTTGTCAGGACCGCCGGTGAGGATTACGACTTTAACGTCGTCTCTTGCTTCAATTTCGCTGAGCACAGTGTTCAGCTCGTCCAAAGTCTCGCTGTTCAAAGCGTTTAATGCGCCTGGCCTGCTGATTGTCAGGACGGCGATCTGATCAGCTACGTCTAATTTTAAGTTATTCATGTGTAGGACCCTCCTAAAAATTATGTATTTAATGATACCTATAATATATAACTTTGACAAAAATATGTCAATATATAGAACCTTTGAGTTTCCCCATTTTGCAATTCATAGTGCCAAAAGGTCTTGCAGCCTTTGGCAGCATAGACATCTTGCACAAAAAGTGCTTGAAAAGCTAGCTTTTCAGAGCGCTTTTATGTGCAAAGTGTTTTCATCACTTTGTGATGGAAACCTTTTGGCATTATGAATTGTAAAATGGGGAAATTTAAAATAGGGAAATTTAAAATAGAACTTTCTTGAGTCTCCATATTTTATAATTTTATAACATCAAAAGAGGGGCGTCTCACGAATATATTTACTTGTTTGCATTGCTTTGATTTGTAGCAAAAAATTGACAATGACATAATATGTCGTTGCCGGGGTGTATAATGAAGATCGATATGAGAAGGGAGGAAATGCGTAAAACAATGGCGTAGCAGAAGGAAGACAGAGAGGAAGATCATATGAGAGAGAAAATGCTAGAACAATTAAAAGAGAAAGAAAAGGAACAGGGGCAGGAGGCGCAGAAATTTGGTGTAAATGAGAGAACAATACAAAGGGATATCGATGATATCAGAAATTTCATGGAATCAGATATTGGCAATACAGGGATCGTTAATTCAGTGATATATGATCATGTGAACAAGGGGGTTCGTATGGAACAGATCTATAAGCTGAAGCTGACAAATGGAGAGATTCTTGCAATCTGTAAGATATTGCTGGACAGCAGGGCTTTTCCAAAAAGTGAAATGTCAGATGTCTTAAGTAAGCTGATTTCCTGCTGCGTTCCAGAACACAACCAGAAACTGGTAACAGAACTGATCAGAAATGAGGAATTATTGTCAGTGCATACAAATGGAATACTTAAGGACGAAAGACAAAGCTGTGGTAAAGCGGAAAGTAAGACCTGTCGCAATCATGTTTTCTGAGTATTATTTTTATCTGACGGCATTTATTGATGATAAAGAGGTCTGGAAAAATTTTGACGTGTTAAACGATTCTTTTCCGACGATCTACCGGATGGACCGAATCAAAGGTTTGCAGGTGCTGGGGGAAAGATTCCATATCCCTTACAGCAGCCGTTTTGAGGAAGGAGAGTTTCGAAAGAGAATACAGTTTATGTATGGCGGGAAATTACAGAAGATAAAATTTAAATATTCTGGCAATGATATTGACGCCGTTTTAGACAGGATTTCAACGGCAAGAATTTTAAAAGAGGAGGAGGGGATTTATACGGTCAGCGCCGAGGTTTTTGGAAAGGGGATTGACATGTGGCTTAGAAGCCAGGGGGAAATGGTAGAACTTTTGTGATAAAAGTATTGGCAAAGTCTGATTATCTCGTTAGAAGTTCTTATATGTCAGAATAGTCCGTGATCCCGGGCTTTTCCGGCATTTCAGATATGGGGAGAAGTTCTTATGTTTATCATAAACCTTTTCAGGTTTTCATTTTCAAAGGTAGTAAAAAAGTAGTAATGGACCTATTTCACTTGAGCAAATGATAGCGATAACATCGTTACTGTTTAAGCAGGATGGAACGAAAATGCTATTAATTGTCGGGACTCAAATTCTGATTTTATCGAATTGCTGGAATTCTGTAAAGGCGCAAGCAATTGCCTTGGCAGAATTCGGCAATTCGAGCTGTGGCAGCAAATAGTCACTGAGAATGTTCAGACAATTTATGGGCGCAGATTATTTGACAAAGCCGAATGAAAGTTCTGCAGTGTTATCTTCTTATGAAGATATTACCTACAAATGCCAGCGGATGATCTTTTATTTCTTTATAGAGGTTCTTCGTCCTCGAAATATTCAATGATTTCCCAGTATAGATTTTTTGTTTTTTTCTATTGCCAGCGTATAATCTGCATGTGTCTGTTTTATCTTCGCCGCTATCCTTGTCTGCGTTCCCATGGCGTCAGCCTTTATAACGAAGCCTATTACTTGTATGGCATCCAACAGTTGCAAAATGGGAAAGAAATAGATTGTAAAAAAATGAATATAGAAATATAATGATTTGGTAATATTTTCCAAAAATTTAAAGTTATAGTTGGAAAAATTATGAAATATGCATAAGGAATTGGAGGATGATGTAATGTCAGGAATCAGAAAACGTATCTTATCGATGCTGCTGGCCATAGTGGTATCTGCAGCAGCCCTCCCCGCAGGAAACGCAGCGGCGTCTGTTCCGGCAAATGATGAGCAGCAGGGGAAAGCATGGCGGGAAGAACGCCTGTGGGACAAAGATATTGTGACAGAGGAGGAAGGACTGCCTGCTTTTGGCACAGAAAAAGGAACTGTGGGAACAGAACCCGTATGGTATGGCAAATTTGCGTATTGGGTGTTGGAAGACGGAACCGTGGAGATTGTGCGGCATGCGTATTTCGAAGAGGACATTGAAAAGGATGTGATTGTGCCGTCTGAGATTGACGGCAAAAAGGTCACCAGCATTGCCAGGAGTTGTTTTCGTCAGGAGGGCATAGAAACCGTAACCATTCCTGAGGGGGTGACCACAATCGGCGAGCAAGCGTTTTACGATTGCAAAAGCCTGAAAACAGTAAAGCTTCCAGAAAGCTTAAAAGCGATAGAAGATTGGGCGTTTTATGGCAGCGGCTTAGAAAGCATCGTCCTTCCGAAAAACCTGCAAGAGTTGGATAAGAGTTTTGAAAACTGCATCAGACTCAAAAACGTCACATGTTCCGAGGGATTGTCTTCCATAGGAAATAGCGCTTTTAAAAACTGTGTCAGCCTTGCAGCCATAGAGCTTCCAGAATCAGTGGAGCGTATTGGCTCTTCCGCTTTTTCTGGCTGTATCAGCCTTGCAGCCATAAGGATTCCCCAAAATGTGACAAGCATTAGCGGAAGCAACGTGTTTTTTGGCTGCAGCAATCTCAAAGAAATTCAGGTGGACAGCAAAAATGCGGCGTTCGTTTCCCAGGATGGAATGCTGTTTGATAAAGAGAAAAAGCGACTGATTTGTTGTCCGGGCGGAAAAACTGGAATTGTGAATGTCCCAGGCAGCGTCACGGAAGAAGTATATTTCCAGAGCGCCTTTTCGGGCTGTGGCAAGGTAACCGAGATTACGGTAGACAGCAGCAACGAGGTCTATACGTCCAGGGATGGGATTGTGTATAAAAAGGATATGAAACGTTTGGTTTGCTGTCCCGCTGGAAAGACTGGGAATGTCTCCGTTCCCGAAAATGTTACGTATATAGGGTCCGGAGCCTTTTACAATTGTGAACAAGTGGCTGGCGTGACACTTCCCGACAGCGTGGTTGATATTGGGTCAAGCGCCTTTTATGGCTGCAGCAAGCTTACGTATATGACTCTTCCGCAAGGTGTACGGGGAATTGGCATGAGTGCGTTTCAAAACTGCACTAGTCTAAAAGAAGTAAATATTCCAGAAAGCGTACGCGTAATCAATATGGAGGCTTTTCGGAACTGCAGCAGCCTTGAAAGCATTCAAATATCTAAAAATGTGGAGTGGATCGAAGAATTTGCTTTTTATCTCTGTGATCAATTGTCCAGCATAGACGTGGACGACGCCAATGAACATTTTACTTCCGTGGACGGGGTGCTCTATAACAAAGAAAAGACAAAGCTGCTTCGCTGTCCGGGAGGAAAGACAGGCGAAGTGACAGTTCCTGGAACAGCTTCTATGGATGAATCGGCATTCTATTATTGTAAAAAACTGAATGGAATTACGATAGACGGCGAACATGAAAAATATGTGTCTGTGGACGGCGTATTGTATGATAAGGAGATGAAAAGCGTGCGCGTCTGTCCGGGAGGAAAGACAGGAAGCGTAGTATTGCCTGAAAGCCTGACCTATATCGGATACGCTGCCTTTCGTTACTGTAACAGTTTGGAGAAATTGGTATTCCCGGTCAGCGGCTTTGTGATAGAGGACGGAGCATTTCAAGGGTGCGAGGGACGCATGGTCTGGGTTGGAGCCTACGACAGCGCTGCAAAATTCTATGCACAGAGACTGGGATTCACATACCAATATGCACCCTGTACGCCTGACACCCACGGATATGAATTCTCGTTTCAAAAGGCGACTGCTAAGAAGAATGGGGGCAGATTCAAAAAGTGCGCAGTGTGCGGAAAAGAAGAATGGATATCTGTTGTCTACGCAGCGAAAACGATAAGTCTTTCCAAGAATTCCTATACCTGCAACAACAAAGCGCAGACCCCGTCGGTGACGGTAAAGGACAGCAAAGGGACGGTATTAAAAGCAGGCAAGGATTACACAGTTTCTTATCCCGCAGGCAGGAAGAACGTCGGAAGCTATGCTGTCACGATTCGGTTCCAGGGCAATTACGCAGGGACGGCGACGAAAAGCTTCACGATCGTCCCCAAGGGAACCTCTGTGACTAAGGCGACGCCTGGAAAAAAGGGATTTTCCATAAGGTGGAAGAAGCAAACACAGCAGACGACGGGCTATGAGATCGCTTATTCCACGGACGGCAAGTTCGCCAAAAAGGCTACCAAGACGGTGCAGGTGGCGAAGAACAAGACCGTTTCCAAAAGCATCACCAAGCTGAAAGCGAAGAAGAAATATTATGTCAAGATCAGGACGTATCAGACGGTCAAGGTCAATGGAAAATCCAAAAAGCTTTATTCTGCCTGGTCGAAAGCAAAGACGGTGGTTACCAAGAAGTAACCTAGAAAAAGAGGAGGATTATTTATGAAATGTCAGAAATTATTGTGCCTGGGCATGGCGGCGTCATTGGCATGCGCCAGCCTGCCACAGGCGACGGCCTATGCAGGGAAACAAGCAGTAGAGACGTTGACGCAGGCAGTCTCGCCGGAAATTGGCAGAATCGGACAGAGGTCTGTCACCGAGAACGGCATTGGCTATAGTCAATTGGAGGACGGCACCCTGGAAATTACCAGTTATACGGGCGCAAGCGCCGAGCTTATGATTCCGGCAGAGATAGACGGAGCTAAAGTGACGGCGATCGGGGAATATGCCTTTGAACTCTGCGAAGAGCTTAAGAAAGTAGAACTGCCAGAAGGGATCACGGAAATTGGGCGACGCGCCTTTAGCGACTGCTGCAGGCTGGAAACCATCAACCTGCCCAAGAGTCTGAAGAGCATAGGAAGACTGGCATTTTCCGGCTGTACCAGCCTTAATAACCTGGAGGTTCCAGAAAGCGTTGTCAATACGGCAAATCAGACTTTTCAAGGGTGCCTGGGACTTACTTCTGTCAAATTGCTGGGAAATCCAGAAGCCATTGGAGCAGGCATGTTCCAAAATTGCACCAGCCTGACAGAAATAGAGATTCCCAAAAGCGTAAAAACGCTGGAAAACAGCGTATTTTCCGGGTGCAGCAATCTGAGAGAGCTGAGCTTGCCAGACAATTTGGAAACGATTGGCAACGATGTGTTTTCTGAATGCCGCAATTTAAGCGCAATAAAACTTCCAGGGAGCGTGCAAGTTATCGGAGAGCGGGCGTTTAAAGACTGTGAAACACTGGACGCCATTGATATTCCCGCAGGAGTAAGCAACATTGGCTATGGCATGTTTTCCGGCTGCAGCAAACTAAAAAGCGCAACGCTTCCACAAGCTATTACAAGCATCGGGCATGATGCGTTTTACAGGTGCGCCAGCCTGGAAGAGATCGTTATTCCATCAAAAGTAGAAATAATCGATATTAATGCATTTTACGGGTGCGCCAGCCTGGGAAGGGTAACGATTCCAGAAACGTTAACAGATATCGGAAGCTGCGCTTTTGCCAATTGTAGCAAGCTGACGGATATCACGGTGGCAGAGAACAACCCTGTTTACCAGTCCGAGCAAGGGGCGCTTTACGATAAGGAGGCAAAGACGCTGCTTTGCTACCCAGGCGGAAAGACAGGAAATGTAACAATTCCCTTGGGAGTGGTAAAAGTGGAAGATTATGCTTTCTCTGGATGTGCCAGCATCAAGTCCGTGGAACTGCCAGAAAGCGTGACAGAGATAGGAAACAGTGTATTTTCAGGCTGCAGCGGCGTTACGTCTGTAACGCTTCCGAAAGGATTGACTCAGATGGGACAGCGCATGTTTGAAAGCTGCAAAAACTTAAAAACGATAAATCTTCCAGAAAGCATTGCCCATGTCAGCAGCGCTGTGTTTCAGGGGAGCGGTTTGCAAGAATTGACAGTGGCAGAAGCAAATCTTGACTATGCGGCACAGGATGGAATTTTGTATGATAAAAATGGATCAACGCTGGTCTGCTGTCCTGATGGAAAGGCAGGAATGATAACCATTCCAAGCAATGTCTCCAAAATCGGAGAAGAAGCGTTTTTTGGCTGCGCCAATATAACGAGCGTCGTATTCCCTGAGAACCTGGAAGAAATCTCTTATCAGGCATTTTCTGGATGTGCTGGACTGCAAGAGGCAAATCTTCCAGCCAATGTCGTCAGTATAGACAGAGGTGCGTTTGCAGCATGTGAAAGCCTTACGGAGATATCTGTAAATGAGAACAATAATGCTTATGCGTCCAAAGATGGAATCTTATACAATAAAGATATCACTGCGCTGATCTGCTGTCCGGCAGGAATCGCCGCAACCGTTCAATTGCCAGACAGCGTGAGAAGCATCGGGGATTTTGCATTTCAGGGATGTAGTCAACTAAAGAAAGTTGCGATACCAAAGGGCGTATCTGATATTTCTTTTTATGCCTTTGAAGACTGCGGCAGCTTGATGATGATCGTAGAAAGAAACAGTGTGGCGGAAGACTATGCAAAGCAGAAAGAATATAAGTACAGTTATGCCGGAGAGTGTTCCCATGATAACTATGTAAGCGAGGTCACGAGGGCTCCTTCCTGCACGGTATATGGCGTAAAGACTTTTACTTGTGCAGAGTGCCAGAACAGCTATACGGAAGAGATTGCGGCACCTGGTCATGCAATCGTCCTAGAGGCGGAGGTTCCAGCCGCTTGTACCCAGGAGGGAAAACGGGAAGGAATCCATTGCTCTGGATGTCGCTTGATCATCAGTGGATTTGAACCGATTGCGGCTGTCGGTCACAATTATCAGAAGAAAGTCGTCCAGGCTGACGCTAAGAAGAATGGAAGCGTGTCAGAACAATGCACCCGATGCAAAGATCAGAGAAAGAAAACCGTGATCTATGCGGCAAAGACGATAAAGCTTTCCCAGAATTCTCTTACTTATAATAAGAAAGTGCAGAAACCATCGGTCACGGTAAAGGACAGCAAGGGCAAGGCACTGAAAGCCCAATCGGATTATACGGTTTCCTATCCAAAGGGGATGAAGAATGTCGGAAGCTACGAAGTGGTTGTCAAATTCAAAGGCAATTATAAAGGAAAGGTTATAAAGAGCTTTACCATAGCGCCTAAAACCACGTCTATCGTCAAACTGACGCCTAAGAACAAAGGATTTACAGTGAAATGGAACAAGCAGCCAGACCAGGTTACGGGCTATGAGATTGCTTATTCCACGGAGGGCAAATTCAGTAAGAAACAAACAAAAATTGTTTCCGTCGCAAAGAATCAGACGGTTTCCAAATCCATTTCCAAGCTCAAAGCAAACAAGAAATATTATGTGCGTATGCGCACTTATCAGGCAGTCAAGCAAAAAGGATCATCCGCAAAGATCTATTCACAATGGTCAAAGGCGAAAAGCGTAACTACCAAGAAATAGCGATATCACAATGTGCAAAAAAACGCACGGAATGGAGGAAAGAGAGAAAAAAGCGTTCTCTAACTACCTTTATGTGCAAAAAAACGCACGGAATGGAGGAAAGATTGAAGAATTTAATGAGAAGCAGTAAAATAGGAAAAACAACGCTTTCAGTATTGTTAGCGGTGGTTTTAAGCATTTCTTTGTTTCCAGCAGAGAAAGCACAAGCCCAAGAGAATGTTTATTTTGATTGGCAGTGGGGATTTGCTAGCGATGAAAAGCCGATCCAAGTTGAAAAAGGGCAGAAGTTCAATATCGGTCATTATGCCCGTGTGACCATTTCAGATAAGACGATTTGGATCGGATATGTCTCGCAGAAAAAAGCAGCTTATGCATCCAGTAAGAAATCTGTTGCCACCGTAGATCAGAAAGGAGTTGTGACAGCAAAGCAGAAAGGAACCACTAAGATCACCATTAAGTTCAAGGGAAAAGAGCTGACGCAGAATATTCGGGTGGTTCCAAAGGGAGCCTTTGGCTCTGCTTCTAAAGTTACTAAATTGGCAAAACTGGCAAAAGAGATTGATAAAAAGCTGCCGGCGAAAATTACGGAAAGTAATGGATTTACTTTGAGCAATCTGGAATTTGATTTTAAAGAATGTGCGAAAGATGGAAGAACCGTGAACGACAAGGGATTTTTGACAAAGAAAGAATCCTATGGGTATCAAGCGACCAATAAGCTTGCCGTTCCCCAGGCAGGAAGTTATCAGGTACTATGCAATTTGTTTTGGCTATATGGAGAAAATCACTGCGTATCGCGCAGCTATCCCTATGAAAAGAATACGGACGTATTAAAAGTAAAATCTGTATCTGCCACGACAAGCGGACTGACAGTTACCTTGAAGAAGCAGGTTACCGCAACACAGCTATTGGCGGCGACATACGGATATGACCGATGGAACAAGGGCACTCGCATTGCCGGAAAGAAAAAAGCGTATACGGAGATATACATTGACGGCAGCTTGTTAAAAGGCAGGGCAGAATTGGTAAAAGGCAGCAATAAAGTAAAAATCACTCCATACAAATGGAATAAGAATTATACCAAATTAGTAAAGACAAACTTAGTAAAGGGCAAGACTTATACGTTGCTGGGATGCGACGGAGAAGGAGAGTTCTGGCTCAATGGAAAAAAAGTCACCGTAAAATAGGCGTTGCTGCGACAGAATTTCCAGCCAAGTTAGCAAAGTTTTTATGATTACCATCAATATTTTGCATATCTGGAACAATTGATGGTGTCGCACTAAGATATTTACTTGTTCAAAAGGTCTTGCCGCTGATGCGGCAAAGA
>OFGP01001435.1_pt1 | contig 17363 bp, 18 predicted proteins | sample 1521781 | NCBI WGS metagenome assembly OFGP01 (sample SAMEA3504113, study PRJEB24116) | mouse gut metagenome | biome: mouse gut; feature: mouse-associated habitat; material: faeces | place: Denmark | collected 2011 | reverse complement strand
ATCCATTTAAAATTCTACCTTCCCCCTTATAGTCCTATTAACCTATATCACAGTGCCTGAAGAAGACTCCAATATTGGATACCTCTAACACTTAGCATAACTCACTCTTACTTTTCTGGACCAAGGCTAGGACCACACTAGTAAACATCATCTGTTGGTTCCAGTTTCATTTCTGTGGCTGCTGCTTTGGTAAAGGTGATAACGAGAATATGGGACGGATCTACATTCTGACCGGTAATCAGATATTTTGTCCGTTCTGTGATAACAGTGGTCTTGCCAGACCCCGGACCTGCCAGTACAAGCAAAGGTCCGGCGGTATGTCTGACTGCCTGGGTCTGAGATTTGTTCAGACTCATAGATTATAATTCCTTTTCCAGTTTTGCAATTGCTGCCTGAATTCTTGCCACCGATTCTTCTCTGCCCAGAACTTCCATAAGTTCCGTAGCTCCTCCCGGCGTCATCTGCTTTCCGGAAACTGCCGTACGCACCGGCCACATGGCATAACCATTCTTGCAGCCTTTTTCCTTCACATAGCCGCAGAGAGTCTCATACAGTGCATCATTGGAATAATCCTCCTGCTTTTCAAATACAGGCAGAAGTTCCCGCAAAACTTCCAGTGAGGATTCCGGTGTGGTTTTCATTTTTTTATGGGCATACATGGAAATCTCATACTCCGGCACACCGTCAAAGAAATCCACATGTTCCTTAATATCCGGAAAAACCTCAATTCTGGTCTTTACCATGGCTGCAATTTTCTTCAGATCGTACTCTTTATGAACCGCCTCTTTCAGATATGGCTCGGCCATTTCATAAAATCTGTGGAAATCCATGGCTTTCAGGTATTCCCCGTTCATCCATTTTAATTTGACCATGTCAAACACCGCCGGAGATTTGCTGATTCTGTGGTAATCGAATTCCTGTACCAGTTCTTCCAGAGAAAAGATTTCCCTGTTTTCTTCCGGGCTCCAGCCTAACAGAGCAATAAAATTCACCACTGCTTCCGTGACAAATCCCTGTCCCAGCAGATCTTCAAAAGAGGCATGACCGCTCCGTTTGGAGAGTTTCTTATGATTTTCATCCGTAATCAGGGGCAGATGAATGTAAACCGGAGATTCCCAACCGAACGCATCATACAGCCGCTGATACTTGGGGGCAGAAGACAGATACTCATTTCCTCTCACCACATGGGTAATATTCATGGTGTGGTCATCCACCACATTGGCAAAATTGTAGGTGGGATATCCGTCCGACTTGATTAAAATCATGTCGTCCAACTCTGCATTTTCCACGGTGATATCTCCGTACAGTTCATCATGGAAAGTGGTTGTCCCTTCCATGGGAATATTCTGACGGATCACAAAGGGTTTTCCGGCTTCCAGGTTTGCTTTTACCTCTTCTTCTGACAGGGACAGGCAGTGCTTGTCATACATCATGATCTCCTTGCCTTCCACTATCTCCGTTTTCAGAGATTCCAGACGTTCTTTCTCACAGAAACAGTAATATGCCTCTCCCTTTTTCACCAGTTCCTCTGCATATTTCATATAAATCCCTGTTTTCATCCGCTCGCTCTGGACATAGGGACCGAATCCGCCGTCTCTGTCCGGGCCTTCGTCGTGGACAAGCCCCGCCTGCTCCATGGTGCGGTAAATAATCTCCGTAGCTCCCTCCACGAAACGTTCCTGGTCCGTGTCCTCGATGCGGAGCATAAATTCCCCGCCTGCATGTTTTGCAATCAAAAATTCATACAATGCAGAACGCAGGTTGCCCACATGCATTTTCCCGGTGGGGCTCGGTGCGTATCTTGTTCTCACTTTACTCATGTTTATTCTCCTTTATATATCCACTATATTTCCACATTAAAAAAATCCAGCATATAGGTAATTTCTGCCAGACCCACTGCCGCGTCATGAATGGCCCCCAGGTCTTTTTCCCTGAATCCTATTTCCAGTTCCTGTTTGGAAACCTCGAACATCTCCCGCAAATCTTCTTCCTTAATCTCCATATCCATCTCTCTTTTCTCCTTTCCTGACTGCTGACGCTCAATAAGTTATTATACAACGATTTTTCTTCGAGAAAAAGAGGTTCCTGCAAGAAATTATAAAAAATTTATCTTTGTCACCCGGTATTCACTGGAAAATTTTCATTCCCGCGGGCAATGAGCCAGGCAGCCGCGCCAGCATAAAAATGTATTTCCTGGTAAGATAAAATAAGAAACCGCATTCCTTTCAAAATAAAAAGAATGCGATTTATTAAATCAGGATTATATAACAATTTCCCGAATCCATATTTATTTAATTGTAATATATTTTTTCTCCTCCACTGCGGGAGCTTCCTTTTTGGGAAATACAAGTTTTAAGACTCCATTTTCAAAGCTGGCATGGATCTCTTCCTGGGTTACATTTTTCCCCACATAGAAACTTCTCTGACAGCTTCCCATGTAACGTTCCCGGCGGACAAATCTGCCTTTATCATCTTTTTCCTCTCTGCTCTCATTGCGCTCTGCGGAAATGGTCAGATATCCGTCTTTCAAATCTGCTTTCAGATCTTTCTTATCATATCCCGGCAGTTCCACTTCCATCTGGTATCTGTCCCCCAGGTCCTGGATATCGGTGGACATACATGCAAGGCTGTTTCCCCGTTCAAAAGGTGAACGAAATGCATCCCGAAACATATGGTCAAATGAATCACTGAAAAAATCATTGCTGAGACTGTTATTAAAAATACTGGGTACTAACATAAGTCCTTCCTCCTTCAACTGCTTCTTTTTTGTTCTACATGTAATATAACACTATTTGTTAGCACTGTCAATAGGTGAGTGCTAATTATTTGTGAAAAATCTGTGAAGCTGCAAAAGCACCGCAGATTTTCACCCATATACTTTCACGCCCCGCAATAAAACAGTATTTCCTGTAAGAACAAAGCGGACAGGTCCGCTTCAACTCCCTGAATCCCTCACTCATGAGGGACCTGGAGGGTTTGCTGCGCCGAGTGCGGTCGCTTTAGCGACATAATACAATTTGCACGAGTGCGCATATTATTTTTCTCTTACAGGAAAGACACTTTCACGCGTTAGTGTAACAAGGTCTTTCCTGTAAGAGAAAAAAAAAGATGTAAGAGAAAATCAGACTTTTCCCTTACATCTTTTTTTACCGCCCTCTCTGCATTTACCTGATGTTAAAAGACGTTTCTGAAATCAGGCTGCTTCTCAGGACAAAATCTCTCTGATGTCTTCCGCAAGAGCCTCTGCAAGCTGCCAATGTCCCTGTTCGGTAAGATGCATATAGTCAATGTCATTAGGTTCCGCTGTAATCACCTTATTTCCGTCCAGGTAATGGCACCCCATCAGTTCCGCGATTTTCCGAAATTCTTCCGCCAGTTTCTCTGATTTCTGTGCACATCCGGCCCCCATGGTTTCCGCGATTTCTGTCCGGGCATAATTGGGATGAATATTCTGAGGAGTCACAATCAGGATATTTGCCCTCCCTCCGCGCCAGCAGTCCACCGTCGCCATGGCTTTTTGTACCAGTCGTTTCAACCCCAGAGCAATACAGGCAGCGGAAGAACCGAACCGCTCTTTCGTATCATTGGTTCCAAGCATAATTACCAGCAAATCCACAGGTTCATGGCTCATCAGACAGGGATAAATATACTCCAGCCCGTTCAATCCTTCATGTATGGGGTCTGAAAAGCAGGTGGTACGTCCGCTTAATCCTTCTTCTATAATAAGATACTCTTCCCCCAGTTTGTTCTGAAGAAGACAGGTCCACCGCTGCTCTTCTCCAAACCTTCCTCCTGTCCGGGCACAGTAACCATGGGTATTGGAATCCCCAAAACAAACAATATGCTTTTTCATGCCTTCCTTCCTTCCACTGCCTGAATAAACCGTTGGGCAATTTCCAGAGGTCTTGTAATTGCACCGCCTACTACCACTGCAAAAGCCCCTGCTTCCAGCATTTCCACTGCCTGTCCGGGACTGTGTACTCTTCCTTCTCCGATTACCGGAATGTCCAGAGTATCGGACAGTTTCCGAACCAGATCATAATCCGGCCCTGAAAGTTTTGGTGTATAAGAGGTATAACCGCTCATGGTGGTTCCTACCAGGTCCATGCCCAGCTTCCATGCATTCACTCCTTCTTCATAGGTGGAAATATCTGCCATCAGAACAGCTTCCGGATATTTTTCACGCACTTCCTGCATAAATTCGCTGACAGATTTTCCATCTCCCCGCTTCTGCTCCGTACAGTCCAGGGCAATGATATCTGAGCCGGCTGCAACCAGTTCATCCACTTCTTTCATGGTTGGCGTAATATAACTCTCAAATCCTTCATACTGTACTTTAATCAGACCGATGACCGGAAGCCCCGTCTCTTCTTTGATGGCCAGCACATCCCGGATACTGCTGGTACGGATAGCCGGAGTCCCGGCCTGCTTTGCAGCCCTTGCCATTAGATACATAATGGATTTTTCTTCCACATACAGAGGTTCCCCCGGCACTGCCTGACAGGATACAATGACTTTTCCTTTTATCTGTTCAAAAATTTCTTCTTTTTTCACTGCTGTTTCCTCCTGAATCACAGCGGCTCAGACTTATGAACTGCTGTTTTCAAACCATGGTTTCCAACATTTTTACATTTTCCGGCATTTCATTCAAATACCGCTGCGCACGGAATGTCAGGTTCCCGTGCGCAGCTGTGTAAAACACCTACCGGCAGTATTCATCCATTGCCCTGTCAATCAGAGCCACACATTTTCTGACCTGCTCTGCATCTTCCGGAATCAGTGACGGAAGGGGTTTTCTCACGCCTCCCAAATCCATTCCTTCCCGGATTTTCAGGATTTCTTTAATTACGCCATACAGATTTCCATGACAGGCGCACATTGCATAAATTACTTCATTTGCAGCATACTGCACTTTCCGGGCTTCTTCCAGATTTCCTGCTTTCACCAGTTCTTCTATTTTCAGATAAAGCTCCGGCATTACCCCATAAGTACCGCCGATTCCTCCGTCTGCCCCAATGGCAAGGCCGGAAACAAGCTGTTCGTCCGGTCCGTTGAACACTACAAAGTCTTCTCCGCCTTCTGCCTTGAACATCTGAATGTCCTGAACCGGCATGGAGCTGTTCTTCACTGCCGCCACCCGCGGATTTTTTCTCATTTCCCGGAACAGGGGCATGGTCAGTGCAACACCTGCAAGCTGGGGAATATTATAGATTACAAAATCCGTATTCGGCGCTTTGGCAGAGATATCATTCCAGTATTCGGCAATGGCATATTCCGGCAGATGGAAATAAATGGGAGGAATTGCCGCAATAGCATCTGCTCCAAGGCTTTCCGCATGAGCTGCAAGTTCCCGGCTGTCTGCCGTGTTATTGCAGGCCACATGGGCAATCACCGTCAGTTTTCCTTCTGCGGCTTTCATCACATGTTCCAGCGTCAGTTTCCGGTCTGCAACGGTCTGGTAAATGCATTCTCCGGAGGAACCGCCCACATAGACGCCTTTGACACCTTTTTTTACCATATGCCTGGTTAAAAGTTCCACCCGTTCTCCGTCTACCTTCCCATGTTCATCGTAACATGCATAAAATGCCGGGATAATTCCCTGATATTTTTCTGTATTTTTCATTTCTTTCCCTCACTCTTCAAAGCTGTTCAATCAACTGTCAACCTTAACCTGTATATACTTTCACTACTGCCTTTTTTACTGCGGAGGGTTCTTTGACCGCAAGTTTCACTTTATGGGCATCCTCCGGCAGGGTAATCAGTACCTTTCCCGGCGTCAGATGCATATAGTGCTCCACCGCACCTCCAACTTCCATAAGATCTGCTTCTTTATTCAAAGATTTTACTGTAACTGCGGAAAGCTCCGAAACGCCCACCATTTCCTCTCCGATGATGGTCATATGGATATCCGCATACTTTTCATGGGCTTCAAAAAATGCCTGGTCTTCCGGAATGGTATCGTATTCGAACACGTTCAGATAAATCAGATTACCGTCAATCTCATAATGGCCCGCGTCCAGATTTTCCAGTGGATGGCTGCACAGATACTCAATGGCTCTGTCCAGACATTTTCCCAGTCCAAGATAGCGTTTCAGACTGTTAAGTTCTGTATAAATCAATACATCGCCCCCTGTCCTTCCAATCGTCTGTGTCCGCTTCGGACGTCTAGCCTTTTACCGCACCCATGGTAATTCCCTTTGTAAAGTATTTCTGGAAAACCAGGAATACGATAATAATCGGAATTGCTGCCAGAGATGCACCTGCCATAATCAGTCCAAAATCCGTTGCATTTTCTGCCTGCAGTTTGGCGATACCAAGAGAAATGGTCAGTGTATCGGTACTGCTCAGCATAATCAACTGCATGAAGTAGTCATTCCATGAATTGATAAAGGTAAAAATTGCCAGAGCGCCGATTCCCGGTTTGATCAGGGGAAGGGCAATGGTATAGAAAGTTTTCCATTCTCCTGCTCCGTCTATTCTGGCCGCCTCCATCATTTCTCCTGGAATACCTTCCGCAAACTGTTTCATCAGGAATACGCCGAACGGCCATCCTACAATGGGGAAAATCACCGCCCAGATCGTATTGTACAGTTCCAGGGAAGACATTTCACGCAGCAGCGGAATCAGAATGACCTGTTTCGGCAGTGCCATGGCACATACAATCAGAGAAAACATAATAGTACGTCCCACAAAGCGTTTCTTTGCCAGCGCATAACCTGCCATAGCTGCGGTAATACAGGTAAGAATCATGGATGCCACTGCCATAAACACGGTATTCAACAGCCAGCGCATTGCTGCCGGTACCTCCGGCCCTGCAAAACTGGCGTCTGTAAAGGGAATGCGAATCTCCCACAGAGGCGCTACCTGCCGGCTAAACAGTTTCTGATAATTATCCATTACCCATTCCTGAGGCCACCACTGAGGCGTTGTGGAATTGATCGCAGCAGGAGTTTTAAAAGACCCTGTAATAATCCAGTAAAGAGGAAATGCAAATGCAATAGCAAAAATCGCGATAATAATTACGGAAATCACTTTGTATCCGCCGGTTCGATTTAATTTTTTATCCATAATACAATCCTCCTCCCTTATTCTGATTTTGCCATCTTAAACTGTACTGCAGAAAGAACTGCAATGATAATTGCCAGGATTACGCCCATGGCATTTCCATAACCGTAACGATACAGTTTAAATGCATTGTAATAAATGTAGTACATAATCGTATCTGTGCTGTGATTTGGTCCGCCGCTGGTCAGAAGCTGAATCAATGCAAAACACTGGAAACTGTTAATAGTGGTAATTACCAGTATGTACAAAGTGGTGGGCATAATCTGAGGCCATTTGATTTTCCAGAAACACTGCATTTTTGTAGCACCATCCACTTCGGCAGCTTCCACCAGAGACTGGTCCACATTATTCAGGGCTGATACATACAGCACGATGGGCTGGCCCACAGAGGTGGTGAGAAGAATCAGGATAATGCACCCAAGAGCAAACCTTTCATCTCCCAGCCAGTTGATATTCTGCTTTAACAGCCCTGTACTGGTTCCCACATAATTAAAGATACCATAGTAATTATTGAACATCCATTTCCATACCACCGTAACCGCAACAGAACCTGTTACCACCGGAAGATAGAAAATGCAGCGAAATGCCGAGCAGACCGGCCCTTTCAGATCATAGATAACCGAACTTACCCAAAGAGAGAAAATACAGGTAACCGGAACAGAAACAATCACGATGATAAAGGTATTTTTCAACGCCCCCATGAAAATTTCATCCTGAAACAGTTCTGTATAATTGGCAAATCCTACAAAAATATCCTCCCGATTCATGGTTGAATCAAAAAAACTGGTGAATACGCACTGTACCATGGGATAAATGACAAAGCCCAGAAAGAAAATCAGGCTGGGAATCATAAAGGCATATCCTGCAATGGTTTCCCGGCGCACCAGCGCTCTGCTCATGGGATTCTTCTTATTCATTAAAAGTTCCCCCTTTCCACATCCTTCAAAATTTTATAAAAAAGAATTTCGTTTTACGAAATTCTGCGCCGCAAATGCGTCGCCCTGGCGACATATTTCCTTTGCATTTGCGTGTGCATCTTTGTTTTTATCTTACAGGAAAGACACTTTCATGATTTAGCGTGACAAGGTCTTACCTGTTAAGATAAAAAACACCCCTTCCCTCAGATATTCACTCTTCGGGAAGGGGCGCAAATTCCATTCAAAATATCAGAATCTCTGCACTGCTTCCTATTCTGCCGCGCCGGCCGCTGCAGCATTTGCGGTACTTACAAATTCATCTACCGCTGCTTTCACATCGGTTCCTGTTCCGAGCTTCTGAAGCATATTCCACCATGCGGTACGTGCTTCTGCCCATCCGCCGACAACCTGATAGTAATCACCCATAAACGGGATGAATTTGGAATACTCTGTCATCAGTTCATCGCCTTCGTAGATATTGCCCAGATCTTTTACCGGCCAGTAGCTGGATGCTTTTACGCTCTCAACAACCTGTGTCTCATCATTTGCCATGAAGTCGATAAAGGTTTTCGCTGCTTCGATTTTGGCTGCATCGCCGTTATCGAAGATACCGAATCCCCAGATACCGCCGCAAAGCTGCGGATCTCCGCTTTCAGTGGGGAATGCCATCGGAAGAACATCAAAGCTGAGATTCTCCGCATTATTCTTTTCCTGAGATACGTTCCAGCAGAATGCCATTGCCAGTGTACCATTGCAGAACAGGTTGATTTCGTCGCCGCCCTGGATAGAAGCGTCAAAGGTAATTCCTTCCATTCCGTTTAACAGTTCCAGTGCTTTGATATTTTCAGCGCTGCCTGCTGTATACTCTGTATGTTCCGGATTGGTAAATGTTCCACCGTACAGGTTGTTAACCAGTGCACGTGTTCCCTGGTCGCCGCCCTGGCCGCCGCAGTAAACTGCTCCTACCTGTGCCTGACCGGAAGCTGCAACTGCTTCTACTGCTTTCTGGAAATTCTCAGTTGTCCAGGTTCCTTTTTCCGCATCCAGATACTGAAGTGCGTCTGCTTTTTCAAAAATGTCCTTGTTGATTGCCATGGTATGTGCTGTCATACACAGGGGATATTCATAGAATACACCGTCATTGTTCTGACATGCATTTTCCACAGAATCGTAGATTGCTTCTTTGGCTTCGTCAGTCCACAAATCGGAAAGGTCTACCATCAGTCCCTTTGCTCCCCAGTTTGCCACCAGACGCTCCGGTCCTTCCATTACAAGATCCGGTGCTTTTCCGCCTTCGATTGCAGTGTTAATCTGGTCGTCGCCATTGGTATAGTCCAGATACTCCACAGTTACATTGATGTCCGGATGAGCCTTGTTAAAGTTTGCAATCAGACCGTCTACCGTAGCGGAATCACCCCAGTTTCCAATAGGATATGTCCACAGTGTGATATCTGTGCTGTCTCCGGATGCTGTGGCCCCGTCATCGCTTTCGCTGTCTTCCCCCTGGCTGCTGTCTTCCTTCTGAGCACTGCTGTCTTCCTTCTGGGTGGTATCTTCTTTCTTGTCTCCGCCGCTGTTTCCGCAGGCTGCAACAGAAAACGCCATCACACAGCTTAACGCCAGTGCCAGAATTTTACGATACTTCATAATACATCCTCCTTTTCTGCACATGAACTTACCTCAGTTAGCTCATGTTATGTATTTTGTAATTTCATAATATAGTCACCTTCGTCATTTGTCAATAGATTTTTGAAAATATTTTTCATTTTATTTTATTTTTGAAAATTTCTAACATTTTTCCCAATATTCATTGCATCGTGAAGTCATACTGTGATATAGTGACTTTATATATTGAAAGAAAGCCACAGGTATGGTATAATGGCGGCAGATACTTATTAACTTTTCATCTGTTTTCAAAAATCAAATGGGGGTTATCATGAAAATTTACAAGACAAAAGACTATGATGCAATGAGCCGTAAAGCGGCTGACATTATTTCCGCACAGATTATTATGAAACCGAACTGTGTTCTGGGCCTTGCTACCGGTTCCACACCAGTCGGCGCCTACCGCCAGCTTGTGGAATGGTACAATCAGGGAGTTCTGGATTTTTCAGAGGTCACCACTGTCAATCTGGATGAATACAAAGGACTTCCCCGTGACAACGACCAGAGTTATTACTACTTTATGAATGAACATCTGTTTAAAAAAGTAAATATTGACAAAAGCAGAACTTTCCTGCCTGATGGAATGGAAGCTGACAGCGAAACCGCCTGCAGAACCTACAATGAAATCATTCACGCAACCGGCGGTGTGGATCTTCAGCTCCTGGGACTCGGACACAACGGCCATATCGGTTTCAATGAACCGGATACTTCCTATGCTAAGGAAACCCACTGCGTAACTTTGTCTGAGCGGACCATTCAGGCGAACATGCGGTTTTTCGCTTCTGAACAGGATGTGCCCCGGCAGGCCTATACCATGGGTATAAAGACCATCATGTCCGCCCGCAGTATTCTGGTTGTGGTTTCCGGAGAGGATAAGGCTGAGATTGTAAAAACTGCATTTTTCGGTCCGGTAACACCTCAGGTTCCCGCTTCCATCCTGCAGTTCCACAGCAATGTGACTCTGGTGGCTGATGAAGGCGCTCTGTCTCAGTGTCCCGCTCTCTTTCATTCTGCAAAATAGAAAGGCAAATCATTATGACTGTAAAACATAAAATTATTCACGGACAGGTATTTCAGGAGGACGGTGTATTTTCTCCGGGAACTGTTTATATCTGCAGTGACAGAATTGTATCTGAAGAAGAATACCAGGCTGCAGAAGGAGAAGAAACCGTTACCGATGCTTCCGGCAGCTATGTGATTCCCGGACTGACAGATATTCATTTTCACGGCTGCATGGGCAAAGACTGCTGTGACGGTACAACAGAGGCATTCCGCACCATTGCCGAATATGAACTCCGGCAGGGAGTCACCTCCATTACTCCTGCCACCATGACCATGTCTGAAGAAGTCCTCTCTCAGATCTGCCAGACAGCCAGAGATTTTTCCTGTCCCAACGGAGCTGATTTCTGCGGGCTGTATATGGAAGGGCCTTTTATCAGTCTGGAAAAAAAGGGTGCTCAGAATGCAGCCTATATTCATCCGGCAGATACCGCCATGCTGAAACGCCTGCAGGATATTTCCGGAGGCTGCATCCGCACCGTTGTGGTTGCACCGGAGACAGAAGGAGCCATGGAATTTATCCGTGAAAACAGCGGAACCATCAATATTTCGCTGGCTCACACCACTGCCGATTATGAGACATCCAAAGAAGCGTTCTCTCTGGGCGCCTCTCAGCTTACCCATATGTACAACGCCATGCCGCCCCTTACTCACCGGGCTCCCGGTCCCATCGGAGCTGCTGCGGAACAGGAACACTGTATGGCGGAACTGATCTGCGACGGTGTGCACATCCATCCTTCAGTGGTTCGTGCCTCTTTCAAACTCTTCGGTGACGACAGAATTATTTTAATCAGTGACAGTATGCGGGCTGCCGGCATGGAAGACGGTTCTTACGACCTGGGCGGGCAGACCGTGAATGTCAGCGGTAATCTGGCTGTACTTGAGGACGGTACGATTGCCGGCTCTGTGACAAACCTGATGGACTGCCTGCGTACTGCTGTAAAAGACATGGATATTCCTCTGGAAAGCGCAGTGAAATGTGCGGCTGCCAATCCGATAAAAGCCATTGGACTCTGGAAAGACTACGGCAGTCTGACGCCAGGCAAATACGCCAATCTGGCTGTGCTGGATGAAGCTCTGAATCTGAAACAGGTCATTCACAGAGGCGTATCTGTATTTTAAATCTGTTTACCAGCACATAAGGAGGACTATTATGGCCACAATGGTACTTGATATCGGCGGCACTGCCATCAAATCCGGTCTGTATCAGGACGGAAGGTTATCCGAAATCCGTGAAACCGCCACAGAAGCCAGAAAAGGCGCTGCTCACGTAATTAATCGGGTCATGGAAATCATTCGGGAATATACAAATATATGTTCTTTTGAAAAAATCGGCATCAGCACTGCCGGACAGGTAGACCCGGCCAGAGGCTGTATTATTTATGCCAATGAAAACCTTCCAGGTTACACCGGAACCATGTTAAAAGACCTGATGGAACAGGAATTTCATGTTCCCACCGCTGTACAGAACGATGTAAATGCAGCAGCTATCGGAGAGGCTGTATTCGGAGCGGGACGCGGAGAGAAAAATTTCGTCTGCCTGACTTATGGAACCGGTGTGGGAGGCGCCATTTTCACAGACGGAAAACTCTGTCAGGGATGCAGCTGCTCTGCCGGGGAATTTGGCGGAATCATTGTTCATCCTCAGGACCGGAACCCGGACGCAGATATTTTTTCCGGATGTTATGAGCGTTATGCTTCCACCACTGCTCTGGTAAAAGCTGCCATGGAACTGGATCCTGCCCTCTCCAGCGGGAGGGCTGTCTTTGAACGACAGCAGGAACCTCAGGTTCGGCAAATCATAGACTGTTGGATTATGGAAATTGTATATGGTCTGATTTCCATTGTTCACACACTCAATCCGGCCTGTGCAATTCTGGGAGGCGGCGTTATGGAACAGTCCTCTCTGCTGCAGCAGGTGCAGGAAAAACTGTATCAGAATCTGATCCCCAGCTTCCGCCACATTCAGATCAAAAAGGCAGAGCTGGGCAATCAGGCAGGTATGCTGGGAGCCGCTGTCCTGGACAGCTTCTCTCCCTGACCAAAACCGCACAGAAAGGCTGCTGAAAGCAGCCTTTTCCCTTAAAAAAAACAGTCCTCAGACCCTGAATTACCGTCACATCAAAGGAGGCGATATTTTGAACGGCAATATTCTGGAATACATCACGGAACAATATCATTCCCTCACACGCTCCGGTAAAAAACTGGCAGATTACATTTTTACCAACACTTCCAACACCCAGTACCTTTCTATTTCCACACTGGCAGAAAACAGCGGCGTTTCTGAGGCTTCTATCACACGTTTCTGCCACAGTCTGGGACTGTCGGGGTACAATGACTTTAAACTGGCGCTGGCAAAAGCAGCTTATGTCACTGACCTGGGGGACCCTTCTGATTCTCCGGAGACCATAACCTCTGAGGATACCGTAAGCAGCGTTTTTCATAAACTCCACGCTTCCAATGTACTTTCTCTGAATGAAACACTGGAGCTTCTGGATGAAAGAGACGTCTCAAAAGCTGTAGATCTGCTCTCCTGTGCAGACCGGATTTTCTGTCTTGGTCAGGGCGGAAGCATGGTTATGGCCATGGAGGCCTGGGCACGTTTTTCCACAGCCTCCTCACGCTTTGTCCATATTTCAGATTCCCACATGCAGGCCATCAATATTGCACTGGCAACCTCCGAAGATGTAATTTTATTTTTTTCCTATTCCGGCTCCACCAAAGATATGGAAGATATTATGAATATTGCCCAGGCCCGGAATATTCCCATTATACTGATTACCCATTTTCCAAAATCACGGGCGGCAGAATTTGCAGATGTTATCCTGCTCTGCGGTTATAATGAGAGTCCTCTTCAGTCCGGGTCCGTGGCCGCCAAAGTGGGGCAGCTTTTCCTGATTGAATGTCTTTTTTATGTATTCTGTAAGCGCAACCCGGAACTGTTTGCAGCAGCCAGATCTTCCACTGCGGAAGCCATTACCCGGAAACTGCTGTAAAAAGTATGGAAAACTGGCGATTATCAACTGATATTCATCCACATCCAAAATATCAACAGCCGGACTGTTCAAAGTCCGGCTGTAACTGGTTCAGCACTTTTCTCTCAGCATAAAACTGTGTTCCATTCCATATGAAAATTTTAAACTCAGCATCATCTTGTCAGTCCATGCCTGGCAGGACCGTTTATCAGTTTTCCATCTGATGTGAAACAGGAGCCATGACAGGGGCATTCCCAGGTGTGTTCATCCGCATTTTCTTCCAGTTTACATCCCATATGAGGGCATTTACCCGGAAATTTCTCCATGGAAACAGCCTGTTTGGAAAGCCCCTTCACAGCCTGAATGGCATTTTCTGTAAAATTTTCAGACAGGGCTGACACCGGAAAACGCCGGGGCGTAAAAACTTCCTCATCTACATGGGTTTTTCCGGAAATCATATCAGAAATTATGGATGCCGCCGCCATGGAAGATGTCATGCCCCATTTTCCAAATCCTGTGGCTACATACCAGTTCGGTATTTCCGAAGAAAAATAACCGATATAAGGTACTTTATCCATGGGCATACAGTCCTGTGCAGACCAGCAGGCAATCTCTCTGCTGTTCGGAAAGTATTCCCGGCCTTTTTGCCGGAGTATCTCATATTTTCCGCCGGAACTGTTCTCACCGGTACGATGGCCTCCGCCGCCCAGAAGCAGAATCCGTCTCCTGTCCTTTTCCATGGTCCGGAAGGAATATCCTTCTGTTCCTGCTCCCAGATACATACCTTCCATGGGCTCCCATTCTGATATGTCCAGTGCAATCACATAACTTCTCTCCTGATGCATCCGCAGAAAATAATATCCCGGCACTACCTGCCAGGGATAGTGAACAGCAAATACCACATGCTGCCCTTCCACCATACCCTGTTGGGTGAACACACAGTTATTTTCCACACGTACCACTTTGGATTCCTCATAAACTGTTAATTTTTCACTGATTTTTCTGATAAACTCCAGCGGATGAAATCTGGCCTGATTCTCAAAGCGTACTGCTCCCTCCACCGGAAAAGGCAGTTCTGTTTCCCTGGTAAAGGATGATGGAATTCCCAGGGACCTGGCTGTCTCTGCTTCCTGTTCCAGTTCCTCTCTTCTTCCTTCCTCTCTGGTATAAAGAAAAGCAGGACAACGCTTAAACTGACAGTCTATGTCCTCTTTTTCTATAATGCGGGCATAGGTTTCAATGGCCTGCTGGTTGGCATGGGCATACATTCCCGCCTTTTCCATGCCGAATTTTTCCTGTAAATATCCATAAATCAGGTTATGCTGGGACGTGATTTTGGCTGTGGTATTGCAGGTCTGCCCGCCTGCAATACGTCCCGCTTCCAGTACCACCGTCTCCAGGCCCTGTTCCTGAAGAAGATAAGCCGTCAGAAGCCCCGCCATACCGCCGCCCAGCACCACCACTTCTGTGTGAAGTTCTTTTTCCAGTTTTTCCCTGCGGGGAATTTCAATATTTTTCTTCCAGACAGATTCCATACCGTACCTCTCTTTTTTACTCCGTAGTATGTCTCTGTCTTTCTGAAATATGCATAAAACCTGTTACCGCTGAAATATACAACAGGTTTTTCTACCTGGAAAACATGATTTTTTCACTGTCAAACATTTTCTTAAGAACAAATACTCCGATTCCGGCATAACAGATATTGGACGCTACCGTTACAGCAATATTTACCATGTTCATATTCAGTGAAAAAATACCGTTCATGCACTGCACGCTGTTGTACAGCGGAAGCAGGAACCATACTGGTTCTGTCCTGCAGAGGCTTTCCACCATGGAAGTGATTCCCAGAAGCATGGAAACAATCATAATGGGGGTAACCCATCCGGATGCTTCTTTTACGTTTTTGGCAAAGGCGGACACAATGGAAACGATGGCAACAATCACCAGAACGGTTGAAAGAATCACCAGAAGCAGCATCAGATAATCCTGTATCCCGTAAACATTTGCATTTACGCTTCCTGAGTCACCCATCAGTTTGGGCAGTGACAGCATGGTGCCAAGGAAACTGGAAAGACCGCTCAAAAGGGCTATAAAACTTAAACTCAAAATTTTCCCCAGAGCCAGATGTCCTCGTTTCATGGGTGTTACCAGCAGGGTTGCAATGGTTCCCCGCTCTTTTTCACCGGCAATGGATTCCGGCGCAATGGCCATACATCCGCTGAACAGAAAAGCCATCATCAGCATGGGTATCATCATGGAAAACATCTTTGCAGAGATATCTTCCTCAGAAGCCAGATCGTACCCTTCTTCGCCGGGATTTACATCGAACTTATTGGCCAGAGCAGATTCATAACTGTCTAACATCCGTGTCATCATAACATAGGCTGACTGGGAATCCGTATCGCTGGAATTGTAGTAAACCTCAACTGCAGGGGCGGGCTGTCCGGAGGACACATCATATTCTGCCACCTTTGTATCAAAGTCTTCCGGAAAAGATACCAGGAGATGATACTCGCCCTCTCCCTCTGACAGGGATTCCAGTGCAGTTTCCTTTTCCTGTGCTCCTGACAGTTCCGTATATTCCATGGGAATATCCTGATCCCACACAGGTTTCATGCTTTCCGGCAGAGATTCCACCTGAACTTTTGCCTTAAAATCCTCAGAATCCTCATACTGGGAGGCAAATCCCTGGCCCATCAGAGAATACATGAGATAAATCATCAGTCCTGGCATAAGCAGCGTGGTAAGCACCATTCGTTTATCGGTAAAAAATCGTGTCAGCTCTTTCTTCATTACTGTTATCATGTTGCTTTTCATACGGTCTCACCTGCTCTTTCTGCATAAATATCAAAAAATTTTTCTTCCAGGGATTTTTCTTCTGTCAGATGCTCCAGCGTGTCACAGACCACCATGGTTCCGTCAATAACAATACCCACCCGGTCGCATATTTTTTCAATCAGGCTGAAAATATGGGTGGATACCACAATGGTTTTGCCCTGTCCTTTCAGCTCCAGCAGGAAGTCAGTCACTACTTTTGCTGTCAGTACGTCCAGTCCGTTGGTTGGCTCGTCAAAAATGATAATATCCGGGTTATGTACAATGGAAATTACCAGAGATACCTTCTGTTTCATACCTGTGGAAAGATTTGCCACCTTCACTTCCGCAAATTCTGAAATCTGGAATTTGTCAAACAGTTCCCTCTTCCGCTTTGCAGCCGTTTCTCTGTTCACTCCATGAAGATCTGAAAAGAAATCAAACAGATAATTGGGAGTGAAAAATTCTTCCAGTTTCAGTTCACTGGTAAGAAATCCGATTTTGCTGCGGACTCCGGAAGGATTTTTCACTACGCTGGTTCCGTCCACCAGCACATCTCCTGCATCCGGCGTAATCAGAGACGCCATCATACGCAATGTGGTGGTTTTTCCGGCACCATTAGAACCAAGGAGCCCAAAAACTTCTCCCTGATATGCGGTAAAACTCAGATGATTGACCGCCACCTTTACCTTTTCCTTTGTTTTTTGAATTTTCTGCTGTTTTGCGGAAATTTTAAAAGTCTTCTTTAAATCCCGCACCTGTAGTAATTCTTTCATACTCATTCCTTTCTTCCTGCATCCATGTATTATTGTACTATTTATATAATACAATAATACATATTAAGGTTTCTGTCAAGGAGAAATTTTTT
>OFGP01001415.1_pt1 | contig 17621 bp, 18 predicted proteins | sample 1521781 | NCBI WGS metagenome assembly OFGP01 (sample SAMEA3504113, study PRJEB24116) | mouse gut metagenome | biome: mouse gut; feature: mouse-associated habitat; material: faeces | place: Denmark | collected 2011 | reverse complement strand
GTGTTAAAAATCCTTGAATTACACCAAGTAGTTCTGCGGATTTTTGCCTTGCAGGATGGAGAAACCTCTCGCTCATCTGGCATTGTCCGGCTATGGATACAGGTTCTTATGCGATGGGGGCCTTTCGGCCCCCAGGGCAGCAATTAGTATTTGTCGCTGTTGTAGGCGACGTAATCGTCATCATCATCCTGGTAGGAGATGGACTTGCCGGTAAAGGAAGGGACAGAGGAACTGAAGCTGGAACCGCCGCTGAACTCATCGCTGAGGGTGAACTGATCCACCAGCTCCTTCAGGATGGTGGACTGGCTGGCCAGCTCCTCGCTGGCGGCAGCGGATTCCTCCGAGGTGGCGGAGTTGGTCTGAATGACGCTGGAAATCTGGTCCACACCCTGGGTGACCTGGGCCACGGCCTCGGCCTGCTGCTTGGAGGCAGAGGCGATGCGGTTGATGGTGACGACGATCTCCTGGGCGCCCTCCACCACTTCCACCAGGTCCTTGGCGGTCTCGGTGGCGATGCGGGTGCCGTTCTCCACCGCCTTCACAGAACCCTCGATGAGGGCGGAGGTGCTCTTGGAGGCGTCGGCGGACTTGCTGGCCAGGTTGCGGACCTCATCGGCCACAACGGCAAAGCCCTTGCCGGCGGCCCCAGCGCGGGCGGCCTCCACGGCGGCGTTGAGAGCCAGGATGTTGGTCTGGAAGGCGATATCCTCGATGGTCTTGATGATCTTGGCGATTTCCTTGGACTTCTCGCTGATTTCGCCCATGGCGGCGGTCATTTCCTGCATCTGGGTGTTGCTCTGGTCGATCTTCTGGCCCACATCGTCCGCCATCTGGCTGGCCTGCTGGGCGTTATCGGCGTTGGCCTTAATCTGCTCGGAGATGTCGTTGATGGTGGCGGCCAGCTCTTCCACAGAGGAAGCCTGCTCGGTGGCGCCCTGGGAAAGGGCCTGGGCACCGGAGGAGACCTGGTCGGCGCCGGAGGAAACCTCCTCCGCGGCCTGGTGAATCTGGACCATGGTGCTGCTCAGCTTCTGCTTAAGGCTGCGCAGGGCGTGGAGGATGGTGCTCAGGTCACCCACATAAAGGGCCTCGTCGCGGGTCTTGACATTGAAGTTGCCCCCGGCCATCTTGCTCAGGAGGTCGCAGACATCCTCAATAACGCCGCCCAGGATGATCTGGCTCTTGCGCAGCGCCTCGCACATATCGCCAATCTCGTTCTTGCTCTGGTAATCCACCGGAATCTTCAGGCGGCCTTCGCTGAAGCCCATCAGGGCCTTCTGCACCTGGGCGGTGGGAACGACGATACCCCGAATCACTTTGGTGATGAAGAGCATCATGATGACCAGGACCACGGCCAGGACCCCCATCACAATGAGGGTTATGTAGGTAAAGCCCTTCTGCTGGCTGGCAAGCTCGGCGTTTTTCGCGGCGTTCAGGGCATTATCCATCCCCTCCGCAATCTCTCCCAGGGCATCCAGGCGGGGGATACACTCGTTCTGCACCAGGCGGATGGCCTCTTCCGTGCGGCCGGCATTGGCAGCGGTGAGAATATCGTTGGCGGCTTCCTTCCAGCTGTCAATGGCCTTCTTGTATTCTACAAGCTGATTATCCTGCAGGGTATAGACGCTTTCCAGGGTTGCCATATCCTGGTCCAGGGCGGAAAGGGAGGTCTGGATGGCGGCAAGCATCTGGGCGTTATTGGGGTTATCCGGAAGCAGCAGAATGTTGCGGAGATTCCGGGCCGCAATGTTGGCGTCGATGCGGGTGGCCTTAATCAGGTCGCAGGCTTCAACATCGGTGTTGATCACCTCCACCATCTTACCGCTCTGCTGGTTCATCAAAAACAGCGTAGAAGCGATGATGATGATGGAAACCAGAAGGGTGATCCCGAACCCTAACAAGAGACTGGTTCTGATCTTCATGTTCTTGAGCATAGATACAGCTCCTCCTTGCCTATTTGTGGTGGCATTTTGTCAGACAGGCGCAGTTTTCCCGCCTGAGTGATTCTGTGTCAATATAATTATCGTCACATTTCGGAAAAAAGCAAGCAAAAAACAAGCCAATCTTATTTCTTCCTCCAGGGAATTTTCCATTTCTGCCGCTCCTGGGGGTGGGAAGCGGCTTCCTCCGGCTCCCCTTCCTCGTTTTCGTCCAGATGGAGGGCCTCCATCAGCTGGTGGGTGGCAGAGGCTCCCACCAGCACCAGCACCTGGTCCCCACCCTGGAGCTTGGTGGGACCGCGGGGGATGATAAGCTCCCCCCGCCGGGTGACCGAGATGAGGACGCATTCCGCCGGCAGGCGCAGGTCCTTCACCGCCTCCCCCTCCAGAGGGCTGTCCTCCGGCAGGGTGAACTGGCTGATAGTGGCCTCCCCCCGGTTGAGGGAGATGAGGGACTGGATGGCGGAGGCGTCCACCTCCCGCTCCAGGGTGCGGGCCAGGATATCGGTGCTGGAGACGGGGACATCCACCCCCAGCTTCTTCATAACCGTAAGGTTCCCTGGGTCGTTCACCCGGCTGAGGGTGCGCTTCACCCCAAAGAGGCGGCGGGCGGTTTGGCAGGCGATGAGGTTGGTCTGGTCCGCCCCGGTGGCGGTGACGATGGCGTCCGCCCCCTGGGCCCCGGCGGCCTGGAGGACGTCGGCGGAGCTTCCATCCCCGCAGGTGACGGGGATGCCCAGCTCATCCGCCGCCCGGCGGCAGTGCTCCTGGTCGGTCTCAATCACCAGGGGGGTGTGCCCATGCTGGAGCAGGGTCTTGGCCAGGTAAAAACCCACCTTGCCCGCTCCTACAACAATGACCTTCAAAGAAAACACCCCTCTCTAAACCAATCGTGCGCAGAGGATGCGGTCCCCTTTTTTCAGCTTGTAGCCGCCGGCCTTCTCGTGGAAGATGAGGGCGCCATCCCGGCGCAGCACCCCCACGATGCTTTCGTCCTCGCTGCGCCCCACCTGGGCGATGGTCTTCCCCCGGTGGTCCGGGGGCACCGCCAGGGCGGAAAGGCTTAGGGTGCTGTTGCCGAAGACCACCCGGCTGGCGCTTTCTTCCGATTCGCTGATAATCTGCTGGATAAGGTCCACCGTCAGGCTGGTGGGGCAGACGGTGTGCAGCCCCTCCTGCTCATAGAGGTCCTGGCGGGCCGGGTCGTAAAGGCGGGTTAGGACCTTGGGGACCCGGAAAATCCTTTTGGCAATTTGGGCCACCATCAAATTGGTGTTGTCGTCCCCGGTGACGGCGGCAACCAGGTGGCATTCCTCGATGCCCGCCCGGCGCAGGACAGCGGAATCAATGGGCACCCCCGCCAGGCGGAAGCCGGTAAAGCCGTCCTCCAGGTGGGTGAAGCTCTCTGGGGAGGAATCCACCACCGAGATGTCGTGGCCCTCCTTATAGAGGGCGTTGGCCAGGCCAGCCCCTACCCGGCCGCAGCCGATGATGAGTATGTTCAATTAAAACCGGCACCTCCTTCTTCCTGCCAATCTGGGCTGCCGCCCATCCCTGCCTTCTTTTTCTTTTCACGAGAAAAGAAGCAAAAAGATAAGCGGCCAATGTCCCCGGTGCAAAAGCGCAGAATCTAAGAACCTGTTCCGTATCTGGACGTGCGGCGGATGGCAAGGGATATTTTTGTCAGGCGCAGACAAATTTTTGCAGCAATACTGTATGTATTGCAAAAAAATTTGGCAAAGCATGGCGGAAAAAGACCTGCCAGACGGCGGGCGGTTAGATGCTGAACAGGTTCTAAGACCCCAGGCAGTCACTTGCGCCTTTTGCAAAGGTAAGGCCGAAGGCCGTGCAGGGCGTGACACCGGGGGCACCCCGGAGGGCGAGAAATTGCAGCTGGAGGCCAGCGCTGTGTCTGGCACGAGCGCTGACCTCCAGGCGGTTTGCTAAAATGTTGCGGGAAAAGCCTGCCTTAGCAGGGGCGCGTCTGGATTCAGTCCACGTCGTAGAGAGCCTTCAGCTTCAGCAGATGACGGTACTTGGCCGCGGCATCCTTCTCCGCCTTGGCGAAGAGCTCCTCCGCGCGCTCCGGGAAGGAGCGGACCAGGGAGGTGTACCGCACCTCGTTCTTAATGAAGTCGGCGTAGGACAGGGTGGGCTCCTTGCTGTCCAGGCTGAAGGGGTTCTTGCCCTCGGCAGCCAGGCGGGGATCGAAGCGGAACATATGCCAGTAGCCGGCGGCCACCGCGTTCTTAATCTCGGCCTGGGCGTTCACCAGACCGCCCTTGATGCCGTGGTTGATGCAGGGGGCGTAGGCGATGATGATGGAGGGGCCGTGGTAGCTCTCCGCCTCCTGGAAGGCCTTGATGCACTGGTTGTAATCGGCACCCATAGCCACCTGGGCCACGTAGACGTAGCCATAGCTCATGGCGATGGCTGCCAGATCCTTCTGCTTCACTTCCTTACCGGCGGCGGCGAACTGCGCCACGGCGCCGGTGGGGGTAGCCTTGGAGGACTGACCGCCGGTGTTGGAGTACACCTCGGTGTTGAAGACCAGGATGTTCACATCCTCGCCGGAAGCCAGGACATGGTCCAGGCCGCCAAAGCCGATATCGAAGGCCCAGCCGTCGCCGCCGAAGACCCAGTTGGACTTCTTGGCAAGGAATTCCTTCATCTTCAGGATCTCTTTACCCAGCTCGCAGGGGCCTTCGCACTTCTGGAGCTCCATCACCAGGGCGGCGGTGGCGGGACCATTGGCAACGCCGTCGTTCACGGTGGCAAGGTAGCCGTCGATGGCCTCCTTGGCGCTGCCCTGGGCGGTCTCGCCCAGCTTCGCCACCTTGGCGATCAGCTGCTTGCGGAGGGTATCCTGGGCCAGGAACATGCCGTAGCCGAACTCGGCGTTGTCCTCGAAGAGGGAGTTGGCCCAGGCGGGACCGCGGCCGTTCTTATCCTTGGTGTAGGGGGTGGAGGGAGCGGAGCCGCCCCAGATGGAGGAGCAGCCGGTGGCGTTGGCGATATACATCCGGTCGCCAAAGAGCTGGGTGACCAGCTTGGCGTAGGGGGTCTCGCCGCAGCCGGCGCAGGCGCCGGAGAACTCAAGGAGCGGCTGCTTAAACTGGCTGCCCTTGACGGTGGTAGGCTTAAACTTTTCGGCCACTTCGGGCTTCTCCGGCAGGCTGAAGCCATAGGCGAAGCCGTCCTGCTTCTCCCGCTGGCTGTCCAGGCTCTGCATGGTGAGGGCCTTCTGGCCCTTCTTGCCGGGGCAGACGTTGGCGCAACTGCCGCAGCCGGTGCAGTCCAGAACGGAAACGGTCATGGCAAACTTCATGCCGGGCATACCGGTCATATCCATGGTCAGCTGGCCGGCGGGAACCTTGGCGGCTTCCTCGGCGGTGAGGGCCACGGGACGGATGACGGCATGGGGGCAGACATAGGAGCAGAAGTTACACTGGATGCAGTTTTCGGGGTTCCAGGTGGGAACGTCCACGGCGATGCCCCGCTTTTCGAAGGCGGAGGAGCCCAGGGGGAAGGTGCCGTCCTCGGCGCCCTTAAAGGCGGAGACAGGCAGCTTTTCGCCCCGGTGGGCGTTGACGGGGATCTCCACGTTGTTGACGAAGTCCACCAGCACCTGGTCGTCGCCCACAGCCTTTTCCACCGGGTGGGAATCGGGGGCGTTCTTCCAGGACTCCGGCACCTGCACCTCGTGGATACGCTGGGCGCCCAGGTCGATGGCGTCGTGGTTCATCTTGACGATGGCCTCGCCCTTGCGGCCGTAGGAGGCGGTGGCAGCGTCCTTCATATACTTGATGGCATCCGCTTCGGGGAGGATACCGGCCAGCTTAAAGAAGGCGGACTGGAGGACGGTATTGATGCGGGTGCCCAGGCCCAGCTCCTTGCCGATGCTGACGCCGTCGATGGTGTAGAGCTTGATGCCGTGGGTGGCGATGTAGCGCTTATCCTTGCCGGGGAGGCGCTCCTCCAGCTCGGCCAGGTCCCAACCGCAGTTGAGCAGGAAGGTACCGCCGTCCACCAGGTCCTCCACGATGTCGTACTTGCCAACATAGGCGGGGTTGTGGCAGGCCACGAAGTTCGCCTTGTTGATGTAGTAGGTGGAGTGGATGGGGGTGGAACCGAAGCGCAGGTGGCTGATGGTCAGACCGCCGGACTTCTTGGAATCGTACTCAAAGTACGCCTGGGCGAACATATCGGTATGGTCGCCGATGATCTTGATGGAGTTCTTGTTGGCGCCCACGGTGCCGTCGGAACCCAGGCCCCAGAACTTGCAGGCGGTGGTGCCGGCGGGGGCGGTGTTGGGGTTCTCGTCGGGGGTGAGGGAGAGGAAGGTGACGTCGTCGTCGATGCCGATGGTGAAGCGCTCCTTGGGCTGGGCCGCGGCGGCGTTCTTGTAGACGGCGATGACCTGGTCCGGGGTGGTGTCCTTGGAGCCCAGGCCGTACCGGCCGCCGTAGACAGGGAGGGATTCAAACTTGGTGCCCTTCAGGGCGGCGACAACATCCAGGAAGAGGGGCTCGCCCAGGGAGCCGGGCTCCTTGGTGCGGTCCAGAACGGAGATAACCTTGACGGTATCGGGGAGGGCCGCCAGCAGATGCTTCTGGGAGAAGGGACGGTACAGGCGGACCTTGATGAGGCCGTACTTGCCGCCCTGGGCGTTCAGGTAGTCGATGGTCTCGTCGATGGTCTCGCAGATGGAGCCCATGGCGATGATGACGTTTTCGGCGGCGGGATCGCCGTAGTAGTTGAACAGGGCGTAGTTGGTGCCAATCTTGGCGTTCACCTTGTTCATGTACTCCTCCACAACGGCGGGAAGGGCGTCATAGAAGGGGTTGCAGGACTCGCGGGCCTGGAAGAAGATATCGCCGTTCTGGGCGGTGCCCCGCAGGACGGGGTGCTCCGGGTTCAGGGCGTTCTTCCGGAAGGCGTCCACGGCGTCCATGTCCACCAGTTCCTTCAGGTCGTCATAATCCCAGACCTCAATCTTCTGCAGCTCGTGGGAGGTGCGGAACCCGTCGAAGAAGTTCAGGAAGGGGACCCGGCCCTTGATGGCGGCAAGGTGGGAGACGGCGGTGAGGTCCATAACCTCCTGGACGCTGCTCTCGCACATCATGGCAAAGCCGGTCTGGCGGCAGGCGTAAACGTCGGAGTGGTCGCCGAAGATGTTCAGGGCGTGGGAGGCCACGCACCGGGCGGAGACGTCGATGACGCCGGGGAGCAGCTCGCCGGCCATCTTGTACATATTGGGGATCATCAGCAGCAGGCCCTGGGAAGCGGTGAAGGTGGTGGTGAGGGCGCCGGCGGCCAGAGAGCCGTGGACGGTACCGGAGGCGCCGGCCTCGGACTGCATCTCAACGACCTTTACCCGCTCGCCGAAGATGTTGGTCCTGCCATCCGCCGACCATTTGTCGGACACCTCCGCCATCACGGAAGAAGGGGTGATGGGGTAAATGGCGGCAACGTCGGTGAACGCATAGGAAACATGGGCGGCGGCGTTGTTACCGTCCATTGTTTTCATTTTTCTTGCCATTCTGTTTTCCTCCCTGTTTTATTTCTTCGTTCTATGCAAGGGAAAAGGGTACGCACACCTTCTGGCCCCTGCATACTGCTTCAATTTTAACATTTTTTCCGGGAGGTGTAAAGTAGAAAGGCGCAGGATTTACCAAAGATTCACGATTTCTTTTTCTCTTTGGAAAAATTTTTAAAGGCAGCCGCCGCACCCCTCCCCCAGGAGACTGGTGAGGCGCACCGGCAGCACCTGCCCCTGGAGGGGCCGCAGCTCCTGGACGGTGACCGGGGTGTAGTTGGGGGTGTAGCCGGTCTGGCCCTGGGCCCCCCCCTCCTCGAAGAGCACCTCCTGCACCGTGCCCACCATTTGGGCCAGGAATTCCTTTCGCAGCTCCTCCCCGGCGGCGATGAGCCGGGCGGCCCGGCGGCGCTTTTCCTCCTGGGGCACCTGGCTTGGCATCTGGGCTGCCCGCGTGCCGGGGCGGCGGCTGTAGGGAAAGACATGGATGCGGGAAAAGCCGATGTCCTTTGCAAACTCCAGGCTTTCCAAAAAGTCCTCCTCTGTCTCCCCAGGGAAGCCCACCATCAGGTCGGTGGTGATGGCCGCCAGGGGAAAGCGGCGGCGGATCTCCTCCACTGCGGCCCGGTAGTGGGCGGTGTCGTACCGCCGGCCCATCCGCCGGAGGGTGGCGTCGCACCCCGCCTGGAGGGAGAGGTGGAACTGGGGGCATATTTTTCCAGCGGCGGCCATCCGGGAAAAGTCCTCCGGACCGATGACGTCCGGCTCCAGGCTCCCCAGGCGCACCCGACGCAGCCCCGGCGTCCCCGCCGCCGCCTCGATGGCGTCAATGAGCCGCAGGCCATACTCCCGGCCGTAGGCGGAAAGGTTTATCCCCGCCAGCACCACCTCCTGGTAGCCGGAGCGGGCCAGGGCGGCCAGCTCCTCCCGGAGGGCTTCTATGGGCTTGGAACGCACCGGCCCCCTGGCGGTGGGGATGATGCAGTAGGCGCAGTAGTTTTCGCACCCGTCCTCGATTTTCACAAAGGCCCTGGTGCGCCGGCCAAAGCTCTCCGCCGACATGGCCTCGAATGCCTCCCCCTGCTGGTGGGGGCGCAGCTCCACCACCCGCTTTCCGGTGGCCAGGAACCGGTCCAGAGCCTGGGAAAGCCCCCGGCGGTCCCGGCTGCCGGTGACCACGTCCGCTTCCTCCATGGCCTGGGCTGCCTCCGGGAAGGCCTGGGGAAAGCAGCCGGTGAGGCAGATGGCGGCGTCGGGGTGCTCCCGGCGCAGCCGCCGCAGCAGCTGGCGGGTTTTTCTATCCCCCTCGGCGGTGACGGTGCAGGAATTCACCACCACCGCATCCCAGGGGGCGTCGTGGGCAAAGTCCAGCACCTCCCACCCGGCGGCGGCAAACTGCTGGCGCAGGGCCTGGGTCTCGTACTGGTTCACCTTGCAGCCGAAGGTGTAAAAGGCGATTTTCATAGGGGACAGCTCCTTACAGTGGTTTCATTGGGGGAGGAAGAGGCGGATAGCGGGGCGGATACCGTCCAGGTCCCCGGTATCCTGGGCCGCCGCCTCAATGTAGCCATCAAAGTTGACGCTGCTGGTGTAGTCCGGCGCCGTCTCCCCGTCGTCCAGGTACCGGGGGTAGCGGATGCACCAGCTCCCCCGGTACTGCTCCGGGCCCTCCTCCTCCACAAACCAGCACCCCCGGCTCCGGGCGTAGGGGGTGGTCATGGCCCGGTCTTCCGGGAAGCTGTAGTAGTCCTCCGGGTCCTGAAAGGGGACAAAGCCCGGCAGGTCCTCCGGCGGGGCCAGGAGGAAGACCCGGTCCTCCGTCTCCCTGCCGGGGTTTTCCAGCCGGGTGGGGAGCAGCCGCTTTTGCTCCTCCGGGGAAAAGGCGGCAAAGAAAAAATCCTGGTTCAGCCACCGGCGGAGGGAGCAGCCCGCCCAGGTGGCGGGGCCTCCTTCCCGGTGGTAGGGCTGGCAGTCTAAAATAGCGGCGCTAAGGCAGAGGAGCGCGTTTTCCTCCTCTGCCAGCACCAACCACTGGATGGGCTCCGGCTGGCTGCCGCTTTGGGGCCAGCGCCCCAGAGTGATAAGGCTTCTTTCCATACCCGGCCTCCTTATTATATTACCTTCCCCGGAAGGAGAAGGCGTAGGCTTCCCGGAGCCAGTCCGGCACCGGCCCCTCCAGCTGGCCGGGGGCGGACAGAAGGACGTGGTGGGTCCACCGGTTGGGGGCGGCCTCGGTTTTCACCGCTACGCGGGGGTGCTCCACCGGGTGGTCCAGGCCAAAGGTGAGGATGAGGCACTCCTTGGGCCAGTCCTTTCGCCGCCGGTAGGGGAAGGAGAGGAAAGCGAAGCCGTATTTGGTGCGGAAGGTGATTTGGGTCTTGCTGTACCGGAGATCCACCTCCGGCCCCAGGGAAAGGAGGAAGGCGGCGGCCTCCTCCCAGATGGGCACCGCCCAGGGCGCCCCGGCAAAGAAGGCGGCGGCCTCCGGGGTGTAAATCTTTTCCATCTGTTGGGGAGAAGCTGTCATCCCTTTCTCCTCCCTGCGTTATGTCATTTCCCGGAGAATCTCCCCCAGGGAATCCTCCACCCGGTGGCAGATGCGGTTCCCGCGGGCTTTCACCGGGTCGGGGGCGGTGTCCATCACAAAGGCAAGCCCCGCCTCCTCCAGCATCTCCACATCGTTGTAATTATCCCCGAAGACGGCGATTTCTTCTTTGGAAAAGCCGAAGGCCTCCCGGACCGCCTGGATGCCCAGGCCCTTGTGCCCGGTGGTGAAGTCCAGCCATTCCCGGCCGGAGACCGCCGTCTTAAAGCGCCCCTGCCACCGCTGGCAAAGGTCCTCCACCACCTGGGGGTTCAGGCCGTCGGCCATGCAGAGGGAGATTTTCAGAATGGGGTCGCAGATGTCCTCCGGGTCCCTGGTGGTGCAGAGGGTCATATCCCAGCGGTTGAGGGCCATATCCAGGTAGCGGAGGGTTTTGGGGAGCAGCCAATAGGTTTGGGGGGCGCTTACCAGCACCTCACAGTCCTCCCCCATGGCCAGGATTTCCCGAATCAGTTCCAGGGCCGCTTCCCGCTCCAGTTCTTTTTGGAAGAGGGTGCGGCCCTTGTAGGTGACAAGGCAGCCGTTTTCCCCCAGCAGCACCATCTCTTGGGAGAGGGGCCAGAAGATGCGGTGGAGATTGGGGCACTGGCGGCCGCTGGCGGCGGCGAAGAGCACCCCCTTTTGCTGGAGGGCCCTAATCAGCTCCATCGCCTCCGGACTGGGGCGCTGGGCGCTGCCTTGCAGAAGAGTACCGTCTAAATCACTGGCAATCAATTTTATCATTCACTCTCATCCTCCCGGCGTGCCGGCGTGCCGGCGTGCCGCCGGTGTCTCGCCCTACTCGCCCCCTTTGGGGGCTTAACCTTTGCAAAGAGCGTAAGCGAGTGCCTGGAGTTTTGGATCCTGCACCCATCTCTTGTTCGCCCTTGCCGTTCTTCTTTTTGCTTCTTTTTCTTCTTTCGCAAGAAGAAAAAGAAGACCCATCACCGCTGTACAAAGAGCTGGCAGTAATAATACTCGCCCTTCACCTTGGCGACGCCGACGCCGATGCCGTTAAAGTTTTCCCGCAGGAGGTTTTCGTTATGGGCGGGGGAATCCTGCCACTCCTCCAGCACCTGGGCGGGGGTATATTCAGCATTGACGGCGAAGAGGTTTTCCCCGTAGGCGGTATATTTAAGGCCGCACTGGGCAAAGACGGTATGGAAATTGGTGCCGTCGGGGCGGGTATGGGACCAGACCTCCCCGGCCTCCTCCGCCCGGAGGGTTGCGGGGATATCCAAAAGCTCCACATGGGCCAGGGCGGAAAGGCCGTTTGCCTTGCGGTACTCATTGGTGAGGCGGATAATCTCCGCCGCGTCCTTGGCGTAGGTTTCTGTATCCACGTCCGGCAGGACGATAGGCGGGGTGGCGGTGACCTTCACCGTGGCAGAGACCGGATCCCGGTTGGCGCGGGAGGCGGTGATGGTGACGGTGCCGCTCTTTTCGGGGGTGATGGTGACGGTATCCCCATCCACCTCCACGGTGATGCCGCTGGTGGCCTCGGCGGTAATGGTGCAGCCCTCCGGGGTGGCGGTGGCGGTAACGGTGCCGCTCTCCCCCTCCTCCAGGGTGACGGCCTCCTCCGAGAGGGTGAGCTGGATGGGCTCCAGCTGGGCCTTGGCGGTGATGGTGGCGGAGCTATCCTCATAATCCGGGGCGGAGACGGAAAGGGTGATCTGGGCGCTGCCTTCGGCGTCCTCCGCCGCGGTGATGTGCACCGTCTCCCCGGAGACCTTGGCGGTAAAGCCGCTGCCGGAGACGGTGGCGCGCACCGCCGCCCCCTTGGGCTTTGTGGTAAAGCTCATCTCCTCCGTCTCCCCAGGGGCGACGGCGATTTCACCGGCGGCAGGGGTGATGGCGGCCTTGGTGCGGGTGACCCGCACCGGCAGGGTGATGGAGCGGCCCAGCCAGCCCTCCCCTTCCGCCGTGATGGTGAGGGTCCCCTCCCCCAGGGAATTGCCCACGATGGCAAAGGCGTTGCCGTTGCGGGTCATAACGGCGGCGTCACAGTCCAGCTGGGCGGTGAGCTCCGCCCCGGCCCCGGTTTCAATCTTCACGGTGGTGGAGGAGCCGTTTTCCAGCTCCACCGCCTCAATCTCCTCCCCTCCGGTGGTGGGGCGCAGGGGCAGCTGCCCGCGGACCACGTACAGGGGGATATGTAGAATCTGGGTATCGAAGCCCGCTTTTTCCGCAATGACGGTAAGGGTTCCGTCCCCGTACTCCTTGCCGGCGTCAAAGACCAGCTTCCCTTCCCCCAGCTCCACCTCCCCCAGCTCCGGGGGGTCCAGCTCCGCGCTTAGGACGGCATCTGTGGGTGTCTGGGGATCGCCGTACCGCTCGGTAAAGGTGAGGACGGCGCTTCTTTCCGCCAGGACGCCCACCGTCTCCCCCTCCTGCCAGAAGTCCGGCTCCTCCCCCTCCTCTGTCTCTTCGGGGGCGCTCACCGTCCAGTCCAGCTCCAGGGTGTTGGCCTCCACCCGCACCGGCAGGGTGAGGTTGGTATCCAGGTAGCCCTTGGCGGTGGCGGCCAGGGTGAGCTGCCCGCCCCCCGGCTGGGTGGCGGAAAGAATCAGCTTGCCCCCCTCCAGCCGGGCTTCCAGGCCGGGGACGGTGTTCACCGAGATGGTGTAGGCGGCCTCCTCCCCGTCGCCGGGAATCTCCCCCTCCCAGGTATCCCCTGGGTAGAGGAGAATCTCCGGCTCCCAGGCGGAGAAGGTCTCCATGGCCTTGGGCGTGCAGGCCGCCAGCAGCAGGCAGAGGGCGGCGGCCGCCCCCAGGGCTTTGGTAAATCTCATAATTTGGTACTCCTTTTTATAGGCTCTCGAAGCGCACGCCCTGCTTTTTCAGGGTTTTCTGCATGGCATACGTCTGGACGGCGGAAGGGGAGGGGGCGTGGATGGTGAGGGGGTTTTGGGAACCCCTGTATTCATACCCCATCATTTGCGGGTCAATCTGGGTTTGGGCCCCCAGGAAGGTGAGATGCTTTAGCTCCCGGCAGCCCGAAAAGCCCTCGTAGCCGATGGCGCCAACCCCCGCCGGGATGGTGAGGCTGTGCAGGGGACACCCCCGGAAGGCCCCGCCGCCTATTTCGGCGACGGTATCCGGCAGTTCCAGGGCGGCCAGGCTTTCGCAGAAGGCGAAGGCAAGATTGCCAATCTCCGAAAGGGGGGCGGGGAGGTGAATCCGGGCCAGGGAGGAGCAGTATTCAAAGGCTGCCGGGGCAATCTCCCGCAGCCCCTCCGGCAGGCGGAGGGCGGTTATCCTCCCGCACCCCTGGAAGGCGCCGCGGCCGATGATCGCCACCCCCTGGGGCACCGCTATCTCTCCGGCGGCGCCGGGGAGGCAGCTGACCACCGTCCGGCCGTCGGCGGTGAGGAGCAGCGGCCCCTCCACCCGGAACCAGGGGTTCTCCGGGTGGAGCTCCCAGCGGCTCAGGCTTTGGCACCAGGAAAAGGCTCCCCCGCCAATCTCCCGCAGCTCCTTGGGGAAAAGAAGGCGCTCCAGGCTCTCACAGTGCCGGAAGGCGCCGGCCTGGATGGCGGCAAGCCCCTGGGGCAGCTGGAGCTGCTGAAGGGACAATGGCCAATTTCCAGCTTCTCCAGCCTCTCCGGCAGACGGACCTCCCTTAGTGCCGCGCAGTCGGCAAAGGCGCTGTCCCGGATATGTCTCAAGCTCTCCGGCAGGGTGATTTTTTCCAGGGAGATGCTGCTGTGGAAAGCCCTTTCCCCAATTTCGGTCACCCCCTCCGGGAATATCACCTCCCCAACAGCGGCGCCGAAAAAGGCCCCCAGCCCCACCTGGGTCACCCCGGCCGGGACCGTTACCACCGGTTCTTTGCCGGTATATTCCAGAAGGACCCCTTCCTTGGAGAGGAAAAAGCCATCCTTTTCAATTCCTTCCGGCTCCGGCAGGGAGCAGAGTTCCTTCTTCCCATCGGCGGTGAGGAGACGCCGCCCCTCCACCTGGAGGTGGCGGTTCCCAGGGTCCAGCTCCCAGCCGGCGAGGCGCTTGCACCCCCGGAAGGTGTCGCTCCCCACCTTTTCCAGGCTGGCGGGAAGGCGGACCCGGCGCAGCTGGGCGCAGTTCTCAAAGGCCCTCTTCCCCAGGGAAACAAGTCCTTCCGGCAGCTTTACCTCCTGGATGGAGCACTCCCGAAAGGCTCCCACCCCGATGGAGCGAAGGCCGGGGGAGAAGGTCACCTTCTCCAGTTGGACGCCGCGGAAGGCGTCGGTGCCGATGCTTTCCATCCCCTCCGGCAGACATATCTCTCTCAGGCTGCAATCCAAAAAAGCCTTTTTGCCGATGGAGCGGAGGCCCTTGGGGAAATGGACCTTTTCCAGCACATAGCACCGGTGGAAAGCCTCATCCCCGATGGTGATGAGGCCCTCCGGCAGGCGGACTGCTGTCATCCAGCCGTTCTGGAAAGCTCTTTCCCCGATTTCGGTGATCCCTTCCGGGACGATGATTTCCTCCAGGTCCGGATCCGTGCACTTCACCAGCCTGCTCCCCTCAATGACAAAGGCGCTGTTTTCCATGGTTTGCCTCCCTCCCCGCCAAATCGGAACCATACCCTATAAAAATACCACATCCCGCCCTTTTCGGCAAGGGCCCGGCCCTCTTTCCCCAAAAATTTCCGCTTCCCGGCAAAGAGAAAGCGGGCCTCTGGGCGTCCCGGCCTCATTGCCGGGAGCTCCAGAGACCCGCCGGAGATGAATAGAAGGCGGTTAGCTGGCAAGGTCCTCCAATGCCTCCGCCTCGGTATCGGCGGAGAAAAGAAATTCTCCGTGGCTGTCGTAAACCTCCACATGGCCCATCACGTCAACAATCCTGTAATCCATTCTCTGCCGCTCCTTTCTGGCTTTTTCACTGCGGGCCGATGAACTCCGGCCTCTCTTGACAGCTTTATTTTACCAGAAGATACGTACCGTTATCAGGACAGTAAAACCATCTTTTTCCACAGGGGCGGCATTCTGTCCGGAAAAAGGGACAGAAAAGCCCCTTTCCCCAGGAAAGAAAATAAAAAATCCCCCGGAAAAGGGGATAAGAAGGGGGAACCGGAAGTGCGCCTCGTGGTGCGAAGGCTGGCATTTCGTTAGAATTTTGGTAAATTCTGACGAAAGAGGGGAAATTACCATGAAAAAGCTCTGTTGGAACCCGACAAAAGCCTGCCTTTACATCCGGCTGCCCCGGAGAAGAGGGAGCCTCTGCGCCGCCTGGGGGCGGATGGAGGGAAGGTCCTGCGGAGCTGGTATATCCTCCCTCTTCCGCCGGGAAGGGCCCCGGAAATTCTTCGGAAGGCCGCGCGAGGCCTTCGGAGAGGCGGCCCGCTATGGGATCTGACCCGAACCCGGACCTGGAACACGCCATTGGTTTCCGAACCCCTATGCCTGTTGCGGAAATTCTCCAGCTGAAGAACGGGGACGTTTACCCTGTTTGTCCCCGCTGCCGCGCCACCTTTGAGCGGGAATATATGCACTACTGCGACCGGTGCGGACAGGCCCTGAACTGGAAAAAATATCGGAAGGCGAAGGTGATCCATACCCTCTGAACAGGGCTGCGGGCCCAGTCCCGCCAAAAAACCTTTCCCTGCACCCCTGTCCAAAGGATGAAAAAATGTTATAATGGTATCCGCAGGTGATCCCCCTGCCTTTTTGGGGGACTAAGAGCCTGTTCAAGATCTCCAGGTATACCGAATTGGCAGGGATTTTTTCGCCCTGCAAGGCAAAAAATTGCAGGAATACTCTGTGTCTTCCAAAATTTTTTAACGCAGCAGGACGGAAAAAGGCCTGTCAAGGCGGTGTGCAGGGAGATTTTGAATAGGCTCTAAAACGGGAAGGAGAATCGGTATGAAACGAGAAGAGATCCTCCGGCGGGTGGACCACACCCTGCTGAAGCAGGAAGCCGTCTGGGAGGAGATCCGGGCGCTTTGCGACGACGCGGTGGCCTACGGGGTGGCCTCGGTCTGCATCCCCCCATGCTATGTGCGCCAGGCGGCGGGATACCTGGGGGGAAGAGTCCCCGTCTGCACCGTGGTGGGCTTCCCAAACGGGAATACCACCACCGCCGCCAAGGTGTTTGAAACCAGGGAGGCCATTGGAAACGGGGCGGCGGAAATCGACATGGTTATCAACCTGGGGTGGCTCCGGGATAAGAAATACCCGGAGGTGCTGGAGGAGGTGCAGGCCGTCAAGGCCGCCTGCGGGGAGCGGGTGCTGAAGGTCATCATCGAAACCTGTCTCCTCACCCGCGAGGAGAAGGTGGAGATGTGCCGTATCGTCACCCAGGCGGGGGCGGATTTTATCAAAACCTCCACCGGCTTTTCCACCGGCGGGGCCACCCCCGGAGACGTGGGCCTGCTGGCGCGGGAGGTGGGCCCCGGTGTGCGGGTCAAGGCCGCCGGAGGCATCTCCTCCTGGGAGGATGCGGAGGAGTTCATCCGCCTGGGGGCCTCCCGGCTGGGCACCAGCCGCCTGGTGAAGCTGGCGAAAGCGGAACGGACCTAGGCGAAGGTGATACGTCCCTGGTCCATCTGCTGGATGATGGCCAAGGACTCCACCCGGACCCCACGCTCCCGCAGGAGGCGGCCGCCCTCCTGGAACCCCTTTTCAATGGCGACGCCGCACCCCACCAAAGCGGCCCCCGACTGGGCCACAAGGTCCATCAGCCCCAGCATGGCGCTGCCCCTTGCCAGGAAGTCGTCCAGAAGCAGCACCCGGTCGCCGGGGGAAAGGAACCGCTTGGACACCAGGATGGTGTAGCTGCCGCCGTGGGTGTAGCTTTCCACCTGGGCGGCGTACACCTCCCCGCCCAGGTTCTTGGTGCGGCCCTTTTTGGCAAAGAGGGCCGGACAGCCGAAGAACTGGGCGGCCACACAGGCGATGCCGATGCCGGAGGCCTCCACGGTGAGAATCTTGGTCACGCCGCAGCCGCCGAACAGCCGGTAAAACTCCCGCCCCATTTCCTGGTAGAGTTCGGGGTCCATCTGGTGGTTCAGGAAGCTATCCACCGCCAGGATGTTCCCATCCCTCACCACCCCGTCCCGCAGGATGCGCTGCTGCATCAAAAGCATAAAATACCCTCCTTGTATAAAGTATAAAGATGGGGAGCGCATCTTTTTGGATACGCTCCCCTATTGGCTTACCTTAAGCAAAGGACTGGAGCACCTGAAGGAACCGCTCCCGCTGCTCCTCCGGGACCTCCGCGGTGACGGTGATGGGGTGCCCCAGGTCCAGGCTGAGAATCCCCATAATGCTTTTTCCGTTGACGATGTACCGGCCGCTGGCCAAATCTACCTCAAAACCAAATTCTCCCATGGCGGCGGTAAACGCCTGCACCCGCTCGATGGTGGACAGACGGATGGAGCCCTGTGTCATGCCGCGTACCTCCTCATAATTTTGTAGTGGTTTAACCGGGCCGCCTGTATTTCCCACCGGGGGAGGCTTAGGACAGGGGGACTTATGCGCAAAGGATGCCGAATCCCGGCGGATACGGGCCTGTAGATACTATACCAGCAAAACACTCTTTCGTCAACCGGTGCGGCGGGGTGCCCCAGGCTCCC
>OFGP01001414.1_pt1 | contig 17644 bp, 18 predicted proteins | sample 1521781 | NCBI WGS metagenome assembly OFGP01 (sample SAMEA3504113, study PRJEB24116) | mouse gut metagenome | biome: mouse gut; feature: mouse-associated habitat; material: faeces | place: Denmark | collected 2011 | reverse complement strand
CGATTTCCAATGGGCATATGCGGTTACGTTCACAGGGTACCTGTGAACCGTAACGCTCGAAGGTTACTGATCACGGATGGAACAGTGACGAATCGAACGAAAGGAGATTATAGAATTATGGCAAGTGTATCATCGACAAGCAGTTTGGGCAACACATCGCTGCGGGGTTTCGGCGGCATGGCATCAGGGATTCAGCGTGACGAGATCATCGAACAGATGACCCTTGGCACGACAACAAAGATCAACAATGCGAAAAAGGAGATCACTCAGATCCAGTGGAAGCAGGAGGCATTTCGCAGTCTCAGCGATAAGATCATTGATATGAATGACAATTATTTCAGCTATTCTTCTTCCTCCAGTCTGGTGGATACCAATCTTTTTGCAAAGAGTCTGGTGTCGATTCATGGCAGTGACAAGTCATCCAAATACATCACAGCTACGGGGACTTCTGATCTGATCAATAATGTGTCGATCACAGCGGTAAAGCAGCTGGCGACTTCCAGCGTACATAAGTCCGACTCCCGTCTGGACGGAACGCTGAAGACCGGAATCAATGATTTTGACAAGAAGATATCAGATTCTACTCTGAAAGGCAAGACTCTGACCTTTGGTATCTATAACGACCGGGATGGTGGAACCTGGAATGACACGGTGAAGCTCACCTTTGCATCACAGTATAAAAAGCGCGGCGATGACGGAAAAGTAGTATATGATGCAGATGGGAATCCGGTGATGGAGAATATTGATTATGTTCTGCCGGAAAATGCAACCAAAGAAGACTATGAGAGGCTGACAAAGCAGCTGAATTATATGCTGGAAGATTCCGGCAAAGAGTTTACCCATGCCAAAGTTCATGAGGCGGTCGAGTTTTATTATGATGAAGCAAAGGGAAGCATCGGACTTCGGGAGAAAGCTGGCGGCAAAGGTATGGGAGATTATACCGTCTATAAGACGGGTTCCAATGCGCTTGATGCACTGGGGTACACCACGGATAAGGATGGAAAATCATTAGAGCTGTCCGACCTCAATTTGTCCGACAACAATATTCAGAACAGTATCACCAGAACCAGTACGGTTGACGCCCTGACGAATACGAAAGTGACTTTCAATTTTAATGGGACCAAGAAAGAAATTGAGCTGCTGACAAAAGAAGAGGCAGAGAAAATCAAAGCTGGTGTTTATAAGGATGCAGATGGAAATCTATTGTCTGGAGATGCACTGAAAAAAGCACAGGTAGAGACCATGATGGAAGGGATTCAGAGCCGTCTGGACCGTGCATTTGGTGACGGCAATGTAAAGGCAGGCGTTGCGGCAGATGGAAGTCTTGAGTTCTCAACTTTAGATGAAACCTCCAGCGTCTCTGTAGTTTCCGGTAATGACTTTGCTCTTCGGGCTATGGGAATCAGTTATGGTGCTTCCAGCAAGGTGAATCTGAGCGGAAAACTGAGCCAGGACAATCTGGGTCTGAATTTAACGGATGATCAGTACGAGGCCGGATTAACCATCAATGGTGTGACCATCGACGGGATTACGAAAGACACTTCTGTCAGTTCGCTCCTGTCCAAAATCAATTCTTCCAACGCAGGAGTAAAAGCTACCTATGTGGATGCGACCGGGCAGTTTATGCTGGTGTCCTCAGAGACCGGGGCCAATCGAAATATTACTTTAGAGGGCGAGCTGGCAAATCAGCTTTTCGGCTTTTCATCAACCGGTAAAAACGGCGGTTTTGTGGAAGGCCAGGATGCGGTCATCGAGGTCAGCTACGGCAACGGCGTCAATGTGGAAATGAACCGTGCGTCCAACACCTTCAACCTGGAAGGTCTTAATGTAACAGTATCCGGTACTTTCGGCGGAGAGTGGAAAAAAGATGCAGACGGAAACATTGTGAAAGATCCAACAACCGGTAAGGGTGTCTGGATCTCTGACACCTCCGATACGGTCACATTTTCAGCTAAAGCAGATGTGGATAAAGCGACGGAAAAGGTAAAGAATTTTATCGAGAGCTTCAATGAGCTGGTAGCCGAAGTGAATACCCAGCTGACGACCCGTCCGGACAGTTCCTATGGTCCGCTGACCGATGAGCAGAAGGCGGAGATGGATGAGACCTCCATTGAGAACTGGGAGAAGAAGGCAAAGCAGGGAATCTTAAACGGGGATTCCACGATCCGTGATTTGAGTTCCGATCTTCAGACGCTGTTTACGCAGATGATGAACAACGGGATCAATTACGATGATCTTCAGAAGATCGGTATTACCTATTCCGATGACTACAAAGACGGCGGAAAGATTGTATTTGATGAGGCGAAGTTCCGTTCTGCCATGGAGACGGAGCCGGAGCTGGTGTCCAAGATCTTTGCAGGCGGCGGTGAGGTTACAAAAGGTCTGACCAAGACGGTGGAAGATACACTGAAGTCTTATGCGACCCGCTATGCAAGTGACAATGCAGCCACAAAAGGCGGACGCGGATCCTACGGACGGCTGATTGAGGAGGCAGGTTCCGAGAAGACGCCGACCACGCTTTTGAACAATTTCCTGTACAGTCAGATCAAAGACATCCAGACTCGGATTGAAAAACTGCAGTCTCAGCTGCAGACGCAGCAGGATCGGTATATCAAACAGTTTGCTTCGATGGAGACGCTGATCAGTCAGATGAATTCGCAGTCCAGCTGGCTGTCACAGATCTCCGGTTAAGAGACACCATAAAATAGTATACAGATATTAGGAAGGAATTCGTATGAACGGATACAGCCAGTACAAAGAAAAAAGTATTTACTCCATGTCCGGACCAGAGCTTTTGCTGCTTCTGTTTGATGAAGCGATCAGAAGACTGAGCAGGGCAGAGCGGTCACTGCAGGAGAAAGATTATAAAGATTTTGAAGATTGTATTCGGCGCACCACGAGGATTGTTCGATATCTGACAGATATTTTGAATATGGACTATCCAATCAGCAGGGATCTGAGAAGAATCTATACTTATCTTGTCTATGATCTCAGCCGGGTAAGTGCCGGAAGAGAGCGTCGTCAGGACGAGATCGGAAGGATCCGCCATATTCTGTCTGAACTTCGGGAAGGATTTGATGGCGCAAGCCGCAAAGTAAATGATATGCATATCGTTGTGCAGCGGGAAGTCAGGGGATAGGCAGAATGGCACAGGCAGGACTGGACAGGACAAAGGTAATGGTCCTTCTTCAGAGACGGTATCATGTGATCAGAGAGATCAGCAAGCTGAGCAGGGAGCTTTCAGAGGCGCTTTCGCGGAATGATGAAGTATCAACTTCTATGATTCTTCAGATGAGAGCGGAAGAGATGGCAAAAGCCGATGAATGTATCCATGAGATTTGGCAGCTTGTTGATGAGGATGAGAAGGCGCAGAGAGAACTGCGCCTCCTTATCATGTCGGACTTTGGAAAGGACGCCGGGGAGAGCCCGGAAGAGAAGAAGATCTATGAAATCAGGAGAAAGACCCAGGAGATAATCGATGAGATCCGGAGTCTGGATCAGCGGTTAAGTCGAAAGCTGGCCGGAGACAGATCGTATTATGGGGATTAGAAACAGCAGTAAGGCTGGAGCCGGAGCTGCTTTGCCTGGGCAGGTGAAATTATATGAATCAAATGGTGTTTGAGGGAAGGGCTCTGACGGGAATCGTATCATCCATCATTCGTCAGGATACGATGAAAGTACCGCTGAACCGTCTGGACTGGGAACGGATATTTCGGCTCGCAGACTATCATAAAGTTGCCAATATCGTTCATCTGGGGATTCTTGGCTATCGGGAGTCTCTGCCGGATAAATGGAGAGAACGTTTCTTCGAACGATATCAGGAGGCATTGCAATATGGAGAGAACTACAAAGAGTCCGTCAAAGAGGTGCTGACCTGGCTGGATGCCAGGAAAATCTCCTGTACGATCCTGATGTCAGAGACTGTGAGGGAATACTATCCGATTCCGGAGACCGCGGCCAACAGCTCTCTTCAGCTTTTGCTGAATCAGGAGAATTTTACATTGGTAAAAGGCTATCTGGTTGATATGGGATACGAGACAGACCGAGTGTATGAGGGCGTGGGAGAACGTTTGAGCAGACTCAACAGTATTTCCGTGCTCCTTTGTTACAAGCTTCCTTTTCGGACAGCCAGATATGAAAGAGATATGAGGCGTCTTTTGGAGACGGCGATGCTCCGGGAGTCGTACCAGTACATTCGAACTCTGACACTGGAAGGGGAACTGATCTTTCGGCTGGCGGGGGCTGCGTACCGTTATGTGACAGATGAACTGACGATGCGGGAGGTCTTGGATCTGCAGCTTTGCCACAGGACCTGGAGAGATCATGTGCGTCTGGACGCAGTAGGCAGGAGATTGGAAGACTTTCAGGTGGAGCAACTGGCAGAGAAGATCTTGAGGATCTCCTATATGTGGTTTGGAGATAAGAAAGATACTTATTATGAACATCTTCCCGATGATATGCCTGCTTTTGACCGGCTGGAGGAACGACTCCTGACAAGAGGCATCGTAAACCATGAGGCGGATGAACAGGCGCTTCGGCTTCAAAAGATGATACAAAAGGAGCTGGACAAAGAAAAGCGGGCAGAAGAACGCCAGCAATTCCGTGAGAAGCTGAAAGAACGCCATGAGCAATTAAAACGTCGGATTCGTTGGATTTTTCCAGATTATCATTACATGTCTTCGATTTATCCAAGAGTAGAGAAGCTGCCGGTACTACTCCCGGTATATTGGGTGATTCGCGGGATACGGCTGTTGATGCGGACACTGTCAGGTTAAAAAAATCCCTGCAGAAGACCTCTTTCTTCTGCAGGGATTTTTTATGCCTGTGAATCGGACGACTCACTTTTTTTCTTTAAGATGGATTGAAGCAGCATCACAGAATTGATATTGGGCGTGAGAGCTGTCTTGTTGCTCTGTTCCGCCTCGGATAATTCCTCCCGAAGGATTGAGATCTGCTTTGGGGCATCAATGGCGAGACGAACGCCGTCTCCAGCACATTCGATAATGGTAATTCGAATATTGTCGCCAATCAAAAGGCTTTCATTCTTTTTCCGTCGAAGAATCAGCATCGTTGTCACTCCCATCTTCCATATTTACAGAATCCATTACTGATGGAAAGGAACGTAACTTGTGCCGATATCCATAAGAAGAATTCTCCAGGATTACCTGAATTCCCTGTCTTGTCTCCGGATTGATGACCAGAGGACATTTTAGATTTACGGTATTCTCCAGATAATCGCTGTGTACCACACAAACAGAATAGTAGGAAAGCTCGCCTTTGTCTGTGACTTTCAGACAGGAAAGCTCCTCCGGAGTCAGTTCAGGTGAGTAATCTGGATAAAGAACGTAGGGATTGACCAGCGCAAAACCTACGCTTACATCTTCCACGGACTGCATCATCAGCATGGAATCATCATTTTCATCCAGAGATAAAAAGAGATAGCGCTTCAGTGCGGGAAAACCAAAAAGTCCATCCACAAAGGTGATGAGATTTTCTTCTTCGTAATCCACGGTACCATAATCTGTCTCAATTGTCATGTTGATTGTCGCTCCTATGTGAATAAATTGATATTGCTGCCTCTGGAGGCATCTCTGGGCGGAACATAATTAAATTCACCCAGATATTCAAAATGAAGCTCGGGGCGCTGGGTGACAATGGTCATCACCATGGGCGGCAGGAAGGTGAGATCTCCTTTGGCAACCCGCATTTCCAAAGCTCCTAACTGTGCGGTATAAGAAGAGGAGAATTCCTGTTTGTGACTGGCAGGCGAAGCAACAGGGGCTGCTGCTTCGTAGGCAGAAACCGGAACTGCTTCCGCTGCAGACTGGTTCGGTGGTGCAGACTGGCGGACGACAGGCTGACTGGAAGAGGCCGTCATCTGTTGTCTGGAGAGCGTCTGCTGCCTGGAAATCTCCTGCTGTCTGGACACATTCTGTGTCTGTGGTGTCGTATTCCGTCTGGAGAAGGTTCGATTAATTCTTGTAATGTCGTCCATCGGCAGAGAACTGCCAGATGTATGAGTGCGACGGAAAGACATCTGACGGGCCAGGGCTTTACGCCGTTCCATATCTACGGAATCAGAACTGACCAGCCGGGCATTCTGCGAAAGCCGCATGGTACGCATTGGTACGGAAGTAATTTTGATAAGTTGTTCCATATAGAACAGAACCCCCTTTCAGAAAACAAAATAAAATTAGGACAGGTTTTTCCTATCTGACAAAATCAAACAAGGAAGACTGCATCAGATTCGATCCCACCTGAAGGGCTGCATTGTAAGCATATTGGTTGTTATACATCTCCAGAATGGATTCGTAAGGATCTGCACCTACGATATCCTTATACTGAACCTTTAAAGAATCCGTCAGGGCGTTCAGGCGATCTTCGGTATTCTCCAGGGTTTTGTATTTATTACCCAGATCAGAGTAGACGGTACTGATGACGTGCTCCGCTTCTGTCATATCTCCGATCAGTTTTTCCAGCTGGTCATCCAGTACATCGGGATCTCCGTCATCTGCGTATTGATCCAGTGCGGCCACACCCTGCAGGACAGTGCCGAGCGGGCCGTCGGTGAGCCGTTTCATGATGTCTTTTTCGGCATTGGCAGCATTTGCTCCTGTAATAACCCCGTTGTTATCCAGAGGATAGAGAGACTGGATGGTATCGGAATTCATTCCGGTCAGAACGTTCATGCCGCCGGTAAAGGTATCAAGCAGCGTATCTCTGCTGCGGATATCGCCGTAACCAAGATCCATATATCCATGCTCGGACATGGCCTGTACCAGTTTGTTGATATCTCCTAACTGCTTACCGTCACTTCCAGTTCCGGAGAGCAATTCAAATTCGTAATTGTCTCCGTTCTTTTTCAGTTCCATCTCAAAATTGGTTACATCCGTTTCGCCAGGAAATTTGTGGCTGAAAGTAAGCTTCGTACCATCTGCGCTTAAGGAGAAGGGCGGTGTGGACACATCGTTGCCGCCGTATACGTAGAAATCCTGATACTGCGAACGCAGATCATTGACCATCGTCTGTGCTTTCTGCAGAAGGTCCGATTTCAGGGTGTCTCTGGCTGTCGCATCGGTGGTTGCAGTTCTGGCTTTCAGCACCACGTCATTTTTGGCCTGCTTTAAAAGCTGCTGGATATCATAGGCTCCTTTTTCCTGCTGTTCCAGGCGGGCCTGGACGTCAGTCAGAAGGGTGACGCGGCCCAGTGCATCCAGGTACTGATCGTCGATTTCCTTGCCCCTGTAGTAGGAGAGGGGACTCTCTGCGGCGGTCTCATACTGTCTGCCGCTGGAAATCTTGTTCAGGCTTTTGTTCAGGTTCGCATGTACACTGTTGATGGAACTGGTATAGTTCCGGTAAGTGGATGTATTTGTAACACGCATATTGGTTACCTCCATGTTGATATTCTATAGGGATGCGGACAGTGTGGTCACATACTGTCCGCAAAAGATCAGGATTATGAGATTACCGGCCTACGACACCGGTGCTGTTGATCAGGGTATCCAAAGTCTGATCCAGCGCGGTCATAAGACGGGATGCTGCGTTGTAGGCGGAGACAAACTGCATCATATTGGATGCTTCTTCGTCCAGACTGACTCCGGATACTTCGTCCCGGCTGTTCTGAATGCCGTTTAACACGGTCACATTGGTCTTCAGAGCCATGGCATTGTGATAGGAGTCATTGGCCAGAACCGTGGAGATGTGGTTCATATAGTCGGCAAAAGTGTTGTCTTTCAGGTTGTGATCAATACCGGCAAGAATTTTGTCAAGATTGGCACTGACGGCACCCGTACCAAAGGTTACCTTCATTGCTTCCTGCATGTTCATGATCGTATCGGTGGGATCTTTGGTTCCGTTGGCGTTGCTGCCGGCCGTGCTGATATGAACGTTTCCATTGGTCCACTCAGAGTTGATACCGATGTTGGCAGCAGTGATATCTTTTCCGTCTTTGTCTTTATTATAAAACAGAAACTGATCAGCTGCATTTGCAATGCTTTGATCATTCTTTGCTCCGTCAATATTGATGGCGTTCATGACGTCAGCGAACGTTTTCGCAAGATTATTCAGTTCATTTCTGTAATACTCATATCCTTTTTTGTCAGTGAGACCGGTTGTTGTACCATCCTTCCAGAGCATGTCGAGGGTTGCCTGGATAGAACCGGAATCTTCCGGAAACTGGTTTGTAATATTGCCGGCAGCATCTTTTTCAAAAACAGCGGAGGCTGCATTGTTTGCGACCAGATTGCTCTTGCTGCCATGGAAGGTAATCGCAGCTCCTGTCGGATCCTGCAGGCTTCCGCCTGTAAGTTCCAGACGTCCGTAGTTATCCGATCCGCTTCCTTCGGTCCCTTCCACAAGCGTCAGTCGCTGGGTGTTGCCGTTGGCGTCCTTATACAGCATCTCCACCCGCAGATCATCGGGCCATTCCTTCTTAAACATGGGATTGCCGCTGCTGTCCAGATGGTATACTTCACCCAGCGCTTCTTTTGTGTCTGTGGCGCCGGTCGAATCAATTCCATCATGTGCCTGATCCTTATAATAAGTAACTTCAATTGGAATATAACTGGAAAGTTCATCCAGCAGGACATTCCGCTCATCCATCAGTTCCAGACTCTGCTGGCCCAGGATCTGATTCTGCTTGATCTGACGATTCAGGTTGCCGATCTGCATCAGGATATTGTTGACGATCTCGATGGAACCATTCTCGGAAGTATTCTGACCGCTTAACTTCATGAATTCCTGCTGTTCCGCCTCGGTAATCTTGGTGTCAGCATCGTTCAGCATGTTGGCCAGAGCGTGCATCTTGGAGCGAAGTTCAGATTCGTAGATGGCGTCGTTGATCTTCGCAGGATCCTGCATATCGATCAGACAGCCCAGGATGTTGGTAAAGCCCGAGTGAAGGTTGTCGATGGTGGACTCATCAAAGACCTTTGCCAGACTGTCCAGAGAAGACTGCAGGCCGCTTGTGTAGCCGGATTTGTACATCTGGCTTCTGTACTGGGCGTCCAGATAGGGGTCACGGATCTGTGCGACCTTATCCATACGGACTCCGAAGCCCACAAGAACTTCGGAACCGTTCATATAGTTGGAGACAGGAGTCCGGTAGTTGATGCTGGATGTTTTCAGCTCCTGTCTTGTGTATCCAACGGTGTTCATATTCGAAAGGTTCTGCCCGATGATGTCCAGACGCTTCTGGTTCGCCTGCAGGGCAGATAATGCGGTTGAAAAACCGGCAAATGATGCTCGTACCATAATATATACTCCTCCAAATTCCTTTCATCTGATCCGGAAAACCGGTCAGACATATTTATTTTGAATCCGCGCGTGCGATGTGGCAGCCGGGCGAACGGTTCCTTCATTATTATAAGAACTGCCCTGCTGCCGCGCAGCAATGATATCAAGTTCATGAAGCCGCACTCCGATGATCTGCTCGGAAGCGTCTCTTGCGTGTCGAAGCCGCTTTAACTGCCGCTCCAGATTTTCAAACAGCGGTGTCAAAAACTCCTTCTGGTCGGGAGACGCCTGATCCAGTATCTGATTCAATGTCAGATCTTCCCATCCAAGGTCTTTCTGATAATTCATCCGATGCTGCTCTAAACCACGCAGCTTCAAAAGAAGCGCCTGCTCTTCCTGGATACACCCGTCCAGAAGTTCATGGCGGCGCTCCGACGCGGCAGCAGCTTTCGTCTCCTCCACCCGGGAGATGGATGCGGCTACGTTTGCCAGATCCCTGATGACGGCACGGTATTGGTTTAACGGATCCTGTGTCTTCTGACTCATAACTGATCGGTAGACTCCCTTCTATAAAAACCTGATTCGTGAAGCAATGGGACTTGAAAGCCGGCCTTTTCAGTTCAGTCCCAGCAGACGGCCGGCAATCCTGTCTGCATCCGGGTGATAAGTGCCGGAAGATACTTGACGGCTTAACTCCTGAACCCGTTCCGGACTGGCACTTTCACTCAGAGAAGAAGCGGCACGGCGGGACAGAATTTTTGCAAAACTGTCTTCCTGACTGACCTGAGGTCCGTGGATGGTAACCGTATCATAATTTCCTTTGCTCTGGCCGGCCTTGGGCTTGCGTACTGCAGGGGCCGGAGTCGGTGTGCGGTAGGAAGGACTCATGGTCTGAAATTTGATGTTCATAAAAAGCCTCCTTTCAAAAACAAACAGACAGCAGAGCTGCCCTGTCAGGCTTATTCTGTAATACTGATTATATTATCGGCATTTTTTGCGGAAGAATAAGATGTCAGAGATTATTTTTGCATTTTTTCTGGGAAATTACAGGGATTTCCGCGGGAAAGGGGGAAGTTTTACTTGCCGGGGAGGCCTTACTGGAGTATAATGTTTTTAGTATTGTGCAAATGTCTTTTGGACTTTCACATGAAATATAAAAAGATCATACTAATTTAATGGTAAAAACAGCCGATATATATAAGGTGAATGAGTATGTACAGGATTCTGCTGTGAGGGAGAGCGAGTGTGCACGGCGGGACCGTTTGCATTATATTATAGACGGAAGCTGGAGGATATATGGCGAATATATTACAGGTGACGAATCCGAGTATCAATACAGATAACCGGAACGTGCCCAATCCCATGGACCCGAAGTACAACGGGGATCATGCGGTCCGCAACCAGGCAGACCCTACCCGGGTAGTCCGGGCGGATGGCAGGGAAGGGGACCAGACTGGGAATACGGCCCAGAACGATGTATTCAGCGTCATCAATTATGAAAGCAATTATGGCGCCTTTATCAAAGGCCTTGGAGAGAGCCAGGATCTGGCAGGAGCGTTGGAGCGCCTGCTTTTTAGTGACTTATCGATTCTTCAGGAGGCGGGACGCACAGAGATCGGCGCTTTAGTCGATCAGTTCTTGATGTCCCTTCGGATGGATTCTCCCGAGGAGCTGTTCGCTTTTCTGCAGGGACAGCAGGAATTACAGGCCCGGTTCAGCGGTGACTTCTTTAACCGTCTGCGTGCGGCGCTGATGCAGAATCCCTCTGACAGTTTTAAAGAGGCGGCGCTGGCGTTCTTAAAGGGATATAATAATTATGCTTCCGGCACCCACCTGCTGCAGCAGATGCGGTCTCTGACCGGAGATATCGAGCAGCTGATGCTGCGTTCTTTCCGGGAGGAGTTCCGGGAGCTTGCCAGCAGCATGAACTGGGATGCGCAGAATGGAGATACAGCGGCCAATACAGGTGTTTTGAACGGAAAGCTAATCCCGTTTCTTTCCAATTATGTTTCCCGTACCCATGATTACGGAGCAGTCCGGGATGCGGCGATGCTTTTGATTTTCAATGCGGTCCGCTACCAGAACGGAGAGGGAGAGAAGCTGTCGCAGCTTCTGGACCGTATGATGGAAGACCGTGATTTTGCGAAGCTGTTCGGGCAGGACGGGCAGGCCATGATCGAAAAGCTGCTTGCCAGAGGAGCAGACGAAGCGGCGGCTCAAAAGCCCATGATGGCGGATTTTGCCGACAGTCTGGCAAAGCTGCTTTTAAGAGGCGCCAACGGTCAGGCAGGTCTTGAGAATGTTCAGCAGTTTTATACGATCATGAACGGGATGCTGATGAATGAGAGTGTCTATATGCCGCTTCTGCATTTTCTGATTCCTTTCCAGTTTGATGGGAACAATGTGGTATCCGAGATGTGGGTGGACCCGGACGCAAAGAAGGACAATGAGGAAGAGGGCAGAAAGATCAAGCTTTTCCTGAAGTTTGATATCCAGAGTCTGGGCAAATTTGAGCTGATTCTGACGCTTCAGGACAGAGAGTCCAAGATGCAGCTGTTTGTGCCGACCCATCTGGCAAAGCAGGATAAAAAGATCCAGGGAGATGTGTTTGACATTCTGAAACAGAACGGGATCCGTCTGGGACAGATCTCAATCATGGGGCGTGTGCGTGATCGGAAGGTGACGGAGGTATTTCCGGAAATACGGGAGAAGGAGACGACGATCAATGTCAGAATTTGATGAATTAATGAGGCAGAAGGCCGTTGCTCTGAAGTACAATCCAGAGAAGAACGGAGCGCCTGTCATTGTGGCATCCGGTATGGGATATCTGGCAGAACGGATTACGGAGACGGCAATGGACGCAGGAGTTCCGGTTTATGAGGATGATTCGCTGGCCACTCTTTTGACGCAGCTGCAGCTGGGGGCGGAGATTCCGGAGGAACTTTACCAGGCGATTGTGGATATTTATATTTATTTTCTGGGATATGTGCCGGATCGGGAGCCGGAGGGAGCCGCTCAGGAAGAATCAGAGGAGCTTCCTTTGGAGGCGGAAGAGATTCCAGAGGAGTGGCTGGAGCAAAATTGACAGAGTGAAAAAGGAGCAGACATAATCATGATATATGGAACATCGGCAGCCGGACTCTATGGGCTGACAGAACAGGAACAGGTTCGTCAGAAGCAGGAAGAGAGAGAGACGCCCGGAAGCAGTTTTCGGGAAGCATTTTCAGATGCCAATAAAAGTGTGACGGAGAGTATGGATGATATTTTCGAGGAAGCAGCGTCGGCATACGGGATCTCTGCGGATCTTTTAAAAGCAGTCGCCAAGGCGGAGTCGAATTTTAACCCAAGTGCGGTGTCTCATGCAGGAGCCATCGGCGTGATGCAGCTGATGCCCGGGACGGCCAGTTCTTTGGGCGTTACGGATCCCTATGATGCGAGACAGAACATCATGGGCGGTGCAAAGTATCTGAAGAGCAACCTGGATCGATACGACGGTGATGTCAGCCTTGCCCTGGCTGCATATAATGCCGGTCCGGGCAGTGTAGATAAGTACGGGGGGATACCGCCTTATGCAGAGACTCAGAATTATGTGCGCAAGGTAGGGGCTTACCTGAATGGTTCTCCGCTTACGGCAGGCACCATGGTCAGCAGCAGTTATGGAAGCCAGGGAACGTCCGCGCTGGGCAGTCTGTACGGTTCTTCGGCTCTTTCGGGATATGGGAGTGCTTATGGCTCTGCTGCATCGGTGGGCGGACTGTACAATGCTTCTTCCGAAAATACATATGGGACTTCTGCTCTTGCAGGTCTTTCCGGGGGGTATGGTTCCACGGCGCTGACCGGTGCGGGGAGCATGTACGGGCTTTCCTCCATCTATGGATCTTCCGGCAATCTGCTGGGCATGCTGCTTGGAACAGCATCCCAGGGCGACAGTGACGGCGATACGGTATCCATCAGCAAGGACAGTTTTTACAGTCTTTTGGAGCTGCTCCGCCTTCAGATGACGATGAATGCCAGCAGTCAGGTGGGAAGCATTACGATATAAAAGACAGGCACCGCGGCTGATACCGCGGTGTTCGTGTTTACAGGACAATCAGGAAGTGCTGTTTAAAACCATGCTGCCGAACGCCCGGCATAAGGTGAGGGAGTGGCAGGTGTGAAAGCGGTATCGATCAAGGAGGGGAGATAATATGAGATTAAAAGATTGTGAGAGCTGTCTGGTCTATGGCTCGGACCGGAAGCCCTTGTCCAGAGCAAGAGTGACCGAGGTTAAGGAAAATGTGCTTCAGCTTTACTTTCGGAGTCCCAAGCTGAAGGCGGTCAGACTGAAGACCATTGTGGATTTCTACGATGCACAGCAGGGACTGATCCGGACCCTGTGCGATATGACGCTGAAAAAAAATCCGAAGGTCTATGAGGCGGGGGAGCCCTGGATGGCGGACTGCACGCTTGTGAAGGTGTACGAATCGTTCCAGCGGCAGAAAGACATACGGGTAAAGGTGCAGATTGCATCCGAGTTTGTCATGTCGGATGGAAAATATTTTTCCGGTACGGTCAGGAACATCAGTGCAGGCGGACTGTATATGGTCACGGATCAGAAGATGAACAGCGGTCAGATGTTTTCCTTTACCTATCCTTTCAAGGCCGAGCCCTTTCGGGTAAATGTCAGGGTTCTCCGGGTACAGGAACTGATGGGCGGTTATGGCTATGGATGTAAGTTTGAGGAGCTTTCCCCGGGAGAGGAGGCAGATGTCCGGAACTTTGTCTACCAGAAACAGATTCAGAGACAGCTGGAGCGGCAGAAGAGACAGGAACTGCCGGAAGAAGGGTTATGATGAAGATCAATCTGGTGATGATTGTGAAAAATGAAGCTCGTTCGCTGGAAAAATGTCTGCGGCTGGCAAAGCCTTTGGTTGATCGGATGATTGTTGTGGACACCGGATCAGAGGATGAGACGGTGGAGATTGCACGCAGGATGGGGGCGGAGGTGTTCTTCTTTTCCTGGATCGATGATTTTTCCGCTGCACGGAATTATGCACTGGAACAGTCAGACGGAGACTGGAATCTGGTGCTGGACGGGGATGAGTATTTAAAGCCCGTAAGCCGGTCTAAGCTGGAACACAGCCTTTTGGCACATCCGGGGACATGGCTTGGAGGACTCCTTCGGTATGATTCTTATCCGGACGAGCAGGGGGTGAGCGTCAGCAGCTCGGTGCTTCCGAGACTTTTGCCGGCGGGGGTTCGGTATACCGGGAGGATTCACGAACAGCCTGCCGGAGATTATCCCTGTTATGCGCTTTCCCTGGAAGCGGATCATGACGGCTATCTGTATACGGATAAGGGAGAACGAAATCTTTCTTATCTGGAGCGGGAAACAAAGGAGCACCCGGAGGACGGATATTATCAGTTTCAGCTGGCTTCGACCCTCCGCAATCTGAAGCGGCTAAAGGAAAGTCTTGGGTACTTCCGGCGGTTTTACCGTCTGTCGAAGGGGGAAGAAGCTTATCGCCCCGGGGGCGTGGTGCTGTATCTGTACACCCTTTTGGATTTGGGAACCATGGAATGTCTGGAGGAGGCCGGCCGGATTGTGGAACAGGAAGAGGCAGCCCTTGGAGGCTGGTCAGATTTCTGCTTTGTGTGCGGGCTTTTTTATATGAAACGTGTGCTGTCGGATGTGGGACGATATATCGAGCTGCTTCCGAGGATCGAAAGCTGTTACCGCCGGTGTCTGGAGCTGGGAGAACGCCCGGAGCTTGGCGGCGTTGTGGGGACCGGATCTTTTAAGGCCGCCTATAATCTGGGGGCCTGGTATGAGGTGTCCGGACAAAAGGATCTGGCTGTCCAATATTACCAGATGGCGGCAAAGCAAGGGTATGAGGCGGCAAAAGAAAGGCTGAAAGCGCTTTGAGAAATGCTTCTGTGTCCGTAAAGGGCAGAAAGTGTTGCGGCAAATGGGGATGAAGTGGTGTTTTTTGCCAGGAGAGGCTTATAATCGGGCGGAAGCTGGCGATATATAAGAATAACAGGAGTTATGAATTATTTTTGATACAGGTTGCATAAGGAGTGATCCTTTTACAACAAAGGCGGGAGGTTTTTTGAAAGATCCGCCAAAAAAGGTAGAAAGATACCAGAAAGGAGAGAAATAGTATGGCAACAAGTGGAATCGGCGGGATCGGCACAGGTTATAATTTTGGTTATAATTCCGGCTACAACAGCGGGATGGATTATGATTCTTGGGTCAATGATGCCAATCAGAAAGCGGATGAGCTGAAGGATAAGTATACATCGACGGAAAGTACTTCCGGTACATCCGGTTCGAAAGATACTTCCAGCACATCCGGCAGCAGTTCTGTCAAGAACAAATATGGCACGGTATCTACAGGTTCAGCATATCTGAGGAATTATCAGATGGCGCTTACGGATCTGGAGGATTCGGCGGCTGCGCTTCAGATCTATGAGAAAGACAATGTATTTTCGAAGTACGAGGAAGCGCTTAAAAAGGCAGATGAAGCGGCACAGAGCGGTGACGCAGACGCGCTGAAGACTGCTCAGGAGAATGTGGAGAAAGCATTTGGAAACATCGTATCTGCGGTGAAGACCTTTGTGGATGACTACAATTCGACCATATCCTTCCTGAAGAACAACAATGGCATGACGGCCACCGCGGCAGATGATCTGGCAAGCTTTCAGCGTTCTACGCTGACAGACAAAGCATTGCAGACGTTCGGACTTAGCAAGGATAAGGACGGATATCTGAGTGTGGATGAGGAGAAGCTGACGGAGACGCTCGAAGAAGGCTATGATTTTGTAAAAGAGACCATAGGCGGCCAGTACGGCATTGCAGATCGTGTGGGAAATAAGGCGACCAAGATTCTGGATTCGTCTGTGGAGCAGATTCTCGGCACGAATAAGACTTCTTCTGCAGAGGAGACCGATAAGAAAACTAACAGTACCAACAGCACAAATAAATCTTCTTCGAATTATTCGCTGCCGGACGGCATGACTTCTTTTGCGAACTTCGCAAAGAGCGGGGCATATAACCTGACCAATTACTATGCGGTAGGTATGCTTCTGAACACAATCGGATAAGAACGACCGCAGAGGATTCCGGCAGAAGAACTGTCGGAGACAGGCGGTTCTGGACAGGGGCAGATGGGGCTTGCAGGAGTCACATCTGCCCCTGAAACGTTTTGAGAAAGATAAATTTTAACAGCTGCAGTTTCATCTGGTCAGGGCTTTACTGCCCACAGAGGTCCCCCGCTGTCATAGCTTTTCTTCAGCTCTTTTAAAAGTTGTTCCAGGTCCCATTCCAGCGTACAGTTTTCATAACTTGCCGGATCCGCGATGGAGATCTTGCCGTCGTTCAGAAGCCGGGTGAAGAGGACGAAGTGTCCGTTCGCCGTCAGGGTTCCGCGTCCCATAAGCGCCACCAGGATATGCCCGGAGGAGAGCAGGTCTGCCACATGTTCATAGGAACGGTCTGTGACGCTCTCGACAGAGAGTCCATACGCAGCCAGGGCATCGGGGATCAGGCTGTGGTAGGAGCCGCCGTGGAGGGCATAGTAGCCGTTTTCGGAAGCCCAGGCGGCGATGTCTGTGGGATCCACCGGGGAATCGGTGAAACTGTTGACGACCATGGACACGGCCGTGGGTCCGCAGCCGTATTTGTTCATGGGATCGTATCCGCCGTAGAGATAATCGCCCCAGCGCAGGTCCCCCTGATGATAGTAGAGCATGGGACCGCTGCCGGTATCCAGCATGTAAAGGTAGATCTGCTCGGAGGTGTCACCGCTGTCTGCCTGGAGATGAGAGATATCTCCTTGTTCCCTTGTGGATTCCATATAGGGGGGATCGGTTTTGGTGTCCGGTGTGCCGGAGGCTTCCGAGGAGGCGGGGGCGGAAGATTTTTCCTGCCAGGAGGCAAAGGTTTCCTGAAATGTCGTGATCTGTTCTGTCACACAGGTCCGGGCGTATCCGGCAAAGCTTTGGATATCTGCCCAGGTGAAGGGCCGAAAGGCGATATATAAGCTGGCCAGAAGCACCGCCGCACAGGTGAAGATGGCGGGGAGCAAAAGGAGGTAGAGGTTTTGTTTCTTCATGATGGCTGACTCCGTAGAACGTGGTGTTTTCAAAATGATTTCTCTGCGGATATTATATACGATTATTTAGAGAATGGGAAGAGGGGGAGGGTGGAAAGAAACGGGGTCTTAACATTAAAAGCGGGGGTTGGATAAGGAGGAGTATCGGAAGGACAGACAGCTCTGCATGAATTTGGCAAAATCGAATCAATAATCTATAGTGAGGAACATCTTCAATAGAAAAAAAGGATTCCAAAAGTCGTTATAGGAGTAAGATTTAAGTTTTCTTTGATTCTGCCGATATATAGGACGGTAAGATTTTAAAGTATATA
>OFGP01001410.1_pt1 | contig 17681 bp, 18 predicted proteins | sample 1521781 | NCBI WGS metagenome assembly OFGP01 (sample SAMEA3504113, study PRJEB24116) | mouse gut metagenome | biome: mouse gut; feature: mouse-associated habitat; material: faeces | place: Denmark | collected 2011 | reverse complement strand
CGAAGTTTGAGACCGTGGTGGTGCAGCCCTCGGAGATACAGAAGGAGATGGTGGCCGACCTGTCCGAACGGGCCGCCGCTGTCCACGGGGGTAGCGTGGACCCCTCGGTCGATAATATGCTCAAGATCACCTCGGACGGGCGCAAGATCGGCCTCGACCAGCGGCTGATGAACCCGCTCCTGCCCGATGACCCCAACAGCAAGCTGAACGCCTGCGTCCAGAATGTCCTCCGTATCTGGGAGGAGGGCCAGGCGGACCGTCTGACCCAGTTGCTGTTCTGCGACCTGTCCACGCCCAAGGGGGACGGGACTTTCAATGTCTACGAGGACATCCGGGACAAGCTGGTGGCGGCTGGCGTCCCCCGTGAGGAGATCGCTTTTATCCATGACGCCGACACCGAGGCGAAGAAGAAGGAGCTGTTCGGCAAGGTGCGGACCGGCGAGGTGCGCGTCCTGCTCGGCTCCACCCAGAAGATGGGCGCCGGGACCAATGTGCAGGACCGTCTTGTGGCGGTCCACCACCTGGATGTGGGCTGGCGCCCCGCCGATATGACCCAGCGCAACGGGCGCATCATCCGGCAGGGCAACCGCAACAAACAGGTGCAGATTTTCCAGTATGTGACGGAGGGGACCTTTGACGCCTACCTCTATCAGACGCTGGAGAATAAGCAGAAATTTATCAGCCAGATCATGACAAGCAAGTCCCCTGTCCGAAGCTGTGACGATGTGGACGAACAGGCACTCTCCTATGCGGAGATCAAGGCCCTCTGCGCCGGCAATCCGCTGATCCGTGAGAAGATGGACCTTGATGTAGATGTGGCGAAGCTGAAAGTCCTCCGGGCCGATTATCAAAGCAAGCACTTCCGGCTAGAGGACCAGCTTTTGAAATACTTCCCCGCCGAGATCGAGGCACAGCAGAGCCGCAACAAGGGCTTTAAGGCTGACATCCAGACGGTGGAGGCGCACCCGCTCCCGGAGGAGGGCTTTGTGGGGATAGAGCTGGCCGGAAAGCACTATGCGGAAAAGGCGGACGCTGGCGAGGCGCTCCTTGCCCTCTGCAAGGAGATCAAAAGCATCGAAGGCATCCCCATCGGCAGTTACCGGGGATTCCAGATGGAGCTTTCCTATGACACCTTTGAGAAACAGTTCCAGATCACGATGAAGGGCGAAATGAGCCACCGTGTCAGCCTGGGTACGGACGCAAGGGGCAACCTGACCCGTCTGGACAACGCCCTTGCCGGTATCACTGCCAAACTGGAACGGGGGCAGGAGCAGTTGGAGAACCTTCACAGCCAGCAGGCCGCCGCACAGGTGGAGCTGGGCAAGCCGTTCCCCCAGGAGGCGGAGCTTGCCGAAAAGAGCGCCAGACTTGCGGAACTGGACGCCGCCCTCAGTATGGATGACAGCGTTGACCGTGACGGCGGGGAGGTCACTGAGGAAGTCGGCGACGGTGAGCGCCCCTCTGTTCTGGAGGACCTGAAAAAACGGGCGGCGGAGATCGCGCCGGATAAGAAGCCCGGAAAGGAGCCGGAGCGATGATGAAGAAAGAGGAAGAATTGAAAATCCGTATCTCAGCCGAAGATAAGGAGCGCATCCGCTTCAAGATGGAGGAGTCCGGCATCCTGAATATGAGTGCCTATGTCCGTAAGATGGCGCTGGATGGTATCTGTGTGAAGCTGGACTTAACGGAGGTGCGCCAGCTTATTGTCCTGCTCCAGCGGTGCAGCAACAATCTGAACCAGTACGCAAAGCGGGCGAATGAGACTGGCAGCGTCTATGCGGCGGACATTGAGGATTTGCAGAGCCGCCTTGAAGAAATTTGGGAATTGTCCAGACAGTCCCTTGCCCATCTTGCCAATATCCGCTGAAAAGGGCTTCAAAAGGTTAGCAAAAGGGCGCGGAGCGATCCGCGCCCCATACATACCTGGCATCCTTGCCGGATCGCCATCCGGCGCGGTAAACTGTATTCAGAAAGCAGGAAAGGATGAAAATGGATATGAGACTTCTGAAACTCCCTTTGAAACTGCTGGTGCTCCCCCTGATGCTGGCTCTCTACACGCTCCATATCATCGGCAGGCTGGCCTCTAACTTCTCCGCCTATGTGATAGGGCTGCTCATGCTGGTCGTGCTGGCCTGCGGGATTCAGCAGGCATACCTCCGGGAGTGGCTGAATGTGGCGATCCTGATCGGCGTGGAGGCGGTCTGCGTGGCGCTCCAGTTCTCCGCCATGTTCCTGGTGGAACTGGCTGGCGAGTGGGCCGGCAGCATTGGGGCGTTTCTCCATTCGTAAATTATGAAAGGATGTTCGAAAATGGATTTCCCGAAAGACGAGATTCAAACCCTGCTTGCATGGATGCGGGAGCAGATGTACGGCGGCACCGTGACCGAGTGGACCTATGGGAACGAGCATGACCGTATGAGCGAGGCGGCGGATTTTCTGAGCGGCCTGTTTTCACGGGAGGGCGGCGAGGCGGACATCTACGGATAAGATAATTCGATAACCAGCGCACAAGAGGGACGGTGATTGCCGCTCCTTCTTTTTTTGCCCCTTTACATACCAAGGAAAGGGGGCATGAATGATGAATTTGTTTGAGGCAGTCAAAGACGCCATACCGACAAGGACGGCGGCGGAGCATTACGGGATCGAGGTCAGGCGCAACGGCATGGCCTGCTGTCCGTTCCACGATGACCGAACGCCCAGCATGAAGGTAGATCAGCGTTTCCACTGCTTCGGCTGTCAGGAGGACGGTGATGTGATCGACTTTGTGGGAAAGCTGTTTGACCTCTCACCCAAAAGAGCCGCTGAAAAGCTGGCGGCGGATTTTGGGGTGCAGTATGACGGCCTGCAGCCGTGGCGGTCGCAGAAAAGGCCGTCTGTCATTTCCAGACTGGAGGCGGCGCAGGAGTACCGAAAAAAAGAAAATCGGTGCTACCGGGTGCTGTGCGGGTACTTCCATCTATTGCAGGACTGGAAGGAGCAGTACGCACCGCAGCCGTCAGACGAGGAGTGGCATCCTCTGTTCTGTGAAGCCTTGCAGAAAATCGACTATGTGGAGTATCTGCTTGACGAGCTGATTTCCGGCACTCTGGAGGAGCGCACCGCTATCGTCAAGGAAAAGGAGAAAGACCTTGACCGGCTGGAGCGGCGGATCGCTGAATTTTCTGCCAGCGGAAAGGTCGAGCCGCACAGGAGCGGCATTCAGGAAAAAATGCGGGGGATGCGTTACCCAGAGGAACTGGCGATGTAGATTTTGAATGAGGGAGGTGGGCTATGGCGGCGACACGGCTGATCGCACTCCACATCAACAAAGGAAAAACTATCGCTCAGACACTGGCGGATAGGACAGACTATGCGGAGAATGAGAAAAAGACCGAGGGCGGGAAATATATCTCCAGCTATGAGTGCGACGCCCGGACAGCGGATGAGGAGTTCCTTTTGTCAAAACGGCAGTATGAACAAATAACGGGCCGCCGCCATGAGCATAATGTCATCGCCTATCAGATACGCCAGTCCTTCAAACCGGGCGAGGTCACGCCGGAGGAGGCGAACCGTATCGGCTATGAGCTGGGGATGCGCTTCACCAAAGGAAAACACGCTTTCATCGTTGCCACCCACACCGACCGGGCGCACATCCACAATCACATCATTTTCAATTCGACCGCCCTGGACTGTACCCGGAAATTCAGGAATTTCTTTCTGTCCGGGCTGGCACTCCAAAAGGTAAGTGACCGATTGTGTCTGGAGCATGGGCTTTCCATCATTGAGCCGCGCCCCTACCGGGAACGCAAAAAACGCACCGAGTACCCCAAGCGAACCTCCAATCGTGACGATCTGCGGGCCGTCATTGACACAGCTTTGCAGAAAAAGCCGAAGGATTTTGAGGAACTGATTTCATTCCTGACGGAGGCTGGATGCGAGTACAAACCGGGCAAGCGGCCTTCTATCCGAAGCAAGGGACAGGAGCGTTTTGCCCGGTTCAGTTCTCTGGGCAAGGGCTACACCGTTGATGATCTGAAAGATGCCCTTGCCGAGAAACGCATGGAACGGACTCCGGCGAAAAGCCAGCAAGTCCATGACAAGAAGTTTTCGCTTCTCATTGATATTCAGGAAAAGCTGAACGCAGGAAAGGGTGCCGGATACCAGCGGTGGGCAACGCTCTTTAACCTCAAACAGATGGCACAGGTCATGTGCTTTTTGCAGGAGAATGAGATCAACGACTTTGACGAACTGACGGCGCGGGCGGATGCGGCTGTCTCTCAATTCAACGGTCTGGGAGATTCTATCAAGGCGGCGGAACAGCGGCTGCAGGAGATTGCCGCTTTGAAAAAACACATCATCAACTACTCCAAAACAAGGGAGGTCTATGTGGCCTACCGTAAGGCGGGGTACAGTAAAAAATTCTTGGAGGGCCATCGTGAGGCAATCACGCTCCACAAGGCGGCGAAGGAGGTTTTTGAACAACTCGGCTTGAAAAAGCTCCCCCGTATCAAAGAATTGAACGCTGAGTATGCCCAGCTTCTGGAGCAGAAAAAGGCGGCGTACCCGGCTTACCGAAAAGCACGGGCAGAGATGCAGGAGTATCTTGTGGCGCAGAAAGTTGCGGCTGTGCTTTTGGAAAAAGAAAAGGAACAGGAGGCCGTGGAGGATCGGCGCAAGCAGGAACAGCGGACCGATCAGCATAGATGATTTTAACGGGGCTGGCTTACAGAGAATGTAGGCCAGCCCCGCTTTTTTCTTTTTCTCAGAAAGTCCGGGAATGCTACTTTCCGGCTCCATGCGGGGCGCAAGCCACGCCACTCTCTGCGAAGCAGAGAGTTTCAGCGTTCGGGAACCGAACGCGCAGCCAGCCCCGGCACGGGGCTGTTCACGGGGTTTGGGGTACGGCCCCAACGAGCAAAATCGGACTTCCGGCGGTCACGCTGGAAGTCCGTTTTGAGCATTTGTGGGAACAAATGCACTGCTCGCCAAGTTGGTATTTCTGCTGCGCAAACGCAGCATTTACGAAAAACCCTTGTATATTTGCAGCGGACGTGCTATAATAAAGTAGAGGTGGATCATTATGAGCAATATTGGAAGCTACTTAAAACAGACTCGAAATAACTGTCATCTCAGTCTTAAAGATGTACATGACCGTTGCGGCGTGACCGATTCCAAGTTAAGCAGGATGGAACGCGGTGCGGGAAAGCCTCTTGATCCTTTAGAGTTGCGAAAGTTAGCACGGCTGTACGGAATTGGTTTGGTCCCATTATTTATCATGGCAGGTTATTTGGATGAAAGCGACTTGGTGGAATATCAACTCACTTTCAAAAACGCTGACCTTCTGAATGAGGAAGAAAAGCAAAGTATTCAAACACAAATCGACTTGCTCACAAAAGGAAGGCAGGTAATTAACAATGGTATTTAGACTTGGTGAACTTTTCTGCGGTCCCGGTGGATTGGCCTGGGGTGCAACTCATGCGGACATTGGACTCCCTGACTATAAGATCGTCCATGCCTGGGCAAATGACTATGATGAAAATACTTGCAGGACTTATGCCCGGAACATCTGTCCTGAAAGTCCTGATTCCGTTTATCACGCTGATGTCCGCAAGTTTGACCTCACAACGCTTACGCCGATTGACGCCTTTGCGTTTGGCTTCCCGTGTAACGATTTTAGCGTTGTCGGAGAGCAGAAAGGAATCGATGGCACCTACGGACCGCTGTACACTTACGGGATTAAAATCCTTAAGCAGTACCGCCCTCAATGGTTTCTCGCTGAGAATGTCGGAGGACTGCGCAACGCTAATGATGGAAAAGCGTTCACGATGATTCTTGACGCAATGAGAGACGCCGGATACAGGCTTTATCCAAACCTCTACAAATTTGAAACCTATGGCGTACCGCAGGCGCGTCATCGTATAATCATAGTCGGTATTCGTGACGATATTGACCTTGAATTCAAAATCCCGTCCAACGCTCCATATGCCAGTGTTGACAACTCGTGCCGTACAGCAATCGAAGTCCCGCCGATTTCTTCGGATGCCTCTAACAACGAACCTACGGCACAATCGGCAACAGTGGTTGAACGGCTCAAGCACATCAAGCCTGGTCAAAATGCCTTTACTGCTGACCTTCCCGAAGAACTACAACTCCATGTAAAGGGTGCCAGAATCAGCCAGATCTACAAACGCCTTGACCCCGATAAGCCTGCCTACACGGTAACAGGAAGTGGCGGCGGCGGCACACATATATATCACTGGAGCGATCCCCGTGCCTTGACCAACCGCGAGAGGGCAAGATTGCAGACCTTCCCAGACGATTTTGTATTCGAGGGCAGTAAGGAAAGTGTGCGCAAGCAGATCGGCATGGCTGTTCCGTGCCAAGGTGCCAGAATTATTTTTGAGGCTATCCTTAAAACCTTTGCAGGCATTCCCTATGAGTCTATGGACGCAAACATTGAAGAATAACAGAAACGCCAAGGTGGTAAAATCCATCTTGGCGTTTTTTGCTTTTTATTGCAATGTATAACACTCTTTGTATTTGTTAATCACGGCTTCTGCAAACGCATATGCCTCTTTATCATAGTTGCTGTCCTTTTCCCACTCAGCAATATCATCAGAGTTAACTGGCCTGATAATATACTCATCGGTCACAAACATTTTTGCTATATCCATAAACTCACTAAAACTCGATGTAATTCCTCGAGCATCAACATAATACCATGTTCCAGCTTTGTATATTTGGCAAAAGACATGGAAGCATTTCTTGTTTTTTCCTTCAATTATGTATGGATCATAATCAAGTACCTTTCTCAATGATAATGCAAAGTGATGACAGGAGCCACATAACAATTCATAGGCTGTATCATACGGAAATTCATCATCATCGGGAGTTTCCAAAAAATCAGTATAATTTATATTAAGTAGCGATTCTGTTGGATCGCCATCATTATAAAATCCCTTATGCCATTCATAACGACTGAATGAGCAGAGTGCTTTTCTATTACCCATCTTTCCATCACCTATACACCTAATCGGGATTTGATCTTAAATGTGGATTTGAAAATCTCCAAAATCAAAGATACCGCCACCTTGTTTTAGCTGCCCACTACCTTCTAAGCTGTCAAATGCCTTTGCAATCCGATTGACTATATCGACTGGGATAGTTAATTGATGATGCGCAGGTAGAACACGGTTTATCTCTAATTGCTGAACCTTTCGTACCGACTGCCTAAACAGCTTTGGGTCAGTTGTTGGATAGAAGGCATCCAAGCAACCCTTGTAAATTAAATCGCCAGCGTATAACCAGCCCCTGTCCTGTTCATAGAAACAACAGTGGCCCGGAGAATGTCCCGGCGTATGAATGACTGTCAAGTTTCTATTACCCAAGCCAATGGAATCACCGTCATATAGAATTTGTTGCGGTTCGCCACAAAAGAGCTGGTATTTGTCCACTTCAAATTCCAAGGGAAAATCACATGGATCTCTCAAAAGGTTCTTCTTTACAACCAGCAGCGGAATGGGAAACTGAACAGACAGCCAATCCTTTTCTGCCTCATGGACCGCGATATCATCAAAGTATCTGTGACCGCCAATGTGATCCCAATGAACATGGGTGGTTATCACTGAAACGGGAAGCGCAGTCAAACTATCTACAACCGATTTGATATTCGCAACGCCTAATCCCGTATCTATAAGGATAGCTTTTTCTGTTCCGCATAGCAAATAGCAATGTGTTTCTTCCCAATGCTTATATTCGCTGATAGCGTAAGTATCATGAGCAATTTTTTCAACTGTAAACCAATTTTCCATTTTACCGTTTCTTCCCTGGCCCTGCTACTGGAACAGGGACTTAATCCGTTCGAATAGTTTTATTGCACTACTTTCTTGTTTTTCCAAATCCGCCTTGGACGTGACACTTTCCTCTTTGACCGCGGCTGACCCAAGTATCTCAAGTGTGGTCTCACCCGTGTACGGATTTCTAAAATTGTCGGTCAACGATGGCAGAGGCGGAGCCGCACGCAAATACTCTACCAAGTGATTTAAGTGCTTATACAAATCTTTGAACTGAATTCCATAATTGTCAGCCTGCAGATGGGTTTTTGTTCCTGGCAGAATGGAGCCTTTTCTAAGTACAACGGTAGTAGGTATGCCATCTTTCAGTTTGGCGAGTGAAACCGCCCCTCGATAGCTCACTTTTCCCGTAGGCTGGTCGGAATTTCTGTCCCAATCAACCGTGAACATAACGAACAGGTGAGAGAGGTTGTTATCCCTCTGCCGGAAATTCAGCTTGTTCCATTCAATGAGCATCCAGCGCCCGCCGGAACGGGTACCCTTAACATCGATACGCCACCCGTTGATCTCTGCGTCCTGGTCATCCCACTGACCGCGTGGATAATAGTTGAAGTCCAGCGGCACATCTATGCCGTAGTTTTCTTTCATCATCTTGCTGAAAGCGACCTCTGCTATCTTTCCTATGAGATTGTCACGGGCGATTTCGCTTTCAGAACGCGCCTTGGTCGTGTGCTGGCCGAACTCAATAGCCTGCTGCGATGCGGCGCTGATTCGAGAAAACTCACGGCATTTATCCATCTCGGCATCTGTCAGAACAATATTAAATACATCTATCACTGCGCACCACCGCCTTCTGATGATTGTTTTCTGGCTTCTATGGACTGAAGAACTACCTCAACACACTCGTCAAGCTGTTTCCGAATCTGCCATTCCCAGAATCGAAGCACCAGCCATCCCTCGTCCTGCAAGGCTGCAGTGACTTCTCGATCCCGCTCCATGTTCCGTTCAATTTTCGGCACCCAATAATCACGGTTGGATTTGATGCGCTGATTGCGGTTCTCCCAATCGTATCCATGCCAATAGTCAGAATCGCAAAAAATTGCAATCTTGTACTTCGTGATGGCTATGTCAGGCTTTCCAATAAGTTTCTTATAGTTCTTCCTATATCGAATACCGCGTTCCCACAAGGCCTTTCTCATTCGCAGTTCAATGGTGGTGTCCTTGCTTCGAATTGCCTGCATATTTCGACGGCGCTGTTCCGGGGTTAAGTCATCAGCCATAAGTCACACTTCCGTTTCATCGGCATCCATAACATCATAGTAGACAATGTTGCTTGGCAGTTTAATATTCGGCACCCAAAGTTCACGCCCGTTCCAGCCTTTTCTGCCAGTTACCTTATACATCGTCAGCACGACCTGGTTTGTAAAGGACGCGCCAAGGCTCCAGTCATTCGGAGACAGCAATGCGCCGGTGCCTTTGGCAACATCTCTGCCACGGCGGACGATCAGTATGCCCTGTGCGGCAGGCTGCTCCGCCAAAATAGTGTCAAGCACAGATACAAAACTCTTGATATCAAAATCTTCGTCCGAAGTCACGTGGGCAAAAATTTCCTTCATCAAACGAAGATTGACCTGATAGGACGGTTCATCCTCTCCGAAGGGTGCCAAGAGAGCATCCAAAGCCTCAATGCTGTCATTTTCCGGGTTGAACGGATAGTAGTTCGTACCGCCGGAAAGCATGAAGACCTTTTTATTATCAAGCACATTTGCACGGGTGGGATTCAGCCCCTGCGGATAGAAAATTCTGATATGATCCGTGCCGTTTTCAACCTGAGCGATGATGGAATTGTTAGTAGCATTGATATCCGAGAACAGCTTATAGAGCGGTTCGTCAATATACACGCGCATCATTCCTGCATCGCGGTCATAGCCGAACATACGGCTATGCTGCCACATCGTATCCGCCTGCGGTTTCTTACTCGTTCTCGTGTAGTAGATGGTGTGGAGAGATGGGAATGTCACACCTCTGCCGAGGGTATTTCCGCCGATAACGACATTTGATCCAGCAGAATATTCCTCACTGGCAACCTCATTTTTGCCATTCATCACAAGCACCTTGACGCCGCCGCTCAGAACAAGTTTTCTCGCACAAGCGTATACAGCATCAAAGTCCGCTTTCCCGCTCTTCTGTGGATTTAATCCCAGGTATTCCTTTTCAAGTTCGGATTTGAATTCATCGTCAATGTGCTGGACGCACCAATCCAACTCTGCTTTAATCGCCCGCTCGTATCTGCTGTGAACCGCCTGGCGGACGCTCGGATGAATTAAGCAGTTGCAGGTCGAGCCGCCCGTTGCAAGAATCTGCCCGGACACAGCAAGGTGATGCAGAACGACCTGGCGCTCCGGCTTTGCAATCGTTTCAAGATAGCTGATGCATTCTGCCGTTTCATTCTTCGGAAAGAAAAAGTCTCCGCCAAGGTACCCATTTCCGGGGGCAAAGTAGTATGTAAAATACGGATGCCAGCCGGATGCCATTGTCTGAAGCAAGATTGCCTGCGGGGTACCCGTCACTTGGAGGTATATACTGCTGGAAGATCCATTTTTGATGGAATCCAGGTATTTGTTAATGGAGGACTGCCGACCTCTGTTCACCAGCGTGTTAAGGGATGCCGCATCAGCCTCGTCGTCAACAATGAACAGCGGATTTCCTTTCATAAAGCCGGTTGATGCGAAAACATTAGCCCACAGTCGAAGAATGCGGACATTCTTTTTCAGCACGATGATTGCTGGTTGCATGAGTCTGTTTTCGATAAACAGGCCGGAATCGTTTTCTCCACAGATGCAGAATCCCTGCAAGTCTGCCTTGACCCGTTCAAGCGTCTGCTGCTGAAGCACGACATTATCTGTTGTAAGGAGGACAAAGGCGGGAAAGCCCATATCTGCGGCCTTGCAGATGATGCCGAACATCTGGCCGGTCTTGCCCGACTGAACATTTCCGAACAGGAGTCCGATTTCGTGGCTACAGAAAGAAAAATGCTTTATATGCTGGTTTCCAACATCCTCCGCCGTCTGGGATATGGATTCCGCAAGTCGAACATTCCCTCGATTTGCGATTGTTTTCAGATAAGTCTTTAAGTATGGCACTATTCATCAACCTCCTCTTCCTGGGCAGCTTCAAATGAAAGGAACCAGACATCGAGAAGATTGCCGTCTTCGTCTTCCATCTTTTGATCCGTCTTTGTCAGCACAAGCGTATCGCATCCGTATGCAGCCAGCATCTCTTTGGTGATCATACCACGACGGTCGCGGTCAAGCTGTGTGTCATTTACTGGAGTAACCAGTCCGGCAGCGGCAAGGCGTCCCTTTATCCAACGGCCAAGGATAAGTTCATCGCCAACTGCGCTGAACTGCTTATTGCCATCACTCGTTGTGTGGGCCTTGAAAGTATATCCGTCATCAGTGATAACATAGAACGTCACATTTTTCTCTGGATATCCAGGAAGCAGGGTTATGCTCTTGCTTACTGTAAGCTGTGTCTCATACCAGTCGCGGGATTTTCTTGCGCTCCTTGGAGCCGCATAACTAACATTCAGATTCGACTTTGTATAGTGTCTGTTATCATCCATATGGCGCTCATCAAATGCTGGCACCTTTATCGGAAGCACAAACGAAATCTCGGTTTTGTGACGGGCGTAAATTGCAACTTCGGCCTGCGGCACCTGATCCACAGTATCGACGCCCGTCAATGAAGTGTTGACCTCACGAATAAGCGGCACATCTGTGATATCGGCAATATTGGCGGAGCAGGTATTGCTCTGCATCTTCCGTATAAGGTCGAGTATCTCTCGGCATTTGGAAGGGTCAGTGGTCAGGCAGGAAACCTCATACTGCCTTCGATTATTGGCCTCCGGCTTTATAACGCCAAGGTTCGCCGATCCGATAATTGCAGACTTGACATCACCGTCTTTATGAAATACATAGAGCTTGCCGTGGTATTTGAAGGCCCTCACCATTCGTATTTCCCCAACGCCGTCAGCTCTCCACCTTTCGTTAAGGGCAACTGCCGTGCGGTATGTTCCTTCCGGCATTCCCTCAACATAATACATACCAATCACCAGACTCACATACCCAATGCCATGTTCCGTAATAAGCGCATCGAGTTCTTCGAGAGCGGCTCTGGAGACATAGCCGACTGCAATATCCACACCATCACAGTCCGCAATCTGTTCATTAAAACAATCAACGATTGTAGTTTGCCCCTCGTCCAGCCCTGCTGGTAAAATATCCGAGTACAGCAGTTTCATTTCATCTGCTCCCTTCTTTGCCTATTCGTCCACCGTTTCCATTATGTCCTCTAATCGACAATCCAGTGTTTGGCAAATACGGAGAAGAACATCTGTAGTGATGTTATCACCTTTTCCAAGTTTTGCAATGGATGCGGAACTGATGCCCGCCTGTTCTTTCAAATCGCTCTTTTTCATGTTTTTGTCGATTAGCATCTTCCACAGTTTGTTGTAGCTGATACGCATTCCGAAATCCTCCTATTTAAGCCTAAGCATCATGTCATAGTGCTGCCTTTGATTCATGGCATCGAAGATCATTTCAAATATCTGCCTGCACTCCTCTGGATTCAATGATTCCTCCACGAAATCCATGCCATCATTCATTCCGATAGAATTTGCGTTAATGTAGGCAAGCATCGCTGATGCCAGCTGGAACTTCTCTTCATCATCGTTGCCGTCCGCATCTTTGAAACGGCCATCTGCTTTCCCTTGGACGAGAATAACATGACGAAGGGTAGCACCTTCATACCCGCAGAGCTGCAGGAAGTAATGCTCCAAAATCCGGCGGATAACATTCATAAGAGGCACAGCGGATTTGACCTCTCTGTACTCATCCCATAGTGCCGCATAGGAGTTCTTTACGGGATTTACATTTATTCTCTCCGTGGGAACATTGGGATTGACATCATCACACAGCTTGATGGTTGATTTCATATTCAGCTTGCGGATCAGATAGAATGACGCAAATTCGTATCTTGAAACATAGCTGTATGAGATTTCCCGGTGGAAGTAAGCATTGTGAGTCAAGATAAAAATCTGCTTGATAAAATTACCGTCAGCTGTCCTATTGCGATTATCAGCGTTGTTCCGGCAGACCTCGATCATCTGGCGGACAAGCGTACTCACAATGAACAGCGAACCGCTGTCCATGCTGGAAACCGGGTCATCAATTACAACGATCTTCTCCCTGGTGTCGCCATCAGCCGAGTCGCTGCCATACACCAAGTGGTAGAAATACAGAAACGCTATAAAGTTCTTTTCGCCCTCGCTCAAATTATCCGCAATCGTTCCATCCGGGCGGCGAACCTCATAGACATGATCAACACTGCGCTTGGGCTGAAGGCTAAAGCCCTGCATACCAGAATCTCGGAGCATATTGTTGATGCTGTCTTTGGCAGTTTCTGTTTCTACTGTGTTTTTGCGCAGGGATTTCAGAACTGCCTTAATATTCTCCAAATCCTCGGTATGCTTTTTTATTTCCGTTTCCAATCCATCAAGTTCCTTTTGCATTTCCGTATCACTTTGCTGGTAAGCGGCAATTACATCTTTGAGGCGGAAAGCCAAAAGTGAAAATACAAGGTCGGTGCATTCGCTTCGTTTCTTGGGGCCGGCATCGACAATAGCATTATTGGCATCAATCAGCGCATTGAAATCCTTGATAATGTCGGCCAGTTCATCCAATATAGGAGAAGTGTCAGAAAGAGCTGCCGTTGACGCCGGATCTTCAGTCTTTGCTTTGATTGCCTCAATATTGGACTGGATCGCGGCCTTAAGAACCGCCAGCTTGTCCGTGTAAGGCTTTATATCAATCTGCGGATATACTTCGCTCGGCAGGTTTTGAAGCGGCACAAATAGATCGTTGGCTTTCTGCTTATACAGAGTAAGAAATGCATCCAGCCGACGGAGGTTATCCTGATACCGAGTGTCGAAACTGTCAATGAATATCTGCTCAAAATCGGCAGGAAGCCCCTGTCCGCAGTAAGGACATTTTTCCCCCGCCTGGTGGGAGTATTCCTCGTGGCCTTGGCGCATCCATTCTGTCGCCCCAATTCCACGGAGAAATCCTGCGAGTTCTGTGTTGGCGCTGTTCACAATTGCAGTGGTCAGAATATCGCACCCCTCAAGAGTGTCCAGCACAGATGTGTCAGCGATAGTTGCAAAACGAGGATAGCGTTTGGCTGTATCCGAATACGCAGAATCATAAAGCCTGCGCAGTTCTTCAATGTCTACATCCTGCGGAGTATGCTTAAGGATTTCTCTGGTGAATGGCTCCGACTTTCCTTTTCCGCTCTGTGTTTTGGCGAACTCCTCTCGAAGTGCTTTTTCCCGATCCCAGCAATCCTTATAAAAATCCCGCTGCAGTTTTGAACGCACCGTAGCCGTTTTGTCTCTCTTTTCAGTTGCTGCAGTCAGCGCCTTTTGTACAGATGCACGTTCTTCTGTTTTTTCTTCAATCTGTTGCTGTATAGCCGCATTTCTCGCATTGAGGGTGAAAACGCCCCTCATGTTACGGTAACTTCGGAAATTTTCATCAATGAACTCTTGATCATACACCAATGGCAAATAGTCTGCGGAGGTTCTGCCAGATGCATAGCTTATGCCTGCACCGCTTTTTATTGCTCTTGCAATAGTGGACTTCCCGGTACCATTATTCCCGAAAAAGAAATTCACATAGGTGGGTTCAATATAAGTGTTGGCATCCTTATAGCTTGCATCTGTCAAGTCGATGCGGACGATTTCAGATGGAATTTTTGCTGTCATTAGGACACCTCCTTACATCGGTCTCGGCATACCTGGAATGCCTGCCTCGTCAAAAGCCTCAAACAAATTTGTCTTATGCACCGACCAGGCACTGTGGTTAAGATCGGTGATCGCACAGTCCATATTCAAATCAAAAAACACAGCGTTGCGCTTATCGCACAGCTTTTGCTGCTGAATAGGGGCGATAGGATTAAAGACGATCTGTATATTTTTCCCTGCCACGCGCACCTTTTTTATGTAGGCATACATCGCCCATTGGGTTGGGTCTGTTACACCCTTTAACTCTGTATTCTCGCGGCAGATAATAGCGGGAATACGCTTTAGTTCCTCAATGCCCGCATCCGACAGAGTGGAGCATCTTTCAAAAATCTCTGCCGGGACGTTATATTTTGTCAGCGCGCGGCTTGCCAAAATCGTCACCATGTTATTGGAAAAAACATCCTCTTCACAGGTAACAATAAGCTGATAGTATTCCGTGCTAAAAGACTGAATCGCCATCATCATCTCAGCACTGTTGGCAGGGCCTCCTTGCTGATAGGTGATATTGAAATTAACAGTGCCGCCTTCCTGGTTCGTGACATTAAAATTATTTGTCCCCGTTTGTTGCATGGAAGGAGTAGCTGGAAGAGTGCTTTTCTTTACAGAAAGATCGTTGCTCATACTCCACCGCCTTAAAAGTTAAAATTCATCGTGCCGTTATTCGTCAGATTAAAGTTGTTCTCTCCGTTCTGGATGACATTAGTCTGTTGCTGAATAACGGTTGTTTTTTTGCCTTCCGTGGCGGCGTTTGAGGGCTCCTCGTCATCCACGACCTCCGCCTCAATAGTTTCTGATCTGTCCTGGTCCGCATCTTCTGGGATAGGATACAGCTTTTCATAAAGCCGAGCAATCTTACAACGTAGCTCATAAGATTTCGGCTGAAGCTCATCTCTAAGGCGGTTTCCTTCTTCCCATGATTCATTACGGAACCAGAGTATATTCCGCCCCGGAATATACCGCAGAAAAACCTCGGAAATGTAATAAGTGTAATCACTCAGCGTGCCCAGGATATCCAGCACCAGCGTTCTGAATGCGTTGTTCTCAATCTCTCTTACCGAAAACCGCCATTTCTCAATAAGATCGCCTATTTCATCGGAGAGGGAAACCACTGTGGGACCAGCGGAGGGATCGTTTCTTATGATATAAACCAAGATATCCCTGCTGTCGGCTCGGAAGCTCTTAAGGTATGTCATATCCTCGGAAGATAGCGCCGCCCAATCCGATACATTACCAGAGCTGTTGCCTGCTTTCGCACCTTTAGAGGTGCTTTTCCTTTTCGTTGCGGCCGCCTCATTAACAATCTGCTTGAAAAGTGCCGCTAACTCTTCACCTGCATTATGTGCGTTGATGTTTGGGCAGAACTCTCGAAAACTGTCACAAAGCCGCTCTGTCACGCCATCCTGAAACTGATTGCAGAACCCCACGAACTCTTCTGAATCAACATACGGGCTTATTTTCTTTGCCATTCTTGAAATGCTCGTATTCCCATTGTAATACGCCTTATACGATTCCTCCGAAACCTCTTCCAGCACACTACTACCTTCTTCTGTAATAATCGTGCTAAAAAGCGTTTTCGCAAAGGCGTGGGTGCTGCTGGCACCGCCAATGATAGGATGCAACCGCTGTGCAAACTCATAAAACTTCATTTTTTCATCTCCTACCCAAGCCTACCGGAACCTACCCTTAAATACCTGAACCTACCCACCCGATTTTATATAATGTCGGCAAGAAAGCGGTGAAACGCAGAGAGTTCGTAAGAAGGACAAGCGGCGAAATTTACACTATCTTTTATTATATCATGTATTTGTAAATTTCTCTACCCCTTCCGCCGAAATTCCGTCTTTGTTCGCATATTTTGTTCTGCGAACGCAAATCGCCCTTTCATGCTGTCATTTGGCGCACCATTTGATCACGGTGGCTCACACCCTGTGGCAGTTAATTGAATATTGACACAGCAATCTGATGAGCAAGAGAGCTGCAATCCGGGATGGAGAAACCAACTCTTTCAGGACTGCGGTTTAGGTTTTTACTGCCGTTTTCAGCTATTTTCAGATTTTGCCTCCATTCCGCGAACGAATGGAGGCATTTTTTATGGTCAAACACCGTTGGTACTACGCCCGCTATCCGTAACCCCCGAATTTTGGAAGTCTAACAACTTTTCAAAATTTCGGAGGTTACAAAATGAGTTTTAACTATGGTTTGGAAAAGAAGAAGTTTGACCGTAAGTGGGACAAGCTCCGCAAGGAGTATCGTGCCGCCGGTATGGATGAGACTGCTATCGAGGCTATGTATGAGTTCGATTGGCAGGGGTTTAACGCGGAGCGGGCATATCGCAACCACACGCAGGGAATGCCGGCCCAGCAGTTCGATGATGATGGGGATGCCGCAGGCGAAGACAAATCCGCCCTGCTGGTAAAGTTTTTCAATGCCTTTGCGGTGATGCCCAAGGATACGGATAGCGAACGGCGGTACAGCTGGCTGGACGAAATCGGGTCAGAGAACTTATCTGCGGCTCTTCGACGGCTGTCCGCGGAGGATATTGAGTTGCTGACACTGTATGTTTTTGATGGATACAGTACCACGGAAATTGCAGCCATGAAAGGCATTGCACATCAGAACGTGAGCAAGAAAATCCGGCGCATCAAAATTTTTCTGAAAAATTTTGAAAAAGGGGTGCAAAAGCGGCTTCCCCAATGCCTACCCCCTGAGAGGACAAGTTCTCAGGAGCTCGGCAGGGCCGATGGAGATTCAGTTTTCTCAGGGAACTTTGAAAACTGAATATCCAGTCATCAGGAAGTCTTGGAGACAAGACCACGTTACTGTCTGGTATAGCCTGCACAGCGGAGCGCCACGATCCCCGGTTCCGGGAGGAGCGATAAATCCGACTGAAAATACCAAGTTGCTCTTGGCTTGGCGATGACAACAGACAGGGACAATGATACTTCCGTAACTCGCGGCCCGGCCATAAAGAAGGCGGGGAGGTTAGACGCCTATGAGAGCAGCTTCGCAAGCTGACAAGCCTGATGATTCCCGTGATTCCGGGGTGT
>OFGP01001408.1_pt1 | contig 17709 bp, 21 predicted proteins | sample 1521781 | NCBI WGS metagenome assembly OFGP01 (sample SAMEA3504113, study PRJEB24116) | mouse gut metagenome | biome: mouse gut; feature: mouse-associated habitat; material: faeces | place: Denmark | collected 2011 | reverse complement strand
CGTAGTTCCTTGAGCGACCTTTTGCTTCTTTTCGCTCGCGCGAAAAGAAGGCCCCCGCGCCGGCGAGGCGCGAAGCTAAACGAAAGAAAAAAAGCCCCGCCGCCCTGCAGGGGCGGTACGAAAAATTCTTCAACAAAGCATGAAAAAAAGAACGGAGCAACCCGCAGGGACACAGATTGCACGCGCCGCCGCGCAGCGGCGACACAGTACAATGTTTCACGTGAAACATCGTACTATGTCCCCAGCCCTTCCAACGCCTCCAGCAAATTATTGAGGTCATCCACCCCGTAGTACTCGATCTCGACCTTCCCCTTTTTCTTCCCGTGGGAAATCCGGCAGGCCCGGCCAAGCTTGGAGGACAGGGATTTGGCCGCCTCCGCGGCGTAATCCACCTCTTTTACGCTCTTCCTTTCATCGGCAGGCTCCTGGCTGCGGGCCAGCAGCATTTTTACCAGCTTCTCCGTCTGCCGCACATTCAGTCCGCCGTTGACGATTTCCCTCACCGCCTTGGTCCGCAGGGAAGGGGGGAGGGGCAGGATCGCTCTGGCGTGTCCCGCAGAGATTTGTCCGACCTCCACCGATTTTTGGATGGACGGGTGCAGGTCCAGCAGCCGCAGGGCGTTGGCTACGGCGCTGCGGGATTTCCCCACTTTTTCCGCCGCCTGCTCCTGGGTCATGCCGTAGGTCTGCACCAAGGCGCGGAAGCCCTCGGCCTCCTCGATGGGATTCAAGTCCTCACGCTGGAGGTTCTCGATCATAGCCAGCTCCATGGCCTTCTGATCGTCCGCCTCGATGACCACCGCCGGCACCTCGTCCAGCCCTGCCAGCCGGGCCGCCCGCCACCGCCGCTCTCCGGCGATGATCTGATAATACCCGCTGGACAGCTTCCGCACCGTCAGAGGCTGGATCAGCCCGTGCTGCCGGATGGAGTCCGCCAGCTCCTCCAGCTTCTCCCGGTCAAAGCTCTTTCTCGGCTGACTCTGGCAGCTCTCGATCTGGGAAACCGGCAGGGTGGAGGACGGTGTGGAAAAATCGGCGGAAAAGTCCTCTCCCAACAGGGCGCTGAGGCCCTTGCCCATTCCTTTTTCCTTTGCCACAGGGAAATTCCTCCTTCCGCTTACTTCTGATTCTTACGCAAAAACTCCTTCGCCAGGGCGGCGTACGCCTCGCAGCCCCGGCTGGCCCGGTCGTAGGCGCAGATGGGCTTCCCATGGCTGGGAGCCTCGCTGAGCCGCACGTTCCGGGGGATCACCGTACTGTAGACCTTCCCGGGGAAAAACCGCTTGACCTCCTCCGATACCTGCAGGGCCAGGTTGGTCCGGCTGTCGTACATGGTCAGCAGCACCCCCTCCAGCTCCAGATGGGGGTTCAGACTCTTCCGCACTGCCCGGATGGTATACATCAGGTCGCTGAGGCCCTCCAGGGCGAAGTACTCGCTCTGCACCGGCACCAGCGCGCTGTCCGCGGCGCACAGCCCGTTCAGCGTCAGCAGTTCCAGAGAGGGCGGGCAGTCCACGAATATGTAGTCGTACTTGGGCGCCAGTTTCTCCAGCGCGCGCCGCAGCAGGTGCTCCCGGTCCTGGATGCCCACCATTTCCACGCCGGCTCCCGCCAGGCCCTTGGAGGAGGGGAGCACGTCGCCGTACCGGGTGGGGACCACCCGCTTCTCCGGCTCCACCTCGTTGAGGAGCACGTCGTAGATCCCCAGGGAGAGGGATTTGTCCACCCCCATGCCGGAGGTGGCGTTGGCCTGGGGGTCGAAGTCGCAGAGCAGGACCTTCCGGCCCATTTCCCGCAGGGCGGCTGTCAGGCTGACGCAGGTGGTCGTTTTTCCCACGCCGCCCTTTTGATTCACAACGGTAATGATCTTGCCCATAAAACGCCTCCGGGAAAGGGGCGCGCCGCCCCATTTTTATGTTTTCAGCATATATTGGTAGTATATCACAAAAAAGCCACATTTCAACTGGGAAAAGAAAAAAATTTGGACCAAATGAAAATTTCTTTCTCAGGACGCGGCGGAGTGTTTCACGTGAAACATGGGGCCGCGCCCTCCTGTTCCCGCAGAAGTCCGCGTATGTTCTCCAGGACCGCCTGGCGGTCCACCCGGGCGAAGTCCGTCGTATCCACCGTGATCCGGGGCCCTCGGACGGAGAAGCAGTCCATACCCCGGGCGGCGATGCCGCCGGCGAAGTCCTCAAAGGATAGGTCCTTGGGGGGCGCGGTCCTTTCGCCCTCCGGGTACCGGTCGTTGACCACGTGGCCCCGGTGGCGGTCCGGGCTCCGGTTTCGTTCCAGAAAGCGGCGGTACAGGGTTGGATAGTCGCCGGTCATCAGGACGGTGACGGCCTGATAGCCGTGCCGGTCCAGAATCCGCGTCAGGCCCTCCCGGGAAGCGTTTTCGAAATTGTTCTCCAAAATAAACGCCTGCCGGGAGGCCATCAGCTGTTCCGCCATGTCATACATGATCTCCATGCTGGCCGTGCCCAGCCGTACCTTTTCGGCTCTGGACTGGAACCCCACCGTGTCATAGAGCAGCTCTTTGATGCGGTCCTTGGACAGGACGGGCAGGCCCAGTTCTCTGCCCAGAAACCTTGCCATCTCGCTTTTTCCGGCGGCGGGGATGCCGGTGATTAAAATGCAGTGCATGCGTTGCCTCCTGTTGTCAAATTTGCGGCAGCGTTTCACGTGAAACGCTGCCGGTAAGTTTGAAGTCGATTGACGGCTTCGCTTTCCCTGCGTTCAGCAGGCAGCGGCGGGCCTCCATGGATTTGATATTGGACATCTAATTTTCGTCCGCTTGCTGAGAAGCGTGTTCATATAGAGCGTCTGCATCCTTTTTTGTCGTTGTCCTCTCCATAATCATGGCAAGTACAATAATGGCAATTAAATTCAAGCCGCAGCGGACGAATGCGAATTTGCTTCCCAGCTGCGTTATTTCAAATAACATCATCGGGATTTTTGTCGTCGACCAGGCGCCAAGGAAAATAAAGATATTGGCCAGGGAAACCCCTTTTCTGAGAAAAACCATTGCGACAGGAAAGGAGGCGTATAAGGGGCCTGACGAAAACGAGCCTAGAACAAAAGCGAGAATTCCGCCTTTTATTCCCGCGTCCTTTCCCATGAATTTCATAATGGTTTCCTTCGGCGCCCATACGTCCATCAGCCCCAGGAGCAGAAAAATAGGCGGTATGATAGACAGCATTTCCAAAAGGTTATCCAGGGAGAGGGACACAACCTTTCGACCCAACTGCGGTTCGGCGATCAGCAGCAGAACGTTCAGCAGAAGCAGCAGCAGAAAAAATAGGTACCTTTTTACAAGTTTCTTGAGTTTGTTCATGACATAACCACCCCCACCAGGCAAGATGTGATGACCGCAAGAATCAGCGACAAAATATTTCTTTTCAGCGCAATGCGTTTCCCGAAGCATTTCATCTCAAGGGGCAATGTAGCGACTCCGACCATCATGAGCGTCGAAATGAAAATGGCAATCTGCGCGTATCCCGCTCCGGCGGTCAGAAGCGAGGATGCAAGAGGAAACGCTACAAAACCAGGAATCAAAGTAATACTGCCGACGGCGGCGGCAATCATCATGCCTAAGGCCCCGGAATCCGTGCCGAGGAGCTTGGAAATTGCCTGCGCATCCAGAAAGGTGAAGATAAAGCCAATCAGGAGCAGAATCGCCAGAATAGATGGCAATATGTTTTCGAAAGACCGCCATGCCTTCTTCAAGACGAGCTTAGTTTTTGCCCTGTCTTTCACAAACGAAAGCAGCAGTCCCGCCAGCGCCGCTCCGTATAAGATTTTTGTAAACATCCTCCGTGTACCCCTTCCTTCTGTGAAGTGTGTTCCTCTTAAAAAGCATATGGCCAACGCGGCTGAAAAAGCGCGTATGCGCCTGCTGCGTTGCCTATGAAGCCTTCAGCGGAAACCGCTTCGACTATAACACAAAGCGGCTCATAAATCTACCCTTTTCTCATCTGCCCCGATCTAAGGCGCGTTGGGGCCGCTTGAGGCCTTTCTCCGCCTGCTCCGGGCCGGGAATGGATCAATGGACGGCGGCCTTCCAAGGCAGACAAAGGCTGACAAACAAAAAGCCCTTGCCGGTGCTGCCACCGGCAAGGGTCTTCAACTATAGCATGGGTTTTGTCAGCTCGGATCACGGTTCCGCCTTTCTGGCGATCAGCAGGTAGCGGTGGGTCATTCCCTGGAGCACGCCGTCCCGCTCCAGCATGGCCTGGGCCGCATAGAGCCGGTCCCGGCAGGCTTCCACGGAGAAGCCGGGGAATTCCCATTCGATGATTCTGGCGAACCATACCAGTGCGCCCACGTCCCAGAAACGGATAGGCTGGAACGCCTCCTGACCCTCCAGGACCGTCAGCCCGCAGGCTTCCGCCGTTTCCCGGGCGATGGCCAGATACTGCTTCGGAAAGGGGAGGGGAGGCTCCTGGGGAAGGAGGAGCTTGACCAGCTCCCGGTCGTTCTCCGCGCCCACCTGCTGGGTGAGAAAGACGCCGCCGGGCCGCAGCAGGCGGAAAATCTCCCAGGGGTCGTAGTCCCCGTGGCGGTTGAGGATCAGATCGAAGGACCGGTCCGGAAAAGGAAGGGGCCCGCCGCCGTCCGCCTCCCGGAAATCAATTCCCAGGGGAAGCAGGGTCCTCCGGCAGAGGTCCGCGTTAGGCGGATAGCCCTCGGCAGCGGCGGTCAGGGCGTAAGGATGTCCCAGGGAGAGGAGGAATTCGCCGCCGCCGGTGTCGATGTCCAAAATGCGGGATTCCGGCTGAAGGTACTGCCGGACCATCCGGCCGTAGTCCCAGGGGAGGATGTCCTCCTCCTGATAGCGGCCTCGGATATGGGAGAAGTCCCAGCCGTGGATATGGGCGGCCTGCTCCTCCGCCAGCCACTGGGCCAATAGATCGTTCTGTTTCATCATAACTGCTCCTTTTCGTCAATTGTCGGTTCTTCTTGCGATCCGGCGCAGTCAACTGACAGCACAGTTTCTCTCGTATGAGGTACCCGGAACGGCGTGCCGTCAGCTTTCTGACCGCGCCGGGCAGTTATCTCGAACGAAGGACAGCATTAGCCTTCACCTCGCTTATGAGCGGATAGGGCCATTCTACCACAGCAAAAGCTGTTCCGCAAGCATGCGGGAGGGTCAATTTTTCCTGCAAAGAAAAAGGCGGAATGTTTCACGTGAAACATTCCGCCTTTTCAGAATAATCAAGCTACCGGGGCCACAGGCTCCACCTTGCCGGTGGCATGGATGTCGGTGATCAGCTTCCGGGGACACTTGGCCGCGCAGGCGCCGCAGGAGGTGCACTTGCTGTAGTCAATACAGGCTACGTTGTCCTGGACGGTGATGGCCCCCGTGGGGCAGTTCTTCTCGCACAGGCGGCAGCCGATGCAACTGACGGAGCAGTTGGCCTTGGCCTGGGCCCCCTTCTCCAGGTTGGCGCAGGGGACCACGATGTCCACCGCGTAGGGGACGTCGGTGATGACGTGGCGGGGGCAGGCCTTGGCGCACTGCATGCAGTGGGTGCACTTGTCCTGGTCCACCTCGGCTACGCCGTGGGCGTTGATGCGGATGGCGTCGAACTTACAGGCCCGGACGCAGGTGCCCCGGCCCAGACAGCCGAAGGAGCACTCCAGGGTGCCGTTGCCGGAAACCTTCATGGCGGCTACGCAGTCCTCAATGCCCACGTAGCGTTCGAACTTCCGGCTGGCCCGGTCGCCGCCGGAGCAGCGGACAAAGGCCACCCGGCGTTCCTGGGCCTTGACCTCCACGCCCATGACGGCGGCGATACGGCTGGTCTGCAGGCCGGAGCAGCTGGGGCAGGCGTTGACGGGGGCCTCCTTGGCCAGGATGGCCGCCGCGCAGCCGGCGCAGCCGGGATAGCCGCAGCCGCCGCAGTTGGCCCCCGGCAGGCAGTCCAGAATCAGGTCCAGCTTGGGGTCCGTCTTGACCTCGAACACCTTGGAGGCCAGGGACAGGATCAGGCCGAAGGCCCCGCCCAGGACGCCAAGGGTCAGTACAGCATAGAAGATGTTCAAAGTTTTCCTCCTCCTTCCATAAGAGGGATAAAAGCCCTCCGCAGGAGTTTTGCCGCCGCGGCGGCGAAATAAGATGTAATTGCTTTCCCCCAGGCGTGCACGTGGGAAAAGCGCTTTGCGGCCCAAGCCCGGGCCGGTCTTTCCCGCTCAAGGGGAATGGACGCGCCATTCCTTTTGGCCTCTACCAGGGGATCTTCAGACCCTGGAAGCCCATGAAGCACAGGGCCATAAGCCCGGCGGTGACCAGGGCGATGGGAAAGCCCTGGAAGGCTTTGGGCGGGTCGGCGAACTCCAGACGCTCCCGGATACTGGCGAACAGGACGATCGCCAGCAGGAAGCCCGCGCCGCCGGTGATGCCGTAGACCACGGATTCCATGAAGCCGTAGCCGTTCTGCACGTTCAGCAGCACCACGCCCAGGACGGCGCAGTTGGTGGTGATCAGGGGCAGGTAGACCCCCAGGGCCTGGTACAGGGTGGGGACGGCCTTTTTCAGGAACATTTCTACGAACTGCACCAGGGCCGCAATGACCAGGATGAAGGCCACCGTCTGCATATAGCCCAGCTCCAGCTTCTCCAGGAGCTGGTTCACCGGGTAGCAGAGGGCCGCCGCCAGTCCCATGACGAAGATCACCGCGAAGCCCATGCCCACGGCGGTATCCATCTTCTTGCTGACGCCCATAAAGGGGCAGATGCCCAGGAACTGGGCCAGGATGAAGTTGTTGATCAGGATCGCCCCCAGGGCGATGTCGAATAATGTGGTCCATTCCATAGCTTATTTCCCTCCCTTGACCTTGCGCTGGGCCCACTGCATCAGGGCGATGAGGCAGCCCAGGGTCAGAAAGCCGCCTACTGGCTGGGCGATCAGGGAAGCGCTGTACTCCGCGGGGAACAGCTGGGTCCCGGCCAGGGCCCCGGAGCCCAGGAGCTCCCGGATGGCGCTCATGACGATCAGGACCATCGTGTAGCCCAGGCCCTGGCAGATGCCGTCAACGGCGGCGGATACGGGCTTATTCTTGCTGGCGAAGGACTCCGCCCGGGCCAGGATGATGCAGTTGACCACGATGAGGGGAATGAACACCCCCAGGCTCTCGGCGATATCGGGGAAGAACGCCTGGAGCAGCAGGTCCACCATAGTGACGAAGCCCGCGATCACCACGATGTAGCAGGCGATGCGCACCTGCTCGGGGATGACCTTCCGGAGCAGGGAAATGATAATGTTGGAGAGGGTCAGGATGATGGTCACCGAGACGCCCATGCCGATGCCGTTGGCGATGGTGGTGGTGATGGCCAGGGTGGAGCACATGCCCAGAAGCTGGACCAGCACCGGGTTTTGGGTCAGGAACCCGTCCTTAAGCTGCTTTCCTATATTCATGCTGTCAGCCCTCCTTACTTGACCAGCCCGGACGCCGCTTCATAGGCGGCGGCCAGGGCGGTGTTTACCCCGGCGGCCACGCCCTTGGAGCTGACCGTCGCGCCGGATATGCCGTCAAAGCGGTTGCTCCCGGAATTGACCGTGATCTCGCCGTTCGCGTGGTCCATGCCAATGAACCGGTCCAGGACGGACTGGTCGGCTACGACCTTGGTGCCGATATTGGGCGTCTCGCTGTGCTTGATCACGGATACGCCGGTGACGCGGTTATCCACATCCACGCCCACCATCATCTGTATCTCGCCCTGGGAGCCGCTGGCGGTCACCTGGACGACGTAGCCCAGCGTCCCGCCGTTGGCGCGGGCCTCGGAAACGGACTTCACGTCCTTGAGGTCCTTCTGCAGCTGGATGGGGAGGTACTCGTCCGCCTCCAGGACCTGGGCCATGGCGGCGCGAATCTTCTCCGCCTGGATGGCGTCGATTCTGGGCTTGGTGATCTGGTTGACCACGCCCAGCAGCAGGGACACGATCAGGCAGATCGCCAGCAGGATGCCCGTAATGCGCCCAACGTACCGGGGGTCCACGGAAAACGCGGGGCTGGAGGGCTTGGGAGAGACGGATGCCTTTTCTTTGCTCATTTCTTAGCGGCCTCCTTTTTCGTGTTGTCGGGGGCCCTGGCGGGCTTCTTCTCCTTGACCACGCCGAAGCGGCGGGGCTTGACATTCTTGTCGATGATCCATACCGTCAGGTTCATGATGAGGATGGCGTAGCACACGCCCTCGCTGTAGGAGCCGAAGTAGCGGATAAAGACGGTGATGAGGCCGCAGCCGACGCCGAAAATGGCCTGGCCCAGGTGGCTGACGGGGCTGGTGACGTAGTCGGTGGCCATGAAGAAGGCCCCCAGCATCAGGCCGCCGCCCAGGAGGTTGTAGAGCATCCACTGGACCGGGTCGTTGCCCCGGGGGAAGAGGAAGGTCAGGGCGGCCACAGTTCCGATATAGCTGACGGGGATGTACCAGGTGATGACCTTCCGCCAGATGAGGAACAGGCCCCCCAGAATCAGCAGCAGGGAGCTGACCTCGCCCATGGAGCCGCCGATGAGGCCCACGAACATCTTCGAGAGGTCGTAAGCGCCCTGGAGGCCTGCCAGGTTGTTCTCGTGGAGGTAGGACATGGGGGTGGGGTAGGTCGCCGCGTCAAAAGCGCCCCAGACGGGGACAGGGGTGAAGCTGGGGGAGCGGGGGGCCGTCCAGGTGGTCATTTCTCCCGCCCAGCAGAGCATGAAGGCCCGGGCCGCCAGGGCAGGGTTGAGGAAGTTCTTGCCCACGCCGCCGAAGAGCTGCTTGACCACCACGATGGCGAAGAAGTCGCCCACCAGGAGGACCCAGTATGGGACCGTAACGGGACAGACGAAAGCGATGAGCACGCCGGTGACGGCGGCGCTGAGGTCCCCCAGGGTGTTGTTCTTCCCCAGCAGGGCCCGGTAGAGCCACTCGAAGGCGCAGCAGCCGGCCACGCTGACCAGCGCGGCGGTCAGGGCCCGGGGGCCGAAGTTGTAGACCGCGAAGGCCAGGGGCAGCACCATGGCGATAAGGACCTCCCCCATAATGTGGCCCGCGCCGTCCTTGGTGCGGAGGTGGGGGGAGGATTCGCCGATCAGGTTCAAATCTCTGTAGTCCATGGATCAGGCCTCCTTCTTTTTCTCGTCCGCAGCTTTGGCGGCCTCGGCGGCGGCTTTCGCGGCGGCCTTGGCGTTGTTGATGAGCTGCTTGCCGGCCCGGAAGGCCTGGACCAGGTGGAGCCGGCCGGGACAGATGTAGGTGCAGGCCCCGCACTCGATGCAGTCCAGGACGTGGGCCTCCTCCAGGGCCGGGAGCATGCCGGCCTGCTGGTACTGGTACATGAACACCGGCTGCAGGCGCATGGGGCAGACGGAGATGCACTTGCCGCAGCGGATGCAGGCGGGGTGCTCCACCGTGCGCTCCTCCTTCTCGCAGAAGGCCAGGATGGCGTTGGTGCCCTTGCCGATGGGGGCGGACATGTCGAACTGGGAGTGGCCCATCATGGGGCCGCCCATGAGGATTTTGAAGGTGCTCTTCTTCACCCCGCCGCAGGCGTCCAGGAGGTCGCTGATGGGGGTTCCGATGGGGCAGAGGAGGTTCTTGGGCTCGTTGACCCCGGAGCCGGAGACGGTGACCACCCGGTGGGTCACCGGCCTGCCGTGGTAGACGGCGTTGTAGATGGCCATGGTAGTGACGATGTTGAACACCGCGCAGCCGATGGCGGCGGGCAGGGCCCCGGGGGGTACCTGCCGGCCGGTGATGGACTGGCACAGCTGCTTTTCCGCGCCCTGGGGGTAGCGGGTGCGGAGGACCTCCACCACGGCGGGGGCCTTCTCCTCGTCGATCTTCAGCCGGAGGAGCTCGGCGGCGTTGGCCTTGTTGGCCTCGATGGCGATGTGGACCCGGTCCACGCCGAAGATCCGGGCCAGGAGCTTCACGCCCCCCAGGACCTCCTCCGGACGCTCCAGGAGGATGCGGTGGTCGCTGGTGATGTAGGGCTCGCACTCGCTGGCGTTGACGATGACCGTGTCCACCTTGCCAAGGCCGGAGGAGATCTTCACATGGGTGGGGAAGGTGGCCCCGCCCATGCCCACGATGCCCGCCTCCTTCACCAGGGCGGAGATCTGCTCGGGGGTAAGGGCGTCGGGGTCCTTGGCCGGGACGCAGTCGGGACAGGGGGTGTCGTTGAAGTCGTTCTCAATAACGACGCTCATGACGGGCACGCCGGAGAAGTGGATGCGCTTCTCCACCGCCGACACCGTGCCGGAGACGCTGGCGTGGACGGGGGCGGAGACGAAGGCGGGGGCGTCCCCCACCTTCTGCCCCACGGTCACCTGGTCGCCAACCGACACGCAGGGGGTGCAGGGCGCGCCGATGTGCAGGGACATGGGGATCACCACCCGGGCGGGAGGCGGGAGGGTTTCGATGGGCTTTTTGTTGGTGGCGGCCTTGTGGTCGTTGGGATGGATGCCGCCGAAAAAGGCTTGTGCCATAGGTTCACCTCATTCTCGTTTCAGTTTGGCGCGGTTCTTTCAGAATGCTATCATACTCCCATTCGCGGACGTTGTCCAGATGGTTTTTGTCATTTTTTCGGATTTTTTTGTGGAATATGTAGGAAAATCAGGAGCTTGCTTGTTAATTCTGTAACAAAAAGCGGGAGTGGGAGGGGTTGCGTTTATGGGGAAATCATGGTATGATGGGACAAATTTCGGGAAAAATGTCCGGTTTTTCCGGCGGGAGGTATGGTTTTATGATGGATCGGAAGGCTGTAAAGGCGGAGGCGAAGGGGATTCTGGGCAGGGCGAGGATGTCGCCCTATGTGACGACCCTGCTGGTGCTGGGGACGGGGTTTCTGCTCAGCCGGCTGGCGGACTGGGTGCAGGGAGGGTCCCCGCTCTATTCCTATGAGCTGCAGGCGCGGTATTATGATGCCCTGACCGGGGGAGATCCCGCGGCGCTGGAGAGGCTGCTGTACGCCATCCCGGAGGATACGGGGGCGGGCTTCTTCTGCTCGGTCCTGGTGTCCCTGGTGATGCTGACGCTGTACGGGGGGTACTACCTTTACTGCATGGGCGTGCGGCGGGGGGCGGTGATGCCCTACGCCACCCTGGCCGACGGGCTGGGCGCGGCGGGAAGGCTCATCTGGTGCGGCGTGCAGATGGCGGTGAAGATCTTCCTGTGGTCCCTGCTGCTGGGGATTCCGGGGATTATCGCGGCGTACCGGTACCGGTTCGCCTACTACAACATCCTGACGGACGACAATATTACGGCGGGGGAGGCCATCCGGCGGTCCTGCCGGCAGACCAAGGGGCTGAAGTGGGAACTGTTCCTGCTGGACCTCAGCTTTTTGGGATGGGTGATCCTGGCGCAGTTTACCTTCGGCCTGCTCCAGATCTGGCTGACGCCCTATATGACGCTGTGCGACCTGGCGTATTATGAGAGGGCGCGGGGATAAGGGGAGCCCGCAGGCCGGAAAACTGCCCCTTTACGAACGGCGTCTTTTCATGTAGAATAGGAGGAAAACCACGAGGCTTCTGGGGAGGGGACGACCATCAGCGAGTATATTCTGCACCTGCCGGAGGAGGAGAGCGTCGTCCTCTCCGGCGCGGCGGCCGGGCGGCTCATCCGCTGCGGGGACGGGGACGCGGCGCTGCTCTATATCGCCGTACTGAAAAACCGGGGGAGCGCCGACGACGAGAAGGTCCGGTCCCAGCTGGGATGGGACCGGAACCGGTTCAGCCGGGCCCTGGGGGTCCTGTCCCGCCAGGGGCTGGTTTCACTGCCGGGACAGGCGGCGGGGAGGGACGCGCCGCCGCTCCCCAGGCCCGCGGACCAGCGGGCGGAGTACACCAGGGCCGACATGGCCCGGGCCCTGGAGGGCCGGGAGTTCGCGGGGCTCACCGGGGCGGTGGAGGAAAAGCTGGGGAAGAAGCTGACCACGCCGGACCTGGCCATCCTGCTGGGGCTCTATGACCAGCTGGGGCTGCCGGCGGACGTGGTGTTCCTGCTGGTGGGGTTCTGTGCGGAGCGGACCGCCCAGCGGTACGGCGAGGGCCGCAGGCCCACCATGCGCCAGATCGAGAAGGAGGGCTACACCTGGGCCAGGCTGGGACTGATGACCCAGGAGAGCGCCGCCGCGTACATTAAAAAGTACCAGCGGAGCCGGGAGGCCATGCCCAGGATGATGCGCCTGTTGCGGCTGGGGGACCGTCCCCCCGCCCCCAGCGAGGAGAAGTACCTGCTCGCCTGGGAGGAGCTGGGGTTCGAGGACGAGGCCCTGGAGCTGGCCTATGACAAGACGGTGGTGAAGTGCAAGGAGCTGAAGTGGCCCTACATGGACAAGATCCTGCGGTCCTGGCACGAGAAGGGGCTCCACACCCTGGCCCAGATCGAGGCCGGGGACCGGCCCGGACGGCGTCGGGCTCCGCCGGAGGCGTCCCGCCGGGAGACGGGCGCCGCCGCCCGGGAGGACATGGCCCGGATGGAAAAATACCTGCGGCAGCTGCGCCGGGAAGAGGAGGCGGAATAAATGCCCAGAGACGGGAAGATCATGGCCGCGGCCCAGCGGCGGTTCCAGGCCGACAAGGAGCGCCGCCGGGAGGAGCTGGAGCGGAGGCGGCAGGAGGCCTTCCGCCGGTCGCCGGCGGTGGAGGAGGTCGACCGGGAGCTGCGGGGGACGGCGGCCAGGATTGTGGCGGCCGCCTTCGACGGCGGGGGCGACCCGGAGGAGGCGCTGAAGGAGCTGGAACGGCGCAACCTGGAGCTGCAGCGGGAGCAGGCGGAGCGGCTGGTGGCGGCGGGGTTTCCCTACGACTACCTGGACGACGCACCGGCCTGCCGGACGTGCGGGGACAGCGGGTGGCTGGAGGACGGGAGGCCCTGCCGGTGCCTGATGAGCTTCTACGCCAGGGAGCAGAACCGGCGGCTGAGCAAACTGCTGGACCTGGGGAACCAGTCCTTCGAGACATTTTCCCTGGAGTGGTACTCCGACCGGGTGTGGGAGGAGTACGGGTGGAGCCCCCTGGAGAACATGCGGGCGGTGCGGGAGATCTGCGGGGCGTACGCCCGGGGGTTCTCCCGGCGCAGCGGGAACCTGCTCTTCACCGGCCCGCCGGGGCTGGGCAAGACCTTTCTGTCCGCCTGCATCGCCAGGGAGGTCGGCGAGCGGGGGTTCTCGGTGGTCTACGACACCGCCGGGCATGTGTTCCAGCAGTTTGAGAGCGGGAAGTTCGGGCGGGAGAACCCCTTCGAGGAGGACCCGGACCGGGAGGTCAACCGATACCTCAACTGCGACCTGCTGATCATGGACGACGTGGGGACGGAAATGCTCACCAGCTTCGTCCAGTCGGCCTTCTACCGGATCGTCAACGACCGGCTGGTGAACGGACGGAAGACCGTGCTGTCCACCAATCTGCCGGCGGAGGAGATCGGGCGGCGGTACGGGGAGGCCGTGCTCTCCCGGATTCAGGGGGAATACCAGATCCTGCGGTTCTTCGGGGAGGACATCCGGATTCTGAAGCGGGACCGCTGACCGGTTATCTTTTTGGTTGGATAAGGAGACGGAAGCATGGAGAAAAGAGAGACATTTTCCTCGCGGCTGGGCTTTCTGCTCATTTCGGCGGGGTGCGCTATCGGGCTGGGGAACGTGTGGCGGTTCCCCTACATCACGGGGAAGTACGGCGGGGCGGCCTTCGTGCTGCTGTACCTGCTGTTCCTGGTGATTCTGGGACTGCCCGTCATGGTCATGGAGCTGGCGGTGGGACGGGCCAGCCAGAAGAGCATCGCCCTGTCCTTCCAGAAGCTGGAGCCCAAGGGGAGCAAGTGGCACTGGTACAGCTACGCGGGCTTCGCGGGGAACTATCTGCTGATGATGTTCTACACCGTCATCGCCGGATGGCTGGTGTACTACTTCGTCAAGATGGTTCGGGGGGACTTTGTTGGGCTGGACGCCGAGGGCGTGGCCGGGGAGTTCGGCGGGCTCATGGGCCAGCCGGGGACCATGACGCTGTATATGGTCATCGTGGTGTGCATCGGCATGTTTGTCTGCCTCCAGGGGCTGCGCAACGGCGTGGAGCGGGTGAACAAGATCATGATGCTGTGCCTGCTGGCCATCATGGCGGCGCTGGCGGTGAATTCCGTGCTGCTGGACGGGGCCGGGGAGGGGCTCAAATTCTACCTCCAGCCCAATTTCCGCAACCTGGTCTATGACGCCCAGGGGAACTGGATTCTGGGGGAGGCCGTGTTCGCCGCCATGGGACAGGCGTTCTTTACTCTGTCCCTGGGCATCGGGGCCATCGCCATCTTCGGCAGCTATATCGGCAAGGAGCGGCGGCTGGCGGGAGAGGCGCTGCGCATCGGCGTGCTGGATACCTGCGTGGCCTTCGTGGCGGGGCTCATCATCTTCCCGGCCTGCTCCGCCTTCGGCGTGTCCACCGGGGAGGGGCCGGCGCTGGTGTTCGTGACCCTGCCCAACATCTTCAACCACATGGCCCTGGGCCGGCTGTGGGGCGGGGCGTTCTTCCTGTTCCTGTCCTTCGCCGCCCTGTCCACGGTGATCGCCGTGTTCGAGAACATCATTTCATTCACCATGGACCGCTGGGGTATGGAGCGGAGGAAGGCGGTGCTGGTGAACTTCATCGGGGTGCTGGTATTGTCCATGCCCTGTATACTGGGGTGCAATCTGTGGTCCGGGTTCACGGCGCTGGGGATGGACGTGTCCGGAATCGAGGATTTCCTTGTGTCCCAGAACATCCTGCCGCTGGGGTCCCTGCTGTACGTGCTGTTCTGTACCAGCCGGCGGGGCTGGGGCTGGGACAAATTCCTGGCCGAGGCCAACGAGGGACAGGGACTGCGGTTCCCCAGAGGGGTGCGGTTCTATGTCAGCTATGCGCTGCCCGCCATCGTGCTGTTCATCTTTGTGATGGGGTATTGGAACCAGTTTGGAGCCATGCTGTTCAAGTGACGGACGCCGGGATAAATTAAGAAAAAAGGCACTTGACAAAAATTCTGTCAAAGTGTAGACTATACGCGCTTAGGATAATAAGCCGGTTTTTCACGGCGGTACCGCCGTGATGTGTTCCTATAAGGAACACATGATATATTCTGAACGCTGAACGGAACTGCATGGAATTTCCTGGCGCTGCGGCCGTGAAAGAACGGGGTGGTCCTGAGAAATTTTTAGGAGATAAAAGGAGAAAACAGTTATGGCGTTTTGTAAAAAGTGCGGCGCGCAGATCGACGATCAGGCGGTAGTGTGCCCCAAGTGCGGAGTAGCGCAGGGAGCGGGTATGTCAACAAGTGACAACGGCGGTTTTCTGTGGGGACTGCTGGGATGCTGCATTCCGCTTGTCGGTCTGATTCTCTTCCTGGTCTGGAAGGACACCAAGCCCAAGACCAGTAAGGCGGCGGGCATCGGCGCACTGGTGGGCGTGCTCAGCATTGTGGTCTGGTACATCTTGGCGATTGTCATCGGTCTTGGCGCAGCTTTCATGTAAGGCCAAGAAGTGGATCTGCAAATGGCTGCCGATTGTCTTCGGCTGTCATTGCAGGCCGGATCGCTCCTTTTATTATAAAGGAGCGCAGTTCCCGCTCTGCGCCCGCTGTACCGGGGAGCTGGCGGGAATCCTGCTGGCCGCGGTTACCTGGGCGGCGGCGCATCCCGGCGCGGTCTGGGCGGCGCTGCTGATGGTTCCGCTGGTGACGGACGGGGTGATTCAGCTCTGCACCGCCTATGAGAGCACGAACCGCCGCCGTTTGTGGACAGGCATCCTGTTTGGTTACGCGCTGACGGATTTGTTCCTCCTGTCCACCCAGTGGGCGCTGCGATGGGGATACTCCGTGGGGCTCGAAATGAGGGGCCTCTGATGGACGTCCCCTCCGGGAAGCTATTTACCATAATTATTGATTGATTCAAAGGTAATTGACAAAGATCCCGTCAAAGTGCAGACTATACGCGCTTAGGAGGATAAGCCGGTTTTTCACGGTGGTACCGCTGTGATGTGTTTCTTTACAGGAACACATGGATGTGTTTTGAACGCTGAATAGAACTGCATGGAATTTCCTGGCGCTACGGCCTTGAAAGACAGAGTAGTCCTGAGAAATTTTTAGGAGATAGAAGGAGAAAACAGTTATGGCCTTTTGCAGAAACTGCGGCGCGCAGATCGACGATCAGGCGGTAGTGTGCCCCAAGTGCGGAGTAGCGCAGGGAGCGGGTATGTCAACAAGTGACAGCGGCGAGATTCTGTGGGGACTGCTGGGATGCTGCATTCCGCTTGTTGGCCTGATTCTCTTCCTGGTCTGGAAGGACACCAAGCCTAAGACCAGTAAGGCGGCGGGCATTGGCGCGCTGGTGGGCGTGGTGGTAAGCGTGCTCTGCGTCGTGGTCTGGTACGTTATGCTGTTTATGATCGGTCTTAGTGCAGCAGCTTTCATGTAAGGCCAAGAAGCGGATCTGCAAATGACTGCCATTGCAGGCTGGACCGCTCCTTTTACTATAAAGGAGCGCAGTTCCCGCCCTGCGCCCGTTGTACCGGGGAGCTGGCGGATTTATTCCTTCTGTCCGCCCGGTGGGCGCTGCAATGGGGGTACTCCGTGAGGCTCGAAATGAGGGGCCTCTGATGGACGTCCTCTCCGGGAATGGTTCTTCTATACAAAGGCCCTGTCTGCCGCTCCGGCCGGACGGGGCCTTTGCCATACTCCCGGCGCGGGCAGCTCCTTTTGGCGGCGCGCCGTGAATTTCAAGGGGATTCTCCCTTGACAAACGCAGGATTTTAGAATACAATTTAACTGGTACTCTATTTCAAACAGATGATCGGCGTGGTCATCACCAACAATGAAGGAGCGTGTCTACTATGAAGATCTACATGACCGAAGATTATCAGACGATGAGCCGGAAGGCCGCCAACATCCTCTCCGCGCAGATCATCCTCAAGCCCAACAGCGTGCTGGGCCTGGCTACCGGGTCTACGCCTATCGGTATGTACAAGCAGCTGGTGATCTGGTACGAAAAGGGCGATCTGGACTTCGCCCAGATCAAGACCGTCAACCTGGACGAGTACGTGGGCCTGGAGCCCACCCACGAGCAGAGCTACCGTTATTTCATGCAGAACAATCTGTTCGACCATGTAAACATCAACCCCGCCAACACCAACGTGCCCGACGGCCTGGTGGCCGATCCCCAGGCGGAGTGCGACTGGTACAACCAGACCATCCGCAAGCTGGGCGGCATCGACATCCAGGTACTGGGCATGGGACACAACGGACACATCGGCTTCAACGAGCCCGGCAACGCTTTCGAGCTGGAAACCCACGTGGTGGACCTGTCCGAGCGGACGATCCAGGCCAACGCCCGGTTCTTCGCCTCCGCCGACGAGGTGCCCCGGCAGGCCATGACCATGGGCATCAAGTCCATTATGATGGCGAAGAAGATCCTGATGCTGGTCAGCGGCGAGGATAAGGCCGAGGCCGTGTGGAAGGCCTTCGCCGGCCCCGTGACCCCCCAGGTGCCCGCCTCCATCCTGCAGCTGCACCCCTACGTCACCCTGGTGGGCGACAAGGCCGCGCTGAGCAAGCTGATGGAAGCGAAGCAGTAAGAGGCGCAGGATAGGACATATTGTCAAAAAAAGCCCTGACCGGTTTTGGTCAGGGCTTTTCTGTGTGCCAAAAAAGATGCTTCACATCTTTTTTGAGAAAGGGGACCGGGCCGAGTTCGGCCCGCAAAGTACTTTTTCG
>OFGP01001407.1_pt1 | contig 17719 bp, 14 predicted proteins | sample 1521781 | NCBI WGS metagenome assembly OFGP01 (sample SAMEA3504113, study PRJEB24116) | mouse gut metagenome | biome: mouse gut; feature: mouse-associated habitat; material: faeces | place: Denmark | collected 2011 | reverse complement strand
CTCGTATCGCATTATCGGTAGCCGCTACCGAAAACATCAGAAATGATGGAGGGAAACACTATGAAGGAATTGAAAACGAATATCCATGACGACACGAATGGCCTTGACGATGATGGTGGCGAGGGGCAGGACTGCCGTTTTTTTCGTTTTGCAAGGGGGCGTAGGCTCCGGCTGTTTCTGCGGAGCAGAAACAATAGCGTTCGGGAATCGAACGCGCAGCCAGCCCCGATCACGGGGCTGAAAAAGGGGGTTGGGGTGCTACCCCAACAAGCAGAAACTGCGGTTTTCGGCAACGCCGGAAACCGCAGTTTCGAGTCTTTGTGGGAACAAAGACACTGCTTGCAAAGTAGCGAAACTGTTAGCGCATGACCTTCTCCAGCAACGATTGGTAGCTATCCACCACATCGTACACCACATTGTCGCCTGAGATCGCTTTGAAATGTTCCCTGGCACAGTGGATTTTAGATTGCTCAATCAATCGTAACTGCATGGAACGCATAGAGCCTTTCGTTTCTGCCACAAAATAAATGTGCTTAACGGTTCCTTCATAAAAAGCGATAGCCCAGTCCGGATTATAATGACCGACTGGTGTTGCAATATAAAAGCCATCCGGCAGTTTCACATACACCGCCACATTTGTATTTGTATCAAGTTCGGCAGCAAAATCCCGCTCCCCAGTGGAGTCATAAACAATATGGTCATACAGATGCTTTTTTGCCTTCATCGCATTTACGCCAAGCCTGCCTTTGATTGTCGGGTCAGTAAAGATATCTGTCCCATAGTGGTCATCCAAAATGTCGTAGGTAATATGCTCAATCACTGCTGTGGCTTTTTCATCATTGATCAAAGCGGCCGCTTTGACGATAAACTCTTCCGGGTTATCCTTAAATTGATCAAAAACAGAGGATTGAATACCTTTCAGAATAGCGACAAGGGCTTTGCGGGTCAGCCCTGTTTCATCTACTAACTTTCCAATCAGGTCATACTTCACATTGGAGTTGGCCGTCATGGCCACGCCATAGCTGCTGGATTCTTCCTTCACAAAGGATGCTCCGAAAAGCAGTTCCTCTTTGGATTTTATCACATCCATTGTTCCGGTTTCCACCTGAAAGTGTATCTTGGAAACTCGCAGTTTGCTGTTCAGGGCGGCAATCGATTTTTGAATCAGTTCTTCCGTATCAAAGTCCACAATATAGACAGATTTGGCATTGATCCTTGACCACAGTGCCTTGAATTCCGGCATAGCCAGCTTGTCCTCATCCACTTGCAGTTCCACATTGTTGCTACGGGCATTTTCTGGCTGCATACTCCGGGAATCATAGACAGAATCTATGATTTCAAGCACAGAAGCAGCGGAATCGGCGACTTCTTCCGCAACTTTGATTTCTCCGTTTGCCTTATCCTCATAATATTTATCGGTCAGTGCGCCTTTACGGTCGATATAACCGTTGACAATCATGTCATAGTGAATGGCGGAGGCTGTATCCTGGTCGATAACCTGTTCATTACCTCGCTCATCCTTAATCACCCTGCCAACAAAAAGTTCAACCGTAACGGCACGAGGACGGTCAGCAACAGCTTCGGCCAGTTCTGTTTGCAGGCCTTTGGCAAAGGCGTCATAACTTTCACTGGCAATGACAGTGAGGATATTGATGTTATGCACGTTGTTGCCAAGGACGTTGGTATCCATTCGCTCGCCGTTCTGGTTGACGCATAGGCGCAGGCCACGCCCGACTTCCTGGCGCTTGCGGACATCACTGCCGCTTTGTTTCAAAGTGCAGATTTGGAACACATTCGGATTATCCCAGCCTTCCCGCAGGGCGGAATGGGAAAAGATAAACCGTACAGGAGACCGAGCCGGATTACGATCCAACAGCAGCTCTTTGTTCTTCATAATCAGCTCATAGGCGCTTACGTCGTCGGAGGTCGTCTCCCTGCGGCCAACCTTGGAGTTCACCATTTTGCCCTTGCCGTCCACAGAAAAGTATCCGGCATGGGTCTTTGCCGCCGAGATAGAGTGCAAATACCTGATATACTCATCCTCTCCAATGGCAAGCTGCATACCGCCCACAATGTCCTCGTATTCCTCCTCGAACATGGCGGCGTATTTACCGTTGACAGGTTGATTTGCCGCATCGTATTCCTGGTAATTCGCCACTTCGTCAATGAAGAACAGGGAGAGGACTTTAATGCCTTTGTAAAACAACTGGCGCTCCCGCTGGAGGTGGGAAAGGATGGTTTCTCGTATCTGAATGCGCCGCAGTTGATCCTCATCCACTGCGCCGATCACATCTCCGGCAAAAATCTTGATACCGTTCAGGAACTCCACCGAGTCGTCCCGCCCATCGATCTGCTTGACTACGAAACCGTTTCGGTATTCCTCCAGACCGCTGGAATAGTCATAGAGGTTGTCCCCAATCTTGACAATGCGGCTCTTTTTCTTCGGAGCGCCGCCGGCCATCTTCACCTCAAACTGCAAGGTGGCGGTAGGGTCGCTTTTGGACAGATTGATGCTCTCCAGATAGAGGTAGCTGTCGGTGGCAGTGCTGCCGCTTTCGGTGATGCCCTTCACGGCAATCTTCTTGACGAGCCGCCGGTTGTAAGCCTCCATAGCATCCAGCCGGAACACCATGTTGTAGATGCTGTCGCTTTTGTGAGTAGCGGAATAGCGCAGGGTCAAAAGCGGGTGGAACTCCTTCAGCCGCTCCTTCGTCTTTTTGCCCTCCACCGACTGGGGCTCGTCAATGATCAGAATCGGGTTAGTTTTAGCAATAATATCAATGGGCCGGCGGGAACGAAATTCATCCAGCTTCATGTAGATCCGGCGGGCATCCTTACCCTTGGCGTTGAATGCCTGGGAGTTGATAATCATTACATTGATGGAACTGTCCGATGCAAAGCGGTCAATCTCTGTCAGCTGGGCAGAGTTGTAGATGAAAAAGCGTATCTTTTTCCCGTACTCCTCAGCAAAATGTTCCTGGGTCATCTCAAAGGATTTATATACGCCCTCCCGGATAGCTACGCTGGGGACAACGACAATAAACTTGCTCCAGCCGTAGTGCTTGTTCAGCTCGAACATGGTCTTGATGTAGGTGTAGGTCTTGCCCACACCGGTTTCCATCTCAATGGTGAGGTTGTAGCCGCCCTCCCGTCCCTCCAGTTTGTCCGACGGCTTGATCTGATTGCTGCGCTGGATTTTATTCAGCTGCTCCAGAATCCGCTGGTCGGAAAGCTCCGGCACGATTCGTTGGTTGCTGAAGCCAGTGAAATCCCGATCCTCATTTACGCCAATCTGATAGTTGCCGCTGCCGCGATCCATCATATAGGTGGGGGTCAAATAGGGCTGTCCGGCAAAGGCATCCACCACAGCTTTGGCGGCATCCGCCTGAAACTTCTGGTGTCGATACTGTATCTTCATGACTCCTCACCTCCTGCTTCCTCGGCGATCCATTCCTTAAGTTTTTTCTGAAGTTCCTTTTTGTCCGGCAAATAAAGCTGGTATTCTGACGCATAGATGTTGGAATTCTCCGGCAAAGTGATCTCTACCAGAGCGTCATCTTTTTCTTTGCAAAGCAGGATGCCGATGGTCGGATTTTCGTCCGGCAGCTTTTCGTATCGGTCATAGTAATGCACATACATCAGCATTTGCCCCAAGTCCTGATGAGTCAGCTTGTCAATCTTCAAATCAATCAGCACATAGCAGCGGAGCAGGCGGTTATAAAAAACAAGGTCTACATAGAAATTTTCTTCTCGGTAAGTGAACCGTTTCTGTCTGGCCTCAAACAGGTATCCCTTTCCGAGTTCCAGCAAAAATTTTTGGAGCTTGTTGATGATTGCTGTCTCTAAATCAGATTCCACAAATCTTGCCTTTTCGTCCAGACCAAGAAATTCCAGCACTGTCGGCTGCTTCACGATGTCCTGCGGCCTGGTGACAATGTTCCCCACTGACGCAAGGCGCAAAACCTCGCCTTTTTCCCGGCTGAGTGCAAGCCGTTCGTAGAGGCTGGAGTGATACTGCCGCTGCAAGGTACGGATACTCCATCCTGACTGTGTGGCTTCAATTTCATAAAATTTCCGCTCGTTCTCGTCCTTGATGCGCATTAACAGTAGATAATGCGACCATGGGAGTGTGAATGGCAGTGTTTCCTCAAAAAAGCGAAACACTGTTTCGGATTTTTCCACCGCGAATTTCCGAAACACTGTCTCGGAAATCCTGTCCTGATAGGTCAGGTAAAATTTTCTTGCGTTTTCAAGTGTGTCCACGGAAAAACCACGGCCAAATTGCGTATTCATGGCCTCAGATAAGTTTTTGATGATCTGCCTGCCATATTTTGCACGGCTTTCGCCCTGTTGCTCCACCTCTACGATCCATCTGCCGATTGCAAAAAAGGTCATCAGCTGGACAAGATTGATCTGCCTTGCGGCGATACTCCGGGCGTACTCCACCAATTCGATGGAATTACGGCACAGGTTGTTTATTGGGAGATTTACGCTATCTTCCGGTATCAATTCATTTGCCATCCCGCCCCTCCTTACAGAACTTTCACTCTGGTGTCCGGAGCCAGCATTTTGAAAATCTCGCCCACATTGATCTTGGCGGGACTGTCGGCAAAGCTACTGTCCCGGAAAACGGCGCGGAGGGGCTGACGTTTGGCTATCTCCTTGATAACGCTATCGGGAATATTCTCGTCAAAGCAGGCGATCAGGTCGCCGTCGTTATAGGTGTGGACGGTGCAGCCCTCGATCTCCTCGGAGGTGTAGGGCATGGACAGGGGCAGACCCCACTCCAGCAGACAGCCAAACAGCAGGTCCAGGTCGGTGCGGTCGGGCTTGATATTGCTCACCAGTTGGTCAAGCATACTCTGGTCGTACTCCCCGGCGGAGTAGTACACATCGGTCATGTTGGTGTCGTCCAGCTTGAACACACGGAAGCCGCCGTCAAAGGGCTTGCCGGGGTTGTCGGCGGCGATTTTCTTGGCGGCGCGGCGGATGCGCTCTTTGCCAATCTCGCAGATGTTGGAATAGCCCGCTTTATATGCCTCGCTCTTTTCGTCACAGGGTTCCGGCAGCTGTACCATGATAAATTTTCGGTGTCCGCCGTCCTCGGCGTTCATCTGCATCACGGCATGGGCGGTGGTGGCGGAGCCGGAGAAGAAGTCCAAAATAACGGCATCTTGTTCATTTACAGTAATGTACTTAATGAGAGATTTGATGTCTGAAATGCTTTTAGGGTTCTCAAATATCCTCAGATTATCAAAAATTCTATTAAATTCTAATGTTGCAGTTTGAGCATAACTAAAGTGAACACTGCGCATAACTTGCTTGTCAAAGTCAAAAAGATTCCTACGGATACGGGGCAATGTCGTTTCATCTGAGCCAAATACAACTCGCCCATTATCAATTTCTTCTTGCATACGCTTTAATGTTGGAAATCTCCATCCCGCATCAGGACACTTGCAAGGTTTTCCTGTTAACGGATGAATAACATCATATTTAGGCCCGCCACCACCAGGCCAACTTATATTGCCATCGTCTCGATAAGGACCGAATTTGTCCACTTTTGTAAATCGCGCAAGGGGCTTTCTCTCATCGCCACTGGACCAAGAAGCATACAACTTTTTTAAGCCTTCATTCACTCTATCCCAATCATCGCCATACAGCTTGCAAAGCCTTTCAAATTCCGCACGAACTTCCTCAACACCTTCTTTGGGCTCCCTAAATATGATCCCACTTTCGTAAATAGCTCGTGTGCTTTTGAAGTATACAAGCATATATTCATGACCAATAGAAAAGTATTTTGCATCATTTTTTCGGTTTTTATCATATACGAGGCAAACAACGAAATTTTGTTCTCCCAAAATTTCATCGCATATTTTGCGAAGATTCTCGGCCTCTGCGTCATCAATAGAAATAAAGATAACTCCGTCATCACTCAACAAATTTCTTGCCAACATCAGCCGGGAATAAATCATACTACACCAGTCGGAGTGGAATCGCCCGTTGGAGTCGGTATTGCGGAACAGCCGGTCGCCGTTCTCGTCTACCTGACCGGATTCCTCGCTGTATTCCTCCTGGCTCTGCGCAAAATCATCCCGATAGATGAAGTCGTTTCCGGTGTTGTAGGGCGGGTCGATGTAGATCATTTTCACCTTGCCCAGATAACTCTCCTGCAAGAGCTTCAACACTTCCAAGTTGTCGCCCTCAATGTAGAGGTTTTCTGTGCTGTCCCAGTTGACGCTCTCCGCCGGGCAGGGGCGCAGGGTCTTGCGGATAGGGCGGTTGGCTTCCACGATAGCGGCCTTCTTGCCCACCCAGGTAAACTCATAGGATTCGTCGCCCTCCAGCACCACGTCAGACAGCATCTGCCGCAGCAACTCAAAGTTGACCGCCTTTTTCAGCTTGCCGTCCTCGCCCCGGGCCTCAGTCACGCAGGCGGGGAACAGGGCGGCGAGTTTTTCGATGTTGGATTGGGTCGGGTCAGGAGTTTCCATTTTCAGCTTGTCCATCACTACTACCTCCAGATTTCATCGGAAACATTGACTTCATCATTTCCATTATTTCCAGCTGTCCGTCTTGGTATTGCTGCTGTTGCATCATAGAGGTGGACAGACCCTTTGGAATATATGGATTTTGTATCGTTTCCCATGTGATTTTGTTTTTATAACCAAGGGATTTAGCTATCGTTTCAAGCAGTTTACACTTTTCAGTTTCAATTTTTTTGAAATCTTCCTCCGTTGGGTTTCCTACACATAGTTTATCATAATATGCCTTCCATTGTGTGCGAACTTTTTTATCATCGGCAAACGCAACATCAATAATATTCAAGGCATATACACTCGCATTAGTCCATCCATATACCCGACTGGTCATTAGTGCCTTGAAAATTTCCATTTTATCTTGACGTTTTTTGGCTCTATCTTGTAATTTCTGTCCGATAATTACAGATATGACGGGGGCCAAAATGATGGCGGCTATATTTATGTAGTCTGAAATGTCCATTACAATTCCTCCAACTCTTTTTTCAATCTTTTCAATTCCGCATTCAACTGCACCTGCTTGTTCAACTGTTTTTCCCTGCGCACCTTCACTTGCAGGGCCGCAATTTGCTTTTGCAGTTCTTTCCTGTGTTCGTCCCGCTCCACGGATTCTTTCAGCGTTTCACCTGACCCGGAAAGGGCCTCCCCGGCGATTTGCCGGACGAAGTTCTCATATACCCTATCGGTATTCAGCCCGTCCAGCTTTAGCGGCAGGGAGGGCTCCTCCATCCAGTCGGTATGGTAGTAGGTTCCTACCTTGAACGCATTTGTCCCGCTGCCCGCAGCTTCTTTATAAGCTGTCCACGCCTGATAGTTGCCCTCATACTCCAGCAAAAACAGGATGTGGTAGGGTATCTCCTTGTCGATCTGCCGCAGGACGGCCTCGTCTAACTGCGGCGCAGACAGGCAAATCTCAAAGACTTCGATCTCCGTCACCGCTTCCCCAGCGGCAAGATTCATTGTAGCGACAGCAATCTTATTGCGCCACCAAATAACCTTGATCTGTTCTACAAAGACACGCTTTAAGGCTGGTGAAACTGTGAGATTTTCGTAAAACTTCTGCTTTGGAATGCGCCGGCTGAATTCGGTGCTTTTGGGCAATCCAAGCATAGGACGCACCTCCTTATTTGACGACCAGGAAACAGATCAACTCAAAATCATCCAACCCGGATACCGCGTTCATCAAAGCGGACGTACCGCCTGCGGAAAACAGGCTGTCGATGTCGCTTTCCTCTTTCACATCAATGATGGAGTTGATTGCGTCGGAAAGAAGCTGCGATACTTCTTTCATGTTTCTGCCGTCATCCGTTTCTTCGTTGAATTTTGCACACAGCGGCATGATTGGCTCCGATTTCCCACGGCAGAGCAGACGAATGGTATCCAGCAGCTTTTTAGGGTTCAGATAGTCACAGACCACCTCGCCGTCTACGCTGATATAGACCATGTAAAAGGGATGGATGCGGTTCTGGTTGTCAATATTGACGCTATTGTTGATGTTGCGCAGGACAAAAATCACGCCTTCCGGGTTTTCTTCTGTTACGGGAACGACCGCATGAAGACCCTTTGGCTTTTTTGCCATATCGCCATGCGTTTTGATGTAGTCCAGCAGATCAAGCCGGAACTCGTTCAGTCCCAGGTCCATGATGGAGATGCCGGTGGACATATCCTCCATATCCACCACTTCCTCCTGGAGCCGCTTCAACTGCTGTTTGCGGTATTCCAAATCGCCCTTTTCTTCAGGGTTAATCAGGTCATCGTCACCGGTGGAAGTCATAACGGAGATCTTCATCCGGGTCTCCACGCGGGATTTCAGGTTGATGTACTCGTCCAGCGTCATATCCGGCCAGAAATTCACCAGCTGGATTACCTTATTTTGGCTGCCGATACGGTCGATACGCCCAAAACGCTGGATAATACGCACAGGGTTCCAGTGAATGTCGTAATTGACCAGATAGTCGCAGTCCTGCAAATTCTGACCCTCGGAAATGCAGTCAGTGGCAATAAGAATATCAATCTCCTTTGTACTGCCCGGCATCAGCACATCCCGCCCCTTAGAAATGGGAGAGAAGCAGGTCAGCACATTGTTCAGGGTAGTTTTCAGCCTCTTAATGGTCGTTTTTCCGTCAATAGACCCGGTAATGACAGCGGTATCCAGACCGTATTTTGTTTTGACATAGTCTGCTACTTGGTCATACAAATACTCCGCCGTATCGGAAAACGCCGAGAAAATCAGCACCTTTTTATTGCCTTCGTTGATGGGACTGTGCATTTTCTCGTCCAGCAGCTTCAAGAGATTTTGGAGTTTCAAATCGTGTTCCGGCGTGATGTCGGCTACCATCAAGGTCAGTAGTTCCAGATTTTCTGCATCCTGTTGCAACTCTGTACGCCAAGTTTTGTAGTCCATATCGGCCAGATCGATCTTCACCTTTTTGCCAACAGTGAAATAATCAGTGCTGCCGTCATCCATATCAAAGTCATCCTCGGAAGCCTCAATCATATCCAGGTCGGCTCGGCCATATTTCTCAAATTCGTCAATGGCTTTGATGGTGCCGATAATCAAATCCAGAATCCGAGTGAGCGTCAAGTTAAAAGAGTACACGGAACTTTCCAGCCGTTTTAAGAGGTTGATGCTCATCAGCCGTCGGATGCCCTGCTCGCGCCCCTGCTGGGTGAGGTTGTTACCTTTGTTGTGGGTCAAGTCGATGTACTTGGCAATCTTGCTTGGAAAAATGTAGTTTGAGGGCGTGTAGATACAAAGGCTTAACTGAGTCAGCAGTTCAAATATCTGGTTGTAGTTGATGGCGCTGGACAGGTCGGTCATACTGGGACGAAGCGAAATTGGCTTCAGCCGCTGCGGGAATTGACCAATCGCTGCCGTGTCATAGTATTTTTCGATATGCCGCCGGGAGCGGGCAATCGTTACGCTGTCCAAAAGCTCAAAGAAGTCAAAATCCAGGGTGCGGAGCAACGCATCTGTAGTGCGTACCTCCGGGTCGAGTTTACTCCATATGTTGAATGCTTTCTGGGCCTGCCGAAAAATCTCGTCAATAGGTTTCTTTGTATCCAGCTTTTCGTTGATGAATTGCGAATTGCCCTCATACGCAATGGCAAGCTGATTTTTCAGGTCGGTAAAGCGGTTGTTGACCGGGGTGGCAGATAGCATCAGCACTTTAGTCCGAACGCCTGCGCGGATCACCTTGTCCATCAACTTTATGTAACGGTTCTCCTGTGTGTTGGCATGGGTTCCAGCGCCGTTACGGAAATTGTGGGACTCGTCAATAACAACAAGGTCATAATTCCCCCAGTTCAGCCGGTCAAGATCAAGCCCGTTGGATGTACCGCCACTGCGGGACAGGTCTGTGTGAAACAGTACGTCATAATTCAAGCGATCAGTGGCGATAGGATTATTAACATAGTTGTCCTTATAGGTGTTCCAGTTCTCCGCCAGCTTTTTAGGGCAGAGGACAAGTACAGACTTGTTCCTGTTCTCATAATATTTGATAACGGCAAGAGCGGTAAAGGTTTTGCCCAGCCCCACGCTGTCAGCCAAGATACAGCCGTTGTATTGCTCCAGTTTATTGATAATGGCGAGAACAGCGTCCCGCTGGAAATCATAAAGCATACTCCAGATTTTGCTCTGCTTGAAGCCGGTTGCCTCATTGGGCAGGACATCCTCGGAAATATCGTTCAGAAATTCGCTGAAAACATGGTATAGGGTCATGAAATAGATAAACTCCGGCGAATTCTCGTTATAGGCTGTACTGATGTTGGAGATGATCATTTCGGTCACATCCTGCATCTTCTCGCGATCACTCCAAAGCGTTTCAAACAGCTGCATATACTGGGTGGAGAACGGTGCTTCCATCCGGTTGACCATGTTGTAGCTGTTATTGCCGCGTTCACAGCCGATATCCACTGTTGTAAAGCCGTTCAACGGCATATAGGCGGTCTGCTCCACAGGAGAATCAACTGTCATAAATCCGCCCATGTTTTCCCTAGTGACATTGGATTTGAAAATAGCTTTACGCCTGATCCAGTCAGCACACTCTCTGGCAACAGCCCGTTGGGTCATTTCATTGCGCAGCTTGATTTCAAATTCTGTACCATATAGGCTGGTTTCTCTGCTAAGTCTTGGAATGTAGAACTCCCGTCTTTGCTTTTCGGCCCGCTCTTGAACGAAGGTCGGGGAAGTAAAGATAAAACGGAATTCTTCTACCTGTTCCAGCTGATGTTTCAACTCTTTGTATGCATACATGGAAAAGCAAGCGGCCGCTATGGAAACTTTGCTGCCACGCTGTATCGTTTCTTTCAAGTCATCCCGGACGATATCTGTGATATTGTCAAATATTTTCATCACAATCTGTCCCTTTCTGATTGTTGTGCCATCCAATTTCGGTTGCTATTGGGCGTTTGTGTTGGAAATGGGCTTTTTTTGTTCTACTTCTGGAACATCAACCTTTACAAACTCCATAATGTCGCCAATATCGCAGTTCAAAGCATCACATATCTTCAATAAAACTTCTGTGTTGACATTTCCCCCATGCCCAAGTTTTGCAACGGAAGTAGCACTGATGCCGCTCATCTCCCGTAGAGTCTTTTTATTGATTCCCCTGTCAATAAGAAGTTTGAAAAGTTTATTGTAACTAAATCGCATTTGCAGTACCTCCGCTATTGTTGTTACCTTACATCATTTAAGAATCCATATCGCTTGCCCGGAGCCTCAACCTTCTCAAAGGTCTCAACAACTGCGCCATGATTCTCATAATCAAGGTGAGGAATGTGGTCTAAGTTTTCTATGATAATAAGTTGTCCTTCGTCTTGGTGATTCATGAAGTAGCGGTAAAGTCCGGCTCTCATGCTGTCCGGCATCCTGTCATCTACGCCATCATCAAAACCATGAAGCGGTGTGTCAATGATAAAGATGTGCGGATCAAACTTAGCATTCTTTGCCAGATATTTCCGCAGCATCATAATCATTACAGTATTCAGATACGAACGATAGCCTTTGCCATGACTTGTGCCTTTATCTTCACCATTGACCTCGATGTCAAAAGTGGTGAGATTGAAATGCGCCTGCAGCAAGCCAGAATAACAACATTCTTTGAGAATGCTGTTGGCATACTCAGACAAAGTGGTAGCGAAGTCGTTGCCAAAATAATCCTTGGGATGGTATTCAAGAGGCTTATCACTTTCCTGTTCACTTTCAAGAGCAGACAGGTCATTGCTGAAGTCTGTAGCATAGGTCTCAATCAAAGTTATTTCACTTGCAATACGCAGATAAGCCTTATAGGCATTAACCGTATTTTGTCGTTCGCTTTCCTGCGGACGGAGTTCAGTTTTGATTTTTGATTCCAGCATATCACGCTGTCGTTTTAGGTCTTCAAGTTCAATGCGGATTTCTCTTTTTCTGTCTTCTACATCCTTTTCAGTATCCTCAAGGCCAGAAAGCTGTGCCATAGTCCGCTCCATCTCAACCTTGGACGAAACGATATAGGATATTCTTTTGCGAGGGGTGATTGTTCCTTCACAATACGGACATTTAGTGGATTGTGGTACTTCCCGATATGCCTCTTCACCCTCTACAATCAAAGAAAGACGCTGGATGTCTGCCTTGTACTGAGCAGCAAGCCTGTTATAGCGATTTAGGAGGACATCGCACTCAGCAGCTCTCTCCTCCATCTCAAGAATAGAGGCAAGAATCTTCTGGCTCTCAGCAAGTGCAAGATCGATTTTCCTCTGTGTTTCCTGGAGCAATGTCGTTGCCTGCGCGATTTGTCCTTCAATATCAGCACCCTCGAAAATGTGAAGGTTATTTTCCAATTGCTCTTTACGTTCAGCTGCATCTTGAATTTTACGATTAACATATTCCCGTACAGCTTTGCGGCGCGCTTTTTTGATTTCCTTTTTCTCCTGTGCGTCGATTTCTGTGAATGTCCTGCCGGTAATAAGATATAGGAGTGCAGACAGAAAAAGCGTGTTTTCCATATAGCGATGCTTCGGTTCTACAATAGAACCGATATCGTCTACACGGCCCTCGTCAAGATAAAGCACTCGCAGAAGATTGCGCCATGTAAGCCGTTTCGTTTCAAACCGTGCATTTGCAACGATCATGACTTCGCTTTGAATACCGATCAGTTTCAGCCAAACCTCATTTAACGGAGGGTTTTTTGCTCCCTTGCGATAGTTGACATCGTATGTGCCGCTTTCAATTCCGGCTATTCCGCTGGAAACCTCAACCTGATTTTTCCCAACAGTTCTATGGAAAATTACTTCTTCATCGCTGTCATTAGAGGCAACAATCATGGTTACACCATCATATTTTGCCGTATCCTTAAAGGGCTTATCCACAGAACCACCAAATATAAAGTCAATACAATTTGCCACACAGGTTTTTCCACTATCAGAGCGTCCCTGGATAATTGTCAGTCCCTTGCCAAAGGTAATGCTGGCATCGCCCTTGGCAATGCTTTTGGCTATAACTTTTTTTATGTAAAACCCCGCCATTGGGCTACCTCCTTAAAGATTTTGCTGCTTGTCTGCTTATCTCATTGAGCAGTTGAACATCTTTGTAATCCCTATATCTTTCCACAATAAGACACATCAACTCTTTATATTTCATAGCATACTCCGACTGAAGGCTTGTGCTCATTTTTCGTCCACTTTCTGAAATCAAATAGAGAATACCAGCATTGTCATCTGTCGCTGTTACGAGGCCGTCAACCACAAGGTCTTTTATTGCTTTCTTTATTAGATTCCGTTTTGTGGATAACTCACTGAAAGCGAAACCGTTCTCTCCATTCAGAGATTTATTTGCGAAACCAAAATCTTCACAATAAATTGCAATAAAATCATAGGCGGCGATTCTATCAAGAGTCAGCCCCATATCCACCACATCAAGAAGCAGTACCACATGGAGAGATAACTCAAAAGGTGTATTGAACAATTTGTTACCCATCAATATTCACCCACGACTCAATAACACCGTCATTTACCAGTATGTGGCAGATGCCCTTCTTTTCCAGATTGCCAATGAGATTCCGCATTTGGCTAAGTACAGAACTGTCAAGTGTAGTGCTTGTAATTTTTTCAAGGACAGCGTTTAGTCTCGTATAGCCATCCTCGTAATCCTTCCAGTAAGTTGTATTTATCCCATGCCATGCATCCCCCTTCAATCGGTCAAATTCATCTTCACCGTCATCAAAGATGTCCCGAACTGAGCGTTCAATGCTGACTGCACTATAATATGCCATCCGCTGTTCTTTGTAATTCTGCGCATATCGTTTAGGCAGAGACGGTATATCCCCGGCCGTAAATGTCTCTCTGTTTAACTTCTGCGCATATGCCTCATATAAAGCACGAATATAATCAAGTTCATGTTTGCCCACATCATCAGGGACAAGTGCCTGATGAATCGTTATGACCTCGCCGGATATATGTAGCTTATCGCCTCTGCGTTCAATTGTCGCAGGGGCGATATTTTTTAGTTTTTTCCCCGCTTCCATACGCTGATAGTTCAGGAGAGTCACATCATCGGACAAACCTTCCGCCCGACGTCTTATGATCTGCGCCAGAATATTTGCGCAAGCCTGTCCCACTTCGGAAGGATCAACATTAAATCCAAACTCCGCCATTTTATCCTTCATGTGGTTCAGTGCATCAAAGGAATAGGTACTCACAAAATCTGCAAATTTTGCCTCATCTATTCTCGGAGTGATTGCGGCAGCTTTTTTCTGTGAAATAGGTAGTCTCCCGCTATAATAAGCCTCCTTAGTCGATTTTCCCAGTTCATAAATCGGGTTCGATGAGTCTTTTTCCAATGCCGCATCATCAAGGATAGCATCTATCAAAACAGCAACAAATTCGCCTGCGTTTGTTTTCACTTCATAGTTTTGGTGCATGAGCTGAACAAAGTCACAAAACTTCAAGCAAATACCCTCCTTTCTGATGTAGGCAGTTATGTAGGCAGATATAGGCAAACCTATGAGTTTTGAGAGTCCCGTTTTCTATAATAGAAAGCGCAATGAGACCTTGGATCGCACCTTACAGATGATGGTCAATCCACCTCATGCCATATTATACCACAGCCAAACGCAAAAAGCTATATACTTTCGCGAACGCAAAACAAAATTTTTATCAGTAATTCAAATTTTGCGTTTACAGGTTATGGAACCCATCTCCTGATACATTGACTGATCATCAATGGCTCATATCACTTGATGGACAACTGAATATTGAAACAGCTTTCCAATGAGCAGGGCAGCTGCAATCCGGGATGGAGATTAACACTTCCGAGGACTGCACTCTAACTTTGTGCTGCCATTTTTAGCTGTACTCAAGGTTTTACCTCCATTCCGCAAATCGAATGGAGGTAAATTTATGGGATTCAACTATGGGTTTGAGAAAAGGAAGTTTGACCGGGTCTGGGAAAAGCTTCACAGAGAGTACATAGAGGCTGGCATGGACGAAACTGCCATTTTGTCAATGTATGAATTTGATTGGGAGACTTTCAAGAAGGAGCGTACTTATCGGAACCATACTCAGCCGATACCGGGGCAGCGGTATGAGGACGATGGCGATTCTGCGGGGGATGACAATTCGCCGTTGATGGACAAGTTTCATGACCGCTTGTCTACAAAAGCCGCTGAAACCGATCCGTCCCGCCGTATGAGCTGGCTGGATGAGATTGAAAACGAACAGTTGGTCAGCCTTCTCCAAAAACTCAGCGATGAGGACAAGGAAATATTAACGCTATTTGTCTTTGATGGATACACAGTGGTGGAGATTGCTCGCCTCAAGGCCGTGTCCCATCAAGCTATCAGCAAAAAAATCACTCGGTTGAAAAAATATTTGAAAAATTTTTGAAATCGGGTTGCGGATTAGGCTTTCCCAATGCCTACCCCCTGAGAGGGCGATTTTCCGAGTTCTTGAGAAAGAAGCCGGACAGGCTTTCTCAGGGTTCCTTGAAAACTGAATACGCAGTCATCAGGAAGTCTTGGAGACAAGACTACGTTACTGTCTGGGATAGCCTGCACAGCGGAGCGCCATGATCCCCGGTTCCGGGGGGAGCGATCTATCCGACTGAAAATGCCAAGTTGCTCTTGGTTCGGCGATGACAACAGACAGCGATAATGATACTTCCGTAACTCGCGGCCCGGCCACAAAGAAGGCGGGGAGGTTAGACGCCTATGAGAGCAGCTTCGCAAGCTGACGGGCCTGATGATTCCCACGGTTCCGGGATGTCGGGGACAAATAGGAGCCAACAACACGCTTTATGAAACAATATGGGGGCGGTCTGGAGACGGCGTTTGCCGCGCTGGGCCGCTCCCTTTACATACCAGAAAAAGGAGGTAGATACCATAATGGAACAAAGATTTCACGATTTCCACCGAGGCGAGCTTTACTATGCCGACCTGGACCCCGTGTTCGGGCATGAGCAGGGTGGGAGGCGCCCGGTGCTGGTCCTCCAAAACGATGTAGGCAACTACTATTCCCCCACGCTGATCGTCACGGCGGCGACCCGGCAGACCCGCAAGAAGCCCGCCCAGCCGACCCATGTGGTGCTGGACGACGCGGAGGGGTTGGACCCGTCCCTGTTTATGCTGGAGGTCATCCGCACCATCGACAAGCGGCGGGTGCTGAGTTATGTGGGCAGGCTCACCGAAGAACAAATGGCGCAGATCGACGCCGCCCTGCGGGTCAGCCTCCACCTGGACGAGGACGCCTTCCTCCCCACAGAACTGGAGGCACCCTGATGGACAGGCTCATCATCGACCCTGAGTTCCGGGACAAGATACCGCCGCTGACGGAAAACGAGTTCACTCAGCTTGAGGAGAACATCCTGTCAGACGGGGCGGTCTTTTCGCCGCTCATCGTCTGGGACGGCACGATACTGGACGGTCACAACCGCTATGAGATCATCCAGAAGCACCCGGAGCTAACCTATGCTGTCCAAAAGCTGGATTTTGATAATCGGTATGAGGCTATATCCTGGATTTGCAAACACCAGCTTGGCAGGAGGAACCTGACGCCCCAGCAGAAGAAATACCTGATTGGGCAACGGTATGAGGTCGAAAAAGTCATAGACTCATTCCGAGGAAATCAACACACATCTGGTGAAAAACCTGGTGCGGTTCAAATTGAACCGCACCAAAATAATAGCCGTCATGTTACAAGAGCCAGAATAGCAAAAGAAACCGATATGAGTGACAGCTATGTTATGCGGGCTGGCTGGTATGCCCAAGGCGTGGACGCCGCCGAAGAAGCCCTTCCCGGCATCAAGCAGGAGATACTCACGGGAGCAATCAAGCCTACGGAGACGGCGGTAGCCGCTGTCGCAAAGGCTGACCCGGAGGAACGCCCCCACCTTGCCGCCGCATTGCGGACAAGCGATACAAAAACAGGTGGTGGCAGAAAAAAGCCCTCCGCTGAGACCCAGTACCACACGCCAAAGGTTTCCACCCGAAAAGCGGACATGGAGAAGATTGCGGAGATTTCCGCTGAAATGGAGCGTCCCAAGGCGCCAGCCACGGAGGAGTCTCTGCTCCATTCCATAGAGGCGGAGGTCGGCTCGTTCACCGAGTTATGTAACCACTTCTTCCAGGAGTATCCAAGGCTCTTATCGGTCGACCACTATAAGCAAGAGGTCATCCGTATCATGCAGGCATTGAAACAATATATCACAGAAATTGAAGGAGGACGCACAGGATGAATGCGAAAAATCTCTTTTGCCGGGAAGTCGTGCTGGACAGCCGGGAGCTGGTGATCCCCCGCACTACTTACCAGCGCACCTTGAACGAGGACCGGGTCCGCAGGATCGCTGCCGAGTTCGATGAGCGCATCGCCAACGAGCCGAAGGTCAGCAGCCGGAACGGGCGCTACTATGTCTTTGACGGCCAGCACACCATCGCTGCCCGGAAGTTTCTGAACGGCGGGAAGGACCTGCCCATCCGCTGCAAGGTGTTCTACGGTCTGACTGAGAGTGATGAGGCTCTGCTGTTCGCCCAGCAGACGGGGGCCTCCGCCAGCCTGACCGCAGGGGCGCGGTTCCGGGCGCTCATCTTCGGCGGGGATGAGGACGCTATGGCGTTCCTGAAAGCAACGGAGGCCGTGGGCCTCTGTGTGGACTACAAGCAGACCAGGGGCGCGAAGCGGCTGGCCTGCATCAGCACCGCTTTCGGCCTGTT
>OFGP01001380.1_pt1 | contig 17986 bp, 10 predicted proteins | sample 1521781 | NCBI WGS metagenome assembly OFGP01 (sample SAMEA3504113, study PRJEB24116) | mouse gut metagenome | biome: mouse gut; feature: mouse-associated habitat; material: faeces | place: Denmark | collected 2011 | reverse complement strand
CGTGCCGCCGCCCGCCAGAAAGCTGTATTGTTCCTACTAATTGGGGATAACACAGTTAATGGCAGGCGGAGGGGTGGCGCTCATCGGCACCCAGCTGGTGCCGCTCCTTGCAAACCTGTTTGGATAAAACGGGGGAGGGGCGTTGCCATGTTTGACAATATTTTTGAGGCGATTGAGCAGTGGATGCGGGAGCTGCTTTCCGGCATGATCCGCTCCAATTTATCCACCATGTTCACAGACGTCAATGAGAAGACAGGGGAGATTGCCGCACAGGTGGGGCAGACGCCGCAGGGGTGGAACGGGAACATTTTCAGCCTGATACGGAACCTGTCGGATTCGGTCATCATGCCCATAGCCGGTATGATTATTACGTTTGTGCTCTGCTATGAGCTGATTACCATGCTGACGGAGAAAAACAACATGCATGAGATAGACACATGGATGTTCTTCAAATACTTTTTCAAGATGTGGGTGGCGGTCTACCTCGTGGGGCACACCTTTGAGATTACCATGGCGGTGTTTGACGTGGGGCAGCATGTGGTCAGCGCAGCCGGAGGTGCAGTCAGCGGGCAGGCCTCCATCAACGTGGATTCCCTGACAGCCCAGATGGACGCCGCCATGGCGTCCATGGGGATTGGGGAGCTGGCGGTGCTTGCCCTTGAGACCATGCTGGTGAGCCTCGGCATGAAGGTTATGTCGGTAATCATTACCGTGGTCCTGTTTGTCAGGATGATTGAAATCTATCTTTACACATCGGTTGCGCCAATCCCATTTGCCACCCTGTCCAACAGGGAATGGGGGCAGGTGGGGAACAACTACTTCCGGGGGCTTTTTGCCCTCGGGTTCCAGGGATTTTTTATGATGATATGCGTAGGTATCTATGGCGTACTGGTGTCTTCCATACAGGTTTCATCTGACATGCACTCCGCCCTGTTCGGGGTGGCGGCGTATACGGTGGTGCTGTGCTTCGGTCTGACAAAGACAGGGGGTCTGTCAAAAGCCATTTTCGGGGCACATTAAGGGGAAGTAATAGAAAGGATAAGCGGCGGGAAGGGGCGTTCCCTGGCCGGGAGGTTTTCTGCCGCAGGTACCAAAATGGCATATGTGAGTGTGCCGAAGGATTTGACAAAAGTGAAAAGCAAGGTCATGTTCAACCTGACGAAAAGGCAGGTGGTGTGCCTTGGAATTGCGGCGGCGCTGGGGCTGCCTTTTTATTTTCTGGCAAAAGGCCATATCGGGACAAGCAATGCGGCGACAGGCATGGTGCTTATCATGCTTCCGGCATTTTTCTTTGCCATGTATGAGAAGGACGGGCTTTACTTTGAGAAGATTCTGATGAACATGGCAAGGGTAAAGCTGCTGCGCCCGGCCATACGCAGGTATGAAGTGGAAAATTTATATGGAGCGGAAGGGGAGTCGTTTATCCCAAAGAAGAAGGAAGGGGGCAGGAAGCGTGGGAAGAAAAAACAGCGGTAAAAGCAGCCGTGACGGGAGCAGGCAGGAGGCGGGAAGGAAAAAGAGGAAGGAGAAGCGCATCTCCGCCCAGCAGTCCATCCCTTACCGGGAAATGGCAAAGGACGGTATCTGCCGGGTGCAGGATAAATATTATTCCAAGACAATCCGGTTTTACGACATCAATTACCAGCTGGCGCAGAATGAGGACAAGAACGCGATTTTTGAGAACTGGTGCGATTTCCTCAATTACTTTGACAGCACCATCCATTTCCAGCTTTCCTTCATCAACCGCAGGAGCAGCATGGAGGAATATGAATCGGTAATTAAAATTATGCCGCAGGGAGACGCTTTTGACGATGTGCGTATGGAGTATGCACAGATGTTAAAGAACCAGCTTGCCAAAGGGAACAACGGGCTGGTGCGGACGAAATATATCACTTTCGGCATCGGCGCGGAGAATATCCGGGAGGCAAAGCCGAGGCTGGAGAGGATTGAGGCGGATATTTTGAATAATTTCAAGGTTCTTGGCGTACAGGCATATCCTTTGAGCGGGGAGGAGCGGCTGCAGATTTTATATGAGACTTTCAATCAGGAAGAAAATGAGCCTTTCAGGTTTTCCTACAATCAGGTATTGCGTTCCGGCATGGGGACGAAGGATTTCGTTGCGCCGCCCAGCTTCGTATTTAAGAGCGGGAAGGACTTCCGGATGGGAAGCACCCTTGGAGCGGTGTCTTATTTACAGATACTTGCGCCGGAGCTGACGGACCGGATGCTGGCGGAGTTCCTTGATATGGACAGGAACCTTGTGGTGAACCTGCATATCCAGTCCTTAGACCAGTTAAAGGCGATTAAGACGGTAAAGGGGAAGGTGACGGACATTGACCGGATGAAGCTGGAGGAGCAGAAAAAGGCGGTACGCAGCGGTTATGACATGGACATCATCCCTTCCGATTTGAACACTTACGGAGGGGAGGCAAAGCGGCTTTTGGAAGACTTACAGCAGAGGAATGAGAGGCTTTTCCTTGTGACGGCGCTTTTCATGAATACCGCAGGGACGAAGCAGGAGCTGGATGACGGGATTTTCCAGACTGCCGGTATCGCGCAGAAGTACAACTGTTCCCTGCGGCGGCTGGACTATATGCAGGAGCAGGGGCTGATGAGCAGCGTGCCGCTTGGGTTAAATTTAATCCCCATCCAGAGGGCGCTTACTACCACTTCAACTGCCATTTTCGTGCCGTTCACCACGCAGGAGCTTTTCATGCCGGGGGAGTCGCTGTATTACGGGCTGAACGCCTTAAGCAGCAACATGATTATGGTGGACAGGAAAAAGCTGAAAAACCCTAACGGGCTTATCCTCGGTACGCCCGGCTCCGGGAAATCTTTCTCCGCAAAGCGGGAGATTACCAACGCCTTTTTCGCCACCCGGGACGACATCATCATCGGGGACCCGGAAGGGGAGTATTATCCCCTTGTGAATGCCCTTGGCGGGCAGGTGGTCCATATATCCGCCACAAGCCATGACTATATCAACCCCATGGACATCAACATGGACTATTCGGAGGACGACAACCCGCTGGGGGTAAAGAGCGATTTTATTTTATCCCTGTGTGAGCTGATTATGGGGAGCAGGAACGGGATAGAGGCGGAGGAAAAATCGGTGATTGACCGGTGCCTGCCTGTTGTGTACCGGAAATATTTTGAGAACCCTGTGCCGGAGAACATGCCGGTGCTTGGGGATTTGTACCGGTGCCTTAGGGGGCAGAAGGAAGTGCAGGCACAGCGGATTGCAACTGCGCTGGAAATCTATGTGGACGGTTCTTTGAAGGTGTTCAACCACCAGACAAATGTGCAGCTGGATAACCGGATTGTCTGTTTCGACATCAAAGATTTGGGGAAGCAGTTAAAGAAGCTGGGCATGCTCATCGTGCAGGACCAGGTCTGGAACCGGGTGACGGTAAACAGGTATTCAAATAAATCTACACGATATTACATAGATGAGTTTCACCTTTTATTGAAGGAGGAGCAGACGGCGGCATATTCTGTGGAGATATGGAAGCGTTTCAGGAAGTGGGGCGGTATTCCGACTGGAATTACGCAGAATATCAAAGATTTGCTTGCCAGCAGGGAGATTGAGAATATCTTTGAAAATTCGGACTTTATCTATATGCTGAACCAGGCGGCGGGGGACCGGCAGATACTGGCGAAGCAGCTGAACATCTCCCCGCACCAGCTCTCCTATGTGACCAACAGCGGGGAGGGGGAAGGGCTGATTTTTTATGGAAGCACGATTATTCCTTTTAAGGATAAATTTGACCGTTCGTTGCGCCTGTATAAGCTGATGACAACGAAACCCTCGGAAATTGGGGAGAGCAAAAAAGCATGACAGGAAAAATTGGGGAGGCAGAAAAATATACAGGTGAAAAGAGGGTACGGCTCATAGAGGAAGCCCTTATGGCGTTTACAAGGATTGATATTTACAGGGGAGAAAATCGCTCTTTGGGAAATTTTCAAAAGGAAATAGAAAAAGGGATACCATTTATTTCTTTCGTTCTGAAAGAAAAGGAGGGTGCAGTTTTTATAAAGCCGCATCCTCTTTTTGCGGCAGACAGCCTTTTAAAGGGGCAGGAGACGGAGGGCAGGGAGATTCTGTACCGGGCAGATTACATGCAGGGAGGCAGGGAAAAGTTTACAGCCGGCGTCCTTTTTGCCGGGGAAAGGCAGGAAACTTTCCTTGGGCTGCTGAAAAACAATATCAGCTCCGGCAATGCAAAGGCGGACATTATGGGAATCTGCAGCTATCTGGAAACCCACCTTACCCTGTGCGGGCTGGAACGGCTGGCGGAGGAAGAGACTGCATTTATGGGAAAGGAAGAGGCCGGGAGTGCCGGTTACAGGGAAGCGAACCGTGCCTATTATAAGGAAGTCCTTTCCTATGTGGAGGCTGGACGGAGATATTTAAACAGGGGAGCTTCCGGGATTTTCCTGCCGCCATTCCCGGAGCGGAGTGTGTTTATGGCAGGGTGGTACCGGGAGCATGGCGGAGGCCGGTGAAAAAATCCCTGCTAAGCAGGGCGGAAAATGGGGGAGTGTGAAAGTATGCGTGGACAACACTACAGGGCAAGGGATAAAACTGTACGGAAAATGAACCGGGACGGGCTTGCGGAAGAGAACCTCCGGAGCGGCGAGGCTGTCAGGGTCAGCAGGAGGGAAGCCGACCATCCGGCGCTTCCGGGGACAGCCGATGATTCCATGAATTTTCAGGAAAGGCGCATCCGCAGGACGGAGGGCAGGAAAGCAGGAGGAAGACAGGGGGCGGATATTCGCCGGATTTTAAAAGGCCGGATTGTGGAGAAAATGGCAGTACACAGGCCGGACTGTACCGGACAGACGGGGAGAAGGCAGATTCCTGTAGAGGGGATACTGTACCGGCAGGGGCTTATGGGGAAAATGTGCAGGCAGCCTGTCCGGATACGGGAAATATGCCGGAGGCAGACAACGGGATAAAGGGGGCAGACGCAGGGCTTTGGGAAGCGGGAAGCAGGCGGCCCCCGTCAGATTCCCCACACAGAAATTCAGGGGGAAAGAAAAACTATATCCCGGAGCCGCTGGCGGCACGTTACCGCAGGGATGGGAAAAGCACGGTGCAGGAAGAAAATTCCCATAGGGAGGCAGAAGCGCCGGGCAGGATGCCGGAAAACCTTCCCGGTACGGGAGCAGATACTGCGGCAGACAGCACACCGGATTTCAGGAATGCGGATGCGGGGACAGCGCAAAGCCGGAAGAAAAAACAGGTGTATTCCTACGCCCAGAGGGAAAAAGAGAAGAAAAAAGCGCAGGAGGGGAGGGAAAATGCAGCCCGTAGGGAAGAAGCCCGGCATACGGGGAACCGGACTGCAGCAGGGGAGGCATTGACGGTTCCCCGGAAGGACGCGGAAAAGAAGGGCGGGCGTCTGCATCAGGAGCAGAAAGCGGAAGCTCCCCGCCTTTCTTTCGGGGAAGAGGGCGGCATGGTGCGCGGCGCAGGGATGCGGCTGGCAGGGAGGGCGGCATGGGAAGCTGCCGGGCTTGCCGCCACTGCTCTTTCCGATGACGGGGCGGACAGGAAGCAGGAAGATATGGGGGAGGAAGCGCTGCAAGGTGCAGGGCAGATGGGGGAGCGGGCGGCCCGTCTGGCTGTGCGCGCCTCCAGCCGCAGGATGCAGAAATGGAACCGCAGGGCGGGGGAGGAAATGCCGGGAGCGGACAGGGAGAAATTAAGGAAATTTTACCAGAAACAGCAAATCAGAAAAACCTATGCAAAAGCAAAGCGGGGAGAAAAAACAGCGGAAGGGGCGGCAAAAGCGGCAGGAACTTTTTGGGGGAAAGCAAAGGGCGTTGCGGAAGGGGTTTTCCGGAAGAAAAAGGGCCTGCTTATAGGGGCGGTGTTCCTACTGCTGGTATTTTTATTCTTCTCCGCAGGGCTTTCCAGCTGCAGCGCCATGGTGCAGGGAACGTCTACCACCTTTATCGGCACTACATACCCCAGCGAGGATGGGGATATTTATGCGTCAGAGGAAGCCTACAGGGAACTGGAAGAGGCATTGGATGAGCAGATAAACACCATGGAAGCCACCCATCCGGGCTATGACGAATACCGCTACCAGGTGGACGAGATTGCACACAATCCTTACCAGCTGATTTCTTTCCTCACAGTGCTGTATGAGGAATTTACCTACGGACAGGTCAGGGACATTCTGCCGGAGCTGTTCGCGGAACAGTACCGCCTTACGGTGGAGGAAATCACGGAGACGCGCACAAGGACGGAAACCCGCACGGTGACGGACCCGCTGACGGGGGCGGAGACGGAGGAAGAGGTGGAAGTAAAGTATGAATGGCGCGTCCTGTGCATCTGCCTGACCAATAAAGGGTTTGACACGGTGGCAAGAGGCAGGCTGACACCGGAGCAGACGGAGCTTTATGCTGCCTACAACCTGACCTATGGGAACAGGAGCTACCTGTTTGACATAACAGGGATACCCGCCGACAATGCTGGCAGCGCCGGATATGAAATCCCGGAGGAAGCCTTATCTGATGAACAGTCTGCCCGCATGATACGGGAGGCGGAAAAATACCTTGGCATGGCTTATGTGTGGGGCGGCGCTTCGCCGGAGACGGGCTTTGACTGTTCCGGCTTTGTGAGCTGGGTCATCAACAACAGCGGGAATGGCTGGAATGTTGGCAGGCAGACTGCGGAAGGGCTCCGGGGAAGCTGCGCGGCGGTACCTGCTTCGGAGGCAAAACCGGGGGACCTGGTATTTTTTCAGGGAACCTACAACACTTCCGGGGCAAGCCATGTGGGTATTTATGCCGGGGATGGGATGATGATACATGCGGGCAGCCCGGTGAAATATTCCAACATCAGAACGCCATATTGGGAGGGGCATCTGCTCTCCTACGGGCGGATAGGCTGAAAAGCGGTTACGGGAGTGACAATGATAATTGATAAAGTTACAAAAAAGACTGATAAAATTGGAAGGAATGAGGCATGGCATGAACGCAAAATTAAACAGGGTTTTGGATGAGATTAAACGGACGGAAGATAAGATTGCCGCATGGCAGGGACATTTGGAGGAACTGAATATCAGGAAAAACCAGCTGGAAGATGAGGAAATCATAAAGAGCATCCGTTCCATGAAGCTGGGCAGCCGGGAGATGCTTGCCTTTCTGGAAAATATCCGCAGCGGGGCAGTGCCTGCCCGGCAGGGGCAGCCCGGAGAGCCGGCGGGGCAGGAGGAGGGTGTGCCAAAAGAGGCAGAAAATATCGGGGAGCCGGAAAAAGCACCGGCGGAAAGAGAGGACAGGGAAAATGAAGAAAACGCTTAAGAATTTAGCGGCATTGTTTGTGATGGCGGCGGCAGTCTTTTTATCAGGTTCCATGACGGCATATGCCTATGTGGACGAGACAGAAGAGGAGGCGGTGCCGGAGACGGTCATTGCGGAGGAAACGCCGGAGGAGACAGAGATTACGCCTTTTTCGGTGGCGGGGAACGGGCAGCTTTTGGATGACATCACTGATGATGAGACGAAGCAGTTCCTTACCGTCCAGACAAAGAACGGGAACACTTTTTTCATGGTCATAGACCGTTCCAGAAATTCGGAGAATGTGTATATGCTCTCCCTGATTGATGAGAATGACCTTGCGGAATTTATTGAGGAAGAAGAGCCGGAACCGGCAGAAGAAAAGCCTGCGGTGGTAGTGGAAGAGCCAAAGCCGGAGCCTGTGCAGGAAGAGCCCGGGCCGGAGCCGGAAAAAGGCGGCATGGGATTGGGGGCGCTGCTCACCGTTATCCTTCTGGGCGCTGGCAGTATCGGCGGCTATTATTATTTCAAAATATGGAAGCCGAAGCGTGAGGAAGAGGAGGCGGAGAGCGAGGACCTCGAATTTTTTGACGGGGGAGCTTACGTCAATGAGGATAAGGAAAACGGGCAGGAAGAGGGGGAAAATGAAGAGGCGGAGGACTGAAAGAAGGGGAACATGGCAGTTCCTTAAAACCGTTGCCAGACAGTTGTAAAATTTGATTTTAAGGCTTGCGGCGCCGGTATAAATCTGTTATGATGTGAATAGAATAAAGACTGTGATGCATTACACAGCTCTGGTCTGGGCGGAAGCTCTTTGGACCACCGCAGGCGGGAAGAATTTCCCGCCATTTCTAATTGTACGGGGGAGAATAACTTTCCCCTGTCCGGTTTGTACAGGGGAAAGTTGAATGAAGAAGCTGAGTGTTTTTATTGACGAGTCAGGGGATTTTGGGGAGATAAAAGAGCGCCCTGCCTATTATCTGGTCACTTTCGTTTTCCATGACCAGGATAACAGCATAGCACAGCAGGTAAAAAAGCTGGAAGAGAGTGTAAAGGCTGCCGGTTTTGATGTGGAGTATATCCATGCCGGGCCTGTGATACGCAGGGAGGAAATCTTTGCAGGCTATTCCATTGACGAGAGAAGGAAGCTTTTGTATAAGATGCTGAACTTTGTCAATGCCTGCCCGGTTTTCCATTTGACGGTCGCCATAGACAGGAAAGAGGCTGCGGACAAGGTTTCCCTGTCCGGGCGGCTGGCAAAGGCAATCAGCAGGGAAATGGGCGCGTACCGTGATTTTTTTGCGGGGTTTGACAGGATTACAGTTTATTATGACAACGGGCAGAGTGAGCTCAGCGCCATTTTGAACGCTGTCTTTTCCATACAGTTTTCAAATGTGGAATTCCGCAAAGCCGAGCCGCAGAAATACAGGCTGCTGCAGGCGGCGGATTTTATCTGTACCATGGAACTGCTGAAAATCAAAAGGGAAGAAAAGCGGCTCAGCCGGTCGGAGGAGCAGTTCTTTTATAAGCCGCAGGAACTGAAAAAGACATTTTTGAAAAGCCTTGAGAAAAAGAGGTTATAAATTTTTAGGAAAAAACAAAATTCCATATGCCATTAACCAGAGCAATCAAAACGGTTGCTCTTTTTTTGCGCCAAAAGGAGGAAAAGTATGTTTTTAGTCATCGGTGAGAAGCCCAGCGTCTCGCAGGCGCTGGCGAAGATATTGAAAGCGGAGAAGAAGGAGGACGGGTATCTTGCAGGGGAAGGCTGCCTTGTAAGCTGGTGTTTCGGGCACCTGGCGGAATACGCATCCCCGGAAAGCTATGGGGAACGGTATGCAAAGTGGGATTTTTCAGACCTGCCTATTATCCCGAAGGAATGGAAGCTGGCTGTGGCAAAGGATAAAAAAGCACAGCTTGCGGTCCTGAAGAAACTGCTTAACAGGAAGGATTTGGAGTACGTGGTCAATGCCTGTGACGCAGGCCGGGAAGGGGAACTTATATTTAAGCATGTATACGACCTTTCGGGAAGCACCCTTCCGGTAAAACGCCTGTGGATCAGTTCCATGGAGGATTCTGCAATCAGGGAGGGCTTTGCGAACCTGAAAGACGGGACAAAGTACCGGAATATCTGCGAGGCTTCCGTGTGCCGGGCGAAAGCGGACTGGCTGGTAGGCATGAACGCCACGCGGGCTTATACCACGAAATACTTTAAGAAGCTGGCGGTGGGCAGGGTGCAGACGCCCACCCTTGCCATGCTTGTGGAGCGGGAGGAAAAGGTCAGGGATTTTAAGAAAGAGAAGTATTTTACGGTCCATATTTCCTGCGGTGGGATGGAGGCAGCGGCAGGGCGCGTGGATAACAGGAAAGAGGCGGAGAAAATGCTGGAAGAATGCCGGGGCGGGCAGGCGCAGGTCATCTCCATGGTAAAAGAGGAAAAGACGGTATCCCCGCCCAAACTTTATGACCTTACCACCCTGCAGCGTGACGCCAACCGCATTTTCGGCTTCACCGCAAAGGAAACGCTGGAATACCTCCAGAGCCTTTATGAGAAAAAGCTGGCCACCTATCCGCGGACGGACAGCCAGTTCCTGTCTGACGATATGGGGCAGACGGCAGGGGAAGTGATAGGGGCAATCCTTCATTCAGATTTATTTGGGGAAAATATTTTATCCGAAGCGGAGATATCTTCCCCGGACATTGGCAGGGTGCTGGACAGTAAAAAGGTCACCGACCACCATGCGGTCATCCCTACTGTGAGGATTGGGAAAGCTGACCTTCCATCTCTGCCGGAAACGGAACGGAAAGTACTGGCGCTTGTTGCAAACCGCCTCCTATGTGCGACAGGGGAGAAGCATTCTTACGAAAGCGTAAAAGCGGAAATCTCCTGCAGCGGCCATATTTTTACCGCTTCCGGGAAGAATATCACGCACAATGGCTGGAAGGATTTTGAGGATATACTGAAAAGTTCTTTCAAGACCATGGAAGATATGGAAAAAAAGGAACCCGCAGGGGATAAGGGATTGCAGGAACCTGCCGGGAGCCGGAAGGACGGCAGGCTGCCGGAACTGGCGGAGGGGCAGGTATTTAAGGACATTCAGGCAGGAATCAGCGAACATTTCACCTCGGCACCGAAGCGCTTTACGGAAGACCAGCTCCTGCATTCCATGGAGACAGCAGGCAGGGGGGATTTTGAACAGGATACGGAGAAAAAGGGCCTTGGCACCCCGGCGACACGGGCGGGGATTATTGAAAAGCTGATATCTTCCGGCTATGCGGCAAGGAAAGGGCGGCAGATTATCCCCACGCCGGAGGGAATGGAACTGGCTGTAGTCATGCCGGAATATTTGAAATCGGCGCTCATGACCGCCGAATGGGAAAATGACCTGCTGCGTATGGAAAAGGGAGAACTGGGAAGCAGGGACTTCATGCAGGGCATTACGGAACTGGTGGGGAAGATACTGGAAGGGTGCAGGAACATTCCGGAAAATGAACTTCACCGCTTCCACCGGAAGGAAAGCATAGGAAGCTGCCCCTTATGCGGTGCGGAGGTCTATGAGGGAAAGAAGAATTTTTACTGTAGTGACGGTGAATGCCCTTTCTCCCTCTGGAAAGAGAACCGCTTCCTTTCCGGCATGAAAAAGAAGGTTGACAAAAAGGTGGCAGGGGAGCTTTTAAAGGCCGGGCGCAGCCATGCGAAGGACCTGTATTCCGCAAAGAAAGATAAGATGTTTGAGGCGGATATCGTGATGAAGACGGAGGACGGGAGGGTCAGTTTCAGCCTTGATTTCCCGGAGCGGGGGAGAGGGGAAGTGTAAAGGGAAGAAAGAAAAATAAAAATCAGGTTTTAACATTTCAGAGAGGGGGATTTTATGGCAAGCAGACTACAGGAGATTCAGTACCTTGCGGGTTTCGAGGCAAAAAAGATCAGCAGCTCCCCAAGGGACTGGATGGAATACCTTGGCACGGCGGCAAGACTGTACCGTTACCCGTTTTCAGATACCATGCTGGTCCATGCCCAGCGCCCGGACGCCACTGCCTGTGTTTCGCTGGAAGAATGGAATGAAAAAGTGGGGCGCTGGGTAAGGCGGGGAGCAAAGGGGATTGCGCTGCTGGACGACAGCGGGGCGAAGATGAAGCTGAAATACGTGTTTGACGTTTCCGATACCCGTCTGGTGCAGGGCGGCTGGACGCCCGTCCTGTGGAAGATGGAGGAGCGGCATGAGGCGGAGGTGCTTTCCTGCCTGTCAGATACCTACGGGCTTAAGGGAAGGGAAGCGGCAGGCATGGGGCCGGCGCTTATGGAGGTTTCTTCCCGCATTGCGGAAGGGAACTTAAAGGAAGCCATGGGTGGGCTGGACTATGAAGTGGAAGGGACCTATCTGGAAGGGCTTGGGGAGGACGCTGTCCGGGTAAATTTCAGGGAGCTTTTAAAAAACAGCATCTTTTATGCGGCATCCGTCCGGTGCGGCTTAGACCCTATGGAATACCTTGAGGAAGGGGATTTCGTGGGAATCACGGACTTCAATACCCCTGCCGTGCTGGCTGTCCTTGGAAATGCCATAAGCAGCCTTACGGAACCGCTCCTTCAGGGGATTGGCCGGACCGTGAAGGAAATCTGCCTGAAAGAAGAACAGAAAGCCCTTGAAAACCGTGCAGGGACCGGTTATAATAAATTTAACACTTTAAAGCGTGAAATTAAAAAGGGGAAGGGAGGAACTGTAGATGGAACTGACATACCACTGGGAGGGGGACTGCCTGATACCGGACCTGACCATAAGGGAGGAGAAGAGGCCCATCGGGAAATACGGGATGCTGCGGAAGACGTTCCTGAAGGAGAACCGGGCGGGCTGGTACCAGGGGATGATGCTGGAAGGGAAGCTGGACAGCCATCTGGCGGATATAGAGGAAGCGGCGGCGGAGAGGATGGAAGTCCTGATGGAGGGGCTTCTGGGGAAATATCCGGTGCCGGACAAGGGGAAGGACCCGCTGGCATGGGCGGCGCATATGAACAGCCTGACGGCCATGGCGGAGGAGAGCGTCTTACAGGAATTGGTGTACAGCTAAAGGGAGAAAGCGTACAACAGCCAGAAGGAGAAAGCGCAGAGCCAAAGGGGGAAGAAAACGGACAGGACAGGGAAAAAGCAGGGGAAGCCAAAGCCCCTGCTTTTCCTGTATATAGAGGAAACTTCCCTTCCGTGGAGCAGCAGGTCCGGCGGATTGAGGAGCGTGTGCAGGCGCTGTATGCCGGGGAGATTACCATCCCTGCAGATGTGGTGGACGGGGTGCTCCGGGCAGGCGGGAACCGGGAGGGAAGCCTGCCGCGTATTATTTATCATTTTATGTTTCCACGGACGGAGGAGGAATCAGCGGAATTTATCCGTAAGGAATACGGGACCGGCGGCAGGGGTATTATCATTGGCGGCAGGAAGTATTCCGTCTGGCATGATGAGCTGGGGATGCAGGTCGCCGCAGGGGATTCCGTGCATGGGGCGGTGCTTTATAAAGCGTTCCTGCCATGGGAAGAGGTAAACGGGCGCATCCGCCAGCTCCTTAAACAGGGGGAATATGCCCCGCAGGAGGTATTGGATCAGGCATGTCCCGATGCGGATACGGAACATACGGACATATCAGCGCCTGTGGAAAAGGATATGGCGGAGGGTGCGGTGGCAGAGGGTAAGGGGCCTTTGCAGGAGGCAGTCCCGTACCGTGCAAGGGAGGGATTTTCATGGGAGGAACCTCCGGCATTTATCACCCAGGACGAGATTGACGCTTATCTTACAAAGGGAAAATCCCCAGACTGGCGGCTGGGCATTTATTCTTATTTTCTACAGGATAGGACGGATAAAGAGAAAGCGGCTTTTCTCTGGAAAGAATATGGGATTGGGGGCGGCGGCACCATCTACGATAATGCGGAGGATTCCGGCGTATGGCATGATGGGAAGGGACTGCTCCTCACCAGGGGGAGGCTTGGGGACGTAAAGGCGGAAGCCCTGCTGAAATGGCCGGCCGTGGCAAAACGGATCAAGTACCTGATTGAACATGACAGATATTTAAGCACGGCGGATATTTCCCGTATGCCGGAGTATGAAAAAGAGAGGATTGTTTCCCAGGCCGCACATTTTTACAGCTGCATCCCGGCAGCTGCTGCACGCCCGTGGGACGGGACGCCATCCCCGTATGAACACTGGGAAGAGATTACCGGCCTTTTGGGAACCCCGGAGGGAGGGGATATTCTCGTTAAAAACATGGAACAGGCGCTGGCGGCGCTTCCGGCAGATTTCGAGGGCCATGATGAAAAGGAGCGTCTTCTGGAAAAGGTGCGGGGATATGTGGAAGGCACTTATACCATTTTCCCGGAAAAGAAAAAGGGCATACAGGAAGGGATGCAGATTGGGGACAGCGTACAGCTGTCCCTATTTGATTTCATGGATATAAGTGCCGCGCCTGTGGAGAAAAAAGCGCTTTCTGAGAAAACACCGGAGGAATATTCCAGACAGGAAGACCGGAAGGAATCTCCGCAGAAAGATTCTTCCCAAAAGGAATTTTTTCAAAAAGAGAGTGCGGAAAAACAGACAGAAAACGCCCTGCATTTGGGAGATTCACCGGAAACGGAAAAACCGGAATCCATAAGCCCGTTACCTGACGCGGAACGCCATCAGGAATCTGTGCCGGAGGGGCATCCTACCATTGTGGAATCGGAAGGAACAGCAGAAGGGAGAAATTTAGAAGGACAGGGAAATCCAGAAAAGCGGGAAAGTCCGGCAGGACAGGAAAATCCGGAAGGAAGAAAAGACTTTCCTGTCCCGCTCAATTTCCGCATTACTGATGACGACCTTGGCGCAGGCGGACCGAAGCAGAAATTCCGCGCTAACATGGAAGCTATTATTACTTTGAAAAGGATAGAAAGAGAAAACCGCACAGCCACGCCGGAAGAACAGGATATTTTGTCCCGGTACGTGGGCTGGGGCGGCATCCCTGCGGCTTTTGAGGAGAGAAACGGGGCATGGGCGGCGGAATCCGTGCAGCTAAAACAGACACTGACAGAAGAGGAATACCGGCAGGCAAGGGCATCCACCTTAAATGCGTTCTATACGCCTCCCGTAGTCATAAAGGCCATGTATGAAGCCCTTGGGAACATGGGATTGAAGCAGGGCAACGTATTGGAGCCTTCCTGCGGCACCGGGAATTTCATGGGGCTTGTGCCGGAAGGAATGGGCGGGCTTAAGATGTACGGCGTGGAAATCGACAGTATTTCCGGCAGGATTGCGGGGCAGCTCTACCCGGAAAACCGCATTTCTATTCAAGGATTTGAACACGCGCAGTACCCGGACAGTTTTTTCGACTGCGTCATAGGGAACGTGCCTTTCGGCGCATATAAGGTGGCGGACACAAGGTATGACCGTTTTAATTTTCTGATCCATGACTATTTTATCGCAAAGTCCCTTGACCTTGTGCGCCCCGGCGGTGTGGTGGCGGTGGTCACGTCAAGCGGCACCATGGATAAGCAGAACCCTTCCGTGCGCCAGTATATCGCAAACCGCGCGGATTTATTGGGGGCTATAAGGCTTCCGGAGAATGCGTTCCTGAAAAATGCGGGGACGGAAGTGGTGGCGGATATCTTATTTTTCCAGAGAAGGGACCGGGCGGCTTTAGAACAGCCGGAATGGGTGAACCTCGGCGTTACACCGGAAGGGTATAGCGTAAACAGCTATTTTGCCGCCCACCCGGAAATGGTGCTGGGGAAATTTGCCATGGAAAGCACACAGTTCGGGAAGCAGGCACTCACGGTAAAGCCCATGGAGGGTACGCCTCTTTCGGAACAGCTGAAGGAAGCGGTAAGCCATATACAGGGGGATATCACAGACCGGGAGCCGGAGGAACTCCTGCCGGACCAGGCAGGCGCTTCCATACCCGCCGACCCTTCCGTAAAGAATTTCAGTTTTGCGGAGGTGGACGGGAAGGTATATTACCGGGAGAATGCAAGGATGAACCCGGTGGAACTTCCGGCAAAGACCACGGAGCGCGTCCTTGGCATGGTAAAACTGCGGGATATTACGCAGGAGCTGATACGCTGCCAGATGGAGGATAAAGGTGACTCGGAAGTGGAAACGCTGCAGAAAAAGCTGGACACAGAGTATGAGAGTTTTACTAAGAAATACGGGCTGATCAGCAGCAATGCCAACCGCCGGGCTTTCTCACAGGATTCCAGTTACTGCCTTCTGGCGGCGCTGGAGGTGGTGGACGAGAACGGGAATTTAGAGCGCAAGGCGGATATCTTTACCAAACGCACCATACGGAAGGCGGAGCCTGTTACCAGCGTGGACACCGCCAGCGAAGCCCTTGCAGTCTCCATCGGGGAAAAGGCAAGGGTGGACGTACCCTTTATGGCGGAACTCTGTGGGAAAACGGAAGAGGAAGCTACAAGGGAACTTACAGGGGTAATCTTTAAAAACCCGGTGACGGAAAAGTGGGAGGCGGCGGATGAATACCTTTCCGGCAATGTCCGGGAGAAACTGCGTACAGCAGAGCATTATGCAAAAAAAAACCCGGAATATGCTTCCAACGTGGAGTATCTTAAGAAAGTACAGCCCAAAGACCTTGACGCTTCGGAGATTGAAGTGAGGCTTGGGGCTACATGGGTGGAGGATACCTATGTCACACAGTTCATGGGGGAACTGTTCCAGACGCCGGGGAATTATCTTGGGAGAAAGATTGCGGCAAGGTATGCGAAAGAAACCGGGCGGTGGTATATTTCAGAGAAGAACCTTGATACCCGCGGGAATTCCCTCGTCACGTCCACTTACGGGACGGTCAGGGCAAATGCCTACCGGCTCTTAGAGGACGCCTTAAATCTGCGGGATACAAAGATATATGACAAGATAACAACGGAGGACAGAAGGGAAAAGCGCGTCCTGAATAAAGCGGAGACCATGGTGGCCCAGCAGAAGCAGGAGATGATCCGGGAAGCCTTTAAGGAATGGGTGTTCAAAGACCTTGACCGGCGGGAAGCGCTGTGTAAAACCTATAATGAATTATTCAACAGCATCCGTCCCCGTGAGTATGACGGGAGCCATATCCGGTTTGTGGGCATGAACCCGGAGATTACCATGATGCCCCACCAGAAGAATGCGGTGGCACATATCCTGTACGGGGGAAACACCCTGCTTGCCCATTGTGTTGGCGCAGGGAAGACTTTCGAGATGGTGGCGGCGGGCATGGAGAGCAGGCGGCTGGGGCTTTCCCATAAGAACCTCTATGTAGTGCCCAACCACCTGACGGAGCAGTGGGGCAGTGATTTCCTGCGCCTTTATCCGGGGGCAAATATCCTTGTGGCAACGAGAAAGGACTTTGAGCCTGCCAACAGGAAAAAGTTCTGCTCCCGTATCGCTACCGGGGATTATGACGGGATTATTATCGGCCACAGCCAGTTTGAGAAGATACCTCTTTCCATAGAGCGCCAGATTGCGGCCATAGGGCGGCAGATCGATGACATCATCCTTGCCATTTCGGACGCAAAGGCGGCGGAGGGGGAGCGCTATACCATTAAGGAGATGGAAAAGACAAAGAAGCTGCTGGAAGCAAGGCTGGAAAAATTAAACAAGCAGGAGCGGAAAGACAATGTGGTGACCTTTGAGGAACTTGGCGTGGACCGGCTGTTTGTGGACGAAAGCCATTTTTACAAAAACCTCTTTTTATACACGAAAATGCGTAACGTGGCGGGCATTGCACAGACGGACGCACAGAAAAGCTCCGATATGTTCATGAAATGCCAGTACATGGACGAGATTGCCGGGGGCAGGGGAATCACTTTCGCCACCGGCACCCCCATATCGAACAGTATGGTGGAGCTTTATACCATCATGCGCTACTTACAGTATGACCTTTTGCAGAAGCTAGGGATGGGGCATTTTGACGCATGGGCGGCGGCGTTCGGGGAGACGGTCACCGGGATAGAGCTTTCGCCGGAAGGGACGGGCTACCGGGCAAAGACGCGTTTCGCCCGGTTCTACAACCTGCCGGAATTAATGGCGCTGTTTAAGGAATGCGCGGATATCCAGACTGCCGACCTGTTAGACCTCCCCGTGCCGGAGGCGGAATATGTGAACGAGGTGTTAAAGCCCAGCCCGGAGCAGCAGGAAATGGTAAAGGCATTTGCGCAGCGGGCGGAAGCTGTACGGGCAGGGGGCGTTGACCCGGCGGAGGACAACATGCTGCGGATCACCAATGACGGGAGGAAGTGCGCGCTGGACCAGCGGCTTTTAAATGATATGCTTCCGGACGCGGAGGGGAGCAAGGCGAACCGTTGTGTGGAGAATGCCTTTGGGATATGGAAAAATACCATGCAGGATAAATCCGCACAGATCATTTTCTGCGACCTGTCTACGCCAAAAGCAGGGGGAATCTTTAATGTATATGATGACGTGCGGGAAAAGCTTGCGGCGATGGGGATACCAAGGGAGCAGATTGCTTTTATCCATGAGGCGGCCACGGAGACAAAAAAGGCGGAACTGTTTGCGAAAGTCCGTTCCGGGCAGGTGCGCATCCTCATAGGCTCCACGCCCAAGCTGGGCGCCGGGACTAACGTGCAGGACCGGCTCATTGCACTCCACCATCTGGACTGCCCGTGGAAGCCTGCGGATGTAGGACGGATTTTGCGGACATTCAAAATAAAAAAGAATGTGGAGGTAAC